>OFFH01001809.1_pt1 | contig 10300 bp, 7 predicted proteins | sample 1521341 | NCBI WGS metagenome assembly OFFH01 (sample SAMEA3504108, study PRJEB24116) | mouse gut metagenome | biome: mouse gut; feature: mouse-associated habitat; material: faeces | place: Denmark | collected 2011 | reverse complement strand
GCCTTTACGATGTCCGGCCCGGGAGAGCTTACCCGGTCGAATTCCTCATAGGACTCCACCAGCTTCAGGGTGGTGGGCAGATAATAGTTCATCAGCTTGTGCATCCGGGGCATCTGCTCGGGATGTGTCCGCACGCTTTCAAAGATGTCCTTCAAGAGGTTCTCCAGGCAGAACAGCTTGGAGGATATCACCTCGCCGGGAATCCTGTCGTTGAGGTTGCGGAGCTTGCGTATGTATTCCTGTCCCTCGCCCACCATGGTCTGCAGCTCGGATTCCTGCTCTCTGGATACCTCCGGCGCGGGTTCCGGCCTCTGCTCGGGGGTCTTGTCCTCCAGCGACTTCCTGTTCTCCGCCTCTCTAAGCGTCCGGCCGCGCTCCGCCTCCAGGTACTGCCGGTACACCACATCATTCAGCATGAAGCAGGTCTTCTGCTCGTCCAGATGGCCCTCCGGGAAAATGCCCAGCGCCAGCATCTTCTTCAGGTCCTTCACCACATATTCTTCGCTTTTGCCTGTGCCGCTGGCCAGCTTTGCCACTTCTCCGTATACCCGGTAGTCGCACAGCTGCAGATAGCGCTTCGCCCGCTTCAGCCGCTTTTTCTGGCCGATTCCGAAGCGGATCATGCCGTAGAAGCCTGCCAGGAACAGGATATTCACGATCCAGCCCCCCAGGGTGGTATCCCCTGACAGAAGGGCGAATATCCGGAAGAAGGCTATCAGCCCGGTGATTCCGAAGCCGATGCCGCCGAACACCTGGTACAGCACATTGGAGACGCTGCCCACCTTCTTGACCTTGATGGCAGGGAGGGATTTGCGGGACGGGGCGGGGGCGTTCTGGCTCTGCATGCGCTGCTGCCTGCTCTGCCACTCCTGCATCAGCCTGTTCTGCCGCTGGCGCTCCCTTTCCATGGCCCGCTGCTGCCACAGGGGAATATTGGGAGGGGCATCGGTCTGCTTCTGCTCCCGGGCATCGGCATCCTCAAAGACGGCGCCGGAAGACCGCTGCTTTGTAGTATTCTCCGGGGAGACATGCTTCCCCGCCGCACTGATGGCATCCGCCACGGTCTGGGACACCAGGTCGTTGAGATTTTTGAAATCCCCGCTCTGCAGGGCCTCGGACAGGGCGCTCTTTATCTGCTCCCCTGTGCCGTTCCAATTTCGACTATCGCTCATTTGATGAACCTTCTTTATTTTCAATTCTTTCACAGGAATCCACACCCCTATTATTGCACATCGCGCCCTGTTCCGCAACAATTTTATCCTTAATTCTCTATGAAGAGATCGTCCCTGGTGATGTTGTTGAGCCATTTGCCGCTGCGGTAATGCCGGATGACCCAGGGCCATTTGACGAACTCGTCGGTGCACAGCAGGAAATACACCCAGAGCACCGGGAGCTTTAAGGCGAAAGCGGCCAGAAACCCCAGGGGGACCGCATAGCACCACATGTCGATGGTATCGCAGATGAAGCCGAAGCGGCTGTCGCCCCCTGCCCGGAAGACCCCGGCGATTAAAGTGGTGTTCACGGCGGCGCCCATGACATAGTAGGTGTTGATCAGCAGCATGTATTTCAGATAGTGCATGGCGTTCTCCGTCAGGGTGGCATATTTCAGTACAAAAGGCGTAGCCGCCAGCACGATCAGGCCGCCGATGGCCCCGGTGAGGACAGTGAGCTTCATGAGTTTGCCCGCATCCGCCCTGGCTTCCTCCAGCTTGCCCTCCCCGATCACATTCCCCAGGAGGATTCCTCCGGCGCTGGCCATGCCGAAGCACAGGATGGTGCCGAAGTTCCGCACCACCACCACGAAGGAATTGGCGGCCACCGCGTCCGTGCCCATATGCCCCATGATGACCGAGTACATGGAGAAGGCCACGCTCCAGCTGATGTCGTTTCCCAGGGCAGGCAGGGAGAGCCTGACGAAGTCGGAGAACAGGGGCCTGTTCCTGGCGAAGAGATACCGGAAGTCCAGCTTGATGTCCCTGCTGGCGGCCGACACCGCGAAGCAGGCCGCCAGCTCGATCAGGCGGGAGGCGGAGGTGGCGATGGCCACGCCCATGGCGCCCAGCTTCGGCGCGCCGAAGAGGCCGAAGATGAACACGGCGTTCAGGACGATGTTCAGGGAGAAGGCCAGCACGTTCATGGCCGTGCTGACAGTGACCCTGCCGATGCTGCGCAGCACTGCCAGGTAGACCTCGATGATGCCCCAGCACAGGTAGCTGACGCTCATGAAGCGCAGATAGGAGGCCCCGATGGCGATCAGCTCGCCGTCATTGGTGAAAAGGCGCATCATGCCCTCCGGGAAAAAGAACGCCGCGCCAGCGAAGAGCATGGCGAAGCCCAGGGAGAAGCGCAATGCGATGCCCTCCACCACCTGGATGGCCTTCATGTCCCCTTTTCCGTAGTATTGGGCGCAGAGCATGGTGGCCCCGGTGCCCAGGCCGTAGAAGACCATGAACAGCACGTTTGCGTACTGGGAGGCCAGGGACACGGCGGAGATGGAGGACTGGCCTACGTAATTGAGCATGACCACGTCGGCGGAGCTGACGGCGGCGCTTAAGAGGTTCTGGATGACGATGGGCAGCACCAGTTTGAAAATCTGGCGGTAGAACACATCGTCTTTGAGTCGGTTCTTCTTTTGCATGACGATTCTCCATTCGTGCTTGATTAAATATGACTTATCTTATCATGCTTGCAGGGGTAAATCAATGTGAAAACGGGATTCTATGGCCGATTTCTATGGCCGATTCCATGCCGAAAGCCATGGGGAGGAGCGGCAAATGGACAGCCCCGGGAATCTGCCGCTCCCGGTGAATACATAGGGAGGCGCGGATTCGGACATACTGGCTGGTATGACGAGAAAAAAGACGACTCACGAATTTGACTATTATGTGCTGCTGTTCTTCGGGCTGGCCTTCATCGGCTGGCTCTGGGAGGTAGGGCTGTACCTTGCCACGGAGCATGCCTTCATCAACAGAGGGGTGTACCGGGGACCCTACCTTCCGATATACGGGGCAGGGGGGCTGGCGCTGTGCCTTCTGCTGCGGCCCTTGCGGAGGAAGCCAGTGCGGGTGTTCCTCTTGTCCATGGCGCTGTGCTCCGGGCTGGAATATTTTACCAGCTGGTTCCTGGAGCGGCTCTGGGGCATCCGCTGGTGGGATTACAGCGGGCACTTTTTGAACATCCACGGGCGGGTATGCCTTTTGGGAACAGTGGCTTTTGGCGCGGGCGGTACGCTTCTGGTCTGCCTTGTGCTGCCCTGGTATGGGAAGATATATGGAAAAATCCCGGAGAAATGGCGGAACCTGCTTTGGGTGGCGCTTACCCTCCTTTTCATAGCGGACGGAGCGTGGTGCGCCATGCACCCGAATACGGGAAGCGGGATAGCATATTAGAGCGGGAGTATGGGGCAGGGGATAAAAAACCCCGCATAGGCAGATCGGCAGATTCTGCTGCGGGGAGTTTTAGCTGGCTATGGGTGGATGGTTTCAGAGATATAATCCCGCACCTGATCCCGGGAAATCCCCAGGGCAACGGACAACTCCCCATACAGGAAATCTTCCACCTGTTTAAAATACCGGCTGTCTAATGCGGTGACTTTAGATCCCTTTAAAATACGGCTCTGTTTTCGGAGATAGATGGTTTTAAGCAGTTTGACCCAGGATTCACAGCTTCCTTCGTGCATATACTCTTTGTAGGTTTTTTCCAGAGTCTTTTCGTCAGCAAGAGGAATCAGGGGAATATCGGGGATGGATTTGATAAGCGCATCCGCTTCCTGCCTGGAAGACGCACGTCGGATGGAACTTTCGGCGGTATCTAAAGGAACATATACCGTGCTGCCGGATTGGAAGACCGGTTTTAACAGATAATACTGCCGTTTCTTGTCCACACCACTGATATTTAAGGTGGTGATATCTTGTACGCTGCAGATCCCGTTGTTGCCGCAAATTACATAATCACCTTTTTGAAACATTTCACACAACACCTCCTTTAAGAATTTGACTATATTATTATTCTACCCCATTTTTCCTGAAAATGTCAGCTTAAATTAAGAAAATTCCGAAAATTCAGCATTTTTGCCAATGGAAAGTTTGGAGGTAAAACTTCCAAACATCACTTCACTACGAGGGAAAAAGGTGATATACTTGGCATGTAGGCACAAGGAAGTGCAGAAAGGACATGTATGAAACTTTACCTCGTAAGACATGGTGAAACTGACTGGAACCTGCAAAACAGGATACAAGGACAGACAGATACGCCCCTAAATGAGCAGGGACGACGGCAGGCGCAGGAGCTGGCGATGAAATTGAAGGAAAAGCATCATATTTCTTCCCTCTATTCCAGCAGACAGAAGCGGGCTTTTGAAACGGCTCAGGTAGTCGGCCGTATGATAGGCTTAGAGCCGCAGATCAGGCAGGGGCTTGAGGAGATTTCCCTGGGGAAATGGGAAGGTTACACATGGAGACAGGTCAGGGAACAGTTCCCGGAAGCGTATCAGGCATGGTATAATAACAGGCGTTATCAGGTACCTCCTCAGGGGGAATCCTACCAGCAGCTTTTAGACAGGCTTCTTCCGACGCTGGCAGACCTTATGGAAAAAAATGGCGGAAACGTGTTGGCGGTGACTCACAGTGCAGTGATCATGACATTGCTTTCTTTTGTGTATGATACGCCTTTTGAGGACATGGCAAAGAACTATAAGACAGGGAATACAGGGATTGTGGAGATAGAGCCGGATTTATTTTTTGGTAAATATAAAAATACGCAAAGAGCATAAAAAGGAGAAAAATTATGAGATTAGGGGCATTGGAAGCTGGCGGAACTAAAATGGTATGTGCGATTGGGGATGAAACAGGGAAGATCTTTGAGCAGATTTCCTTTCCAACGAAAACACCGGAAGATACCGTGCCGGCCATGATTGAGTATTTCCAAAAGGCGGATGTGGAAGCTTTGGGGATCGGGTGCTTTGGACCGATTGACCCGGATAAGAAGTCAAAGACCTACGGTTACATCACCAGTACGCCGAAGCTGGCATGGGCAGATTACGATATGGCAGGCGCCTTTGAGAGGGCACTGGGGATTCCGGTGGGGTTTGACACCGATGTGAACGGTTCCGTGCTGGGGGAAGTTCCCTTCGGGCAGGCAAAAGGGAAAAGCTGCGTGATCTATATTACGATCGGAACCGGCGTGGGTGCGGGCATTTACATAGAGGGCAGGCTTTTGCACGGGATGCTCCATCCGGAGGCGGGCCATGTGATGGTCAACAGGCGGGAGGACGACAAATATGAGGGCAAATGCCCTTACCATAAGGCATGCCTGGAAGGCATGGCGGCAGGGCCGGCACTGGAAGCGCGCTGGGGTGAGAAGGCGGTCAACTTAAAGGACAGGAAAGAGGTCTGGGATCTTGAGGCATATTACATTGCCCAGGCTCTTACCGGATATATTCTGACACTTTCACCGGAGATGATCATTTTAGGCGGCGGGGTGATGCATCAGGAACAGTTATTCCCGCTGATTCGCAATTATGTGAAGGAAATGTTAAACGGTTATATCAAGACGGAAGAACTGAAAGATATGGAGCATTACATTGTTCCCGCAAGCTTAAACGACGATCAGGGCATTATGGGAGCGTTAGAACTTGGAAGAAGAGCCCTTGTGGGTTAAAACACAGTAAAGGCAAAAGGCTGAAAACTTTGGTTTTCGGTCTTTTTCACATACTTTGACGGATTATTTGCATAAACGGAGGTGCCTGACAAATGAAATGGGAATATCTGGGGAACGGGTTCTGGGAACTTGAAGAGGACGGAAAACTGATCTTAAAAGCATGTGCCTGTGGAGAAACTACAGACGGAAGGCGGGTTGACACAAGAAGTGCGGCATTAAAATCCAAACAGGAGACGGATCAGGGTCTGGAGCTTTATTTTGAAGGGGAGGAAGGAATAAATCTGACAGAACACCTGGGCGTGACCAAAGAGGGAATGGCATGGGTAAAGTGCTGCCTTTGCGGACAAAATGGCGAAGAGATCGAAAGCCGCCTGATCACGCCGCTGGTGATCAGCGCTCCGGAGAAAGCGGAAGGGAAAACGGCATCGCCGCTTTGGAAAGATCTGTGGGTGAAGATGCTGACGGTGCCTTATGACAATACTATGTGGCTTCGCTATGAGGCGCTGCCTCTTAAGGCCGGAAGAAAGAGCTATGAGGTTACGGCGCTTTACTCGGAGGATACAAGGGAAGGTATTGTGATGGGGGCGCTTGATTTTGATCTGTGGAAAAACGGTTTTGTCTGCTCGGCCACGGATGCCAACACGATAGAGGCAAGAAGCGGAATGGCGGACGAGGGAACCCACGATGCGGTTTTGCATGGCGCCGTGAAGGGCGTACAGGTATGCTCCGGCAGATTTGGAATTTTGTATGGCGGGGATTACAGAAGGCTTTTGGAGGAGTACGGAGATTTTCTTTCCAGGGAACATGCTCCCCTTCGGTGGAACCACGGCGTGCCTTTTGGGTTTAACAGCTGGGCAGGACTTGCGTTCCGCCTGAACGAGAAACGGTACGAGGATACGGCGGAATTTGTGCTAAGGGAGCTGATGCCGGGGGGATACCAGAATGAACAGACCACGTATATTAATCTGGACGCCGGATGGAGAGTGATGAGCGAAGAGAGACTGGCGGCACAGGCGGAAAGGCTTCACAAGTGCGGACAAAAGGCAGGGATCTATGACGCGCCCTTTGCCTTTTTTGGAAAAGACGTCAAAGAGGAGATTCCCGGAGCGCCGGGGCACCGGATGGAAGAAATCCTTCTTCGGGATGAAAAAGGGCGTTTCCTTGCAAGGGTAGACGGGGCAATCCCCTATGATCTGACCCATCCCCTCTGGAAGCAGATGACCGAGCGCAAATTTACGGATTTTGTGAAATGGAACTATGATTACGTAAAGGTTGACTTTATGAGCCATGGAGGCATGGAGGGCTGTCATTATGATCCAAATGTCCGGACAGGAAGACAGGCGATCAATCAGGGGTATGCGTTTTTGAATGAACTTCTGGATGAGGAGAAGATTGGCAGGCCGTTTTTCATCAGCCTGTCTATCGCACCCATATTCCCTTACGGGTACGGACATGCCAGAAGGGTATCCTGCGATGCGTTTGGAACGGCGCAGGATGTGGAATATGAGTTGAACTCTCAGACCTATGGTTGGTGGTTGAACGGAAGATTATACCAGTTCAACGATCCGGATCATATTGTCCTTCTTAGGAGCTTTGGAATGGAGGAGGACAGTACGGAGGGAGAAGCAAGGGCCCGCTACACAACGGCAGTGATCGGCGGAACCGTCATGATGCTCAGCGACGACTATGAGAGGCCGGAGGCAAGGGAGAGAGCGCTTAAGTTTGCATGTAACCGGGAAGTGAACCGGGTAGCAGCCTCTAAGACCGTATTCGTGCCGGCGGAATCAGCCCAGAGCAGTGCGTCAGCCGCCTACACGGCAAAGATAAACGGAAAAGATTACATAGCTCTCTTCCACTGGAAAAAGGAAAATGAAACGGTGTCGATCAATCTGGAACGCATGGGCCTTGCTGGCTCAGGCTGCTACAGGGATCTGTGGAGCGGCATAAGATTTGAAGGAAATCAGGGAAACCTGCATTGGGAAGCTAAAGGCTGTGATGCGTTGCTGTTAGAGTCTGTTGAATCATACGGATAGGAGATATTTTCATGGGCGGTCAAGGAGAAGAAAAGAAAACAAGGAAGCATATTTGCGCCGGCCTGCTGGCCCATGTGGATGCGGGAAAGACGACCTTATCGGAAGCCATGCTTTATACCTGCGGCAGTATCCGCAAATTGGGAAGGGTGGACAAAAAAGACGCTTTTTTTGATACCTATTCCCAGGAGCGGGAGCGGGGCATCACTATTTTTTCCAAGCAGGCACAGCTTATGTTAGGAGATCTGGAACTTACCTTGCTGGATACCCCGGGGCATGTGGATTTTTCCGCAGAGATGGAGCGGACGCTGCAGGTTTTGGATTATGCCATATTGATCATCAGCGGCAGCGATGGCGTGCAGGGGCATACCCATACGCTTTGGAAGCTCCTTGGCCGTTATGGGATTCCGGTTTTTATTTTTGTGAACAAAATGGATCAGCCGGGGGTGGACAGGGATTTTATCATGGAACAGCTCCGAAAGCAGCTGGGCGATGGCTGTGTGGATTTTTCCGGACAAGGCAGTGAAGAATTTTTTGAAGAAATCGCAGTCTGCGGGGAAGGGCTTTTGGAGGAATTTTTAGAAAGCGGGCAGATTGCCAAAGAACAGATCAGTAACGGTATCAGGGAAAGAAAAATCTTTCCCTGCTTTTTTGGCTCCGCCCTGAAGCTGTTCGGGGTGGAGGAGTTTTTAGAAGGACTTTCAGAGTATGCCCGGCAAAAAAATTACCCGGAAGCCTTTGGGGCAAGGGTGTTTAAGATAACACGTGATGCGCAGGGGAACCGTCTCACGCACATGAAAATAACTGGTGGTCTCTTAAAAGTGAAAGAAATGTTAGGGGGAAGGAAACAAAGGAAGGGAGAAGGTGAATCAGGAACCTGGCAGGAGAAGGTCAATCAAATCAGAATTTACTCTGGAGAAAAATTTGAGATAGCGGATACCCTGTGTGCCGGTAGTATCTGTGCCGTGACAGGACTTAGTGATACCTGGTCCGGAGAAGGGCTCGGGATTGAGGAAACAGTGATGTATCCGGTGCTTGAGCCGGTTTTGGGTTACCGGATCCTTTTGCCGGAAGGAATGGATGCGGCTGTTATGTTACCGAAATTACGTCAGCTGGAAGAGGAAGATCCCATGCTCCACATTCTATGGGATGAGATAAATCAGGATTTGATAATTCAGATTATGGGGCAGGTCCAGACGGAAATTTTAAAAACACTTATTATGGAACGGTTTGGGATAGCGGTGGATTTCGGTGAAGGCAGCATTATCTACAAGGAGACCATAGCCAACACTGTGGAAGGGGTAGGGCATTTTGAACCCCTGCGCCATTATGCGGAAGTGCATGTCAGGATGGAGCCGGGGGAAGCAGGAAGCGGCGTGGCAGTGGATGCAAAGTGCAGCCAGGATCTGTTGGAGCGGAACTGGCAGAGGCTTGTCCTGACCCATTTAGAGGAGCGGGAGCATGTGGGCGTGCTCACCGGGTCTGTTCTTACGGATGTGAAAATCACTCTGACAGCAGGCAGATCGCACTTAAAGCATACGGAAGGCGGGGATTTCAGACAGGCTGCTTACCGGGCGGTGCGCCAGGGCCTGATGCAGGCGAAGAGCATCCTTTTGGAGCCCTGGTATGAATTTCGTCTGGAGATCCCGGCCGCCCTGGTGGGAAGGGCAATGGCGGACCTGGAAGCAAAGAGGGCCGATTTTGTGCTGGAAGACCAGGGGATGGAGTCTGCGGTCTTAACAGGAACAGCGCCGGTTTCCAAGCTGCAGGGCTATCAAAAGGAGGTGACAGCCTACACAAAAGGAAGAGGAGTGCTTTCCTGTACGGTGAAGGGCTATTTCCCCTGTCATAATACCCGGGAAGTTATGGAACGGATCGGGTATGATCCCCTGCGGGATACGGAAAACCCCGCTTCCTCCGTGTTCTGCGCCCATGGGGCAGGGTTTGTGGTGGAGTGGGATAAGGTGCCGGAATATATGCATCTGGAAAGCACGCTTACGGAAAGCGACGGCAGGATGGAAGGCAGAGAAGAAGAAATCTGGGGCAAAGAAGCGGATATACAGGAAATGCGCCCGAGAACAACCGGTGGCGGCGAAAAGCCTTTTGTGGGAACGGATGAGATTGATGCCATTTTGCAGCGGACTTCTTATGCCAACCGAAAGAAAGGAGGCGAGGGAACAAGGGAAGGATGGAAACGGACAAAGAAGGGAAGTGCAGGCTCTTTTGGAGAATCGGAAACAAGGGTGTATAAGCCTGCACTCAAAAAAGACCCGTATTTGTTGGTGGACGGCTACAATATCATATTTGCCTGGCAGGAGCTTCGGGAGCTTGCCGAAGTGAACATAGACAGCGCAAGAGGAAAGCTTTTGGATATTTTGTGTAATTAATTAGTAATTTTGTTTTTAAAAATAGTTAATAAATTTTCTAATATCGCTTGGAAGGCTAATTTAGTTTTCCTTGCGATTTGTTAAGGAGTAATATGATAACAACAGAAGAATTTGAGAAAAAAATTGAAGGGCTTGCAACTGTGATGTTCGGAAAGAAGATTGAGGACTGCAACCACAATCAACTTTACAAAATTATTGCGTCAGCAGTAAAGGATATTTTGACAG
>OFFH01001807.1_pt1 | contig 10303 bp, 8 predicted proteins | sample 1521341 | NCBI WGS metagenome assembly OFFH01 (sample SAMEA3504108, study PRJEB24116) | mouse gut metagenome | biome: mouse gut; feature: mouse-associated habitat; material: faeces | place: Denmark | collected 2011 | reverse complement strand
TTATAAAGGCTTTGGATGAATGCAGGAGAACAGGCCTGAATGTGCTGGGAATGAAGGACCGGCAGTGCCGCAGGGTGTCTGTCATAACACAGATAGAAACCGACAGATGCAGTCAGGCCGGGGCAGAAATAACATAAAATGCAGCAGTGAAGTAAATATAGTGTGAAGGACTGCTGCATTCTGGGTAAAAAGTAAAATAAAATGCAGCAGTGCTGCAAGATACTTACAGTTGCATATACATCCTGAAATAGTATATAGTAATAGTATATAATATCAGTATAGAAAAGAACCGGAAGGAATGAGGCATTCAGCATGGATATTAAGGTAAATCAGGCTGTTCCTGTGATGCAGACAGAGGGAGCAGCGCCTGTTGAAAATACGGATGACGGATTTAAATTTGCCCTGACAAATGCAATAGAGGATTCGGATTTGCAGAGACAGCTGGAGCTGATGCTCAAAGATATCACGAAGCAGGGTGAACTGATTGCGCGGCATATGGATATACGGGATATGAAAAAATACCGCACTTTGGTAAAAGATTTCTTAAACGAAGTGGTCAACCGCTCTCACAAATTTTCCAGAGAGAATTTTCTAGACCGCAGAGGCCGTCACAGAGTATATGGCATCGTAAAACTGGTAGATAAAAATCTGGACGATCTTGCCAGCGAACTGGTGAAAGATGAAAAAGACCATCTTACTATTCTAGGCAAAATTGGGGAGATACGGGGACTATTGCTGGATGTCTCCACATGAGTCAACCATTTGCAATACTAGAACAAGAAATGAAAAATCATACTTCACAAAAGAAAAGTTCTTGTTCGCAATACCTGAACAAGAAATGAAAAATCATACGGAGAGAATTTCTTTATTCTTTCACTAACTACCTGTTTGTGCAAAAATGCACAGAATGGAGGAAAGGGTGAAAGAATTTGATTATTCTTTCACTAACTACCTGTTTGTGCTGAAATATGCACAGAATGGAGGAAATTATGGCAGGCTTTTCAAATATCATTGGACACGAACAGATTAAAGAACATTTACAAAATGCAATTTCCATGGACAAAATAAGCCATGCTTATATCTTTCATGGGCCGGACCGGGCAGGAAAGATGGCTCTTGCAAACAGCTTTGCCATGGCGCTGCAGTGTGAACAACGCTCGACCGACGGCTGTATGGAATGCCATTCCTGCAGGCAGGCTCTTTCTGGGAACCATCCAGATATCATCTATCTGCACCACGAGAAGCCAAATACCATTTCTGTGGACGATATACGCAAGCAGGTCAATAACGACATTTACATTAAGCCTTACGCTTCCCCTTATAAGATTTATATCATCAGTGAAGCGGAAAAGATGAATCAGCAAGCCCAAAACGCCCTGCTTAAGACGATTGAAGATCCACCTGCCTATGCAGTGATCATACTTTTAACCAACAACGCAGATTTATTTTTACCCACCATGCTTTCCAGGTGCATTACCTTGAATTTAAAAACGGTTCCTGACAGCGTGATCCATAATTTCCTAATGGAAAAATATCAAGTGCCAGATTATAAGGCAGATTTTTGCACTGCCTTTGCCCAGGGAAATGTTGGAAAAGCCATTCAGCTTGCAAGTTCTGAGGATTTTAACGAAATCAAAACTTCTGCGCTGCAGCTTTTAAAAAAGATAAAAGAACTTGAACTACATGAGATGACAGAGACGATCAAGAAAATTAGCGACTATAAGTTAGAAATTAATGACTACTTCGATATCATGTTCATCTGGTATCGGGACGTCCTGCTCTATAAAGCGACTTCTGATATTAATAGCCTTATTTTTAAAGATGAGATCTCTGATCTAAAAAAGCAGGCAAGCAAAAGTTCCTATGAAGGAATCGAGACGATTATCAAATCACTGGACAAGGCAAAACGCCGCCTGAATGCCAATGTTAACTTTAATTTGGTCATGGAATTGCTTTTGCAAACCATAAAGGAGAACTAAGCATGAAAAGGGACTGTCGCACTAACATAAATTATAAGTCATAAATTTGTGCATTCTGTCTTCGCCGCATCAGTGGCAAGACCTTTTTAACAAGTGAATATATTCGTGCGACAGCCCCTTTCACTAACTACCTATTTGTGCTGAAAAACACAATGTACTCTCGGATCCTCTTTGTGCATGATTTTGCGAGAAGATTTTTTGTCAGATGCGCACAAATTTATGAGGCGTGCCGATGGCACGTTGATGAAATTTGTGTCCATTGGGCGGAAAAGCAGCTACAAGAGAGATTCCGAGAGCACATCACATAGAATGGAGGAAAAAATGATAAACGTAGTTGGAGTCAGATTCCGCACCGCTGGAAAAATCTATTACTTCGCCCCTGGGACTTTTGAACTTGTCCAGGGAAGCCATGTGATCGTGGAGACGGCAAGAGGGGTGGAATTCGGCACTGTCATGATCGCTCCCAGAGAGCTGCCAGAAGAAAAGGTAATACAGCCTTTAAAGCCTGTATTACGCATTGCCACGCCCGAAGATGAGAAAACAGAAGAGAAGAACCGCCAGAAAGAAAAAGAAGCTTTCCGAATCTGCTTGGAAAAAATTCAAAAACGAGGCATGGAAATGAAGCTTGTGGATGCAGAATACACCTTTGACAACAATAAGCTGTTATTTTATTTTACCGCTGACGGACGGATTGATTTCCGAGAACTGGTAAAAGACCTCGCCGCCGTGTTTCGGACCCGTATTGAGCTGCGCCAGATCGGCGTGCGGGACGAGACTAAGATATTAGGCGGAATCGGCATCTGCGGCAGGCCCCTTTGCTGCAATACGTTTTTATCAGAATTTGCCCCTGTGTCTATCAAGATGGCAAAAGAGCAGAATTTATCCTTAAATCCCTCCAAAATCTCCGGCGTCTGCGGCAGGCTGATGTGCTGTCTAAAAAATGAAGAAGAGACTTATGAATATTTAAACAGCCGTCTCCCCAGCATAGGAGATTACGTTACCACGTTCGATCGCTTAAGGGGAGAAGTCCAGAGCGTCAATGTCTTACGACAGACGGTCAAGGTTATTGTAGAAATTGACGACGAAAAAGAGATCCGGGAATACAAGATAGACCAGATACGTTTTAAGCCGAAGCGCAGAAAAAATCATACAAAATTATCCCCGGAAGAATTAAAGGAACTTTCCGCGCTAGAGGACAAAGGAAAATCCAAAATCGACGACGCTCATTGACACCTGACAGATTGGAGTTTAATATGTCTGTAGAATTATTGGAACAGGAGCGGCTGGACGAGCTGCACCGCAACGGATATTACATTATCCAGAACCCCAAAAAGTTTTGCTTTGGCATGGACGCCGTGCTGCTTTCCGGCTTTGTGCGAGTGAAGCAGCAGGAAACCGTCCTTGACCTTGGCACCGGGACAGGAATCATCCCTATCCTGTTAGAGGCAAAGACCCAGGGCGCACACTTTACCGGACTGGAAATTCAGCCAGAAAGTGCGGATATGGCAAGACGAAGCGTGCTTTATAACAAGCTGGAAGATAAAATTAACATAGAAATCGGTGATATCAAAGATGCCTCTAGACAGTTTGGGGCATCTTCTTTTCATGTAGTCACCACAAATCCCCCTTACATGACAGGACAACATGGACTAACCAACCCCAATACGGCTAAGGCAATTGCCCGCCATGAGATCTTATGCAGCTTAGAAGACGTGATTCGGGAAAGCGCCCGGATTTTAAAACCACAGGGACGTTTTTACATGGTGCACCGCCCGTTCCGTCTTGCGGAAATTCTGGTGCTTATGCATCAATACGGCATAGAGCCGAAACGGATGCAGCTAGTATATCCCTTTGTAGACAAAGAGCCGAACATGGTATTGTTAGAAGGCCTTCGGGGAGGAAATCCCAGGATTACCGTTGAAAAACCATTGATTGTCTATCAGGCGCCTGGCGTATATACCGAAGAAATCTATGATATCTACGGCTATTAACCCATCAATTTTAGAAAGGACTGACTATGCAAGGCAAATTATTTTTATGCGCCACCCCGATCGGCAATTTGGAGGACATCACCCTTCGAGTGCTGCGCACCTTAAAAGAAGTCGATTTAATTGCTGCGGAAGATACGCGCAACTCCATCAAGCTGTTAAATCACTTTGAAATCAAAACACCTATGACTAGTTACCATGAGCATAACAAAATTGACAAGGCATATCAGCTCATAGAAAAAATGAAAGCTGGCACGAACGTTGCCCTGATTACAGACGCAGGAACCCCGGGAATCTCCGACCCAGGAGAAGAACTGGTTCGGATCTGTTATCAATCTGGAATTGAAGTTAGCTCTTTGCCTGGCGCCGCCGCCTGTATCACTGCTCTGACTCTGTCAGGGCTTCCCACCAGACGCTTTGCCTTTGAAGCATTTTTGCCCAGAAATAAAAAGGAACGCCTGGCTATTCTCTCGTCACTGGAATCGGAAACCCGGACGATTATTCTTTACGAATCTCCCCACCATCTACGCAAGACATTGGAAGAATTACAACAAGCTCTTGGGGACCGGAAGATTACCTTGTGCCGTGAGCTTACCAAACGATACGAAACAGCATTTGCTACCACGCTCTCTGAAGCAGTCTCCTATTACCAGGAACAAGAGCCAAAGGGAGAATTCGTTCTTGTGATAGAAGGGAAAAGCCTGCAGCAGTTAAAAGAAGAACAACAACAAAATTGGGAAATAATTCCACTCAAAGAGCATATGATTTATTATGAAGATCAGGGAATTTCGCATAAAGAAGCAATGAAGCTGGTGGCAAAAGACCGGGGAATTTCTAAGCGGGACGTGTATGCGATGCTGATGACGTTAGAACAATCTTCCAAACCATGCCCATGATCGATCATTGCCATTGTGCCGTCTTTGCTATTGAGTTTCCCCATTTTGCAATTCATAGTGTGGGTGTCGCACTACGATATTTACTTGGTCAAAAGGTTTACATTGCAAAGCAATGCAAACAAAATGCACAAAAGTCATCTTGGAAAGCTAGCTTTCCAGAGTGATTTTTGTGCATTCTGTCTTTGCCGCATCAGCGGCAAGACCTTTTGAACAGGTGAATACATTCGTGCGACAGCCCCATTCTGTCTTTGCCGTATCAGCGGCAAGACCTTTTAAACAAGTAAATATCTTAGTGCGACAGCCCCCTTTTGGCACTATGAATTGCAAAATGGGGAAACTCAAAGTAAAACATCAGTTGAAATTCTAAGATTTATCAAGTATAATTTTACTTATTAAAAAACATGCATATTAATATGATAGGCGAGGATTTGTATTGATGATATTGGAATGGAGAATTAAGAATGAAGAAAGGTCGCACTAGAAACAAGAAAGACAGCGGTTTTTCCTTGTTGATTTCTATTATTTTGGTATTTTGCATTTTAGGGAGCGTCGTGTTTTCCGTGGCTAGGAAGATTTCTATTGAGATGTCGGCGTCAGCCATACAAAGTCTCAGTGAAAGCCTGGACTTGATTAAATGCACGATTGAGGCAATTTTAAAAAATGAGGCAGAATTTCAAAAATTGATTGCCCATGAAACGGCGAAGCAAGAGGATATGGGGGAATATATCCGGTCTTTCCAGAAAAATCAGACGATGGTAAAGATTTCCCTGATTGAGTCTGGGGAACAGCAAGGCATTTCCAATACGGGAGGTGTATTTTCGGAAGAAGAACTAGATTTTTCTCTGGGAAAGACAGTGGAAGGGCTTGCGATCTCCCAGTCATATATTAATCATATGGGCACATGGGCGTATACGATGAAATGTCCGGTTGTCAAAAATCACAAGGAAATTGCAGCGCTCTATATTGAATATGTATACGATGCCTTGGATCAGTCTCTGCCGGATGGCTTTTATAATAAGCAGGCGATGCTCTATATCATGGATGCCAAGAGCCAGAGGCTTGTGCTTAAGCCAAAGGGAATGGGTGAGCGTAATGCGGGGCATTTGAATTTGAAGGACTTCTACCGTGCCAATGATATCAAAGACCAGGAGCTTCAAAGGGAAGTGACCAAGTGTCTGAAAAGCGGAAAAAATGTCACGTTTTACCATGACATTCGGGAAAAACATTCTTTAAATTATATCTGGTCAGTCAATGATGGCACTGTTTTTCTAATCGGCTATGTGCCTGTGGAGGCGGTTCAACAGGAAGGGCGTTATGTAAATCAGAATATTTTAATCGTGGTAATTGTGATGCTGGTGGCGTTCTTTTTGTGCTGCTTATTATATTATTTTAATCACAGGCAGCAAATCAAGCTAAGAAAAGAACGGGAAGCGGAACGGGAAATTTACAACAAACAGCTTTCCGATGCATTGCAGGCGGCGCAGATTGCAAGTAATTCTAAGACCATGTTTCTCTCAAATATGTCACATGATATCCGTACGCCTATGAATGCAGTTCTTGGTTTTACCACTTTGCTTGACAAGGATGCCGAAAATCCGGCGAAGGTCAGACAATATACCCGCAAGATTACGGCGTCTGGCCAGCATCTTCTGAGTCTGATCAATGATATTTTGGATGTCTCTAAGATCGAGAGTGGAAAAGTAGTCCTGAATGTAGAACCATTTACGCTAAATGACCTAGTGTCGTCCGTAGATGCCATTATCAGATCTATGGCAAATGACAGAGCCCAAAGTTTCCATGTGGAGGTATCTGGCATCCAGCATGAAGAGTTGTTGGGAGATGAGACCAGGATCAATCAGATTTTAATTAATTTGCTTTCGAATGCCGTCAAATACACTCAGGAGGGCGGGAATATCTGGTTTCGCATCCAGGGACTGAAGCAGCGTTCTGAGCAGTATGAGCATATCCGTATCGAAGTGGAGGACGACGGGTATGGAATGACGCCAGAGTATTTGGAGACGATATTTGACGCTTTTACCCGGGCGGAGAACAGCACCACCAACAAGGTGCAAGGCACAGGGCTTGGCATGGCGATCACCAAAAATATCGTAGAGCTTATGGGCGGAACCATAGACGTATCTAGTCAACTGGGCGAGGGCAGTCTTTTTCGGGTTGAACTGGAGTTACGCATATCAGAGAATCGGGCAGATAGGCAATTCTGGGAGAAACATGAAATATCCAGGATGCTGGTTGTCGAGGATGACGAAGAGAACTGCAGAAATATTGAGATGCTTATGAAAGACACGGGAGTTGTGACGCATGCTGTTAAGAGCCTGGAACAAGCTCTTGCATGGTTGTCAGAAAGCGGGCGCCAAGAGTGTCAGCTGGTTTTGCTTGATTGGAATCTGTCAGAAGCCGGAGGCGTATTTGCCGCTGAAAAGATTCGCAAGGTTCTGCCAGACACCGTGCCAATCCTGCTGCTTTCAGATCATAATGGAGATGAGATTGAGGAAGCTGCAGAGATCAAAAATGTCAAAATCCTTACGAGACCGTTTTTTGTATCTGCATTAAAAGAAAAGATTTTGGAAATTCAGGCTGAGGCAGACGGTCAGACGGCAGTCCTGCAGGAAAATGTATATAGCCTGGAAGGCTTTCATTTTCTTGCAGCGGAAGATAACGAGATCAATGCGGAAATTCTTTCAGAAATATTGGAGATGGAGGGAGCAAGCTGTGAAATTGCCGAGAATGGGAAGATCGTATTGGAGCGTTTTGAACATGCGCCAGAGGGAGAATTTGATGCAATCTTAATGGATGTTCAGATGCCAGTGATGAACGGATATGAGGCTACCCGGGCAATTCGTGCCTTGCAGCGCGCAGATGCAGTAAAAATACCGATTATCGCCATGACGGCGAACGCTTTTGCGGAAGATGAAAAAGAAGCCTTGGATGCTGGAATGGATGTGCACATGCCAAAACCCATTGACATTGAGCTGTTAAAAAAAGTATTAAATCAATGTGTAACAAGAAAGGAACAAGATATTGAGGATCAATTGGAAAAAATATAGAATGCGATTAGCTGCAGCCTGCTTGGCTGGAATGACCGTTTGTATGGCGGCGGCGTGCGCAAATTTGGGAAATAAGGATCATAATCTGATCGTTTCAGAAGAGGAAAATGAAAAAGTCGTAAATTTTTTCAGCCCTATGGAGAAGACGAACCCCGATGCAGAAAATATTGCAAGAAGCGCATCTGACCAAACGGTTTGTATGGCAGAAGAAAAACTTGGGATCAAGGTGGCATATCGGACTTATACGGCGGAAAGTTATCAGGAAAAGAGTTATGACGAGGTAACATTGGAACGGGTGAGAAATAATCTTGATGATTTTTATCTGTTGAACCCAAACACGATCCAGATTTTGGGGGAGGAAGGAAGGCTACTAGATTTGTCAGGACTTTCTAGTGCAAAGAATTTGCGCGAGGTGGTAAAGACTGCAAATACGGTAGATGGAAAGTTAGTGGCTGTTCCCCAGGAAGTCGTTGCGTATGGACTGTTTATCAATGTGGATTTGTTTGAAAAGTATGATCTGGAACTTCCAGAAACGCCAAAAGATCTGCTCAAATGCTGCAAGGTGTTTCAAGAGAACGGCATAGACACGCCAATTGGCGCCAACCGTTGGTGGCTTGAGAATTTTGTCTTTGCACAGGCATATGCAGATTTGTATAATGGCGGCAATACAGAAGCGGAAATAGAAGCTTTAAATCTTGGAACAAGCAAATATAGCGATTATATGCGCCCAGGGTTTGAATTTTTGAAAGAGTTGATCGACCGTGGCTATATTGATGCGCAAAAAGCCTATGTCAGTGAGGCGATTGATGGCGAGGGACCAGATTTTCTGGCGCAAAAAACGCCGATCGTCATGGCCTATTGGGGCGCTGCCAATGCGGAGACAGCTTATGGAAAGCCAGATTTCGAATTGAAAGTCATCGGATTCCCAAGCAGCCGGGGGCAAATGCCCGTGGTTTCTATGACGGGATATGCTGTCGGCGTTGATGCAGAGCATTTGAAGGACGCTAAAGATACTCTGGACGTGATGTTGTCCGATGAGGCGCTTAAGACCTATACAGAGATCAACAAGGTGATTTCTCCCTCGAAAAACGTGGAAGTAGAATGTATCCCTGCATTAAAGCCCCTGAATGATAAGATCAAAGAAAATGTCTATGTCCTGGGGTCTAATGCAGGGATGAAAGTGGAACAATGGGGAAATACCTGCCAGATTGTCCGCAATCTGTTAAATGGCGCTACGGTGGATCAGTGTATGGCGGAATTTGACAGACTGCAGCAAGAGTCGTTGAGCGAGTGACAGCACAGATATATGCTTGCGTCCCCGACGTTTGTGAGTGCTTGAGATCAGGTCATATCCCGTGATTTCTGCACACATGCCCGTTGGGCGCAAATTACGGCATTGCGCAGCCCATGCTGTTCTAGGACTGCCACCGCTTCTATGGTGGTCCCTCCAGGAGAGCATACGGCGTCCTTAAGAGCGCCGGGGTGCGTTCCCGTTTCCAGCACCATTTTGGCAGCACCCAGTACCGACTGGGCGGCAAATTTGTATGCTTGCGCCCGGGGCATGCCGTCAGCGACGGCAGCATCTGCCATAGCTTCGATAAATAAGTAGGCATAGGCAGGAGAGGAGCCGGAAACGCCAATTACCGTGTCCATCATGGATTCTGGGATAATTTCACACTTGCCAAAGCTGTTGAATATTGTCACGGCTTTGGCAAGTTCTTCTTCTGTGACATTTGCAGCGGCGCAGAGAGCGCTCATGGCTTCTCCCACCAGTGCAGGGGTGTTGGGCATGGCGCGTACCAATTTGACATCCGATCCGAAGGCAGACAATATTCCCGTGATCGTTTGCCCGGCGGCGATGGAGATAAGAAGCGTGTTTGGGTGGACGCAGTCTTTGATCTGAGTAATGATTTCTGGAAAAAGATAAGGCTTTACTGCAAGGAAAAGAATGTCAGACTTTTGCGCAGCTTGGGCATTGTCTGAGATAGCGGTAATTCCAAAACGTTCTTTCAGGGAATCAAGTGTTTTGTCTGTTTTTGCGGTTGCGATGATTTGTTCTTTCTTGGCAAGGCCAGAATTCAGCAATCCTCCGATGATGGCGCTCGCCATATTCCCGCCGCCGATAAATCCTATTGTTTCATTCATGGCATCAAATCCTCCTGTGTAGTATTTTTAGATATATCATAGCAGTGTCGGAATAAATGTGCAAGATGGGACTGTCGCACTAATATGGCTTATAAGACGTAAATTTGTTCAAAAGGTTGCAATGCAAACAAAATGAAGCTGTCGCACGAATGGATGCACTTGTTTAAAAGGTTTACATTGCAAAGCAATGCAAACAAAATGCACAAAGATTATCTTGGGAAGCTAGCTTC
>OFFH01001806.1_pt1 | contig 10303 bp, 3 predicted proteins | sample 1521341 | NCBI WGS metagenome assembly OFFH01 (sample SAMEA3504108, study PRJEB24116) | mouse gut metagenome | biome: mouse gut; feature: mouse-associated habitat; material: faeces | place: Denmark | collected 2011 | reverse complement strand
AGCATCAGCAGGAGCCCTGCTGTCAGCAGCACAGGTGGAATGAGTTGGCTCAATGACTGCAGGATCCTCACAGTCAGGAGCACACTGGGAAGAAGTAGTTGGCTCAACATCAGCAGGAGCCCCATTGACAGCAGCACAGGTGGAAGAATTTGGCTCAGCATCAGCAGGAGCCCTGCTGTCAGCAGCACAGGTGGAATGAGTTGGCTCAATGTCACCAGGAGCCTCAAGCACATGAATTCTATGCTTCCGAGGAAAGGTACGGAAAATAGGTGGTTTATTTCCTCGCACCTATAAGGAAAATTGGCAATGTTACTTTTGATTTAAAGTTTCACTGATTTTATTCATTTTATCACCTGTCTGCTAATGTCAGAATCTTGATTTATAGTCCCCAAAATGTTTCTGTATTCAGACCAACTTCATCACTAAGGACACTATCTGATATTTAGCAACCTCTGCTTCCTTTCTGCATGATGAGTAAAAGGCCCAGAGTATCTAGAAATCTTTGATGGGGACCTGCTTAGTGTTATGCTTTTATCTTCTGCTCTTTGCTACCTCACATCATCATTCTCTACAAAATGGAAAGACATAAAAAGAAAGGACAAAATGTGTCCTCTCCTGTCTTTATGACCTGAATTTTGAATTCCAGCCAGATGAGGTGAATAGGGCAGTGAGGTGCTCTGAAAACAAAAGGAACCTCTCTCTTCTGCACTACACTAACCCTTCCCCAATGAATGATCTTCCACAGTTGTCCATTAGATACCTGGGATATCAGAACAGTGGAGCTGAATTGTAAAATGCATGAATCAAGTATGTCACTACCTACAGCAGAGGGGAATTGCTGAGTTCCATGGATGGATTCTATATATGCCTTCCAAAATCTCACCTATTAGCTCTATGTCAAAGTAACTTTTATGCACTAGGTGTAATTGTAATCTTTGATGCTTACTACCTCCATCTGAGTGATAACCTAGACCTAGTCCTGGAAGCTTCTAGCCTCTGTGAAGCTTAGCATAGGCCTAGAATATTTTCTGCCTCTCATACTTACTGCTGAATAAGCACACCGTTATTTCTGGTTCTTTTTCATCTCTGGCTGACTGGTTCAACTCAGGTGTTCTAGCTCAAAGCTGCTCCCCATGCTAACTGATTCAGTCTGGATTCTCTCTTGGCCTCTGATGTTTTTTGTTCTGCTTGACCTCAAACTAACTAGCAATTTTTTTCTAATCTTCTGACTCCTTCATATTCTCTGGTTCATTCTGCCTTCACCCGTGTCTTGCTGGTTCTCTCTTCAATGAATCTCTCTAAAACTGTCTGGGTAAAAATGCCTCCTCTCTCTGTTTCTCTCTGCACTACCTCTCAAGTAGCTTCCCTTTCCTTTCTTCTTGAGAGAGTTGGACACATTCTATTTAATCAAAACTTTCTCTGATTCATCAACTTCTCTGCCATGCAATTAGACATCACTTTCAGACAAGGTGCTTCATTCTACAAACTAACTTTACCTTGATTGTTTAGGATTATGGTGTTTACTAAGGAGGTGTCTGTATTCTGGCTAGAGGGATTAAAGTTTGGTGCAAAGGCTGAGTCACACAATAACTAGACAAGAGTTTATTGAGTAAACAACACAATCAAACACAAGCACAGCATGATCAGCTATCCTGCATCACCATGACTGTTGTTACACAGAGAGGATGAATATAATGACTTGATCCAGCACCTCTGTGGTGGCTTGAATGTCAGAGGCCCATAGGCTCATATAATGCTTGCTCTCCAGATGGCTGACCTATTCTGGAAAGGATTAGAAGTTGTGGCCTTTTTGTTGGATATGTGTAACTGGGATGGGCTTTAAGATTACACTAGACAGGTGCCATTCTCGTAAAGTTCTCTCTTTCCTGTGTAGGTCAATATGTGATCATTCTGCTGCTGCTTCAGTACCATGCCTGCTGCCTGAGCCATGATGGTGATGTGTGCATTCCACTGGAACCATGAGCCCAACTTCAAACACACCCTTTCTTCTGGAAGTTGTCTTTCTCACGGTCTTTTCTTACAGCCATAGAAAGTAACTAACATAACCATTATCTAGGTACAGTAGGAGTGACTTCAAATGTCTGAAGGATTCATTCCAAGCTGTGAAGGGGTTTTGCCCAGTGGATTTGGTCACAAAACAAGTGATCAAATTCCATAATGCTAGCTTAGATAGGCTACCCAGAGCACTCACTGATTCAACCAGATACACTTAGGAAATGTGAGTGTTGAAAGTGGATTTGATGCGGCATGGCAAATAAGGTCTCCATATATTTGTTGCTCCTTACACCTCCATGAAATTCATAACTTAGCAGCCACCTTTTACCCTTCAGTACCAGGTTTGAGGATGGGATATGCTACTTACATGAAAAAGTCACACTCCAAAACATACTCTGCATCATCAAACAATATAACACAGAGAAGGTTCAACAAAATGAGTTAAGCAGCACTGTTGATCAAAGGGAAAGGATGAGGAAGCATGCAATCTCTGTGTCTTCAAACTGTTCAAATGTTAGAATTTAGTTCACTCGATTCACTGAGAAACGGACTTGAATACAGCAAAGCATGTGGAATTTTCAGACATAGGCACGTTTTCATACACCACGTGTTACCGGACTCATTATCCCCTTCCTCATTGTGTAAATATGCTTGGGACAGTTATTAAAGAAGAATAAAGGACCATATGATGCAAAATTAAATTTCCAGGACATCTGCCACTTCCATGAAGATAACACTGAAGATAAAGGAGAGGACCCTGAAGAGGTTTCCCTGAATTGTTAGTCACACAACAGGTGTATATTAACAGCATTTATTTACCAGTATACTTAAATTCATGATTCAAAATAATCTTTATCTTAGGGGTTTGTGCACATGTGGTTACATTACTCTTCTTATGTTATGCTTGTGTGTGTATTTCTCCCCTCCCTCTCTCTGTCTCTCTGTCTCTCTCTCTCTCTTTTGTGTTTCTGTATGTGTGTGTGTGTGTGTGTGTGTGTGTGTGTGTAGACTGGAGAGAAATTTCAGGAGCTGGATATCTTCTTCCACAGAGTTAGAAAGAGGCTCTGACCATTTCTGCTGCTCTCTATGGTCTAATCTGTCTAGCTTGTCTTTCAGGGCTGTTCTACTCTCTTAGCCTCCAATCTGGATTTAAGGGTGCAGAGATTACAGGCTTTTTCCTTTTTTCAGGATGAAATTCAGCTTATTAGGGTTCCAAGGCAAGTGCACTAACCCACTGAGCCACCTGGTTGCTATATTTTATGTATATATACATGTATGAGTCCATGTATGTGTGTATATTTTTATACATATACATGTGTATATGAATGTGTATATATGTATATATATTATGCATTTATATTCTAGTTTTAAAATAAAGGGAGAGAGAGAGAGAGAGAGAGAGAGAGAGAGAGAGAGAGAGAGAGAGAGTGTTTGGTTGTTACCCGTTTACAATGCAAATGAAATGGAGAAAAGTATGAATTTCTCATTGACATGAAAACATTTCCTTTGCCCCAAGCTAGTTAGCCTCTTTGAAACATGCCTGTGTCATTGTCACCCCTGTCTGGCTGTACCTCTTCATAAAGACTTCTATTGGGTATTCTCTTAGCATGCAATAGAGAACTGTTATTATCTAGCTCAGGTCCATTTTTTTTTATAAATTTTATACGTATTACACTGCAATTGCCACATAGGCTTCTGGGAAGTTTGTGTTAGTTTGATTTTATGCAAGTTTAATATCAGAAAATAGCATCTATTTTATTTCAATCACATAATTCATTTCTTTGAAGAAAGGAAACTACCTTTGGCTAAGTTGTGCCTGGCATATATCACTGCTTTAATGATATTGTGGATTGTATTCTAATAATTGGTATATAAAAGAAGTTGCTTCATTTCATGTCAACTGTAACTAATCTGTGGTTACCATATCCTTCACCATTATTATGTACATTCTGTATCATCATAAAAATTCTATTTAGGGGAAATGTGTTTGTATTAGGAATGTTAGTTTTGAAAACTCTAACGGCTTTTCACTGAACTTGAAGATGATTGCCAAGTGAATTTCTGTGCATAAAATTTACCTGAATTCTACCTTCTTGCTTAGTTCTCTCTAGAACAAAATTTACTCGGTTCATCACATATTGTAGCTAATATTAACTTGGAAACTAAATTGAGCTAGGCTAAAAAGAAGGAACAGTTGAGTTTGGTTTCTGACAATATGAAGTTTACACTTTCTAAAGGTTTCACTGGGTGTAATAATTACATCTAATCTGACCCTTTCTTAATGGTGAATTTAGAGGGCTTACATTAAGATAATTAGCTAGCTGTTAACAGTAGGCAGTGGAGGAAGTGGTGTAAGATCTGCAAACAGACCCTCCTGTTTGCTTTGTAACTTCTCAGTGGGGATTAAAACAGAAAAGAGGGCTATTATTCTTTAACTTGTTTCTGTAGTTGCTGTGACAAAATGTCTGATGGGAAAGTCAGTCAGTTACTTCCAGCAAGGCAACAGGGTGTCCCAGTTTGTGGCACTATTCTATTGCTTCTCACATGCTGGTAGACCAGGAAACAAATAACACAGAACTGGTACCACATGTAGTCATAACCATGAAAACCTACCACTGACAACCTTGTGCTACCTAGGCCATATCCCGAATGTTAAACCCTCTCCCTAAGTGTGGCCCAGTATTAAACCCCAGGAGAAGACATCTCTCTCTGTCTGAACCTCCCATGCACTGGGTAACAGGTGTGTCATGTTATAAACACACACACACATACACACACACACTTTTTATATACTCTGTGTGTGTCTCTGTGTGTGTGTGTGTGTGTGCGTGTATGTGTGTTCATACTAAAGCATTTTCAGACAATGTGTAAATCAGGGTCAGCGAGATGGCTAAGTAGATAAAGGTACTTGTCACCATGACAAACATCTTGAACTTGATACCTGAGACTGAAATAGTGGAAGGAGAAGACTGACTCCTATTAGTTATCATTTGATACCCACAATTCACCTTGCCTTCCTCTACTTCCCATATCAATTATGAACAGGGTGTCCTTGAACTGACAAAGACAATCCTGCCTGATTTGTGGGTTCATGAATTAAAGGTGTGCCCAGCATACCGAGTCTCTATTGTGCACACCCTGCCTATTAGTCCTTTGGACTTCAATAGGTAAAATGTGAAGGCTGAGGCCTGGGTCCCGGAAGTTAACAATTATCCTAAGACTGACTACTTACTTCCCCTTATGATTCTTTTAATCGTTTTCATATCAAACATATTCACTGTAGGAGCTAGAAAAGGGGGTTGAGGAGTTTTTAACATGTTTTGTTCTTGCATAGCACCTGGGTTTGATTTGTAATACATAACCGTTTGCTCACAAAATTCTGGAACACCAAGTCCATGAGATGAAATAACCTCTTCTGATGTCTGTGGGACACACACACACATGGGACACAGAAAGAATACACATGCAAAGCATTCACACACTTAAAGTCAGTCGATCTAAGAAGAGAAACACAAGTATTGGTTGCTTCCATGTTGACTGTACCTAATTCCAGGAGCCTGTATTATTTACTTTTTGTCATTTTATGAATTCTTCTCACTGTGTTACAAACATGCCCATTTTTTTGGTTTCTTTCTTGTTGTTTCCATAGTCTAATTTCCTAACACTTACATTTTAACACAGTGGTTCTCAACCTATCTGTCATGACCAATTGGAGGAGGTGCACAGAACAGGCTCACACAAGTTGCCTAAGAAAGTCTGAAAACACTGATAGGACATTACAACTGATAACATTATCAAACCTACAGTTATGGAGCAGCAACAAAAACAATTTTATGGTTGGGAGTCACCACAACATGAGGAACTCTATTAAAGAAAGGGTCACAGCATTAGGGAGGTAGGGAAGCACTACCTAATACAGGGCCTGACAAGGAGTGAGGATATGAAGGAGATGAGGGGACTGTTCAAGCTAGGTTTCTCTTCCCTGACACTACTTGCAGTACTCAACCACAGGCACACACATCCAACATTTTCCTTCATAACAAGCAAATATGTTACTTATCAAATGGGGGAGAATTAACATTAGGGATGCTTTTTCTTCATAAGTGTTAGTTATTGGCTCTCCCCAAGAACACACATAAACTCCAGAACTCCAAAAACCCACAAAATCCTTTTGCATCCTCCTCTGTGGTCTATGTAAAGTTTTGCTAGATTCTTCCAGCAATGCAAAGGTATAGAGTTAACTTTTTGTTTGGTTGTGAAATTAACTCTTTTCTTTTGGGGTGCATGCTTTCAAATCAACTTTACTTCTTAGTAATCATGGGGTATTGACACATGAAAAATAAAAACTGTAATTAAACATGAAATATTTTCTAATACGCTTATCTATTTTCAAATTGCTAGGATATCATCAAGATGTAAAAATATTTAGGCTAGACTAGATTAAGAGAAAATCATGAAATGAGAAACAGGATATTGTTCTTCCGGGTTGAGACTAAGCTTAATTCATTATGTGCCCAATTTTCTCCATCTTATATAAGATGATCATTAATATTGCTAAAACCTCTTTTGGCATTCTTTCTCCTCCATTGCTGGGGGGAACAAAATGCACAGTTTACCATTTTAAATAAATGCCAGTTAAATTGCCACTGCTATCCTTATCATAGTACCTGTGGAACTACTTTATAGAAACACATTGGATCACTTAGTCACATTCAAAAATCATTAAAATGTCACTTATCAGTCACACATCCCCTCACTCTAGGGCTAGAGGTTATACAGAAACAAGTTTCCTAAACTCCAGTATCTCATAGTGATTAAGTAGCCTCATACTGAATATGGATGTATCTAAATAAAATACTACAATATTTTAAGTGTTTGAATATGGCACAAAGAATATACATGTATATTTCAAAAATAAGAAAAAGAAGAACTTATATGGATGTATATAGCAATTGACTCTCTGCTTCTAGAAATGCTGGCTAACTGGGGAAGGACAGTTATTGTTTAACTAGATGAAGAACTTTCAACATACCCTTATAAGAATCAAATAGAAAATGCTCTAATCTCTTCATAAGGCAAATTTGATGAACATAATTGCTAAATATCCACAATTTCTTCTCAGTCTAAAAACAGATGAAAGAGAGAAACCAAAGAGAGGCTCTCATATATGATCCTGAAATAGGAGTGCCCAAGGGTAGATAAAACTTATGGGCATTCTGCTGGGGGTAAAGGCACTTTGGAGATTGCTGGATCATTGAAATATCTGGACTTACTAAATGGTATTCTGGTCTATTATCACAGTCACTTTTAAAAATCAGTCTAATGTGTATTCATTTCTGCAAACATTACTTTGTCAAACATCAAACACCTTCTATTATGTGAGAACTGCACTCAGTCTTCACTCCCTATGTCTCTTGAGTCCATTCTCATATTGGGCCACGACTACCCATAAGGACTTACTGCTCACTTGCAATTGATAGAAAGATCCACATCTACAATATGGTTTTCTCTGAATCACCTTTTCCATATAAAACTGGGATAGTTAGACTACTGCTGAATTAAGACAATTCATAAGAAACTCGATTTCACAGAGTAGCATTTTACCTTGATACAGGAAGTATACCTGACATCTTCTGCTTTTGAACACCTAAAAACAACAATGGGAGGTTTGTCAGGGAGCCATTAGAATGCAAATATGCAACCTTCTTTCAACATTAGATGTGTGGCTGGATCTCCTGTTCATGGAGAAAAACCCCAGGCTAACTATCCAGTAAACTTTAGGGATTCTCTGACACCACCTCCAGTCTCACCATAAGGGCCCCAGCATACAGCAGCACATGAGACTGTCAGACCTCATGTGGATTCTGGGTATCCAAACTCTCATTCTCACACATGCATAGCAAGCACTTTATCCATTGGATCTTCCACCTAGCTATGGATCCTTTTGAGCATTTCATGCTGCATGAGAGATATCATCAGTAATTTCAACATGGTTTGCTCTATAAATAATTATTCAGCTTGTGATTATAGAAAAGTAAAGAGCTGAAATTGTCTTACACAGAGGCAAAGACAGTGTCAGGCTCTGAATTTCATATTTTCTACAGATTAATATATTATAAAATGCACACTACATTCTTACCACAGTGATGTTCTTCTTGTAATTTTCTCATTAACTACAAAAGAGGGAGGCAAAATTTGTCATTAAACAATGGTAGCCATTGCTGAAGCAAATATTTTTGTGACCTGATATGCTTTGACACCATTTATGAAAAGCTTTTAAGATGAATATTGATTTGTAAGCAACAAATATACTAGAACTCTTCCTTTCTTCATTCTTGTATTTTTAAAATAAAAAAAGAAAATTTTATCTAAAGTTACTATTTATAATTAATTGTGCAAAATACCCACAATCCTGAGCCCTATCAGACACAAAAAGTGTCATCTTAGCCTGAAGTGTTATTCCACAGTGAATTGTGTTGCCATTGCTGCTTTCTGTCTCTGCCCTAGGGATGCTGACACAACTCTAAGTGAGCGAACTCATCTTGGACAGAAGTGAAGGGACTTCTCCAAGTATTGACTTGAACTTCCTTCACTGAGGGGAAATATCCATTCCTACAACAGGGAAGCTCAGTCTATGGCTATGCAACATAGCCAAATACAGGAGACCCAAAGCCCTTTGCAAAGGATTTCCAGCTGCAAGTGTGATAAAGCTCTAGAGAGATCAGTGTGTTACTCTACTCTAGATCTTCTGAGGAAGATCCTAAAGGCCCTCAGTTCTAGCACTGGTCCCTAGCTCATGTGCAATGCAAAGAAGCTCAGCATCAACTTCCATTGCTTCCCATGGCATGAGCTGCTGGAAAGACCCCTTAGTAGCTATGCAAACTGAAGTATTACTCCAGAGAGAAGCATGGAAGACACAATGAAGCAGTAATTCCAAGGGACTAATGCCTCACATGAAACGTTTTTTTATTTATTTCTGCATATAAACCATTGAGTGACTCAGGTTTCACTATATGGAAAAAGCCTGCTCAGCAAACAAGCTAACAAATAAACAATTCTTGTTTACTTCCTTTGCAATATGTAAAACTCCACAGTACCCTGCTGGACATTGCCCATGGCCAGAGCACAGCCTTTGTCCCAAACAAGAAATGGGCTGAGAAAGTGAACCTCTGGAGGACCTTATGCTACACATGTATGGGGCCTCTGTCAATCCTTATCACCAGAAGAAAACTCTAATGCTAAAATAACTTAAAAGAAACTCACCCACATTACACTAATAGTATTTCATCCTATGTTTATGTGAAGACAGCCATTTAGATTCCTCTACACTATTCTCTGGCTGGTGTTTTCCAAAGGCAAAGTAGGTGCGAGAGATGCTGTGGTGACAGTTGCTGAAAGCATAAACTGTGTGGTATTTCTCCCACTGTGAGAATCATATTCAGACTGAACCAATGGGCCCTTCCATGCTATGCACTACAGGATGATAGGATTTTCTCAACCTTCCTCCTACTGTGGCAGTTTTTTCTGCAAATTATGTCTTGTAGCATGTAAACCAAGTATCACTATATATTTGGTAACTAATAGAACTACAGGGAAAAGGTGCTGTCAGAGTAGCCCATATGGAGGCTGTTGCATAGAATACTGAGAATGGCAGTTCTCATTCCACAGCACTACCAACAAAACTCACACACCAGTCATTTTTTTAAAAGTTCCTATTGAGCCAGTTATTTATTGTATCAGGATATTCACATTAAATGGAAGACAAATAAAAATAACCAGAAGACAATGTATGAATTATCGAATGAGTGGAAATTCAGAAATTCTAGGATGGAAAAAAATCCAGAGTGCCCTTATGACATTAAGTCCTCAAAATACAGTGAAAGTAATTTAATACTCTATTTTTGTTTGCTTAACATAACCACATTTTATGGACACCGATACACATACAACAACATGCAGTCAGTAATATATATCAATTATAAAACTTAAGTAAAAACTCATTTCATACCAAAGTCAACTTGCTGTTATGGAACTAGAGAGGATCTACATTGTAGAATAGGTGAAAAATCTTTTTACTTCTAAAAAGACACTACATGCATCAGTAGTTCATTTTAAATAAACAAACATATTTCAGGTGATACAATTTGAATTTGAAATTTCTTTGAAACAATTCCTAAATAAGCCTGAATCCTAAAAATGTTTGGCAGCAAATTAAGAAAGGCTATAACTACTATTGGCATAAAATAGAGTAGTGCGTTCGGCACATAGTCCGGAAGGATAGGCCGCA
>OFFH01001802.1_pt1 | contig 10317 bp, 9 predicted proteins | sample 1521341 | NCBI WGS metagenome assembly OFFH01 (sample SAMEA3504108, study PRJEB24116) | mouse gut metagenome | biome: mouse gut; feature: mouse-associated habitat; material: faeces | place: Denmark | collected 2011 | reverse complement strand
AGCCAGGATGCGGATAAGCAGGAAGATCTTAAGTATATTCGTCAGATTCTCCGCAGCGCATTGCCAGAGGCGGAAGAACGTATCTCCTGGAGTATGCCGACCTACTGGAAAAATCATAATATCCTTCACTTTGCTGCTTCAAAGGAGCACATCGGGCTGTATCCGGGGCCTGCGGCAGTCATACAGTTTGCGGAAGAACTCCGGGGTTATAAAACCGATAAGGGGACGATCCGTATCCCCTATGGTAAGGTTGATGCCATACTGATTGAGAAGATTGCAAAGTGGTGCTGGGAAACCGGCAACCATGCGTAATTGTTGCAGAGAACTCGACAATTTCAAGATACCGGGCAGTTACCTATAATAGATAACGGCCCGGTGCTTTCCAAAGACAGAGTGAGTCCTTTTCTGGCTGTGGCGGAAAGCCCCATCGATGCCCTTTCCCTTGCTGCCTTAGCAAAAATGCAGGGAAAGGACTGGAACACTATATCTCTTTGCTAAACTGTTTTTGACCTTAGTTGTCCAGATGGAGAGATAACTGCAATTACTTAAAAATTGCCTTGGCATAAAAGCGATTTGCCACGGTATTTCTAAATTGATGAAAGGGAGTGACTTATGCTAAGCAGAAGTCAAGTAATTGTACTGATTATTGTGTTGCTTCTCTTAGCGGTTACTGCAAGGATACTCCCATTTCGGAAAAATGTTCCCACTGCTTATTACTTCCGGAAAATCATATTCCTTAAAGAGAAAAGTCCATAGGCTATTCCGAAGACGATCAAGGCGCTTCCAAGAAATACGATCATGTGTACAAGGAGGTTTCCTTCCTCTCCACTGATAAGACGAAGATAACCATCTGTAATTAGGCCTGCTATCAGGCCGATGCCAAGGCTGAACTTTTTCTGCTGTTTTCTGTCCATGACTGTTTTTTCACCTCCGCAAATTTGAATATCGGAATAATTATAGTCTATTTTTCACAGAAACACAACTCCGAAAAGGGAAAATCATCTGCGCCTCCTTTGGGGAGATGAGACAGGAAACTGCCAGGTCAGCGCAGGGAATAAGAAATGGTATAAGAAACAGACATTCAGACAAGCAGATGTTTCATAGATTAGAATAAGCAGGACGGGGAGGCTGCGCATGGAGACCGCACAGGGAATAAATCTTGCACAAATGAAGGAGGTTGACATAAATACGGCTGACAGGGAATCGCTTGTGGACATCAGGGATGTACAGGTTGATGTGAAGCTTTCCAGAAAACATTTTGAGGATTACCTGCGGCAGATAAAGACCCCGTACTGTTACCGCTGCGGTAAGATCGTGGTGAAGGTCAGTTTTTCGGATACTATATTTTTGCCTGGATATTTTCGTGGAAGAAATTCCTTCTGGAAAGGATTTTTCGTTGGAAATTTCTTCTGGGAAAGGGTTACATAGGAAATTTATATAGGAAAATGAAGGAAACAAAAGATGGACGACATTCAACCGGAGGCATAATTTTTGCGCTTTAAAGTATTACAATCCTGCTTAAATAAGCAGATCGGTGGGCCCATTGTGAAAAGTTTTAACGGGAAATTTTTTACATTGGAGGTAGCGCCATGGAAAATTTAAAAACAAACCGAATATACCATGCTGCTGTCTATGTGCGCCTGTCAAAAGAAGATGGTGACAAGGAAGAGAGCGACAGTATCGTAAACCAGAAGGAGCTTATCAGGGCATTCCTGAAGGATAAGCCGGATATAGAAGTCTGCGGGGAGTGGGCGGACGACGGCTACAGCGGGGCGGACTTCGAGCGCCCGAATTTCCAGAGGATGATCCGGGAGATCGAGGCAGGCCGCATTGACTGCGTGGTAGTCAAGGACTTGTCCCGGTTCGGCAGGAATTTTGTGGAGGCTGGGCGTTACATCGACCAGATTTTCCCTGCCCTGGGGGTGCGCTTTATTGCCGTCAATGACGGTTTTGACAGCGCAAACGGCAGGACATCCTCAGACAGGATACTGATTCCTTTTAAGAATCTGATTAACGATGCCTACTGCAGGGATATTTCGGTAAAGGTCAGGAGCCAGCTGGAAACCAAACGCAGGAAGGGGGATTTCATCGGCTCTTTTACTGTATATGGGTATTTAAAGGACCCGACTGACCGCCACAGGCTGGTGGTGGATGAATATGCAGCCGGTGTGGTGAGGGATATTTTCAAATGGAAACTGGAGGGCGCAAGCCAGCAGCGGATAGCAGACCGTCTGAATGAGCGGGGAGAGCTGTCCCCTATGGAATACAAGCGGTTCTGCGGGATGCGGTACCGGTCCGGCTTCCAGGTAAACGCGAAAGCCAGGTGGACGGCGGTAGCGGTGGGGCGCATCCTGCGCAATGAGCTTTATACCGGAACCATGGTACAGGGAAAACGGACCACACCCAACCATAAGGTAAAGAAAACGCTGTTAAAGCCCAGCGAGGAATGGGTGCGGGTGGAAGGAAGCCATGAACCTGTTGTTGATAAGGAAGATTTCCTTGCAGTAGAGCGGCTTCTCCTACAGGATACCAGGGTGGCACCAAAGGAAGAGGCGGTTTATCTTCTCTCCGGCCTGGTATTCTGCAGAGACTGCGGTTACGGTATGGTGCGCAATAGCGTGTGCCGGAACGGGAAGACTTATGTGTATTATATGTGCGGCAATAACCGCACAAACGGGAAATGCAGCAGCCATCGTGTAAGCGGGGGACAGCTGGAGCAGTCCGTGCTCCTTGCGCTGAAGCAGCATATGGCCCAGACGGCGGATATGGACCGTGTCCTTGCATACATAGACACCCTCCCGTACCATCAGGCAGAGGTGGAGAAAGCGGATCGGCAGCTTATGAAGAAGCAGGAGGAGGCAGAGAAGTATACCCGCCTGAAAACCTCCCTGTATGAGTCCCTTATGGATGGGCTGGTGGATAAAGGGGAGTATCTGGAGCTTAAGTCCTTGTATGACGGGAAGCTGCAGGAGGCGCAGGCAGCCATGGCCAGACTTCGGGAAGAGATGGAGAACCTGCTTCGGAACCGCACAGGCGGCACTTGCTGCATCGAACAGTTTAAGAAGCATCAGAATCTGACAGAATTGACGCGGCATATAGCGGTCACTCTGATTGACCGGATAGAAGTCTGTGAGGACTGCCGTATTCAGATCCGGTTTAAGTACCAGGACAGCTTTGAGCGGGCTTTGTCGTTCATAGAGAGTGTGAAGAAAATACAGCCACTCGGCATTGCAGCCGGAGGGGAGATCATCACTTCGGTAAGCAGAGCAATTCATTCAGGAAATGAGGCAGCCGCGCCCAGAAAGGGAGGCAATCGCTCCCGGAAAGGAGCGGTGTAGGATGGCAAGAGTGAGCAGGAAAGCCGTCATATGGGGAGAAGGGAAGAACTGTCTGGCAGTTATCCCGGAAAAGATATACAATGTGGCGGCCTATGTACGTCTGTCTGTGGAAGGGGATAAGCTGGAAAAGAACAGGGAGGCCATATCCACGCAGCGTTACATGCTGGAAAAATACATTGAAAAGCAGCCGGATATGCGGCTTACAGCCGTGTTCTGCGATAACGGTGAGACCGGAACCGACTTTGAACGGCCCGGGTTCGAGCAGATGATGGACGAGGTGCGGCACAGGAAAATAGACTGTATCGTGGTAAAGGATTTATCCCGCTTTGGACGCAATTATGTGGAGACCGGGTATTACCTGGAAAAGATATTCCCCTACATGGGTATTCGTCTGGTGGCGGTGAATGACGGATACGATACCCTGTCCGGGGATACAGATGAGATGGTTGTGTCCCTGAAGAACCTGGTAAATGATTTATACGCGAAAGACATTTCCCGAAAGATTAACTCCACTTTTGAGACCATGCGGGCAAATGGACAGATGACCAGCGGCCATCCGCCCTATGGGTATCTGCGATCCAGAGAAGACAGACACAGACTGGTGATGGATCCGGAGACCACCCCTGCGGTAAGGGATATTTTCCAGTGGAGACTGGAAGGGGAGGGCATGGCACAGATTGCAAGGCGATTGAACGATAGAGGAGTTCTTTCCCCGCCTATGTTCCATTACCGACATGGCAACAGGAAGGATAAGCCCTCTGGGGTCAGTGCCATATGGAGGGCATACCATGTGCGGTTTATGCTGCAAAATCCGGCTTATGCAGGGCATATGGCCCAGGGGAAGGTAAAGGAGTCCTTAAGCGACGGCATTCCCTTGAAGAAGACGGCCCGGGAGGAATGGGTCATTGTAAAAAACACGCATGAGGGGATCATAGACCAGGAAACCTTTGACAGGGTGCAGGAGCTGGTTGAGCAGCGACGCCAGGAATCCCGAAAAATAAGGGGAAAATATGAAACCACGGAAAATATCCTGAAAGGCTTTCTCATCTGTGAGGACTGTGGCACTAAAATGATGCGTTACAAAAGTGTGTCGCCCGCAGGCACGCCCAGATATGTATTTAACTGCAGAGTCTATGGGGAAAATCTGGGCGGGCAGGGATGCAGCATCAAAAGTGTGGGTGAGCCGGAACTGAAGGAGTGTATCCTGCAGTCCCTGCAAGTGCAGATTGGACTGGCTGTGGAACTGGAAGGAATGCTGGAGCGGCTGCAGAAAAAAACGAAATTCCGAGAGAAGGGAGAGGAACTTTCAGACAGGAAGAAACAGCTGCAGCAGAAAATCAAACGCAATATCTCTCTGCGGGGCTCCTTGTATGAATCTCTGAGCGACCATACCCTGACGGAAGCGGAATACCTGTCTTTGAAACGGCAGTATGAAGAAGACGCGGAAAGGCTGCGAGAGGAGCTGGAAGAAGCGGAAAAGGAAGAGCGGCAGGGAATTTGGGCACTCTCCCTGCAGAATAAGTGGATAACAACTCTTAAGAAGTATCAGAAAAGAATGGCAAGCGGGGAGAAGTTAGAACTTTCCCGGCAGATGGCAGTGGAGCTGGTAAAACAAATCAGGGTATCCGGATATAGTGAAGTGGAGATAACCTGGAATTTTCAGGATGAATTTGCAAGACTGTTTCAGGAAGCAGAAAGCTTTGAAAAGATGGGAAAGGCGGACAGCATGATTGGGGAGGAGGCAGAAGCATGAAGACCATTGCACTTTATATGCGCCTTTCCAACGAGGATGCCCATGAGGGGGAAAGCTACAGTATCGGAAACCAAAGGGCACTCCTTATGGATTATGTCAAAAGCCATGAAGAGTTTGAGAACTGGAGCGTGCTGGAGTTTTATGACGACGGATACAGCGGTGTCAGCTTTGAACGCCCTGGCATACAGAAACTCCTTGCCCTGGCCGGAGATACGGTAAACTGTATCATTGTAAAGGATTTTTCCCGGTTTGGGCGCAACCTGGTGGAGGTGGGGGATTACCTGGACCAGATATTTCCGTTCCTGGGTGTGAGGTTCATCGCTGTCAATGAGGGCTATGACAGCGGACGGGGACTGGGCAGCTCCGTAGGTCTGGATGTGTCGTTAAAGGCGATGATCTATGAGATGTACAGCCGTGACGTGTCTGAGAAGATCCGCTCCGTCAAACATGCGAAGATGCGCAAAGGGGAGTATCAAGGAATCATTGCATTTTATGGGTACAGGAGGTCAAAGACAGCAAAAGGCAAGCTGGAGATTGACGGGCCTGCAGCGGAAGTAGTGCGCCGGATTTTCCGGATGGCGGCGGAAGGAATCACACCAACAAATATTGCCAGGGAACTGAACCATGATGGCATCCCGTCTCCGCTGATGTACCGGAGGGAAAATCATACGGACGCAGGGCACAGCTGGCGGGTGGCGGGAGATATGACATGCTGGACCAGGGAAAATGTGCGCCGTACCTTGTGCGATGAGCGTTACACGGGCAGGCTGGTCAGCCATACACGGGCAAAGGAAGATGTTTCTGCAAAGGTCTCCAAACTCCTGCCGAAAGAAGAATGGATCATAGCGGAGGATGCCCATGAAGCTCTCATATCGAAAGAATTGTTTGAACAGGCGCAAATCGTTTTGAGGCATTGCTGCCATACAAAAACACCAAGGAAACCGTACCAGCGTTTTCGGGGACTGCTGAAATGTGCATACTGCGGCAGGGCGTTGTCGAAAAGCGGGAAAGAGACGTATTATTACTGCACCACTGGGAAGGTGCTTCCGGAGGCTCCCTGTCTGGATGTCAGAATAGGGGAGAAGGAACTGATAGACAGCTTGCTAGAATCTCTCAGGCTTCAGATACAGCTTGCAGGGCAGCCGGGAGAGACACAGCAGGATGGCCGGACAGAGCAGAGTAACCTGCAGGAAAAACTTCGGGAATGCCGAAAGGAGGCGGACAGATGCAAAGCCAGACAGGCAGCGGCCTTTGAGGATTATGCGGAGGGACGTATCCAGAAGCAGGAATACCTCTTCCGAAAAGGGGAAATAGCTGCGCGGCAGGAGGAAATTACCAAGCAGTATAAAGAAATATCTGATAAACTTGCAGAGGCTGGGCAGGTTAGGAACAGGGAGGCTGTGGACTTAGGAGGGTATGTCTTCGTAAAGGAACTGACGCGGGAAATACTGGAAGAACTTGTGAAAGAAATTAGAGTCAGCAAGGGAAATGCTATAGAGATTGTGTGGAGTTTCAAGGAATGACGGAGCATTTTCAGATGTTTAGAAATATATTTTTTATGTATGTTTTGACACGAGCCGAAGGACATCTGATAGGGAATCATACATACAGCCATATGCAGCTGACAAAGAATAACAGAGAAAAATTCCGGGAGGAGCTGGTCAAGACAAACGAAATTCTGAAGGAGATCACCGGGGAGGAAGTGCAGTATGTCCGCCCGCCCTATGGCACCTGGGACAAGAGTTTTGAGAAGGAGTTGAACATGTTTCCGGTGCTTTGGACCGTGGATCCGCTGGACTGGTGTTCCAAAAATGTAGGATGCATTGCGGAGAAGATTGTGAATAAGACGGAGGAGAACGATATCATTCTCATGCACGACTATTATGAAACGTCAGTCACGGCGGCCCTGAAGGCAATAGATGAGCTTTTGGATGAAGGATTTACCTTTGTGACAGTGGAGGAGATACTATTTGATTAACATGCCGGCTTAGGAAGGTCTTTTTACAAAAAAAGAGAGCAGGTTGGTGGCTTTTTGCCCGTTGGTGTGCTATACTGGGAGGCAAATTCTTCCATAATAATATGCAACACAGGAAAGGATGGGCATTTTATGAGTCAATTTGAAGCTGCTCTCTTTGATGAGCTGGAACCGCTGTATCCGGACACGGATCCCCGGGAGGGAACCGACTTGTATATAACAGCAGCGCCTTCCAAAGCATATGCGGGGGTACATATTATGCTTTCTGGCCTGACGCCGGGAAAATATGTTACTTTTGAGGTATCGGCTCCCCTGCGCAAGACGGTTTCTGTGAAAAATGACGGCACAAAGGTGGAAGTCCATGAGGCGGATCACCGCTGGAAACTGTTTGAGCTGCTGCCGTTGCCGGTGGAGGCGAACACCGGTGGGGTGTCCAGGACGGAATGGCTGTGTCGGGATGTGAATGACAGTGTCATCCGTCGGGCGCCATTTATGGTGTATGACGTTCTCCGCCCCTGCACCAATGTGGTTATGGCCCGGGGAGCGGTAATGGCCCTGTGCTTCCGATGTAAGGTGGACACAGAAGTAGTGGAGCTGAAAAAGTGGGAGATAACCCTTTCCCATGAGGGAATTTCCCGCCGTCTTACTTTTGAAGTGGAGGTGTTTCCGGCAGAGGTGCAGGAGGCAGGCCCCTTGGACCACAAATATGTCAACTGGCTCAGCTGTCGTGGAATTGCCGATTACCACAACGCACCTCTGTTCAGCCAGGGATGGTATGATATGTTTGAAAAGTATCTGCGTCTGGGGAAGTATGGTCGGCAGAATATGGCGCTGCTCCCTGTGGAACTTTACTTTGATCTATGTGACGGCATGCCGAAGCTGAATGAGGAGAAACTGGATCGTCTGGTGGACATTCTGGACAGGGTGGGCATTCACTGGGTGGAGGGCGGCCACTTTGCCTGTCGGAAAGATGGTGAATGGGAGGCGGTGCAGGCGGAAGTGTCCATGACCCATGGGATAATTCCCGGGGACGGGGAGGCGGAACTGGCGAACATGTGCAGGCAGCTCTACGCCTATCTGGAAAAAAGACAGCTCACCGGCCGCTGGCTTCAGAGTTTTATGGACGAACCTCTGGACGGTCTGGCAGAGGCCTATACCGCAGGAAGCAGGGTGATAAAGGAGAACATGCCTGGAGTTCTGGTGCTGGATGCCACCATTGCCCGGGAAAGCATTGCCGGAGGGGTGGACTGCTGGTGCCCTACGACGAACAAATATGAAAAGTATCAGGATTTCTTTGATGGACAGCACGGGAAAGGAGACCACATCTTTGTCTATACCTGTCTGGATCCGGCGGGAAATTTCTGTAACCGTTTTCTGGATCAGGAACGGATCCGGCAGGTTTGGATTGGATGGGCCCCTGCCCTCTATGACAATGTGGAAGGGTATCTTCACTGGGGAGGCATGTTTATGAACAAACTGGATTTTTACCGGCTTAGTGTTCCGCTCCCTGATATTACCGACTATGACGCTGACCGGAGTACCTGCCTTCCGGCAGGGGACGCGGCGGTCATGTTTCCGGGATTTCACGAAGTCTACTCCAGTACCCGGCTGGAGGCGCATCGAATTGGGTTTGAAGACCTGGTGTTGCTGGAACGGGTTAAAAAGCAGGATCCTGCCTGGACAGCGGAATTGATAAGCAGGGTATTTCGCCGGTATGACGATTATGAGAAGGACGTGGCTGTGTACAGGAAGGTCCGGCGCCTGCTGCTGGAGAGGGCTTCTAATTTGTCCTGATCGTTTTGATACTATACTTTTAATTCATAAAGTGCCATTGACCTGCCGTTTGGGTAATCAATGATGTCAACAATCTGAAAGCCTGCCTTCAGGTAGAGCTTTCGGATTGTTTTTTCGTCCAATGCCGTATCCAGGCGTATGTACTGGATGGAGCGTTTCCTGCATTCTTCTCTGAGTGCGGCAGTGACGATTTTTGTCATGCCCATACCGGAATATTCACGGCACACGCAGAATTTGTGCAGATAAGCGGCCTCGTATTTCGGAGCGTCTGGCCAGTAATCTGAGTCTGTCCACTGTAGAATGAAGGCACAGACAATTTTATCCCCCAGCATGCCAAGACAGAAATTTTCAGGTTGGGCTTCGGGAGTGATCAGTTCTTCCGGTGTCAGCCATTCGTCGGGCCAGACCCTGTATCCCATCTTCCGCCCCCAGGCGGCAACTTCTCTCATAACGGATATGGCAGGGGAGGGCATGTTAAATTCAATTCGGAAATTTGCGCTCTCTTTCATAGGGGGACTCCTTAGACATCTTCATAGTTTTTGTAGAAAATTTGTGTATTTGGATTCTTTCCAGTAAATTGCCAAAACTGCAGGCAGCCCTTGGAGAGACTGTTACCGCGTCCGCCTGCCTGTTGGTAAAGTTTGTTTGGTAAGTTTCAGGCAAACGCCCAGACGTCAATGTTCCGCTTCGGGAACAGAATGCTTAGACAAAGCATAATTCGTATTTAAGAATTTTTGAAGTATAAATAATGTATCATATCCCCAAAAGGATTGCAAGTCCTTTTTTGTAAATTTTTGAATAAATTGAGATGTCAGGCAAAATTGATAACATTTGAAGCAAGGGGACAGAAATGCAGAGACATCCTGGAGATAAAATCAGAGGCAGGGGCCGGATTGACTTGCGTAAGAGCTGCGTGCATGGTAGGATGAAGAGGAAAGATTCAGGTGTGGGGAAACGCAGATTAAATGCAGCGGACAGACTATAATCACCCATGTATCAGCTGCAGCGGGTTGAAGGCAGGGCGACTTGGGTACAGGAAAAAGGAAATACGGGGGCGGAGGATGAGAAGGATCTGTCGAAGATTTCCTGTGACCTGGAACTTTTTGCATTATACACGAAAGGATTTATCGAAGGATGCGACGGATCGCTGACGGAGAAAGAGATCCGGCTGCTGCCTATGGGAGCGAAGCTGATGACGCTGGAATGCGGCATGAGATTCCTCACGGATTATCTGGAAGGAGATCATTACTTTAAGATCCATCGTCCTGAGCATAATCTGGACCGCTGCAGAACCCAGTTCGCCATGGTCAAGGACATGGAGGATAAGTGGGATAAGATGCAGGAGATCGTGGAGCAGTATTTATAAGAGGGAATGTTTGGGGAGACCGCTGCGGTGTGAAGCCGGGCGGTCTCTTTTGTTGGATTTGAATATGTCTGTTGTAAGAATAGAGCATATG
>OFFH01001796.1_pt1 | contig 10336 bp, 10 predicted proteins | sample 1521341 | NCBI WGS metagenome assembly OFFH01 (sample SAMEA3504108, study PRJEB24116) | mouse gut metagenome | biome: mouse gut; feature: mouse-associated habitat; material: faeces | place: Denmark | collected 2011 | reverse complement strand
GACTGTGCTGGCTCCCGGCATTGTAACTGTTACCGAACAAGGCGGGAAAAAAGAAGCGGCAGTCCATGCAGGCTTTGTGCAGATTCTGGGGGAAAAAGTGACTTTCCTTGCAGAAATTGCAGAATGGCCGGACGAGATTGATGCCGCCAGGGCGGAGGCAGCCAAAGAACGTGCGGAAGAGCGTATCCACGAACATGCCAGCGACACGGACATAGCCAGGGCGGAGACCGCTCTGCTGCGGGCGATGGCCCGCATTCAGGTCATAAAGTAAGGCCCGGCCTGCCTTCCCAGTAACGGCGGGTATATCGGATGCATATGTTATAGAAAAAGAAAAGGCATCATGGACATGGATTTTGAACGCAGAATCTTACCTTTTTATATGACATATCCGGCGGCAGGCTATGGGAACGGTACTCTTTACGGCAGGCAGGACGGGGACGTGCTGCGGGATCTGGAATATTTCCGGCAGATGTATCCGGCGCAGATCAGGCATTACCAGACCAGGGTCGCCGAGATTCTGGATAAGCTGGACTATGAGGGCAGCGTGATATACGATGAATATCCTGACCGCTATACCTTGGAGCGCACGGCTGATAATATAACCGATATCATCCGGCGGGAGGAGAGGCAGAAGTATTCGGACCAGGAGAATCCGGGCGACGATGGGGAGCCCAGACAGCCGCTGATATTTGTGCTTCTGGTAAATGAAGTTTATAAGCGCCGTCGGGGCGGCAAAAGAGGATTTTTCAGCTTGAGCTGACAGGGAAATATAACAGGCAGGGCCACGGGAACCACGCGTTTTCGTGGCTCTGCGGGACTAAAGACATAAATTTGTGGAACTCTAATTAGGGAGAGTTGGGGATGGACGAGTTAAGCGGATTGCTGAAAGAGATGATGAATGAAGGGCTGGTACAGGTGGTATTGAGTAACAGCAGGGACAAATCTTACGGGGACAAGCTGAAGATTCGTCCGGTGCTTCTCAAGGGAGAATTACGCTTCCAGGGGACAAGGTATGCCGGAACCCAGGTATTTCATGAGAATCATAGTGCGGGAGAAATCTGTGAACTGGTAGAAAAGCTGTTGGCCGGTACATTCTGCCAGTGTGAGATCATGGCAAAAGACAGGAGTGCCACTGTGCTGGTGAGTAAGAAGGGCAAAATAACGGTCAAAACCAGACGGATATCCTGTAACATTCCCAGGGAACTCTCCCATAACCGTGAGAAGCAGTATATCCTGCAGGAAGGCCGTCCGGTGGATTTCCTGGTGGGATTGGGAGTTCAGACCCCGGACGGCCGGATCACCAGGAGTAAATATGACAAATTCCGCCAGATCAACAGATATCTGGAGTTTATAGAGGATATATTGGACCAGCTGCCCGGGGAGGGGCAGATCCATGTAATAGATTTCGGCTGCGGCAAGTCGTACCTGACTTTTGCCATGTATTACTATCTTCATGTGCTGCAGGGCAGGGATATCCGTGTTACGGGACTGGACCTGAAAGCCGATGTAATCCGGCGCTGCAATGAACTGGCCGGAAAGTGCGGTTATGAGAATCTGCATTTTCGGGTGGGAGATATCAGTACTTATGAAGAGAACCAGAGGGTGGATATGGTGGTATCTCTCCACGCCTGCGATACAGCCACGGATTATGCGTTGGAAAAAGCCGTGAGTTGGGGGGCCAGGGTAATCCTGGCGGTTCCCTGTTGTCAGCATGAGGTAAACAGACAGATTCATTGCCGGGAATTGGAGCCATTACTGCGATATGGGCTGATCCGGGAGCGCATGTCTGCTCTGATCACAGACGCGGTAAGGGCGGGATTGCTGGAGCAGCAGGGGTATGAGGCCCAGATTCTGGAGTTCATCGACATGGAACATACACCCAAGAACCTGTTGATCCGGGCGGTGAAGAGGCAGTCCGGGACGCAGGGCGCCGCTGGGGCACAGCATATGCGAAAAAGGCAGGACACCTGCCGGGATCAGGGGGCTTCGCTGCAGGAAACCATGGAACAGCTGGGGATATATCCCACGCTGGCGCATTTGCTGGAGCAGTGAAGGAGCAGGGGATATCTGCAATAATAAAGTTTGGATGGAAACCAGGACACATTGTCGGACTGAAGCGTAGATACAGGCGGTCCCGCGGCGTATGGGAAAGGAGCGGCCATGAAAAAGGTAATAATAAAATGGGTGATTTTTCTGCTGACTTTTGTGGTCGCATTGCTGGTGGCAGGCCGGGTAATGAATCATGACAATCGGAATATGACCATGGAATTGTCGCCGGCCAGTTTTCCTGTTATAACCCTGGAGAAGGGGGACATTGTTTATAATGAACTGCATGGGTACGCTCAGGCGATGGACACCGCCTATCAGCGGGGAACTATCGCGGAACTGGGGACGAATAGGGAATTGGTATTTCGGATTGACACCTATGGGATCAACCTGGCAGGAATCCGCATGGAGGTGCGCAGCCGGGACGGCAGTCGTCTTATAGAGAATACCGAGATCACGGAGTATTCGTCCGGGAGTACCATACGGGTGGAGACAGCCTTGAAGGATCTGATTGAGAAGGACAAGGAGTATTCTCTGGCGCTGGTGCTCACCGATGACAGCGGTCGGGAAATCTGGTATTACACCCGGGCCATATGGAGTGACAATACATGGGGATATGAAAAATTGCAGTATGTGTGGGACTTTCACCAAAAGACTTTTGATAAGGAGGCCGCCAGGGACTTGATCAAGTATCTGGAGAGCAGTTCTCAGGGGGACAATACTACTTTTCATAAGGTGGATATTCACAGCAGCTTTCAGCAGATTACCTGGGGAGATTTGGACGTGAGGCGTCTGACCCAGCCTGCCGTGAATCTGGTGGAACTGGCCACGCAGACAGCTTCCATGGAACTTCATTACCTGGTGTCCACAGGCAGCGGCCGGGACCAGGACTGCTACCTGGTGGAAGAACTGTACCGAATCCGCTATACCCCGGAAAGGGTATATTTGCTGGAATTTGAGAGGACCATGGACCAGATTCCCGCTGTGAAGGGGGATATTTATGGCAGCGACAAGATTATGCTGGGAATTGTGGGGGAAGACACGGCTCTGTTGGAGAGTGAGGACGGCAATATTGTGGTCTTTGAAGCGGCCGGAAGACTTTGCAGTTACAATGTGACCACCAACAGACTGGCGCTGCTTTTTTCTTTTTATGAGGACCAGTCCCAGAACAATCGGGTACAGTGGGATGTCCGCGAGATGTACCGCCGGTTCAATCTGAAGATCCTGGATGTGGACGAGGGCAACAATGTGCAGTTTGCCGTATACGGGTATATGAACCGGGGACGGCATGAGGGAGAGGTGGGCATCCAGCTCTATACCTACAACAGCGGGCGGAATACCATTGAGGAACTGGTATATATTCCCTATGACAAAACCTATGAGATTTTGGAGCGGGAACTGGAGGAACTTCTCTATCTGAACCGGGAGGGGAAGCTTTATCTCTATCTGGATCACGGCATTTACGAAGTGGACACCCTGGAGCGGACCAGCAACAGGATTGCCCTGGTGGAGAGCGACGAAGCCATGGTGATATCCGCCAGCCACAAGATCGTAGTGTGGCGTCAGGATCAGGGGCTGCAGATCATGAACCTGGGGACGGAACAGATTACCCGGATTGATGTGAACGCGGACGAAATAGCCCGTCCGCTGGGCTTTATGGGAGAGGACATTGTCTACGGCGTGGCAAGACAGGAAGATGTGACCAGCGATGCGGCGGGACGTCTGTTTTTTCCCATGTACCAGGTGTGCATCAGAGATGCATCAGGAAAGCTGCTGAAAGCCTATCAGCGGGATAATATTTATACGCTGTCCTGTCAGGTGGAGGAGAACCAGATCACTTTGGAACGGATTCTGCGCAGGGAAGACGGCAGCTTTGTGAGTACGTCTCAGGACCATATTATGAACAGTGTGGCCCAGGATGAGGGTAGAAACCGGCTGGTGGTGGCAGCGGTGGATACCTATGAAAAGCTGGTCCAGATTCAGGTGCGGGAAGAGATTGATGTGAAGGGGCTGCAGGTCCTGACCCCCAAGGAAGTTATTTTTGAGGGGGGAAGAGATGTGGTACTTCCCATGGACAATCAGCAGGAGCGTTACTATGTGTATGACCTGGGCCGTGCGGCGGGTATTTATTACGATCCGGCGGTGGCCATCCGCCAGGCGGATGCCTGCTCCGGTGTGGTGGTGGACGAAAGCGGCAGAACCATATGGGTCAGGGGGAACCGGGTGCTGCGCAACCAGATTATGGCCATCACAGCCCAAACGGCTACGGAAGACAAGGGCAGCCTGGCCGTGTGCCTGGATACCATGCTGGCTCTGGAAGGGATCGTGGGAAATACGGATAATCTGCTGAGTCAGGGCAAAACGGCCAGGGAGATTCTGGAAGAAAATCTGGAGGGACAGGCGCAGGTGCTGGATCTGGGGGGCTGCAGCCTGGATTCCATGTTGTATTTTATCAATCAGGACATTCCGGTACTGGCCCGTCTGAAGAATGGGGAGGCAGTGCTGCTTACGGGCTTTAACGAGTATAATATGGTGGTGATGGAGCCCGCAACAGGCAGGCTGTATAAAAAGGGAATGAACGACACCCGGGAGTGGATGGAGGAGAACGGCAATTCCTTCATCACCTATATCAGAACGATACAATAGTGTTCCGACACATCGGAAAGAGAGCGCAAAAGAAAGATTGCCGGTTGCGGGGAGAGGAAACTGGTAAATATGCAAAAGAACAGGATTCGGTATCTAGACATTTACAAAGGACTTGGAATTGTGCTGGTGGTGCTGGGCCATATGGAGGCAACTCCCTACTTCTGGAAACTTCTGCTCAATGCTTTCCATATGCCGCTGTTTTTCGTGGCAGCAGGCTTGCTGACGGGAGAGGGGAGGCTGTATGAGCGGGAATCGGGTTCTGTGATCAGAGACAGAGCCCGCTCTATTCTGATTCCATATTTCTGGTTCAGTCTCATTGGCATTTTATGGGACTGCGCAAAAGAGTTTTTTGCTCCCATGCCCCATTCTTTCACGGGAATATCCGGCAAGGTATGGGACGCCATTTCATTTTTCGGTATTTCCGTGCTATGGTTTTTGCCGGTATTTTTTGTGGGAGCCACAGGATACCAGCTTTTGCGTAAAAAACTGGCTTATCCTGCGGCGCTGGCTTTACTGGCTTCACTGGCTGTGGGGCTTTGTGCCTTTAAGGGGGTGCCGGGCCAGGCAGCGGGGATGGAGATGTCCGCCGGCGTGTTTCTGCTGAAACTGGCCAGTACGGTTCTGCGCGGTTGTATGGGTATGTTTTTCTGTGCGCTGGGGGAGGGCATGGGCATATTGGTGAGATGCCTTGCTGAGCGGAAATGGGTGCTGGCATTGGCCGGTGCCGGCCTGATCGGTGCGGGATCCTGGCTGTCTGTCGTCAATGTCCGGGTGTCGGGTTACCCGGTATCTTTCTGTTATATGCTATTGGGGAATGGAGCCCTCTTTATCCTGGCAGCCTTGTGCCTTACCGGCGGAACCCTCTTCCTGTGCTGTCTTCCGGGACGATTTGCGCCCCTTGAATATCTGGGGAAGCATTCCCTGGCCATCATGGTGACACATCTGGATATGCGTGTCATTTATATTGCCCAAAAGGCGGGGGGCTTGGCCTTGGCGGCCACAGGCCGGCTTTTTATTCAACATATTGCGCTGTTTGCGGTGATGGTCATATTGGAACTGTTTTGGATCTGGCTGCTCAACGGTTGTTTGGGATTTCTAATGGGAAAGAGAAAGAATACAGGAGCACAGATTGTACAGAAGGAGGAGAGACGGAAATGAAAGTAGTGGGAAAACAGAGAAACAGCAAAATGTGCTTTATCTGCGGCATGGATAATCCGGTGGGTATGAAAGCCCAATTCTATAATATGGAGGACGGCAGCGTTATGACTATCTTCCGATATGAAGAGGAACACCAAAGTTTTCCCCAACGGGTTCATGGGGGGCTGGCCGCAACTATGCTTGACGAACTGGGGCTGAGAGCGCTGTGGGCCCGGGAGGGGGAGTCGGTTCTGGGAGTTACCATGTCCATGGCAGTAAAATACAGAAAGCCTGTGCCCTATCAGGAGGAACTGGTGGGGAAAGGAATCCTGGTGAAATCTACTTCCAAGTTTGCCACTATGAGGACGGAGATATATGATCGGAAAGGCATATTGCTGGTCAGCGCAGACCTCAGATATATAAAACTGGATGCAGAACAAATCGCGGGAGATGTGGATGCCCATGAAGAGATGTGCTACCTGATTGAAGACGAGGTGAGGGAGATCATACTGGAACTGTAAGGAATCAGCTTATGAGAACATCTGCTATGAAATAGCCAGGCTCTATTATTGGAACAGGGGGGGAATGGATAATCCATTTGTATGAGAGAGAATTGTGAAGAGATCGGGAACCGTCGGCAAATATGCAGGAAAAATTGCAGAAAGCGGAAAAAATTGCCAGTTGGTTCCCGATTAAACGCATATGCCAGAACTGTCCTGTAAACAAATAATAACGGCTGATATATACTATGCCTGAGACTGTCAAATGCGTACACCCTTGTTCCAAAGGTGTTTTTGCTGCTCAAATAGCGTTGCAGAAGCCACTTTGCGCAATGGTTAGTTTATTCCTTTGCCGATGCGGCAGGAAAAATATATTTTTTATACTTTTGCAGCAACAGAAGCAGCAATATTCCCAGCACGCCGCAGGAAAGTATTTCTCCCAAGCCCACGGTGAGCATGAAATAGGGGATGGAGCCGGGAATGTGATATGCGAAATACAACACCATCGGCACGATCAGCGTGTTGGCCACAATGGGAGGCAGAGGGGCCAGCCATTTGCAGCGCCGCAGCAAGTACGTGCCGACAGCGCCCAGCAGTGTTGCCAGACTGCCGAATATTATATCCCATAGAATGGCGCCGGTGAGCAGATTGCTGATCAGGCATCCCAGGAACAGGCCAGGTATGGCGGCAGGGGTGAAAAAGGGTAAGATGGTGAGCGCCTCGGAGAAGCGAAGCTGGATGGCATAGTTTGCCAGGCCCAGAGCGTTGGCAAGCAAAGTCAATACCACATAGAGGGCGGCAATCAGCGCCGCCTGGGAAACAAAAAGTGTTTTACTGTTTTTCATTGTATAAATCTCCTCTAGTATTTTTTTTACGAGTGGAAGGTCTCGAACACTCGGTTTGGATCTTCTGACACCCATGTCAGTGAGACTCCTGCAACGAAAAACAGTTTAACACATTTTGGCTGGAATGGCAAGGGGAGGCTTATTCTACAAATCCGGCTTTTTTAAGCTGCCTGCGAACCAGACCGCCCAGTCCCAGAGTAATGGCAATTTTGATCATGTCGGCAGGAATATACGGGATTACGCCTATCCACAGCGCCTCCACGAAAGTGCGTTTCAACAGGTAACCCAGCCACAGTGTGCCGAACAGATAGCACACCGCCACCCCCAATACCATGCCGACCAGATGAAGAGGCCATTTGGAGGGCCATTTGCCGATAAAAAAGCCTGCAATCAGGGTCAGGAATATGTATCCGATGAGATATCCGCCTGTGGGTCCGAACAGTTTGCCCACTCCCCCGGTAAATCCGGTGAATACAGGTAAACCCACCAGTCCCAGCAGAAGATATACCAGGCAACTCACCGTGCCCCATTTCATCCCCAGCATATAGGTGGCCAGCAGTACCCCCAGAAGTCCTAGGGAGATGGGGACCGGGCTGACAGGCAGCGGAAAGGAAATGGGGCCCAGCACGCAGATTACGGCAGTCATCAGGCCGATCAGAGCAATTTTCTTTGTATTCATTTCTTTCTCCTTTTCGTTTTTTTGATGTTCTACATTGACAATCCCGGATTTGAATTCTCGGTGCTGATGCCTTACCGGCACAGGCAGTCATTAATCTGCCCGAACCGGGAATTAACTTATGGGGATTGGAAATGTACATCATAATGTAAACTAAGTATACAATTCATAACGCAGATTGTCAACCAAAAATTAAATACAGTTTACAATCTGCGTTATTTTTGCACAAGGTTCGGCATGACACCGTATACATATGAGTGAATTTTAATAGGAACACTGTAATATCAAGGCTTTTCGGAGCCTATATCCACAAAAAATGTAATCAGAGCTATCACATTACGCAAAAAGCCGTCCGCCAAGAAAAGTCGGGCTGCTTTTTTGCATGGATAGCCGGGAGGCAAAAAATAGTAATAAGGTTTTAACATAAGAATTTTTGAGGGCCCCGGCTCAGTAAAAATTTCGGAGTGTGGCCACATCCGAATTACTTGCCGTTTTGGGCGGGTAATGAAAATAGATGTTCTGATTTGGCGTATGTTATGCATCTATCTATTTTTTTGAAAGCAGTTGACAATCTAACGATTGTTAGGTACAATGAACCTAACAATCGTTAGAATTGGAGATATGACAATGCAGGACACAAAGGAAAATATTTTAATGGTTTCTTTAGAGCTTTTTTCCCAAAGAGGATTTCGGGCAGTTTCTATCAGAGATATTTGTAAAAAAGTAAACATCAAAGAGAGCTCAATATATTATCACTTCCAGGATAAACGGGCAATTTTGGCGGAATTGCTACGACGTTTTCAAAATACGGCGACCACCATGATGGGCCAGTTAGAATCTATGCTAAATGATACGAGTGGTTCACACAATATTGGCTCCCATGATATAATAGGAAATTACTTCTTTGAACAATACTTGATGGATGACTTTTGCAATAAGGTGATTCGCCTGCTCCTTATTGAGCAGTTCAACAATGAGGAGGCTCAAATAATTTACGACCACTGGATTTTTGCCAAACCTCTTGCATTTCAGAGCAGGGTATTTTCTGCGTTAATGGAAATGAAGATTATTAAACACGCAGACAGCTACTATTTAGCCGAAAAGTACTATGCACCAATTTTTCTGTTTGCCCAGCGATGGCTATTTTGTGGCCCACTGACCGATGAACATAAGCAGTCCTTTCGGGCAAGCGTATATCAGCATATACAAAGATTTTTTGAAGAAATTGCGGAGGAAAACTAAAATGGGAAACATCATTATTGTTGGCGCAAATCAAGGTATCGGATATTATATGGTAGAAAGATTATTGGAATTGGGCAATTCCGTAACGGTATTGGACATTCAGATAGACGCGATTGAAAAACTACAGAAGAACTACCCCAAAACTGTTTTGCCCATTCTTGCGGATGCTAAAGTTTTTGGGAGCATAGAAAACGGCGTAAAACAGGCGATGGGACGTTTTGGGAATACTGATATTGCTATTCATAACGCTTGCCTTTGTGTATATGAAAACGAACAGAATATTGGTTTCGACATTTACCAAGATGTGCTGGATGTCAACTATTTCGGAGCGCTGCGGCTGGTAAAATCCGTTCTTCCATATATGCGTAAGGCAGGTAAGGGACGTATGATTTTTACAAGCTCTGGTGTTGGTGTAACTGGTTTTGAGAATATTTCTCCTTATGCGGCCTCAAAAGGAGCAATAGAATCATTGGCTAAATGTCTACAAATAGAAAATGAAGAGTATGGTATCACTTTCCATTTATTTCATCCGCCATTGACAAATACAAAATCAGCATCAGGAATTTCTGTTCCAATAGAATTTAAGGCAGAGGCAAAAAAAGTTGGATATGGGCTGGCTGATCGTATCTGGAAAAAAAAGTTTGTGATTTGTCACTCTGCAATCCAGACAGCGCAAATGAAGTTTTGCTACAGACATCCCCTTTTCATTGGAAAAATGATGACCAGGGCAGCCAAAAGAGCAATCGAATCAGAAAAAGGTGAGGGGCGCAGGCAATACCCATTGCCGCCCGGAAAACAGCTTCTAAGCGTCTGCAAGGGCAGAAAAAGAAACCGGGGAATAATAATCTTTCAATCATCATTCCCCGGCGTTTATCCGCTGAATTTATAGCCGACACCTGACACGGTTTTTCAAGAGCTTTCGTAGTCTTGCCGCTTTGTTTGTCCCCAATAGTCCCATGATACTTCCGGGTGTAAGGGCAAAGCATACATTCTCAGCGGCAGTTTCTTTTTGTATGCTTTTCTTAGATTTTTTACGCGGATTATTTTCTCCATTTTTCAATCCTCCCAATAATTCCAAATACAATTATTCCAATTACTTCTCCAAGGACATTGCTTATAAATCCCTGCATATGGAGTACATCATTCCACATATAATCTCCCGTGATTAGTCTTGTGGCATAGTTTCCTATGATTGCCAGAAATAGAAACAACGCTATGCAGTCCCAAATATTCCATTTTAGAAA
>OFFH01001787.1_pt1 | contig 10355 bp, 8 predicted proteins | sample 1521341 | NCBI WGS metagenome assembly OFFH01 (sample SAMEA3504108, study PRJEB24116) | mouse gut metagenome | biome: mouse gut; feature: mouse-associated habitat; material: faeces | place: Denmark | collected 2011 | reverse complement strand
TCATGTCCTCATAAAGCATATTCCGCAGTTCCTTACACCGCAGGACCTCCGCTTCTTTTTGCTCAATCCGCTTCTCCAGTTCCCGTATATCCAGCTCCTGAAACGGGATTTCAGAGACCTTCTCCATGACCCGCTTCAAGTCAAGGATATTGCTAATCTGCACTTTCAGAAGATGCAGGACCGCCTCTTCCAGCCGCTCCGCCGCGATCCTGTGGCTTGCGCACTCCTTCGTCGCCTTATTCCTGGAACACACATAATACCGGTACTTCCTCTTTCCGGCACACACATTCTTCCTCACCATGGCCGCGCCGCAGTCCGCGCATACCACCATGCCCGCCAGAGGGTACACCTCCGACTGCTCCGGGGACATCCTCGTATCCATCCCCAGGAGCCTCTGCACAATAGCAAAATCCCGGTCCGAAACCACAGCCTCATGGTTCTTCTCAATCCTCACCCAGTCCTTCTCCGGCTTCACAAAGGACTTCTTCACCTTATGGTTCGGCGTCGTCTGCCTGCCCTGCACCAGATTCCCAACATAACACTCATTTTCCAATATCCGCCGCACCGTCACCGAACTCCACAGCGCCCGCTCCCCAGTCTTAAAGCCGGTCTGATAATTGCTCCCGGACGCGCTCTTATACTCCATAGGAGACAGCACCCCCATATCATTCAGCCTGCCCGCAATGGCATCCTGGCTCATGCCGTGCAGCTTCATACGGAAAATATCCCTCACCACGCCTGCGGCCACCGGGTCAATGACAAGCCGGTTCCGGCATCCCTCGTCCTTCTGATACCCATAAGGCGCAAAAGAACCGATAAACTCCCCGTTCTTCCGCTTCACCTCCAGGTGGCTCCGGATCTTCACCGAAATATCCCGGCAGTAAGCGTCATTGATCAGGTTCTTAAAAGGAACCAGAATCTCGTCCCCCTGCCCGTCCCCTCTCAAACTGTCATAATGGTCATTCACCGCAATAAAGCGCACCCCAAGAGCCGGGAACAGCCGCTCAATATACCTGCCGGAATCAATATACTCCCGCCCGAACCTGGACAGGTCCTTGACCACCACGCAGTCCACAACGCCCTTCTTGATATCCTCCAGCATCAGCTTGAAAGAAGGCCGCTCAAAACTGGAACCGCTGTACCCGTCGTCCACCCGTTCCGACACCACCACAATATCCTCTTTGTCTTTCAGGAAATCTCTGATTAACTCTCTCTGATTAGAAATGCTGTTGCTCTCCGCCTTAGACGCGCCCGCAACATCGCCATCCTCCTTCGACAACCGGACATAGATGGCGGCATGATAGATCTTCTTGAATTGTTTGCTTTCCATGTGCTTCCGCTCCTTTCGTTTTCTGCCAGAATCACCTGCAAAATCAAAAAGGCGGATGCACTAACTTGTCCCTAAGACAATCATAGCGCCTCCGCCTCAAAAAATCCAGAACTATTTTATACATTCCTCAACATATTTTCAAAAACCTCTTCAAAAGAGGCCCCATCCTCCGCAAACCGTACCCGTACCTTCATATCCCCCACCCGTACCGCATAGGGATTCCCCACCGCTTCCAGATAGGCCATCTTCCTTTCCTCCAGCGGCAGGCTCCTGTCAACCTCCACCTCCCGGATATCCGTAAGCGCCTCCTTCTCAACCGTCCGGATATCCACACCTTTCAGCGCGTCCAATTCTTTTGCCGTCATAATCCCTTACCTTTCCTTTCCAAAATTCATACCAACGGCATGGTATGTACCGCCGGGGAATCCCCGGCTGACGCGCCGCACAAAAGCCCTTACCAGAACCCGTCTCTAGCAGCCCTCCCATATATCCGTACAAAAAAAGGAGGCATCCCTGCCCATCTGCAAAAACACCCTTACAGCCTCGTAACAAAATCCAGCGAAATCCACCCGTCCCGCTCCCTCTTATACGACTTCAAAAGCCCCCACTTCCCGGCTCCCTTCCCGTCCGCTTCCTCCACAACCGTAAACACACCCGCACCCGTAAACAGCCCCGTCCGGGCAAAATCCGTCCCCGGCCCCTTACGGATATTCAGATCCGGGATATCCACCCGCACCAGATAAGAAGACTTCCCCGGCAGCCTCTCCATGAACATCACATACTCCGCATCCGCCGTGATAAAAAGCCCCGATTTCAGCCTGTACCACCGCTTATCCAGGCTGATGCCCGTCACCGTGTAAATCCCCTCATACACCACCCGGTCCACATTGTCCCCCATGCAGGGCGCAGTCCGCACACTCACCCCGTCCCTGCCCTTATAGAACACCTTCACATACCCGGACATAGGCTCCACCGGATTCCCCGGCACACTGCCGCTTCCGGCGCTCCCGTCCTCCCCGGCAATCTCCTTCAAGATGGAAAGAATCTTCTCCCCATACCCGGCTCCCGCAGCCCAGCCTTTCCCCTGGGGATTCTCCCGGATACCCAGCCACTCCACATAAGGCGCGCAGCCCCTTACAACATACTTGAAGCGCGGGTCTACATTTTCATTCCTTAATTCATCCAGACAGGCATAGGCTTTCAGATGCTGCACCTGGCACCGGATACCAAGCCGCGCCGTATCAAAAGACAGCCCCTTCACCCCGTTCTGCACCACGCCCATCCCGGCAAAATTATTCTGCTCCAAAGAGACCGCCGAACCCGAAAACGTAAAATTCCCCGTCTCCAGGCAGGACTGGGCAAAAGCCACGTCACCCCTCACGCCTTCCGCCTCCCCCTCGGACAGATACAGCGGCACCATATCCAGGACCGACTGCGCCACAGACGGATTCTTCCGCTTCACATACTCCCGCATCTGCTCCGCCGTCGCCGCAGCCTTCCCCATGATCCCCGTAAGCCCGGAAACACCCGCGCCGGAACCGCCGTTCCCGCCGCTTACGCTCCCGGTTTCAGAACCGTCCATAGCCGCCCTGATATCCTTCCGGAACTGCCCCATAGACAGCCCAAACCTCTTCCAGATATGCTCCACATCCCCGTGATTGCTGGCAATCCCCCTCCTATGCCCCTCGGAATGAGAAATCACCACCCCGTCCGCCAGAGGGTCCAGCCCATACATCCGGCACAGATAAGCAAACAGCTCCACCGCATATTTATAAGCGGCAGACACATGGCTCTCCGTATTCCTCCCGTCCCCGGTCTCCACCCAGTCCGAACCGCCCGTATACCGGATCGTGGCAGGCTCCGTCATCTCCACCCCGATATGCGTCCCGTTTGCGTCACCTCCGCAGTGCCATCCCCGGCAATCCCAGGGCAGGAGCTGGTACACATCCCCTCCCGGCTCCACAATGGCATGGACGCAGGCCCCCGCATCCGCCTTATCCCAGTTACTGATAAAAGCAGAAGCCTTCGGCTGTGGACACCCCACCGAATGGATCATCAGCCCCTTCACCGCAATCTTCCTCCCCGCCCGGTAACACCCGGACTTCGTTAAAAACTTTTCAATCAGCTTCATACAAAACCACTCTCCTTCTCCCGTTCCCTGCCCGGAAACATTCTCCAATTCTCCGCACAAAAAAAGGCACCAGCTTTCCACACCGATGCCCTCTCATAAAAATCCCAAACCATATCCCCTGCCACACCTTACTGCGCTTAATCGCATTTATCCTCCGTACCGTCTCCTACTCCTTCCCCTTTTCCTCACGCAACTGCGCCAGAACCCCTTTCAGCTTCTCCGGCACCGGAAGCCCGATCCTGGCCGCATTCTCCAGAATCGAAATCCCCTCATTGGACAGATAAAAAAATATCACCGCCGTCCGCACCGCGCTCCCGTTCTGAATGACATGCGTATCCAGGATATGCCCCAGGGCCACCAGGCAGAAGACCACGATTTTCTTAAAAATCCCCCGAAAGCCCACGCCGCTGGACAGCTTCTTCTCCACCGCCGCGGCCATCAGCCCCGTCACATAATCCACCGCCACAAACACCACCAGGGCATACAGAAAACCGTCAAACCCTCCCATGGCCCAGCCCAGGTATCCGCCCATAGCCGCAAACCCGCACTCTATCACACTCACAAACTCCTTCATCTAAAATCCCTCTCTTTCTCTGCTTTTCTATATGGAAAAAGCGGCCCGCTCCCAAAAGCCGCCGCCCTGTTCCCAATCCCACTATCTGCACATCATTCCCTGACACTTCATGCCACTCCCACACATCTCATACCATTCCCCGGCACATCATACCATTCTCCCATGTTTCAAAACATTTTCAGCACCTCAACCCATTTTAATCCCCCGCCGCTCACGCCCCGGCATCCTCAACCTCCGTCAGCGTATAGGTAATCTTCATAGTCTTATTGGCATCCTTCACCACCGCCGAAGAAAGATTATTGATCGTAGCCAGGTACGGCGTCAGCAGATACATATGCCGGTACTCATTCCCGTAACTGCCTCCCCACCCCACCAGGAACTGCTTATACTGGAACAGAGGCGTGGCCGCACTCCCCAGCCTCGCGCTCCCCTGGGTATGGACAACCGCATCCTCCGCCGTCACCTGAAAATCACCGCCCACAATCAAGTCCCCAACCAGCGACACAAACAGCTCACAGGTTCCTGTGGCACCAAGCGGCTTCATCTTGGACGTAAACCCAAAAGCAATCAGCGACACGTCCGCCGTATTCGCCACATTGATCTTATAAATCCCCTTCTTGTCATAGGCCGGCACATACAGATACCCGCCCCGCATACAGCATCGGCACTTCCGCTCCGGGTAACTCCCGGTCATGTCCCGCTCCCCCACGGCCATCAGCTTCGCATTGGAAAGCGTCCACTCCCCCTCCTCCGCCGAATAATCCGCCTTGGAAATCCTCACCCAAAGCACCCTGGCATTCCCCGAAGAATTGCCCTCATTGGAAAACCCGTACCAGTACCCGTCCTGCCCGTCTAGGAACTCCCCATACATCGTATAACTCCCCAAAAACAAAAAAGTCTGTACAGGCACCGCATGGTCCTCCAGCACCTTATAAGTGGAATCGTCCAGCCTCTCATTCAGCCCGATACGGAAAACCGGAACCCTCACCTTCCGCACCCGCACACTGGAATCCTCAAACGTAATGGAATACAGCAGGTCCTTTTCAAAATCCATCTCCACCGCCTCAAACAACACAGCCAGCTTCGCCTTCCCCAAATCCCCGATATCCAGCTTCTTAATCTGCAGAAAAGCGCTGGCATCCCCCACCAGGCTCCCGTACCCGTTCTGCCCGCCCTGGGCGCTGGTCAGCGCCACCGCCGCAATCGTCCCGTTCCCCTGGCTCGGCGTAAACTCCCACACAAACTTATACCCGTTCTCCAAAACCTTGCTCTCCGTCTGGTTCAGACTCCCCCTGGCCGCATTCGCCGTAGTATTCACGTTGTTGGAAGCATAAGCCACCGGCAGGTTGTCCGACCTCTCATAGATATGCCCCGCATCCTCTTCCAACGCCTTGGGAAACAGCAGGATACCCCCTATCATGTTTGGGCAGACCGGCAGCATGGTATCATTCCACGACATCACATCCGCCAGCCGTTCCTCGGAATAGAACACCCCCATGGGGTTCATCCCCAAAATATTGTTCACCGCCTCCGTCACCATATTTTCCTCCACCGCCGTCTCCACTTCCCCCGTGGCCTCATCCGTCAGTTCCAGAACCATTGTCCCTTTCAGCTTCATACGCATCCGCTCCTTCCTATGCCAAATCAATGGGCTTCCCAAACGCCCCGACCAGCGCCTTCCCAATACTGTCCGCATAACTCTTCCTCACCAGCTCCATGGTCTCAATCCCCATCTCCCCGGCAACCCCCTTCATCCCCAGGCCGCCGCCAAAGGCAAAACGGGAGACAGATTCCTCCACCGTGACCGTGCCGTCCCAAGCAGCCGCCGCAGCCATGCCCTGCCCGCTGATAGAAGCAATACACCCGCCCGTCTCAATCTTCCCCGTGCCGCCCTCCATCCGCAGATACACATTGAACGTATTGGTAATGTTCGGCACAAGATTGTCAATGGGATAATACAGAGACAAAATGTGTTTCCCGCTCCCCCAGGTCTCCGCCGGACGGTGCGCCAGAATCTCCGAATCATTAAACTCATAAGTAACATAAGCCGCAGCCTTCCCGTCCTCCGTCCAAGTGACCGGAAGCTCCACCTTCACAATAACATCTTCCGTACTTCCCCCGGTTTCCGCTCCGTCCCCAGCGCTCCCCTCATTTCCTCCGGCACTGTCCCCGTTTCCGCTGGTTCCAGTCCTCTCCCCGGCCATGCCGCCGTCTGCACCGCTTCCGCCGTCACCGGCCCCAACAGCCTCCCCGCTGCCCGCTCCGCCTTCCGCCGCCGGAATCGAAACCACAATACTCCCGGACGCGCTGGCCGTCCTCTCCGCCTGCACCGCCCTCACGTCCACAACCGCCTGCCCGAAAAACTGCACATGGGTCTCTTCCTTCGCCGCAAACTCAATACTGATGATCCGCACATTATCCTCCGCCACCGTATAAGCAGAAGCATTGGTAAACGTATGAATCCCCACCTTCCCGGCCTCAATCTGGTTCAAAAGCCCGGAAATATTCTTATCATTCTTAGACTTCGCCTGGGCCAGCCGCGGATTCTTCCCCACACATTTCAGACTCTGCCTTCCTCCGATCCTGCACTGAAAAGACGTGATACAGGTCACCTGCTCCCCGTCCGCCTGCCCTCCCGAAAAAGTCAGCACGTCCCCCAGGTCCAGAGCCGGGTTCCCTATAGTGCTGGAATCAAAAGGCACATAATTCACCACGGACAGGTCCGCCAATATATTCCCGCACAACTGCCTCCTGGTCTCCTCCAGCCCAAACTGCAGGAGCGGGTTCACCCCCAGGTTCATGGTCAGTCCGTCGTCCGTCTCCAACGCATAATACTCTGCCTTCTGCGTCCGCAGGTTCGTGGAACTCACCGCCGTATACCTGGTGATAAAATCAGAAAAACTGCTGGAAAACCTGTGCCTCCCCTGCACCTCCGCCACCGGCTCCGCCCCGTACTTCCGAAGCTCCAGCCTTCCCCTCCGGTTGATACAGAAAAACCCGCCCAGCACCTGCCCCACAAAAAACAGCACGTCCCGGTACGTCCCGATATCATTCTCCGGATAAATAGAAAGCAGCTCCCTCCCGTTGGGCATACTCTCAATCTCCGCCCTCGTGTTCTCCATTTCCACGCCGCAGGACTTACAGCACAGCTCCAGAAAAGCCCAGGCATTCCCCACAGACTCAAACCCGTTGAAACTCTTCTCGAACCGCAGCATATAGTCATAGGCTTTCAGCTCCAGACAGTGTGCCGTCCGGTTCGCCTCGCTCACCTCAAAAATCCCCATGGGCACTTCCTCAAAACTGCCGTCCGCCACCCGCAGATGATAAGACAGCTCCACCCTCGCCCCGTCCAGCGTATACCGGTCAATCTGCGAAAACAGCGTAACCCCCATCTCCGCCGCATACACTGTCCCCAATTCAATCTCCGCGCTCCCGCAGCACTGGGCGGAAACATACCCGCTCCCCTTCACAATATCCTCATACCCGAACGGATACACCACCCCGCCTTTTGTAGTGATCTTCCCCGTCCAGTAATACCTCCGGGTATTCTCCTGCACCGCCCGCAGGAACGCCTCGCTCACCGGATACATGAAAACACCCCCTTCCACGCAAAAAGCACCAGCCATTCCTGGCTGATGCCCTTACAAGATAACGACAATCAACAAAACTATTTCCCGTTTTCTTTCCTGCCCTTCCAAACAGATGCTAAAATATCTTTAAGAACCAAGAAAGCGTCCAGTTCATTGTATCCATATTCCTTTTCCAAGCTTTTCAATAATCGATCCATTTCCACCGCATAACAGGCCGTATCTACTTCATCCTGGTATCTGGATAATATCGGGTATTTTTTGCCCCATGCCTTTGTCCAGTCTACCTTTTCCGTTACTTCTTCACTCGTCCTGTCAATTACTTCCTGTATCTCTTTGATGTCAATATCAAACTCCACCAGTTCATCCAGCGAGAGTCCATACAAAACCGCCAGCTTTTTTGACTGGCAGATATCCGGAAGCGTTTCATCTGTTTCCCATTTCGAGATTGTCTGCCTGCTTACCCCTAGCTTTTCAGCAACCTCTTCCTGTGACAGCCCTTTTTTCTTCCGTGCATGAAATAAATGATTTCCTAAACTCATGGCATTACATCCTAACATGTGATATGCCTTGATTATAATACTCCCACTGCCCGGATACCACCAACAAAACCGTACTGTTCTGCCCGTTTTATTAACATCAGCCTCTCCCTTTGCCTTCCGCTCCTGATAAGCACCGTCCACCGAATATCCCGCAAATCCGGAATTTCTTCTAAATCAATTCCAAAGCCCTTTTATAAAGCGGATCCATCTCACAGCCGCAGCTTCCACATTCCTTATCCGCCTGCTTAATTACTGATATTAAAACATCCCTGTCAAATTTTCCGTCTAACCATTGCTGTAATATTTCTTACAGGACGACAAAAAGCAGGCTACCCATTTCTTATGTTCCTGCTTTTCTTTTGAATCTTAAATTTACTGCTAATATTTTTTCATGGTCTTATTACACAACTTACATCATAACATTCTCAACAGAATAACCATTCTTATTATATGTATTTAAATCCACAACACGTACCGTACAATTCAACCATTTCAATTTTTCCGAAATCTTGTCTCTGATTCTTTTCATAATCATCTTCTTAGTTCTGGTTTTGCTTCCAAAATCTCCTTCTAAAAACAAAATTATCTGTAATACTTTTTTACCCTTTTCATATTTCTTTGAAGCCAATTCCTGAAAATAAGGTTTTAATTCATCCGCTTCGCCCAAATTATATGCGATGCCTGCTCCTGTCAAACACGTTAATGTACCTGCCACTTTTTTTGCAACTTCAATGTCAAAACCTTCCTCACCATTTTCATTTACAAAATCTGTTTTTGTCCTCCATGCGTTTTCTCTTTCATAACCAGTACAGTTTTTTACCTCCAACATAATAAACGCATCCTGGTTTATCGAAAGGAAATCTACACCTTTACCACTTGGAAGATAACTTTTAAATATTCCATAAAATCTGGTGTCATCAAATTTAATTGCCTGATCCGAAAAAGTAAAATTTAATTTACTCTCAACCATCAAATCAACTCCTGTTCCTTATCATAAATTACATCGAATTCCTCCATAATGGCATTCTGTTTGATTTCAGATAAACTTTTAGCAGCTTGACAGCGTAGCTGTCCCGATTCCTGTTCTTTATACAAAGACATAAACTGAACATCTATTTTATCTTTCCCTTTATTTTGATATTCTGCAAATAAATTAAAGCTTTGTTGCACAAAATAACTATGTGTAGAAACAAAAATCTGAACTCCCATCTGTGACAATTTAATTAATGCATTTGCCACATGACTAATTAATTTTGGATTCATATTTGTTTCAGGCTCATCCCAGAACAAAATTGCATTTTTATTCAAACTTCCGGATAAAATCAAATACGTCAGTGTTGACAATTTCCGATATCCCTCTGAAACCAGTCCCATCTCAAACTCACCGGCTCCTTTTACTTTCAAATAAAATTTATTATCCTTTTGGAGAACGCTCCCATTCATGATTTCAGAAAATTTAGAAATCACACTGTTCTGCTCATTTGTATTCGGTCCTTTTTTCAATGGTCTCATCAATAATCTTGCCAAATCATAATATGTCTCATCAATCGCAATATGATAATCATCATATAATGAAGTAAAATTGGAAGTAGAAGAAATGATCTCTTTAGGGGGAATAAATACTGGCACAAAATCATCTGTTTTCATTTCTGAACTCATGTCAAAATCCATGTGCTTCGTTTGGCGGTTTCCAAATCCCATATATAGTTCTTCTTCATTACTCAATTTCAGTTTAATGTCTGCATGATTACTTCCCTGCTGACGACTAACCAGCCTGCCGACCGAATCATTTTCAGGCATAAAAACTCCCACCAGTTTGTCAATCATGATACTTTCAATTTTCTCACTGACAAGTTCGTTTTTTCCATTCTTAACTTCTGCTATACTCTTCATTACTGCATACATCACTTTTAATAAAGCAGATTTCCCCGTACCATTTTCACCAAAAATAATATTGATTTGAGGAGAAAAATTGACATCTAACGAATTGAATGCCATAAAATTTTGTATATCAATACTTTCTATTTTCAAATTTGTCATCTCCCAACTACATCTTATAACGATGCCATTCTATAATCATCAGTATAACACGTTTCACATACGAAACAAACAAATTTTTATCTGGCCCGCCATACTCTCTATGTAACTAGAGCGAACAATGTTGGCAAAGTTCCGTCAGCCAAAGGACAGG
>OFFH01001786.1_pt1 | contig 10359 bp, 13 predicted proteins | sample 1521341 | NCBI WGS metagenome assembly OFFH01 (sample SAMEA3504108, study PRJEB24116) | mouse gut metagenome | biome: mouse gut; feature: mouse-associated habitat; material: faeces | place: Denmark | collected 2011 | reverse complement strand
CTTCCGCCATATCCAAGAGCTTCTGGCCCCCTACTGTGATTACGACCAGAAGGAGAACAACTACACCGCCCGGGAAGAGACCATGGCCTTTTTGCTGCAAATTACCAAAGAGAAGGCCGACCCCGTCCTGGCGGAGCTGGAGCAGGGGGTGGAAAACTACTTTACCTGCTACCTCTTTTCCAGCATCTTCCCCATGTACCATGTGGTCCGCGGCCTTACCCCGGAGGAAAGCGCCATTATGCTGGCGGAGCAGTACGCCCTGCTGCGCATCCTCTTAGCCACCCTGGAGGAGCGGGAGGGGGAAACCTCCCAGCAGCGCCTGGTCCGGGCGGTGGTGGCCCTGGCCCGCATCACCCAGCACAGCGATATGGGAAAGACCTTCCACACCCTGTCGGGCCTTTCCGGTCTGGATAGCCTGGCCCACGCCATGTACCTGCTTTATTGAGCCCAGCCGCTGGCCCTTTTGGAAAGGAGGGAGAACCGGGATGCACATCTACACCCTCAGCTTCCTGCTGGTGTTCCTGCCGGTGGCGGCCCTGATCTATTACGCCGTGCCGCCCCACTACCCGGTGTTCACCCTCTTTTTGGTCTCCCTCTATTTCTACGCCAGCATCTCCCCCCTGGGCCTTTTGGTGATGCTGGCCTCGGTGGGGGCGGATTATTTAATGGCAAAGCCCCTTTTCCTGTGGGGGAAGGGGGACCGCCGGGCCAGGGCGCTGCTGCTGCTGGCGGCGGCCAAAAACATCCTCCTTTTCGTCTCCCTCTCCTCCTGGAGCCAGCTGCGGGATACCGAGATGCCCATTGGGGTGATGGTTTACGCCTTCACCAGCCTGGGGTATTTGGTGGACCTTTACAGCGGGGAGGCGGACCTGACCCCCAGCTTCTACGAATACGGCCTGTTCTGCTGCTTCTTCGGCAAGCTCTATGTGGGCCCCATCCTCTCCTACGGCGACCTTTCCCGCCAGCTGCGGGAGTTTAGGCCCTCCCTTACGCGGGTGAGCCGGGGGGTGGTGTTCCTCCTCCACGGCCTTGCCAAAAAGGTGATTCTGGCCGATTCCCTGGTGGTGCTCACCCAGCAGCTGCGGGAGATTCCCTATGTGGACAAGACGGTGCTTTCGGTGTGGCTGCTTATCATCTGCTCCATCTTCCAAATCTATTACACCCTTTCCGGCTTCAGCGATATGGCCCGCGGCATCGGGGGGATTTTCGGCCTGGAGCTGCCGGAGAACTTCCATTACCCCCTCCAGGCAGATTCGGTCACCGATTTCTTTTCCCGCTTTAACATCTCTGCCAACCGCTTTGTGCGAAAATACGTCTATGGGGCCCTGGGTGCGGAGGACAACGGCCCCCTGGCCACCACCCTCAATATCATGCTCATCACCATGCTGATGGGCCTGTGGTACGGCGTGCGCCTCAACTACCTGGTGTGGGGGGCCTCCCTGGGGGTGTTCATCGTGGTGGAGACCCTTTGGGGGGAGCGCTTCTTTGCCAAGGTCCCGGACCTGGTCCGGCGGTGCTATACCCTGGTGCTCATCATCGTCTCCTTTGCCTGGTATTCCAGCCTTTCCCTGGCCCAGGGCGCCTTCTACCTTCAAACGATGTTCGGCATGCGCACCTTTGAGGTGCTGCGGGGCCTGGGGGGGGACGGCACCTACGCCATGCTTTGGAGCAGGGAAAGCCTCTATCTCATCATTCAGAACTGGCTGCTGCTGGCCGCCTGTGTCCTGGGGAGCACCAGCATCCTCCACCGCAACGCCCAGCGGCTCCAGCACCGCTTCCCCCGGACGATGGAGGGGGTTTCCCTGCTGGTGAACACCCTTCTGTTTATCGGCTCCCTGGCCTTCCTGGTGGTGTAAAGGGGAGCGGGGGGGGCAGGCAGAAAAAAGCGTCGGGTTTATCCGCCCGGCGGCATCGCGAAGAAGGAGGGACCCGTCTATGTCCGGCAAAAAGCGTGTGTTTCCACTGGGCTTTTTAGGGGTCCTTGCCGCCATCGTGGTGGCTGCCGTGGCAAATGACCCGGCGGGGGCCCTGCGGGTGGCGCGCCAGGGGTGGGACCACCCCACCGTCCTGGGGCAGCAGCTGGAAGACTTCCTGGGGCAGAACCTCCCCTTCCGGGAGGAGCTGCGGGGAATGGTGCTGCGGCTGCGGATGCTGGGGGGCTCCTTGGAGCAAAACGGCATCTTCCTGGTGGAGGATAGCCTCATTCCCAATCTCACCGTCAGCGGGGATACCACCCTCCACCGGGGGAATACCCGGCAGATTCTTGCCGCCATGGAGAGAGCCTCCTCCCCCGCCAGCCTGATGCTGATTCCCACTGCCTGCGCCATCCAGCAGGACAAACTGCCGGATTATCTCCCCCTCTATAACCAGCGGGGCTATATTGAGAACACCTACCGGCAGTTCTACGGCACCGCCTCCACGGTGGATGCCTATAACGCCCTTCTGTATGCCGACGGGGGGTATCTCTATTACCGCACAGAGGATAACCTCACCTCCGAGGGGGGGTACGCCCTCTATAAGGCCCTGGCGGCCCGCCTGGGCTTTACAGCCAGGCCCCTTTCCCAGTTCGAGGTGCGCTACGACGTCCACGATTATTACGGGGCGCTGTACCAGCGCTGGGGATACGGCGGGGTGCGCCCCGAGGTGATTGCCACCTACCGGGATACCCACGGCACCGCCAGCCAGGTCCTCAATTGGCAGCGCTTTTCCCAAAGGACCTACTACACCCTTTACCCCCAGGAGGCCGCCGCCTCCGGGGATGCCGCCAACGTGATTCTGGGGGGGCAGGCCCCCCGCATCGAAATCACCACGCCGGGGCGGCGCAGCAGCTCCCTTTTGGTGCTGGGGGATCGCACCGCCCTCTCCTACCTTCCCTTCCTGGCGGGGCATTACCAGAAGATCACCTTCCTGGATTTCTCCCTCCTTACCGCCAGCGAGATCGCCGCCTTTGACCCCGACGATTACAGCCAGGTGCTGTTCGCCTACTCCCTGGACACCTACCTGAACACCGAGCACCCGGCCAAAGCGGGGGAGCTGGGGGGCGGCGCGGGCTAGGGATTACCGCAGCACCTTCATCTGCATCCCCTCCATCACGTCCAGGGCCTTGCCGTGGAGGATGGGGTCAAAGCTGGCGCAGAGGCGGCTCTGGATAATCACCTCCGCGTTGGGGAAGGCGGTTTGCAGAATCACCGCGTTTGCCATTACGCACAGATTGGTCACCAACCCCGCCAGGGTGATTTCGGTGGGCTGGTAGGGGGCCAGATAGCTGTAGTTCTGGGCCCCAAAGGCGAACTTGGGCGCCAGGTAAACATGGGGATGGTCCTCCTCCATGAACCGCTCCAGCTGCTCGTTGTTGAGGATCTGCTTGGCGGCGGTCTTCTTTTTGGGGAGGGTGACATCCTCCGTGGGGTTTCTCGCCGTGAGCCGCTCCCGCACCGCCGCGTCCATGGCCTGGTGGAGCACACCGTGGAGACTGCGGACGGTAGAGCCGGAGAGCGCGTACCCGTACTCGGGATGCTCGGTCTTGCGCCCGTTCTTTTGCGCCTCCCGGTACAAGGCCTGCACGTCAGCGGCAGTCACCTTGCACACCGGCCTGTCCCCCAGCCGGGGCTTGATGTAGCACTCGATGTACTGCCGGTAACCCTTCAGCGTGGACTCACGCACCACGGGCGAGACGTACTCCTCCAGCCAGCGGTCCAGCCACTCTCCCAGCGGCATCCGGCTATCCTCACTGAGATCGACGTCCCGGTACGCCTCGATGCTCTGGTGCAGCTTTTTCATCAGCGCCTTCTGACTCTTGGCGGAGATATACCGGAAGATGGACTCGCCGTTCTCCTTGTGGCCCACCACGATGCGGCCCTCCCAGCGTCCGTCCTCCCGTTTGCGCACCATGCCGTCGCCGGACGGTCTGCGCTTTGCCATCTGTTATTCACCTCCAGTCCGGATATCTCCGTCGTTGTCATCCATGCACTCAGTCATGATCCTGACACCCAATCGGAAGCCCAGAATGAAATTTTCGGTTGCTGTGATGCTGTTGATCTCATGCTGGGAGCGGGTGAACCTTGTGAGGGCCTGCTGACCCTCCTCGTTGAGGAGTTCCATCAGCTGTGCCTCGCACTTGGCAACACGGTCTACTGCCCGCTTCAGCTCTGAGCCAGGTATCATCTGTTGCTCACAGGGTGTGATGTTGCCGTAGTAGAGATCCTCCAGAGTCGTTCTCATGTCTGCTACCTCCTTTGCAACACCAACACATACCACACTTTGTCGGGAATAGCTACTACTTTTTTACAGCCCGCCGTTCTGGTAGCGGACCGCGTCGTCCAGCGTAACACTGCCGCCGGTCTTTTTTACATTCTGGACGCACCGCCCACGGAGCGCCTTGAGCTGCTCATCGGGAATCTCCATCCCCGCCGCCAGCACATTCATCACCATGTCCTGCTCCACCGCTAGCTTGAAGAGCAGTCGGCAGACGCGGTTCTCCGAGTCTTGCACTGTACCGCGAATAGCGGACATGTACATAGGCACTACGGCTGTGCAGTCTCCCGCTGTCAGGTAGTCGCAGTAGAACCGCAGAGCAGTTTCCACGAACTCATTTTGACTGCGACAGTGTGCTAGCGGCATCGCTGCTTTGATCTTCCGGTCGGTATCCGGATCAATTCTCATCTGAAATCTCACTTTTTCTTCTGCCATGATGTTATCCTCCAAAACTGTGTTTTTCGGGGCTTTCGCCACCTGTAATGCCTGAATTTTCCTTGCGGCAGTAGAGTTTGCGCCCTTATCAATGCCATATCCAATGCCACGCCGGGGAATTTGATGCCATTCTGCGATTTGCACAGTTTTTCTTAAAATGTACCGCAAACGGTTCCAAGCTTCGGCGTTTCCCCTCTCCCGGCCCGCATTGCGGGCCGGTGTGACCCGGCGTGGCGCCCTAAAGGCGCCACGCTTTTATCCTGCACATTTTTCGACCCCCCGGTTCACCTGCACAGTTTGGGGACGCCGGTTTTGCCTCCTCCGCCACACAGCCGCGCAGGGCGGCGTGTCAGTTGGGAGGGGCAGGGATGCCGCTCCGTCGGACCGGACGGCACACAGGGGCCTTGCTGTGGCGCACAGCGGGGGAACAAGAGCGAGGGTCGTTCCGCGTTGGGAACGGCCCTTGATGTAATCCGTTACACCGTCAGCTGTATCCCGTCCTGAACGGGTTCCTGCTTCTGGCGCAGTTCCAGCCACAACGGGTTGTACTCCACCTCCGTCTGACTGTGGTCGGCGTCGTCTGAGAGGGGCGCTCCTGCTATGAGCGCCCCTCTGCTGTTGGTGTGTGGTTTGGAGATCAGAGCGAGAGCGTCTGATCCATCTGCACCGTATTTTCCTGAGTCTCCTCTACAGTTGTGGACACCAGCTGTGGATCAAGATACCGGATCACGATCCCCTGGTAGTCATAACCGACTTTGCACAACAGCTTATCCGTCAGGTTTCTCAGCAGTGCCTCTGTATCGAATTTGCTTTCCCAGTACAGCCCTTCGTCTATTTTCAGCGGCGCGGCCATCCCTTCCGGCGTCTTTGCCAGCAGGGGACGAAAGTTTCCGAACACCCGGCCTCTGAGTTCCAGCATCCATCTGTGGCGCCTGGGATCGCTGTTGCAGTCCTGGAGGATAGCGGTCACAGCTTTCTTCCAGCTCGGCGTGTTCACCTCGGCTCCATCCGGCAGAATCAGTGACACAGGTTTTTTGCCCTTGAATGCTGACGGCATTGCCGCCAGGGTGAGGACGCGCTCATCCTCCTTCAGCTCGGTCCCGCCTTCCTCCAGTACACGGCTGGCCAGTACATCAAATTTGCTGTCGATCAGCTGATGGCACTCCCCGCGGATGTTCTCGATCTCAGCCAGCACAGTGATCTGCTCTTTTGTCATTCCGCACCTCACTCCAGTGCAGGCTGTACGGCGATATGGTCCTCTGCCTTCTGGGGCTGGAGCGCCATGCGCACCTCTTCCAGCTCCGCCCGGAGATCCTCTACCCTCAGAAATCCTGCGGCGGGGATTTTGGTGGTCAGGAGCATATCTTCCAGCCCACCCATCTCTGTAAGTGTCCTGGCCGTTTTCAGAAGCGTATGGCGATAATCCCATGTGGATTTGACGGCGATCTGAAAGAGCATCCACACTGCGTTCAGCTGGGCGGCGGCGTCCGGCACAGGGAGCAGGCGGTCCGGGTTGATCAGGTGCGGCGTGTCCTGCTTTGTGGCAGTAAACTGATGGGCGCTCTCCATCTCCTGGTCGATCCACATCAGAAGCGGCATGACATCTCTGCTCAGTCCACTGGGCGCCGCGTAAACCTCCAGCCCCGTCCGGAGCTGGAGGGCGGCGTCCAGCGCCTCCGCATCCGTATTCAGGAGGGATACCGTTTCGTGGGCGATGAGGATGCACAGGTCGAGAGGGGTGAGAGTGGTTCTGTCTGCTGTTTTCATATTCTGTTTCCTTCTTTCTGCGTTTTATTTTAGGGTGCGGAAACACAATGGCACACTTTCATCGGGAAAGCTATTCATCAAAGCCAACGAAAAATCGGGCTGTCAAATTGGCAAAGACGCAGAAAATTCATGTCACATCGTGGGCTGGGTGGGCGGCTCCATCTCCTCCGCCATCAGCTGGGCGCTGTAGTCTTTCAACGTCTGCCCGGTCTGCTCCTGGCAGTAGGCGTCCATCTTGCGCAGCAGCACCGCCTTCTCGACAGGGTTGAGCCGGTACTCCACCGACTCCTCACGTCCGTCCGCACGGTGCAGGTCTACCTCCAGCTCATCGCAGACCTGCCCGGAGGCCATGTCGTAGTTGGCGTAGACGTTCAGGGTGTCATCGTTTTCGTATGTGCAGACATGTGTGCCGAACAACGCATCCACATCAAAACTGGCTTCCGTGTAGAAATCCAGCAGACCATCTATCTCGGTGATCTCCTCCGCGAAAGAGATATCCCGCGCGGAGAGGTGACCCGGTGAGGCAAGCTCTTTGCTCTCCAGCTTCTCCAGGAACCGGGACACATACTGCTCCGGCCTGAGACAGCTCTTCCGGTATGCGTGGTAGACAGCAGTGGAGACGTCCTGCATGGACCAGGTCTTCCAGCCATCTACGTCATCTGCGGTGGAGAGCTCCTGCCTGTCGAAGTCCAGATCGAATACGCCCGTAACCTTATTGGGAGCCTCCACCCGCAGTGCCAGCAGCTGGTCATACCGTTCGGCGGTGACCGGCTCCATTCTTGCGAAGGCGCTCGTCTGGAGCGCGGCGATACCATTACCCTGATCCTCACGCAGATACCGGCGCAGGAATTTGCCGACCTCCAGAATATCCTCCGTTCTGTCCAGCTGGAAGAATGACTTCTCTCCATTCTCCCGTACACAGAACGCGGTGTACTTCCGGGCCGCTTCCTTCTCCGCCTGTTCCGCAGCGTACTCCGCGTCGATACGGGTGCGGATCTCCTGCTGCACCTCATGGGGCACCAGCTCCGCATACAGATCGATCAGCATCTCCTGCATCCGTTTCTCAACAGAGGAGCCCTGCTCCTCGAGTACAGAGGAGAGCGCATCCATCTTGTATTCATGGAGCCACAGCTCCAGCTGCATATCACCGCTCATACGCCGCCCTCCGTCTCCTGCTCTGCGGGGACAGCTGCCAGTTTGGACATCGCCCTGGGCGGGCTGGGACGGATGGGCGCGGACTTGGCCTCCAGGTTGAAGGACAGTATAATCCTGTTTTTCTCCATCGTGCGTATTCCTCCTATCTCTTACATCGTTTGTTCCAACTGGAGCGAGTCCCTCCAGACGCTGTGCCAGCGCCTCCGGCAGATGCTCTCCACACAATCACATCATGAGCTGGGTGGGCGGCGTCATCTCCTTCGTCATCAGCTGGGCGCTGTAGTCTTTCAATGTCTTCCCGGTCTGCCCTTGGCAGTAGGCGTCCATCTTCCGCAGCATGATCGCTTTCTCAACCGTGTTGAGCCGGTATGTCACGGACTCCTCGCGTCCATCCGCCCGGTACAGATTGACCTCCAACTCATCGCAGACCAGCCCGGAGGCCATGTCGTAATTGGCGCAGACGTTCAGGGTATCATCATTCTCATTGGCGCAGGCCAGGGCGTCGAATACCTCGCCCACATCGAAGCTGGTTTCCATATAGAAATTCAGCAGACCGTCTGCCACTGCAATTTCCTCCGCGAAGAAGATTTCGCTTGCGGAGAGGCGGCCCGCGGAGGGACGCTGCCGGCCCTCCAGGCTGCTCATGAAGCGATCTATACTCCGCCCCAGTTTCTTTCCATCACTCTGGTACGTTTGGTTGACTGCAATAAAAATGTCCCTTATGGAATAGCTCCTCCAGCCGTGTGCGGGATCAATTGTGGACAGCTCCTGCTTGTCAAAGTCCAGATCAAATACCGCTGTGACCTTGTTGGGGGCTGCCATATGGATTGCCAGCATCCGCTCATACAACTCCGCACCGATTGGCTTTGAACTGTAAAACAGCTTTGGGACTTCGGTGAGGGCCGGTGCTCTGCTCCGGTTTTCATAGAAGCCGCGCAGCATGTTGGCAACACAGAGAAGATTTTCACTGCGTTCCAGCACAAAAAATCTGTCCGCCCCATTCTCACGGACATGAAATGCTGTGTGCGGATCTTCCGCTTGCTCTAATTCCAGTGCTGTCGTTCCTTCTTCCCACAAGGTATATTCCGCTTGGATAGATGCACGAACCCTCTGCTGAATTTCCGAAGGCACCTGCTCCTCGTACAGACGAAGGAGCATATCATTCATCCGTTCCTCGACGGTAGCGCCCTGTTCCGCCAGTACAGAGGAGAGCGCATCCATCTTGTATTCATGGAGCCACAAATCCAGATGCACATCGCCGCTCATACACTGCCCTCCTTCACCTGCTCTGCGGGGCCAGCTGCCGGTTTGGACACCGCCCTGGATGGGCTGGGACGAGTCGGACGCCTGGGACGGACGGGCGCGGTCTTGGCGTCCAGATACTCCCGCAGCGGTTCCGGCACCGTCTGCTCATAGAGCAGGCGCAGAGCCTCGTCCATCTTCTTCTGCACTGTGGTGTTCTCCTTTTTCAAATAAAACACCAGCGCCTCCATCTTCTCGCTGTCGAAGGACAGCGTGATTTCATTTTTCTCCATACTGCTTTCCCTCCTCTGCTCTACATAGTGGGTCCCGTTTGGAACGTAGCAGGTCCATTACGACGCTGTGCTGGCGGTTCCGGCAAATGTTCGCCATACAGCGCCACACAGAAAATGTCCATCTTCCGCTTTAGGGATTCCCTGGTTTCATCTGTGAGGGTACAGGAAAACCACTCATCGCTGCCGGGCGATCTCACCACAACATCCAGAGTGTCATCGACCTGGCCTGTGTGTTCATTGTAGGATGTGTACGCCTGGATGTAGGAGTCATCCTCTTCACAGGACAGTTGTCTGCCGAATACGGCTTCTTCACAGGCAAGGACATCCAGGCAGAACGTGATCCAGCCGTTCTCTGTGCCGGTCCGCTCCTGGACATCCAGATCCCCGGCTGTCAGTGGACGGCTGCCCTGAAGGAACGGATACTGTACTGCTTTCTGGCCTGCTGTCTGTACGGCCATCTGATAGGGACCGCCCAGCCAACGGACGCCGCGCTCATAGAGAAACCTGTCCCCGATCCGGTTCATGATCTCCAGGTCAAAGTCGGAGGCGTCCACTGTCCCCAGTGCGGTGGAGAAACCTCGTCCGGCGTAGACGGACGGCTACGCCACCAGGACAGGCAGCGTCTCCGCCTCCCGCACCTACCCCAATCTGTCGGAGGCCGACCTGTCCCTCATCCCCAAGACGGTGGAGGACAAGGGCCGGACCCTCACCCTTGCAGATGTCCAGTGGAGCGATTCCACACAGACGGATGGCGAGGGCAATCCCATGATCCGCTATACCGCCACCGCCAAGTACACCGGCACCACCTCCAGCAAGTACGCCACCGGCTATACCGTGTCCGCCAACTACACCGGCGAGGTGGCCAAGACGGGCTGCGATGTGGTCACCTACACCGCCACCTTCGGCAGCGTAGAGGCCCCGGAGGGGGCACCCGATAGCGACAGCACCCCCGACGCGCCGAAAGCGTCCTTCCATATCGCCAGCCTGAAACAGCCTCTGCTGATCGTCGGCCTGGTGGCTGTGGTGGCTGTCGGCGGAGCTTTTGTGTTCAAAAAAATCAGAGAACGGAGATGATCTTTTGAAATTTCGCAAAATTCCGCTGACTCTGACCTTGTGTGCCATGTGCGTCGGCCAGGCTAGCGCCCTGGAATACACCTACGATGCCCCGGAGGATTACCTGTTCGGCCAGCCCACCAGCGATGACACCATCTAC
>OFFH01001784.1_pt1 | contig 10375 bp, 10 predicted proteins | sample 1521341 | NCBI WGS metagenome assembly OFFH01 (sample SAMEA3504108, study PRJEB24116) | mouse gut metagenome | biome: mouse gut; feature: mouse-associated habitat; material: faeces | place: Denmark | collected 2011 | reverse complement strand
GGGACTGGTACATATTGGGCTTCGGGGTGGCGATATAGTCCTTGAACCGGCCCAGGATGGGCTTGTAGAGATCGTGGATCACGCCCAGAACGTTGTAGCAGTCCGCCACCGTATCCACCAGCACACGGAAGGCGAAGAGGTCGTACACCTCTTCCATGGTCTTCTCCTGTGCGTACATCTTGCGGTAGATGCTGTAGGGATGCTTCACCCGCCCGTATACGGTGGCGTGAACAATTCCCAGATCTGTGAGACGGTCGTTGATCTCACTCTGAATCCGGCTCATGAACTGGTCGTGCTGGGCGCTTTCCGCCTCCAGGCTCCGGTTGATGTCCTCATAGGCCACCGGGTCCAGATATTTCAGGGACAGATCCTCCAGCTCCCATTTGACCTTCTGCATTCCCAGACGGTGGGCGATGGGCGCGTAGATTTCCATGGTCTCGAAGGCTTTTTTCTTCTGCTTCTCCGGCGTCTGATACTCCATGGTGCGCATATTGTGGAGCCGGTCTGCAATTTTGATCAGAATGACCCGGATGTCCCGGCTCATGGCGAAGAGCATTTTCCGCAGATTCTCCATCTGCTCCTCTTCCATGGTGCTGTACTTCACTCGTGTGAGCTTGGTGACGCCGTCCACAATGTCCGCCACCGTCACGCCAAACAGCTTGGCAATGTCCTCATAGGTGCTGTCGGTGTCCTCGATGCAGTCGTGGAGCAGGGCGGCGATAATGGACTCGCTGTCCAGCCGCATTTCCGCCACAATCTGGGCCACCTGAATGGGGTGGGTAATATAGGGAGAGCCGTCACGGCGCATCTGCTCGCCGTGGTGCTTCCGGGCATATTCATAAGCGGCTTTGATCTGGCCCAGGTCCGCGGAGATGTTGTATCCCCGGATGGTCTTTTCCAGATGCTCATACCGTACTTCTACTGTTACCATAGTCTGTCACTCAGCTTCCTTCCCGTCCTGCCCCAGGGTCCGGCGCAGCGAGCGCACATAGGCGCTCTGCTCCAGGTCGGCCCTCCGGCCGGGCATGGGGCGCAGTATCATCATATCCTCCCGGAGGGCCAGGGTGACAAGGCCCCGCTCCGCGAAGACCTCCACCCCCAGAGCTGCCCGCAGAAAGGACTCCGCTCCGTCCAGAGCGCCTGCCAGCCGCCGGAGAGTGGGCATCCGGGAAACGGGCTCCCCCTCCTCCATGGCCAGCCGCTCAATGGCGCGCCACAGCGCGGCAAACTGCCGCCGCTCCGGCAGCAGGCGTCCTGCCTCCTGTTCCGAGACAGGCAGTCCCTCCACGAGGCGCCCGATCAGCTCCAGACACTCCCGCTCCCGCTGGCTGGGGCCTGCGGCGGGGCGCAAATCCACCAGCTGCAGCTGGACGCTGCTGACTCCCCGGAATTCATTCACCTGCAAGTGAAAGGCAACGTCCACCCTCATCCCCGGGGCAACCCCGCAGGCGGCGGCGGTGGCGGAAAAGAAGATGGCGTCAAACCGGTATTCTCCCTTGGCCAGGCGCAGCTTCAAATGCCGGTTCTGGCCCACGCCCTGCATACTCTCCACCCGGACGCCCATCATGGCGAAGACGGGCCGCTCGTTGCCGGAGCCATAGGGCTCCAGGCGGGAGAGCGCCTCCATCTCCTCCAGCGTCACACAGGCGGGATCCCGGATCACCACGTCCAGGGCCAGGGAGGATACAGGCTTCTCACCATTGCAGAACGCGCACACGCAGCGGTTCATCCGCCGCCGGAAAGCGGGGATGTCCTCCTCCCGGATATTGAAGCCCGCCGCCAGCTCATGACCGCCGAAATCCACCAGCAGGTCCTGGCAGGATTCCAGCGCGGCGAAGAGATTGAATCCGCCGTAGCTCCGGCAGGAGCCCTTGCCAATCCCGTTTTGCAGATGGATCATAAAGCTGGGGCAGGAATATTTCTCGCTGAGGCGGCTGGCCACAATGCCCACCACGCCCTGATGCCATGACTCGCTGGAGAGTACCAGGGCGCTGCGCTCCCCGTCCGGGAGGAACTCGATCTGTTCTACAGCCTGGGCAAAAATCTCCTGCTCCACCGCCTGACGCTCCCGGTTCAGGCCGCACAGCTCCCGGGCCAATACCTCCGCACGGGCGGGATCATCGGTCAAAAGCAGGTCGGCGGCCAGCTCTGCCGCCCCCATGCGCCCCGCGGCGTTGATCCGGGGGGAGAGGACGAAGCCGATTTGAATGGAGGTGATGGGCTTTTCCTCCAGGCCCGCCTCCCGCAAAAGGGCCCGGACGCCCACAAAGTCCGTGTGGGGCAGGGCCTCCAGCCCGCAGGCCACAATGGCCCGGTTCTCTCCCTCCATCCGCATCACGTCGGCCACGGTGCCGATGGCGGCCAGGGCGCTGTAGCGCTGGAAGAGGGCCTCCGCCTGGGGCTCCCCCAGGGCCAGGACCAGCTTGAGGGCCACGCCCACGCCGGCCAGATGCTTGAAGGGGTAGGGGCAGTCGCTCCGCCGGGGGTCCACCACCGCCGCAGCCCGGGGCAGCACGTCCTTGCACTCGTGGTGGTCGGTGATGACCAGATCCAGGCCGATCTCCCGGGCGTAGCGGGCCTCCTCCACGCCGGTGATGCCGCAGTCCACGGTGATCACCAGGCTCACCCCCCTGTCCCGGAGGGAGCGCAGGGCCTCCCGCCCCAGGCCGTAGCCGTCCTCCACCCGGCGGGGGATGTATTTGAGGCAGTCCGCTCCCCGGGAGCGGAGGTAGTCCACCAGCAGCACGGTGGCGGTGATGCCGTCCACGTCGTAGTCCCCGAACACGGCGATCCGCTCCCCCTGGGCCAGGGCCCGGCTGATCCGGTCCACGGCCTTGTCCATGTCCTTCATCAGCAGGGGGGAGTGGGTGAGGGTCCGCTCCCGCTCCAGAACCAGGGCGCTCTCCTCCGGAGTGGAGACCCCCCGTGCCGCCAGGACCGCAGAGAGCAGGGCGGGATACCCCGCAGCGCGCAGCCTGTCCGCAGCCGCCTCATCGAAGTCTCCGCCCTTCCACTGAACGTATTTCATGGGGAATCCCTCCTTTCCAAGGCGGCCCTGCCCGCAAAAGTGCAGACGGCGCCAAAATAACTTAATTATTATAGCAAAAAAAGAAGAAAAGGTAAAGAAGAACTTCCCAGACAGAGGAAAATTCTATGAAATAGACAGTGCTCCCCCCGGCGGGGGCGGTAGACTCTCGCCACCGTCCCCCCGGAGGGAGCACATCGGGATATGCGCTCTGCCGCTTATGAGCGGGAATTAGCCGTTGTCATCCTCGCCGTCTTCCGCCGCAGGCTCCGCGCAGGCTCCGCAGCAGCCGCCTCCGCAGCCGTCCGGCTCCTCCAGGTCAAACTCCAGCTTCTCCCCGCAGTTGGGGCACAGGATGGAGCCGTCGGCCAGGATGTCCTCGTCAAAGAACACGTCCTCCTGGCAGTTGGGGCAGGTGGTCTGGTAGACCTCCCCGTCGTCCTCATCGTCCTCGCTGTCCTGCTCGTAGAGGTAGGTCTCCACGTCCGCCAGATCGTCGCTGACCGCGTCCAGGCCCTCCTCCAGCTCGCCCTGCTCGGCATGGATGTCCTGAAGCTCCAGGGCCATGTCGTCAAGGATGTCCATGATTACCTTGAGAAGTTTCCCCTCCTTGGACTTGGTGTCCAGACCGAGGCCCTCCGCCAAGCCCTTCATATACGCGACCTTTTCCAGAATTTCCATCATCGTTCTCCTTTCAAAAAGTCATGCTGGTTGGTTCTCTCCTCTTTATCACACGGCCCTCCGGCCGCAGGGACACAAAGCCTGGTCCGGCAGGGATCGGGATTACTCCTTGCAGCGGGAGAGGTACTCGCCGGTGCGGGTGTCGATGGTGATCTTGTCGCCCACGTCGATGAACAGAGGCACCTTGATCTCCGCGCCGGTCTCCAGCACGGCGGGCTTGGTGACGTTGGTGGCGGTGTTGCCGGCAAAGCCGGGCTCCGTGTCGGTGACCACCAGGTCCATGAAGTTGGGGCACTCCAGGCCGAAGACATTGCCCTTGTAGCTGAGGACCTTGCACATGGTGTTCTCCTTGACGAAGCGGAACGCGTCGCCCAGCAGGTCCTTGTTCAGGGGCACCATCTCGTAGGTCTCCTGGTCCATAAAGTAGTACAGATCGCCGTCGTTGTAGCTGTACTCCATATCCTTGCGCTCCACGAAGGCCTCTTCAAACTTGGCGGTGGGGTTGAAGCTGGTCTCGGTGACGGCGCCGGTAACCACGTTCTTCATCTTGGTGCGCACAAAGGCCGCGCCCTTGCCGGGCTTGACGTGCTGGAACTCGACGACCTGCATCACCTTTCCGTCCATCTCGAAAGTCTTGCCATTGCGGAACTCGCCGGCAGTAATTGTTGCCATATCTGATATCCTCCTGGTTGGAATATTTTTCTTGGATTCATTTCCTACCGGACATTTTATCGTATTCACGCCGCAATTGCAAGCATTTTGTAGAGAAATCGCGGCAAAAATTTTCATTTGACCGCAATGACGGGAAAACCCGGTCAAATTCTCCAACTCACACCGCCTATTATTCCACAAAATTCTCCAAACCATTCATTTGGTCCGGCTCTTTTGCCAGTTCTCCGCCAGAATGACGTAAAGGCAGGCATCACAGATTCCCTGATTATTCCGGTCCGCTGCCGCAGCATCCCCTCGTAAACCATGCCTGCCGATCCGGAATCGGGAATGCGGGAATATTCCCTGCTCAGCGCCTCGCTGGCACAGTCCTGCCGTCAGGTTTTCCGATACCGTCGCCCACCTCCGGATCGGGCGCCCAGCTGCGGTCATGACTTCCGCATCCGTCAGGGCAAAAGCCGCAAAGCCGCTGGTTCTACTTCCCCAATGCCGCCCGAATCGCCTCTCCAATGTCAGCGGCCTCAATGATCCGCAGCCCCTCCTGGGGCGCGGGCTTCTTCCCCCGCCGCCGAGGCACAACGCAGGGTTTGAACCCCAGCCGGCAAACCTCACTGAGCCGCTGATCCAGATTGTTTACCGCCCGCAGCTCTCCGGTAAGGCCAACCTCCCCAATCGCGGCCAGATCAGCGGCAATGGGCCTGTCCAAATAACTGGAGGCCAGCGCCAGAATCGCAGCCAAGTCCGCGGCGGGCTCGTCCAGTGTCAGGCCGCCGATGATGTTCATATAGGCGTCGCAGGCGGAGACCTTCAGCCCCCCCCGCTTCTCCAGCACCGCCAGCAGCATGGCCGCCCGGCCAAAGTCAAAGCCGTTGCAGGCCCGGCGGGCGTTTCCGTAGGACGCGGGGGCCAGCAGCGCCTGGATCTCCGCCAGCACCGGCCGCACGCCCTCCATCACGCACGTGACGCAGGTACCCGGCGCGCCGTCCGGACGGCCGGAGAGGAGCATCTGGGAGGGATTCTCCACCTCCTCCAGCCCCGCGTCCTGCATCTCGAATACCCCGATCTCGTTGGTGGCGCCAAAGCGGTTTTTGGCCGCCCGCAGAATGCGGCAGGTGCTGTGCTGCTCCCCCTCGAAGTAGAGCACGCAGTCCACCATGTGCTCCAGCACCTTGGGTCCCGCGATGGATCCCTCCTTGTTCACGTGGCCGATGACGAAGACCGTGACGTCCCGGCCCTTGGCCAGCTGCATGAGGGCCATGGTGCAGTCTTTCACCTGGCCGATGCTGCCTGGCGGGCTGTCCAGAGCGCTGTTATACAGCGTCTGGATGGAATCCACGATGAGGATGTCCGGTTCCTCCTCGGAAACCGACTGGAGTACGTCCTCCAGCGCTGTCTCCGACAGCACCAGCAGATTGCCGCCCTCCACGCCCAGCCGCTGAGCCCGGAGCTTCAGCTGCCGCACCGATTCCTCGCCGGAGACATACAGCACCCGGTTCTTTTTACAGAGACTCCCGCATATCTGGAGCATGAGCGTGGACTTTCCAACCCCCGGCGCGCCGCCCACCAGGACCAGGGAACCCTTTACCGCCCCACCGCCCAGTACCCGGTCCAGCTCGCCCATGCCGGTGCCAAAGCGGATTTCCTCAGCGGTGTCGATATCCGTCAGGGCTGCCGCCTTCACGGAATGGAACGCGCTCCTCACGCCGGAGGAGCGGCCCGACTTGGTTTTGGGCGCGGCCTCCTGTTCCACAATGGTGTTCCACGCGCCGCAGGCCATGCACTTTCCCGCCCACTTGGGCGTCTCGCTGCCGCACTCCGTACAATAAAATATGGTCTTTGCTTTTGCCATAGCCCTTCTCCTTCGTTGGCGGCAGGCGAAGCGCCGGGATCCTCTGCGGCAGTCCCGGGCTCCGTCTGCCGTGTGCCTTTCCTGCCTCCATTATACAGCAGCAGCCCCCGTTTGACCAGTCCTATTTTACGGTTGATTGAGATGGGCCAGGGCGGAGGCCAGAATGGTCACTGCCAGCCGGTTCTGATGGGCCTGGGTATTCAGCAGCACCGTCTCGTCCCCGTTGGACAGAAATCCGCATTCCACCAGGATAGCGGGAATCTTGGCATTTTTCAGCAGATACACCCCGCCGCCAGCCGCCTTGACCTCCTTGTTCCGGTCGTTGATCACTGTGTTCAGCGCGGCCTGGACCGTCTCCGCCAATTCCCGGCTGCCCTCCACCTCGCTGTAAAATACCTGGGCTCCGTGGACGGCGGGCACCTGGGGCAGGCTGTTCTGGTGCAGGCTCACCAGCACGCCGCCGGAGACGCCGTTGATCTGGGCCACCCGGTTTTGCAGATCGGAGTTCTTCCGCTGACGGACGGCAGCTGTGGCATCGCTCTCTGTGGAGACATCCTCCCGGCGGGTCATGTCGGTCTTTACGCCCAGAAGACGGGCGATCTCCTCCATTTGCAGGGCCACCTTCAGATTGACCTGGGACTCGGCGGTACCGTCCGCTGCCACTGCTCCGGGATCGAAGCCGCCGTGGCCCGGGTCGATGACCAGAACCAATCCGCCGCCCTCGCTCAAGGAGAGATTCTTTGACGCGTTGACGGCGGTCCCCTGCCACAGGATCGCGGCAAAGACGGCGAACAGAGCCAAAAGCGTTACCACATATAACGCCGTCCACTTCTTGAATGTAAGGAACATGCAATCACCCCCTCCTACCCTATGCCTGTACGGAAGAAAGTATACCGCACATCTTTTTGGAGCCGGCATAAGATGGAATACGGGCGCACCACGCCCCGATTATACATGAAGGAGGAATCTTCCCTTGGAGAATCCCAATCCGAACCCCAACGCCTGCGGCATCATGGAAGGCAGTCTGCCCGGCAAGTGCGCCGGCATGGTGTTTCCCTATGTCCCTATGCAGAGCAGCAGCGCCGAGCGCTATGATCAAGAGCAGGCTCTGGCCGCCGGCACGCTTTTTCCCGGTCTGAATCTCCCCTTTTTCCGGGCGGTAAAAAGCAAGATGAATTGTCCCAATAACGCCCTTTGCGAACTGATGGCATTGGGCTTTACCATTACAGAACTGGGAATGTATCTGGATACCCATCAGAATGACAAGGACGCTCTGGCTCTGTATGTAGATTATGTGAACTTGGCAAAGGAAGGACGCAAACGTTACGAATCCATGTACGGTCCCCTTCAGCAGACCGGCGTCACGGCCGCCGGATATACATGGCTCAATGATCCCTGGCCCTGGGAAATGGCGGAAGGAGGTAAGCAGTAATGTTTGTATACGAGAAACGGCTGGAATACCCCATCAGGATCAAAAACACCAATCCCAGATTGGCTGCGCTGATTATCAGTCAATATGGAGGGCCAGACGGTGAGCTTGGCGCATCCCTGCGCTATCTCAGCCAGCGCTTTTCCATGCCGTATCCGGAGCTGAAAGGGCTATTGACAGATATCGGTACTGAAGAGCTCGGACACCTGGAAATGGTTGGCACAATTGTCCATCAACTTACCAGGAACCTTAGCGAAGAACAGATCAAAACTGCTGGATTTGATGCTTATTTTGTAGATCATACCGCCGGTGTCTATCCTGTTGCCGCTTCTGGTGCTCCCTGGAGTGCTGCCACGATGCAGGTTACAGGAGATACCATTGCCGATCTGACAGAGAATCTGGCAGCAGATGGGGCAACCGTACAAGAACAACGTGGCCGGAAACCGTTGAAAACACTGGATTGTTGGTAGGACAAGCCTTTTCCGGCGGCGATGGTGTAAGGACAACCCGTTAAAATTTTCGATGGGACAAGCTGTTTCCAACCCCTCCCCCTCTGATTTTGCCGCTTGTATTCTCGCTTGGACAGAATTATAATGCTTTATGGGAAAGAGGTGATTTTTGTGGCAAATATTCTGATTGTCGAAGATGAAAAAGCCATGCAGGACATTATTGTGGACTATATGCGAAAGGGCGGACATATCTGCTTTACTGCCGACGATGGTATAGATGCCCTTGTCACGCTGAAAAATCATCCTATGGATTTGATGATCTTGGATGTGATGATGCCCCATTTGGACGGTTTTTCTGTCTGCAAGATGGCGCGGGAAATGAGCGATATGCCCATTATCATGTTGACCGCTAAGAGTGCGGAGGACGATAAACTGAAAGGCTATGACTATGGTGCGGACGACTATATGACAAAGCCATTCAGCCCCAAAGTGTTGCTGGCAAAGGTAAACGCCCTCCTGCGCCGTTCCTCCCCCGCTTCCGTCGGAGCGATCACCGCCGGGAAAATCATGCTCCACCCCAACGCGCACAAGGTCTATCTTGACGGGCAGGAGATCACCTTGACCCATAAGGAGTATGAGTTACTCGCCTTTCTGATGGCAAACCCTGGGCAGATATTCAATCGGGAGCAGCTTCTAAACCGTGTTTGGGGTTATGACTTTGAAGGAACGACCCGAACCGTGGACACCCACATCAAGACCCTGCGGCAAAAGCTGGGGGACGAGGGCAGGCATATTATCACGCTGATCCGCTCCGGCTATAAATTCGAGGTGGCGGTATGAAAGAATGGTTTTCCCTTCGTACCGTGCGAAAAAAGATGCTGATGCTCTCCAAACTGGCGGGGGTTGCGCTGATTTTTTCCTACGTCCTCTTTACCGGCCTGCCGGTCAGCGAAGATACTTCTTTTCTAATCTGGCTGGGGTTTGTTTTTCTGCTGATTATCGGTATTGACCTTTTTATGGGCCGCTTTATCACGAAACCGATTGACAAACTGAACGCCTCCGCAAAACGCATGGCGGGGCTGGACTTTTCCACCCCCTGCAATCTCGTTTCAACCGATGAATTTGGAGAACTGTCTGCCAGCCTGAACACAATGGCTGAAAATCTGCAGCAGGCCCTTGCCCGGTTGGAGGACGCAAACACGCAGCTTGAAAAGGACGTGGAAAAGGAGCGGCTTCTCCTGTCTGAGCGCAAAGAGCTGGTGGACAGCCTATCCCATGAGATGAAAACCCCGCTGGGTATCATCCGGGCCTACGCCGAGGGCTTGCAGGACGAAACGGACGAGGCCCAAAAGCAGAAATACGCCCAAGTGATTGTCTCCGAAGTGGAGCGTATGAATGACTTGATCGTAACACTGCTGGATTTGTCGGCGCTGGAAAGCGGGGCCGCAAGCCTGAACATTTCCCGGTTTGACTTTGTTGAGCTGGTGGAAACGGTAGCCGGGCGGCTTCTGATCGATGCCCCGGACACCGACTTTGAACTGCAATATGAGCTGCCGGAGCAAAAGGTTTTTGTGGAAACCGACCGGCGGCGCATGGAGCAGGTCTTGGGCAACCTGATTGTCAACGCCAAGAAAAATGTGTATCCCGGCGGCGTTCTGCGGCTGGAACTGACAGTGGATGATGGGGTACTGCATTTCTCCATCTTCAACCAGGGCAGGCCCATTCCAGAAAATGAGCTATCAAAGATATGGACAAAATTCTACCGGGACAGCGGCGCAGAGTACAGCGGTTCCGGGCTGGGGCTGTCCATTGTGGCGCAAATTCTGTCTATGCAAAATCTTCCCTACGGTGCAGAAAACCAAGCGGGTGGGGTGCGGTTCTATTTCTCCATCCCTGTCACAGAATAATTTCACACGGATTTCACAGTGGCCTCACACCAATTTCACGCCGCAACCCTAAACTCTCCTTATCACAAATAAGGAGGGTTTTTTATGTTCTTAGGTTTAGCGTGGTACTGGTGGCTGGTAATCGTGGCGGCGCTGATCGTCTCCATCCCCTTCAAGGTCAAGTTTATGAAATGGTGGAGCAAGCGCCAGCAGGAGAGAAATAAGCGTGGGAAATGGGGTGACGACGAATGATCGAGGTCAAGAACCTGACGTTCTCTTACAGTAAAGACAAGCAGGCCCTCCATGGTCTGAACTTCACTGTGGAGGACGGAGAAATTTTTGGTTTCCTGGGGCCGAACGGCTCCGGGAAGTCCACGACCCAAAAAA
>OFFH01001782.1_pt1 | contig 10377 bp, 8 predicted proteins | sample 1521341 | NCBI WGS metagenome assembly OFFH01 (sample SAMEA3504108, study PRJEB24116) | mouse gut metagenome | biome: mouse gut; feature: mouse-associated habitat; material: faeces | place: Denmark | collected 2011 | reverse complement strand
ACCGGAACAATAGCTTTCGTCCTCTCAGTAACAGCATTTTCGATTAACTTTTCATTTATATTCATTGTATCAGGACGTATATCAATAAAAATTACTTTTGCACCTCTTAATACAAAAGCATCTGCAGTAGATACAAAAGTATAAGATGGCATAATCACTTCATCCCCCGGACAAATATCTGCTAATAATGCTGACATTTCCGTGGCATGAGTACAAGATGTAGTAAGAAGTACTTTTCCCTCCTCTGCATAATTTTCTAACCAAGAAGTGCATTTCTTTGTAAACTGTCCATCTCCACAGATTTTTCCAGATCTAATTGCTTCCTCTACATATGTTAGTTCTCCACCAACAAATGGTGGTATATTAAAATTTATCATCTTACATTTCTCCTTTTCTTCATAAGTAGTATCTCTCAAAACTCTAAACACTGAGAAAAATCATCGCTTATACTTATCATTAGTTTTTACTTGATTTATATCACTTCTTATTCCTCATATATTTTCCAAATCTGATATCCATCAATTTCCTTCTGCAATTCCGCTCTTGCTTCTGGATAATAATGTTCTCTCAGGTAATTTATCTTCAGGTCCACATAATAGTTATCAACCAAATATACATCCTTATCTGCAAGCTGTTTTAATGGATTTTCTAATTTCCTATCCTCAAGTATCTTCGCAACATCCGGATAATTACTGGTGACACCCGCAAGATAAAGATAATTTTCATATTCACCGTCATTACACGTTTTCCAGGGATTCCACTCATAGTACAAACTCTGGATTGTAGTATTAAAATCTAAAAAATAAAAGTTCTCTTTATTACTATGTATCTCCTCTAATATTCCATTTTGACTTTCAATCTTATTAATAACTTTTCTATACTTTCTGGCGTCATAGTTCCATGATTCAAAGAACGTCCCCTCCAAATATTCCTTCTTATTCTCTGCAATTACGTTCTGATATGTCCTGTCCGGCAGATACACGATTCCCCTCATTGCAAGTATGAGAATCGTGATCATGGCGCAGCTTTTTTTAATTATCACAGACTGCTGATCGTCTTTGTCTGTTCTTGACCAAAAATATATTCCACAAAGAAAAATCCCCAGAAAAACTACAAATTCTGTTCTATAGACAAGTCTGTCGCGTATGAAAAAATATATGATGTATCCCCATCCAATTCCATTCGCTAAAACACTTGCCCACACTCTTTCATAATTTAAAAATACCCCTATAAAAACCAACAGGATATTTGCCCAAAATACAGGATAATTCGTGATTTTGCGATCCTGTACCCGTTCTATCAGATCCTCCCATCCACTCCATTGTTCTTTATTATGCGAGACAATAATTTCCGCCGTCTTCTGCATTCTTTCCAATGAAAAGAAATCATTATCCGCAAAGCACCATTTCTTCATCATATAATAATCATTTTCAGATACTCCTATCTCCTTCAATTCCCTGGCATATATCTCATATCCATAATCAACGTAGTCAACAATTCTCGCCCTTGCCGCTCTATAGTTATTAAAAAACGCATAATCGTCGTTATTTCTATAAATATAAGAATTTATTTTATTTAAACCATACGCAAAACTTATCAGCACACATCCGCTGATTACAATCTTGCTGAATTTCTTCCGCAATATTCCCTTATCGGTTGTCCCGCGAATAATCCGGAATCCCTCATAGATCAGAATCAAGATCAGGAATCCTCCCGCCATATATATGACAGAATATCTGATCCATGTTCCTACGACACACAGCGCGCCTCCTGTTATCATCCTCCTTTTGTTTTTCCCATAAAATAATGCGTCTAAAAAAAGCAATGATCCCGCCATAACCGCGAACATTGCCGTCTTCGTGAATTGAACCAGAATATACATATCATTGGAAAAAAATAAAATTAAAAAGGCATAGAGCATAATCGCTTTCATTCTTTCTAATCTCTCTATCAAAAAAAAAGCAACTGTCGTTGACGATATAAAAACGACCGCTATATGCATTACGAAGTACCAACTGATCCGAGGAAAAATCTTATAAAATGGCAGCAATATATAACCTAAAAATATATTTGAAAAAATCAAATGTGGATTCCTGCCTTTTCCATATGCGCCTGACACAATCGTAGACATCACAAAATCATCCGACACTTCATACTTCAGATCACAACATAATAACACCAGGCCCAAAGCGAATAGATTTATCAACAGCGCCCTGTTAAAATTCGTATCTAACTTCTTTAACCTTTCGTATTTAGCATAGATCTCAAAGTTTCCCATACAAACTTCTCCTTCATTCCCAACAGCGCCGTTCCATATACCCCAAAGAACAGACACGCGCTCACCGCCAGCGTAACAAATACATGCGCGTTAAAACAGCGCTTGATACACCAGCCCGCCAATACAGCCAACAACGTCGCCGCCGCTATCTTACCCGCGCTTACTTTCTTTATCACGTCGCCAACCATGCTTCGCAGATAAGCGCACTGGACAGCCAGGACTACGAATTCCGCCATAACCGTAGCGAACGCCGCCCCGGAAGACGCATACTTTGGAATCAATATCAGATTCAGCAGAAAATCCGCTCCCGCTCCCCCTAGAATGGAATACAGCACTTTCTTTTCCTCATCCTGCGGCGTCAGCACCTGGATCCCTGTGATATTCGACAACCCGATCAGCAGGACCGTCGGCATGAGAATCATCATAGGAATAACCGAAGCCATATACTCCCGCCCCGCCAGCAGCAGGACGGATTCCTTCGCAAACATGATAAAATAGCACATCAGCGGAACTCCCAGCACCATAACGAAATTCACCGCTTTCGCTATCGTCTGATAAAAGGCTTCCTTCTGGTCTTTCTTTATATAATAGGAAAGTCTGGGCAAAAGAACGGTTCCAAGGGACGTGATCATCGTAGAAAGGATCGTCTTAACCTTGATCGCCGTATTGTAATACCCGACCTCCTCGTTTCCCTTCATGAACCGCAGCATAACCACGTCCAGATTCGTGTACACATTGATCGCCGCAGACATAGCGAAGAATACTAAGATCGGCTTTAGATGCTTCCGAAACTCATAAGGCCCGCTCTTTCGAAACGTAATAAAGCGCCTGGCATATACGAAGTTAAATAAATAGGAGGCGGAACTGGCAAACATGGTAATTCCGCCGTACAGGATATAATCTTCCGGTTTTTTCACCATCAGGAACATCAGCGCCAACGAGATCGCTTTTACCGCAAGATTGCAGACCGTGATATAGTCGTACTGTTCAAGGGCGTTATACAGCCAGGTCATGGCCAGCATATTCATAATCATTCCCGCTATATGAATCAGGAATAATTCCTTTTCCTCATAAAACTCCGGCACCGTCAGAACCGAGAGAAGGAATACCCCGCAGGCGATCAGCATCGTCGCCGAATTAATAATCAATATCTCCTGTACCGTCTTAGACAGTTTCTCCTTGTCGTCCCGAAGCCTGGCGCATACCCGGATTCCATACGTGGGAATCCCCAGCGACGCAAACAGCGTGAAGTAAGCCGTCACCGAACTGACAAATGTGATCTTGCCGTTTCCAACAGGAAGCAGCACTCTGGATACATAAGGAAATGTAATCAGCGGAAACAGAATCGACGACGCCGTCATGATGAAATTCATGATGAAGTTATACTTTACAGAATGAATCTTCATATCCTACTGTCTTCCTGTCTGTTCCGCAGTCTGCTGAGCATGACGATCAGCGTATAGAAACGAAAACCTGTCCGCCGCAGCATACGCAGCATACCGCTGTAGCTTCCCGACTTCAGATAGACTCCCTGATTCTTTTCTTTTATCATCCGGTCGAACGCTTTGAACTGCCTGCGTATTTCCCTTTGACGCAGCGAAAAGCTGAGGAAGATATCCGTCTGAGTATATACCATCTCCGCAATCCGCCTCTCCATATAATATATTTTCCGCTTATCGGCTTCTTTTTGGGACTTGTACCCTTCAATATAATCCAGCGTATGGAGAATCACCTTGATATGATCCTGTATATGTCTCTGATACCCTTTTATACTGACGCTCTGCTCCGTCTGCGCAAGCCGGTACATATACACGAAGATATCATAATAAACAACCTTCTCTATATACGGCACAGGATACAGGATATATTCGACGTCCACATAGAAACAGTGTTCGTCCATCCGGACGCCGTGTTCCTTAAGCAGCCCTGTGCGGATCACCAGCGCATGCATGGGAATATCCGCCGTCTTCGCGATCTTATCAAAAGAAAACTCCCGGCATACCGGAATTCCCGGGAAACAAACTTCTTTCTTTTCTCCTGTGACATCGTTTACTTCGTAGTAATTCGTAAACACATAATCCGCCCTGCACTCCTTAAGAAGACTGACCAGTTCCCTTAACCCTTCGGTAAACACCCAGTCGTCTCCGTCCACTACCTTAAAATATTTTCCGGACGCCTCCTCGATTCCCCGGTTGATCGTCGATCCATGTCCGCCGTTCTCTTTCGAGATCACACGGAAGGTATCCGGATATTTTTCCGCAAATTCTCTCCCTATCTTCGCCGTCCTGTCCCCGGAACCGTCGTCCACCACAAGAACCTCTATGTCCTCCATGATCTGCTCATCGACGAAAGATTCCAGCGTCTGCTCCAGGAATCTTTCCACATTATAAGACGGCACTGTAACCGTTAATATCTTCTTCATCTTTCACTTCTCCCTGCATACCGCTGTATGGAGCTTTCCCTCTCCACGGACATTTTCTGCGACCCGCCTTACAGACGCTTCCCATCTTACAGGCGCCTCTATTACTTAAGACGCTTTCCCCCTTACAGGCGCCTCTATTGCTTAAGACGTTTTCCCTGCCCTACAGGCGCTTCCTTAGCTTAAAATGCTTTCCCGCCTTACAGGCGCCCTCCGCAGCCTGCCTGCATCCTGACAATAATCTCATCAGCCAGTACTGTCTTGTATTCAATATCTGTATATGAAGCCTGTCTTTCCATGACATCTCCCGTACATAAGGATTCTTTTGAAATTCCGGAAAATTCCGGAAGATATACCTCTGCAGTTTCAACAGATATCTCTTGTCCGCCTTATAAAGCGCCATCCTTTTCGACGGCTCAAAGTATACATTCACAAAGGCAAGGTATTCTAATTCATACCTATATCTGTCATACATTCCCTTTACTTTATAATACCGGATCACATCATGAAGAACCCTGACGATATCCCTGCAGTTCCTTTCATAATCCCGGCTTCCCATGATAGAACCCATACGGTTCACGTAATAATACAGCGGTTCTTTCAGATAGACGACCCTCTGCGCTTCTAACAATAACTGCGGCGTCGTGGCCAGATCTTCATAATATATGCCGACGGGGAACATTATTCCCGCCTTCCTGTAGAATTCCCGCCGGAATAATTTAATCCATGATGCCGGAGGCGCCAGCAGAAGCCTCTTCTCATCCGCAAGACTCAGCGCCCTGCCCGACGGGATATCATAGCTTCTGTGTTCTTTTTCTCCGTTCTCAACATAATAATAGTCGAATAATACAATGTCGCTGTCCGTCTCCTTCGCCGCTCTTACCACTTTTTCAACCAGATCCCCGGCGATATAATCGTCGCTGTCCACAAACAGCAGGTACTCGCCTTCGGCCGCTTTCGCCCCTTCGTTTCTCGCGTCCCCCAGTCCGCCGTTCTGTTTATGAATCACTTTGATTCTCTGGTCCAGCTCCTTGTATTCCTCGCACATCTTTCCGCATTGATCCGGAGAACCATCGTCCACCAGGATAATCTCCAGCTCCTTCCAGGTCTGGTTCCTGATACTCTGTACACACTGATCCAGGTACGCTTCAACCTTATAGACTGGAACTACAATACTGACTAATTCCATAACACACTCTCCTGATTCTCTGCTCAAACCACGCTGGCTCTTCATTCTGATTGACAGAATGAAATACCAATACGCCATTGCGCAATTAACGATGAATTATTCGTCCTATTACCAGAGACATGTGATCCCTCATCCGTCTCACTTTTGACAGAAATATCATCACCCCATACATCCTGCATTGCAGAAGCAGCCATAAGATCTTATCCTTTCGCGACAGTCTTCTAATATACGGATTATGCCTCAATTCCGGGAATCTGCTGTAAGCATATCCTCTGAACTTTCCAAGATATCTGCTTCTTCTGTCGTTCAGTACGATCTCTTTCGACGGAACAAAATACGTGTTCTCGAACACCATATATTCCAGCTCTTTTTTATACTTCTCATACAAACCCTTCTTTTTATAGAAAGAAAGCACGCTGTCCATCACAAAAGTCCTGTCCCTGTAGTTCCTTTGGAAATCTGTGCTGTGCATAATAGAGCCGTCCCGCATCACGTAGTAATACAGCGCTTCCTTCTTATAAACTACCCGCTCCGCACATGCCCAAAGTCTGGGAATCGTCCCCAGGTCTTCATAATTCCTCCCCACTGGGAATGTAACCCCGCACTGTTCCCAGAATTCCCTCCGGTACAGCTTATTTACAGCAGAACAAGAGACCGTAAGAAGACTCGGCGCATTTTTTAAGGAAATGACTTTTTCTGCAGGAAGATTCATCGTAAGACGGTCCCCTTTGCCGCCGTCCTTTTCAACAGTCTCATAATCAAAGATTACGATATCTGCTTTCAAAGATTCTGCAAGCCTTACCGTACTCTCTGCCAGATGATCCGCTATCATATCGTCTCCGTCTATCAGCAGAAAATATTCTCCCCTTGCCTCCCGGATTCCTGTATTCCTCGCGTCGGCAAGCCCTCCGTTCTCTTTATGAATCACCCTGACCCTTCTATCCTTTTCGGCATAAGAGTCGCACATCTGAGCGCACCGGTCAGGAGAGCCGTCGTCCACCAGGATAATCTCCAGATTCCGGTAAGTCTGTCTCAGGACGCTCTGTACACACGCGTCAAGATAATCTTCTATTTTATAAACCGGTATGATCACGCTTACCAGCGCCTCTTCCTTTCCTGCCCTTGTCATCTCATATCTCCCTGGAAATCTGCCTTATCTGCATTTATACCTTCCTAAAGATTTCCCTCATCCTTATTTCTTATATTGATATCTTCTTATTATTGATATCTTCTTATTATTGATATCTTCCTATGTCTATATCTTCCTAAAAATCTCTCTCATCTGCACTTCCTGCATCCTCAAATCATAATTCCCGGCGCTTTCCAGGAATTCTGCTTTTCTTCTTGCTCTGTTAAACTTACTGATAACGTAAGCCCAATGCTTTACATTCTTCTTTTTAACAGGTAAAAAGATACAGTCCTTTGTGATCTTCGCTTCCCTTGTTATCCTGTCGCTCATCATACAGGGCAGACCCGCCGACTGCGCTTCGATCCCTACGATCGGAAGTCCTTCGAAATTAGAAGGAAGCAGGAATACATCCATCGCCTGATACAGCCTGTCCGCATCCGATCGTCTGCCTAAGAACAAGACACGCTCCGCGATTCCCATATCTTCCGCCAGCTTCTTCGTCTCTTCGAATCTTACGCCGTCTCCTGCCAGCAGAAGCGCCGCGTCCTCTCTTCTTCTTAATGTCTCCCGGAATACTTCCATTAAAAACCTATGGTTTTTCTGATAACAGAAGTTCCCGATATGTCCGATTACGAATTTCTCGTGAAGCCCCAGCTCCTCCCGTACCTCATGCCTGATATTCTCTCTGTATGTGAATTTCTCACGGTCTGCCGCGTTATAGATCACCCGGAATGAATCCGACCGTACGACATGCTTTGGAAAGAGCCACTCTCCCGCTTTTCTGGAACAACCGAAATACTCGGTCGCGAACCGGTACAGAAAACACCGGCATATTGCATGAATCATATTGAAGACATATCTTTTCAAACTGCTTTCACAATCGTTTCCGCTGGAATGGCTGTGTATGATTCGTGTCTTTACACGCATACGAAAGGCCGCGACCGCCGCTACAAAGTCGATTGCCGTAGAGATATTCAGATATACGACGTCGTATCTCTGCCTGCGGATCAGTTCTTTTACCTGCCGGTATTGTGAAATAGGATGTTTCAAATCTGCTATTTCATATAATCCGGCTCCATAAGCTCCCAGTCTTTCTTTCAGCTCCTGATCGATCCGGTTTGTAAGGAAATCTATCCGAATATCATCTCTGCTGACAATCTCCAGAAAATTCAGCAGATACCGATCGATCCCGCCCGCTTTTCCGTCCATGATGAATCCAACCAGAAGCTTTTTCATGCTATATTTTCCTCTTTCTTCCTGTAAGAATAATGCGTCAGATATCCCGAGAAGGTCCACAACACGAAACTTCCCATTGAATTCGTATAGAGCCCTTCCAACAAGAAGAACATGGCTGCCGCCACCGTACCTACGCATGCCAGCATCGCAGTCAGATAAAGGATATCGTCTGTCTGTCCCCTCAAAAACAATCTCATGACATACTGCAGAATCCTGCCTGCCATCGCTAAAAGTAATATAAACCCTATAACGCCCTGATATACCAACGTATTCAAATACGCATTATGCATACTAATGTACTCCCCTAACGGATTGTTGATCAGATATGTATCCGGCGTATGCTCTTTTGCATAATTAACAACTGTCGAATATCCGGTCCCATATGCCGGACTTGTCTTCCATATCTCTATGGCGGATTTCCATAAAGATAATCTTCCGTTTGTAACGTCCTTTTCCAAATCTTCCTTACGCCCGACCTCTTTTTTTACCGTACTGGTTTCCTGCTTTATTGTAGTTGCTTTCTTCTTCCCTGTTTCAGCCTCTTTCTTTACCGTAGGGGATTCTTTTTTCTCTGAACCAGACTTTTTTCCCTCCGTCTGCTTCTTATCATCCTGAGAAAACGTCTCTGCGAATATCGGCGCCAACTTTGTATTATATCCTGACCTGGTCAGGTATTCTCCTCCCAGCAGAACGACGGCGATACATACCGCGCCCGCCATCGCCGCTCCATACTTCCCGGCGCTTCTCCCCTTTTTCCAGATATGGCACAGCAATATGAATACACACACAACCGTACTGCAGAACAAAGCGATCTCTCCCGTCCTGGAATCTGAAAAAATAAGATAGAGGTAATTTACCGTCAGGCTTACGACGTATAAGATTCTAAGAAATCCTTTCTTCTGCACCAGAAAGAAAAGGGAAAGTATCATGACTATAACCGCAAACTCCGCTCCATAATTGGGATCCGTATAATTCCCCCACAGTCTCCCCCATGTAAACCCACAGATGATAAATTCCCCGTCGGCAGATTCAATCATCCCCGAATATCGCGTAATAAGCATCCATAAGCTATATACTGCCGAGAAGACGCTGTAAACGATCATGATATGCGCAAGAATCTCAAATTCTTTCCGATACTCTTCTGTATTTCTCTCCACATCACATACATACAGCGCAAAAAATTGAATTGCCGTCCAGACGATCCATTTCCCGTTATCCACGATACCATACTGCCGATTCATGAATGTTGACAGCGCAAAACTCCCGCAGAAGAGAACCATAATCATGACGCACGGCATCTTTCCATAAGTTCGGTACCTAAAAAGACGCATCAATATAAGCCCGGCGCCCAGCGCCAGCGTAAGCTTCACAAATACCGGCTGTACAGAGGATATATACAGGAAAGGGTTAAATGTGCAGATTGCAAGGCACAGATAACTGATCTTCGTAATCAATTCCAACCATTTTTCAAACCGACGTATCATATTAGACATCATCCCTATCTTAATCTTTAATCTTGATCTTTAGTCCTAGTCTTTAATCCTAGTTTTTAGCCCTAAATCCTAGTTTTTAATCCTAGTTTTTAGTCCTTAGTCCTAGTTTTTAGTCCTTAATCCTAGTCTTTAATCTTAGCTTTTAATCCTAATCCTTAATTGAATCATTATCTTTAGTCTTTATCTAAATCATTAATCTTATATTCTATCTTCCAGACTTTATTTTAGAATAAACTGTCGGAAGCTTCTCTTTGCATATATAGACAATCCGCCCCATAAGAAGACAGACCGGTATGTTCTTTCTTTTAAGTACGCATAATGCGGCCGCAAGCGTCTTACTGTCTTTCGGTCTTGCATATGGTATCAACTCCTCAAATAAAGGCTGTCTGACCACCCTTCTGCACCAATGGTAACGGGCAGAACAGTTCATATGAGAACGCGGATCGCAATTACGCTGCAGGGCGGACAAAAGATATCTCCCATAAAGGCTTCCCAAGATCTGCCTTACTTCGTCCGTACACAAGTTCCAATAACGATATTGTTTATAGATCATCTGGATCCTTTTCCTGTGAAGCCTGTAGTAATCCGGTACAAACTCGTTCGTAAGACTGTTATCCAGCCTTTTCTGATAAT
>OFFH01001773.1_pt1 | contig 10410 bp, 8 predicted proteins | sample 1521341 | NCBI WGS metagenome assembly OFFH01 (sample SAMEA3504108, study PRJEB24116) | mouse gut metagenome | biome: mouse gut; feature: mouse-associated habitat; material: faeces | place: Denmark | collected 2011 | reverse complement strand
TATATACGTTTCTGGAACAGTATGATTTCAGCGGAGTGACGCTCATTCCTCTTGCGACATCGGGCGGGAGCGGCATGGGCAGCACAGGAAAGGATTTGGCAAAAATCTGCCCTGACGCGGTCTGGAAGGATGGGCGCGTGTTTTCCGCGAATGCAGACGAAAGCAGCTTGAGGGACTGGGCGGAACAGTACCGCTGAAATATATTGTGCGGATAAAACATTTGAATTACTGCGAAAGGCGGGCGGAGCGTTCCGCCCTTCTTTTTTTTGCGATGCAGGGGATTTCGGGCATGGAAAAGAACGGAGGAAATCCGAAAGATAAATCTGGATTTTGCCGGCGGGATATGATATCATTTCCTTGAACTGTATTGGCGGTTTGCCAGAAGGAGGATTGCAATGAAAGCGGAAATTTTAGCGGTAGGCACGGAGCTGCTGCTGGGAGATATTCTGAACACGAATGCGCAGTTTTTGGCACAGGAGCTGGCTGCGCTGGGCATTGAGGTATACTATCAGACGGTCGTGGGGGATAACCCGGGGCGTTTGGAGGACACCATTTTCCATGCGTTTTCACGTGCCGACCTCATCATCACCACCGGCGGCCTTGGGCCTACGGAGGACGATCTGACAAAGGAAACGGCGGCGAAATATTTCGGGGAGAATCTCGTGCTTGATGAAAAAGCATTGGCGCAGATAGAAAAATTCTTTAAGCGCATCGGGCGCGAAATGACGGAAAACAACGTAAAGCAGGCAATGGTGCCGGAGAAAAACGGCGTTGTGCTGTATAATGAAAACGGCACTGCGCCGGGCATTATCATAGAGAAAGACGGGAAAATGATTGTGATGCTGCCGGGGCCGCCGAAAGAAACCGTGCCGATGTTTTTGAATCAGGTAAAGCCCTACCTTGCGAAAAAGCAGGAAGCAACGTTTGTTTCGCGTATCCTGCGGGTTGCGGGCGTGGGAGAGAGTGCGATGGAAACAGCGGTCAAGGATATGATTGACGCGCAGACCAACCCGACTATTGCCCCCTATGCCAAGGATGGGGAATCCATACTGCGGATTACGGCACGGGCAAAGGACGAGGAGGAAGCCAACCGCCTGATTGACCCTGTTGCGGCGGCTTTGCGGGAGCGGCTGGGACACGCTGTTTATGCGGAGGGAGAAACGGACATGGAAACAGTCACGGCGGGGCTTCTGCTGGAAAAAGGCAAGACGCTTGCTGTGGCGGAATCCTGCACCGGCGGCATGATCGTGTCCTCGCTGATAGAATACGCGGGCATTTCAAAAGCACTGCTGGAGGGCTGTGTGACATATTCCAACGAGGCAAAAATGAAGCGGCTGGGCGTGAAGGTCCTGCTGAATACCCGGGTGAAAGGCCTGATGCTGGAAGGGGAAAACGGGGAGGGGAGAATCGCGGGAGTGGAGCTGGCGGACGGCAGAACACTTCCCGCAGACAGGTGTATAGTCTGCACCGGAGGGATTTCCTATCCGGCTACAGGCTCCACCGGGGACGGCTACCGTTTCGCGGAGGAGACGGGACACAGACTGACGGAGCGCCGCCCTTCGCTGGTGCCCTTCAATATCCGGGAGGAATGGTGCCGCCAGTTGATGGGGCTGACCCTGAAGAACGTGTCGGTGCGGCTGTGCTGCCCTCCTTCCAGAGAGGTCTACCAGGGCTTCGGGGAGATGCTGTTCACCCATTTCGGCGTCAGCGGCCCGCTGATACTCTCCGCCAGCAGCTTCATTGGGCAGAAGGGCAGGAAAACCGGGAAGAAGGCCGGTTCGGAGACGGAGGAGGGCGCCAGGCTGTATATCGACTTAAAGCCCGCTCTGGACGAGGAGCAGCTGGACAGGCGTCTGCTGCGGGACTTTGAGGAGAATAAGAACAGGCAGTTCAAGAACGCGCTGGGCGGGCTTTTCCCCATGAAGCTGATTCCGGTGATGCGCGACCTCTCCGGCATCCACCCGGACAAGAAGGTCAATGAGATCACCAGGGAGGAGCGCAGGGCGTTCGTTGGACTGATCAAGAACCTGCCGCTGACTGTGGCAGGGCTTCGGGGCTATGAGGAGGCCGTCATCACGAAAGGCGGAGTCAGCGTGAAGGACATAAACCCCTCCACCATGGAGTCGAAGAAGGCAGGCGGCCTGTATTTTGCCGGGGAGGTACTGGATCTGGACGCCCTCACAGGGGGATTTAACCTGCAGATTGCCTGGTCAACAGGGCATCTGGCGGGATGCAGTGTCTGAGGCCGGGCGGAGCGCCCGGTGAAAGGAGGAGAGATGGCCTTTAATGTGGCGGTTGACGGTCCCGCAGGAGCGGGCAAGAGCACCATTGCCAGAGCGGTGGCGGAGAAGATGAATCTGATCTATGTGGACACGGGGGCCATGTACCGTGCCATGGCCCTGTTCATGCTGCGGGAGCAGGTGGATCTGGAGGACGCAGAGGCGGTGGCAGCCAGGTGCCCCCTGGCGGACATTACCATACGCTATGAAGAGGGCGTGCAGGTGGTGTTTCTGAACGGTGAAAATGTAAATCCTTTTCTGCGCACGGAGGAGGTGGGCAGCGCCGCCTCTGTGGTGAGCCCCATCCCCAGGGTGAGGCAGCAGCTTGTGGAACTGCAGCAGAGACTGGCAGCCGGAAGCGACTGCATTATGGACGGCAGGGATATCGGCACCTGCGTGCTGCCAGGCGCACAGCTGAAAATCTATCTCACCGCCTCCAGCGCCGTCCGGGCCCGGCGCAGGTATGATGAGCTGGCCGCCCGGGGAGAGCCCTGTGACCTGGCAAAGATACAGGCCGATATTGAGGAACGGGACTATCGGGACATGCACCGGGAGGAATCCCCGTTAAAACAGGCTGAGGACGCGGTTTATCTGGACACTTCCGATCTTGCGGTGGAGCAGGTGGTGGAGAGGATTCTGGAACTTTGCAGGGAGAGCCGTCCGGAAGGGTAAAAAATTGAAAGTAAAACTGGCAGACTGCGCGGGCTTCTGCTTCGGCGTTAAGCGCGCGGTGGATATGGTGTATGAACAGATAAAAAACGGGAAGAATATATATACATACGGTCCCATTGTGCACAACGAGGCGGTGGTGCAGGAGCTGGCCGCCCAGGGAGTGGGTGTGCTCTCCAGCCCGGAGGAGCTTATGGCGCTGCCGGAGGGCGGGGACGGAGAAGCCGCCAGGGTGGTGATCCGCGCCCACGGCGTCCCGGAGGAGATCTATACTCTTCTGAAGGAGAAAAATCTGGAGTGCATAGATGCCACCTGTCCGTTCGTGGGGCGGATCCATCGTCTGGTGGAACAGGAGAGCGGAAAGGGAAAGCATATTATTATCATAGGAAATGCCGGACACCCGGAGGTGGAGGGCATCAAAAGCAGGTGCCGCGGCGCAGTCACCGTGCTGGGAGACCCGGAGGAAGTGGAGAAATTCCAGCCGCCGGAGGCAAAAGAGCTGTATGTGGTTTCTCAAACGACATTTAACAACAATAAATTTCATAAGATGGTTGAAATTTTGGAAGAAAAAGGTTACAATGTTAATGTCGCGGATACTATTTGCAGCGCGACAGAGGAGCGCCAACGGTCCGCGAGGTCGCTTGCAGCGGAAGCTGACGTGATGATCGTGATAGGAGGGAAGCACAGTTCTAATACCAGGAAACTGTACGAGATCTGCCGCGAGGAGTGTGCAGCCACGTATTATATACAGACACTGGATGACTTGCATTTAGAATTGCCTAAAGCTGTTCGACTGGTGGGTATTACCGCAGGGGCTTCCACCCCAAATAAATTAATCGAGGAGGTTCAAAATTATGTCAGAGTTAACTTTTGAACAAATGCTGGAAGATCCAAATTCATTCAAGACAATACATTCAGGAGAGGTAGTCGAAGGTACAGTCATCGATGTCAAGGCAGATGAGATTGTATTGAACATCGGGTGCAAGTCTGATGGCATTTTGACCAAGAGTGAGTATACGAATGATTCCAGCGTAGATCTCACTTCTGTGGTGAAGCCCGGCGATACCATGGAAGTTAAGGTCATGAAGGCCAACGACGGCGAGGGGCAGGTGGCGCTGACTTACAAGCGTCTTGCTGCGGACAGAGGAAACAAGAGGATCGAGGAGGCTTACAACAACAGGGAAGTGCTGAAGGCTACGGTTACGCAGGTACTGGAAGGCGGCCTCAGTGTGATTGTGGACGAAGTGAGGGTATTTATTCCCGCAAGCCTTGTGTCCGATGCCTATGAGAAGGATCTGTCCAAGTATGCGGGACAGGAGATTGAATTTGTCATCAGCGAGTACAATCCCAAGAGGAGAAGATACATCGGCGACCGCAAGCAGCTGATTGTGGCTCAGAAGCTGGAGATGCAGAGGGAGCTTTTCGAGAGGATACACGTAGGCGACGTGGTGGAAGGCATTGTGAAGAATGTGACGGACTTCGGCGCATTCGTGGATCTGGGCGGAGCAGACGGTCTGCTTCATATCTCCGAGATGTCCTGGGGCCGTGTGGAGCATCCCAGAAAGGTCTTCAAGGTTGGGGATAAGCTGAATGTACTGATCAAGGAGATCAACGGCAGCAAGATAGCCCTCTCCTTAAAGTTTGACGACCAGAATCCCTGGAAGGATGCCTCTCTGAAGTATGCCGCAGGCCATGTGGTGACAGGAAAAGTGGCCAGGATGACAGATTTCGGCGCCTTTATCGAGCTGGAGCCCGGCGTGGACGCCCTGCTGCATGTGTCTCAGATTTCCAAGGAGCATGTGGAGAAACCCTCCGATGTGCTGAGCATCGGCCAGGAAGTGACAGCGAAGATTGTGGATTTCAACGAGGCGGACAGGAAGATTTCCCTGAGCATCAAGGCGGTGGGTTCTTATGCTGCTTCTCAGGAGTCCGCGGACAGGGATGAAGTTCCCGTGGATATAGACGCCATGATTTCGGCCCAGGGAGAGGATGATTCCCAGTAAATGGCATGTTGCCCGGGCGGCCGGAGATGACAGGATGGTAACTGCCAATGTTTTATGATTATGAATATTTTAAGCGGGAGATTCTGAAGCTGACAGGGGTGGACCTGAACAGCTACAAGGAGAACCAGATGAAGCGCCGCATTGACGGTTTGATGCAGAGGCGCAAAATGGCAGGCTACGAACAGTATGTGCTTGGACTGAGCAAAGACAAAGGGCTCTATGAGGAATTTATGAATTACATCACCATCAATGTATCGGAGTTCTACAGGGACTCCAAACAGTGGAAGGTGATGGAGGAACAGGCGATCCCGGAACTGATCGGCAGGTTCGGCAGGAGGCTGAAGATATGGAGCGCCGCCTGTTCCACCGGGGATGAGCCTTATTCCCTTGTGATGGCTCTGTCCAGGCATCTGTCACTGGCTGAGATTAAGATTTATGCCACGGATATGGATCGGCAGGTGCTGGCCAAGGCAAAGGAGGGCATATACCCGGAGAGAAGTATTGCCTCAGTGCCCCCAGACCTGCAGAGGCGTTTTTTCAGACGGCAGGGAGAGGACTACAGGATTGCAAATGAAGTAAAGGCATGTGTGGAGTTTCGGGAGCATAATCTGCTGAAGGATGAGTATCTCAGGGACTGCCACCTGATCCTGTGCCGTAATGTACTGATCTATTTTACAGAAGAAGCAAAAGATATCGCATACCGGAAGTTTTATAAATCTCTCACAAGCGGAGGGCTTTTCCTGTCGGGAAGTTCGGAGCAGATTATGAATTTCAGAGAGATTGGCTTTGTGAGGAAGAACGTGGTCTATTATCAGAAGCCGTAGACTGTGTGGACATAGAAGAGGAGTGGAGCAGGTAGTATTCCATGAATGATGTTAAAATGCTGGTATCGGGCTTTCTGAAAAAGGATGACAGGAAAATTGTGAGGGTTTTCTTCTCACGGGGAGAGGATTCTGCGGAAGGCATTCTGCCGGATGGCAGGATAGAAAGATCAAAAGGATTTACCAAGGAGGAGACGGAGAAATTGGAAAGTTTCCTGAGGGCGAACAGGAAGGATATCCTGAAACAGGCCGGGGAGGTAGATCCTTTTAGAAAATGGCTGGAAGGATAGGATAACCAGGCGGCTGTATTCAGGTGAAAACGGCACAGGGCATGGATTTACCGGGAACGGACACCATGTGTTGTGTGTTTTGCCTGTTTTTTATTATATTTCAGGATACCTTTCCAAGGGAGTCCGCAGCAGCTGTGGGCGGACAGCTGCTGGATATATTCTCAGGGAGTCTCTGTGAAATTCACTTCTTTTGTCTGGAGCTGTTTCAAAATCTGCGAGATACTCTGATTGTTCTGAGTCACATTGACGGAAAAACTCAACTGATCCATATAGGTAAACTCCTTCTCACCGCCCTTGTAGATTCTTGCCTCCCGGTACTGTCCTCCTGCCTGTTCTCCGGAGAGTTTTTCATAGGTGCAGATGATAATCACATCGGTGTAACCATCAAAGTCATAGTCCTTAAAGGAGACTGCTTCTATGCCTCCGAAGGAGTCCACCATTCTCAGGTTGTTCTCTGTGACGCCGGGAAAAGTATAGGTTTTGGATCCCTCTTTCCACAGCTCAAAAGTCACATCCTGCAGGGGTGAATTCTCTGTGTCAGGTCTGCAGGAGACAAATTCTGTCTCTCCGAAACCGTTCAGTGTCACAGGGAAGCACTGATCCTCGATTCTGCCCGGGAGAGAGTCCTCTGGAGCAAAAAGGTTGGAGACAAACTGGTATTCTTCTCCTGTCTTTCGGAGTGTCACGGTGCAGTCCTGGGGGCCCGTAAACTGGGCCTTACAGCGGAGCTCAATGTTTTCCCCATTCTGCCAGCCTTCTGTGCAGGCAAAATAGCAGAAATTGGTGTCCCCGTGCTGGGTCATATAGGAATCCCATGATTCCAGGTAGATCCAGTCCAGCTCTTTCTTCAGCTCATGCAGCTGTATCCCTGCTTTTCGCTCCAGAAAGTTGTCTATGTTCTCTGCGGTGAGCAGAAAAACATCGGTCTCTATGGCATGGCCTTGGGCCTCATAGGCTTCTCTCTCCTCCGGCCCGGGAGGCGTCTCTATTCCCGCGCCATTGTACAGCACTTCATTGGGATCCAGCTCCTGGGGCTCCTTATACTGGCACAGAAGGAAGCCGTTGTTCTCTTTCCTGTTTACAAATTCCGTCCACTGTTCCAGTTCCGGCGCTGACAGCGCTCGTCCCTGGGGATTGTCCGGGGAATCGGAGGCTGTCTGATCCAGAGGGGAGGGATTTAGGACACCCTGGTTCTGGCCCCTGTCATCTTCTTCCCGGGAATCGCCAGGAACGCTGTCCAGGGGACTTTCCCCGGTAATTTTCTCTATGCTGCATCCTGTCTGCGGCAGGGGACAGCAGATTATGCCTGCCAGCATCAGATTACGGATTTTCATCCCAGCCTTGGTTTTTCTCATTGTACATCCCTCCTGCTTCGTATCTTTATATCATAACATGCGCCCGGGTGTTTCGCAAGCGCTCAGACAGGAACTGTCGCAACAGTTCAGTGCCCTGTTTGAACGGTTACATTGTTATGGTTAGAGGGGTGAGGGACAAAAATTATAGCTTGCAGTTTTTTACAAATGGTACTAAAATAAGGAGTAAAAATAGTTGGTTTATGGAAAGGAAAGCGCAATGAAGATCAGGACAAGATATGCCCCCAGTCCCACTGGGAGGATGCATGTGGGGAACCTGCGTTCCGCCCTGTATGAGTATTTGATTGCAAAGCACGAGGGCGGGGATTTTATGCTCCGCATTGAGGATACGGATCAGGAACGCTGTGTGGAGGGGGCTACGGAGATCATTTACCGCACCCTGGAGGCTGCAGGACTGGAGCACGACGAGGGTCCTGACAAGGACGGGGGTTACGGCCCCTATGTGCAGAGCGAGAGAATTAAGACGGGTATTTACATGAAGTATGCCAGGGAGCTGATTGAGAAAGGGGAGGCCTATTACTGCTTCTGTGACAAGGAGAGGCTTTCCTCCCTGAAGACGGAAGTGGTGGAGGGGAAGGAGATCACCGTCTATGACAAGCACTGTCTCTCCCTTTCCAGGGAAGAGGTGGAGGCGAATCTGGCGGCGGGGAAGCCTTTTGTGGTAAGACAGAACAATCCTTCGGAGGGAACCACCACCTTCCACGATGAGCTCTACGGGGATATTACGGTGGAAAATGCCCAGATGGACGATATGATACTGATTAAATCGGACGGATTTCCCACCTACAATTTTGCCAATGTGGTGGACGACCATACCATGAACATTACCCATGTGGTCAGGGGAAATGAGTACCTTTCCTCCTCCCCCAAGTATACCCGCCTCTATGAGGCTTTCGGATGGGAGCCTCCCAAGTATGTGCACCTGCCCCTGGTGACGGATGAGAATCATAAAAAGCTCGCCAAGAGAGGCAGGAGCACTTCCTTTGAGGACCTGATGGAGGAGGGTTTTCTGCCGGAGGCGGTGGTGAACTTTATCGCTCTCCTGGGGTGGAGCCCTGAGGACAACAGGGAGATTTTCACCCTGGAGGAACTGGTGAAAGAGTTTGACTATCGCAGGATCAGTAAATCTCCCACAGTGTTTGACATTGTGAAACTGCGCTGGATGAACAGTGAGTACATCAAGGCCATGGAGTTTGACAGGTTTTACGGGATGGCAAAGCCTTTTCTGGAGAAAGCCCTGGGCGGCATGGAGGAGGACAGGTTGAAGAAGGTGGGAGCCATGGTGAAATCCCGCATTGAAGTCTTCCCGGACATTCCCGGGATGGTGGATTTTTTTGCCGTTCTGCCCCAGTATGATGTGTCCATGTACACCCACAAAAAGATGAAGACGAGCGCAGCCTCTTCTCTGGAGGTGCTGCAGGAAGTGCTTCCCCTTTTAGAGGCTCAGGAGGAGTACAGCAACGACAGTCTGTACGGCGTGCTGACGGAGTATGTGGAGAAAAAGGGCTGCAAGGTGGGCTATGTGATGTGGCCCATCCGCACGGCGGTGTCAGGCAGGCAGACCACTCCCGCAGGGGCCACGGAGATAATGGAGGTGCTGGGGAAGGCGGAGTCCCTGGAGAGAATCCGCGCCGGCATCCGTCTGCTGCAGGAACAGGGCGCGTAAAAAGGACGGCGCCGCAGAATCTGTTTTCCGGATGCTTTCCGGAATTCTGCGGCGCCTGGCTGTTATGAGATTCTTACTCTGGGCGCCGGGCATGGATAAATTCAGGCAGAGCGCACAAAAAGAAGCCGGAGAGAGGAGTGTGGGAGCATAGGAGCAAATAAGGCACAGATGGAGGCCATAACCCATGGAGAAGGCCCCTGCCTGGTTCTGGCAGGGCCCGGCAGCGGTAAGACCTTTACTATCACAAGGCGTATCTTGTATCTTCTGGAACAGGGCGTGGGGCCGGAGACAATTCTGGTAATCACATTTACAAAGGAAGCCGCCCTGTCCATGCAGGAGCGTTTTTGGCGGATGCAGGGGGCGGGGCCTGCCGGTTCAGTCAATTTCGGGACGTTTCATTCAGTCTTTTATCATATTTTAAGGGAGTCAAAGGCCCTTTCCTCAGGAAATCTTCTGAAACTTTCGGATAAGAAAAAATTGATTTTCCCCATATTAAGAGCTCTGGAGGGGGAGCAGGGAGGCCGCGGGTGCCTGGACGAGGAGGCTGGGGCGGTTCTGTCTGCCATAAGCTATTATAAGAATACCTGTCGTCTGGAGGAAGCAGGGGCCAGGATGCCCCCCAGGTGGCAGGTTCATTTTGAAGCTGTCTTTGGCGCCTATGACAGGGCGGTGAAACAGACGGGGCGGATTGATTTTGACGATATGCTCTACAACTGCAGAAGGCTGCTGCAGGAGAATGGGGCTGTGAGGGAGTACTGGCAGAAGCGCTTCCGGCATATTCTTATGGATGAGTTCCAGGACATTAACCCGGTGCAGTATGAGGTGGTGAAACTTCTGGCGGCCAGGCCCTGGAATCTCTTCGCCGTGGGGGATGACGATCAGTCCATCTACGGCTTCCGGGGCTCGGAGCCCGGGTGTATGCGGCGTTTCCAGGAGGAATTTCGGGCCAGGCAGATTCTGCTGGATGTGAATTACAGAAGTGTGCCCGGCATAGTGGGGGGATCCCTGGCGGTGATCGGGGAGAACAGGGATCGCTTTCCCAAGAATCTGCGGGCGGCGGCGCCTGAGGGGAAGGGGCCGGAACCGGTGGTGGTCAGGAGATTTCCGGAGAGGGAGGAGGAGCAGGCCTTTCTGGCAGAGCAGCTGTCGGCGCCCGGTGACAGCGGGGAAAGCCGGGCCGTGCTCTTTCGCACCAACGCCGCCATGCAGGGATTTGCCGCCAGGCTGAAGGCGGCGGGGATTCCCTATCGGATGCGGGAGCGGGCGGTGAGCATCTATGAGCATTTTGTGGCGGCGGATGTGAGGGCTT
>OFFH01001769.1_pt1 | contig 10431 bp, 7 predicted proteins | sample 1521341 | NCBI WGS metagenome assembly OFFH01 (sample SAMEA3504108, study PRJEB24116) | mouse gut metagenome | biome: mouse gut; feature: mouse-associated habitat; material: faeces | place: Denmark | collected 2011 | reverse complement strand
AAAAGGTTTTGAGGGCAGCGGGCTCGGCGCTGGTGGTACTGGTGAGCCTGTACCTGCTGCAGAAGCTTCTGGTGCCGAAGTATGTGACGGATGTGGTGGAAGGGGCTTTTATTGCAGAATACTATCAGGAAGAAAAAGACCATGATGTGATATTTATAGGGGACTGCGAGGTCTATGAGAACTTTACCCCGGCCCTTCTGTGGGAGGAGTACGGCATCAACAGCTATATCAGGGGAAGCGCCCAGCAGCTGGTCTGGCAGTCCTACTATCTTCTGGAGGACACCCTGCGGTATGAGAAGCCGGATGCGGTAATTTTCAATGTGCTGGCCATGATGTACAACGAGCCCCAGAAGGAGGCCTACAACCGCATGACCCTGGAGGGGATGAGATGGTCCCCTTCCAAGGTAAAAGCAGTCCAGGCCTCCATGACGGAGAGTGAGAATTTTCTGGACTATGTCTTCCCCCTTCTGCGCTACCACGCAAGGTGGAGCCAGCTGGAGCCGGAGGATTTTACCCATATGTTCCAAAGGGAGAAGGTGTCCCACAACGGATACTATATGAGGGTGGATGTAAAGCCGGCGGAAAATGTGCCGGAGGGCAGGATCCTGGCGGATTACAGCTTTGGGCAGAATGCCTATGACTATCTGGACAGGATCACGAACCTGTGCAGAGAGGAAGGCATACAGCTGATTCTGGTAAAAGCTCCCAGCCTGTACCCTTACTGGTATGAGGAGTGGGAGGAGCAGATGGAGGAGTACGCCGCGGTCAATGGGCTGCTCTATGTGAACTTCCTGGATCTGCTTGAGGAGACAGGGGTGGATTTTACCACGGACACTTATGACGGCGGTCTGCACATGAATCTGGCCGGGGCGGAGAAGATCACCAGGTATCTGGGCAGGGTGCTCAGGGACCAGGCAGGTCTGGAGGATCGCCGGGGAGAGGAGCATCTGTCCCGGATGTGGGAGGAGAAGCTTGCCGCCTATGAGCGGGAGAAGCAGGAACAGTATTTGAAGTATGGCGTGGAGGAGGCGGGAGAGGGCGGAAATGCCCGGGAAAATTCTGCCGAAAACACAGGATGAGGAGAGATATGATGAAAAAGCAGGCAGTGGTACTGATGACAGCAGGATTTTTGTTTGTGTCCTTTTTGACAGGCTGCGGAAATGACGAGAAGGTCATTGAGGGAAATGGCAGCAGTGTCATAGAGGGAAGCCAGGAGTCCGGGGAGGAGGAGCAGGAAAGCCAACCCCTGGAGGTCTCCTCCGGCAAGGGTTATATATTTGAATACAAGGGAACAAAAGTGGAGATCGACGGGGAGGCAGCTCCGGTGGTGGAGGCTCTGGGGGAGGCAGCTTCTTATTTCGAGGCTCCCAGCTGTGCCTTTGAGGGGATCGACAAGACATATACCTACAGCGGCTTTGAGCTGGACACCTATCCCCAGGGAGAGGTGGATCACATCTCGGCGGTGGTGTTCAAGGATGACTCTGTGGCCACGGCGGAGGGAATCTGCATCGGGGACACCAGGGAGAAGCTGGAGGAGGCCTACGGCGCAGGCACGGAGGAGGGCGGCATGCTGGTGTACGCCAAGGACGGCATGAAACTCTGCTTTATCCTGCAGGGAGATGAGGTGGTCTCCATTGAGTACCGCTCCACGGTTCTGGAGGAGTAGGACAGGGACGAGTCAAGAGCCTGTCCAGACAGAATCAACAGCAAAGATATTTATAAAAAATTCCTAAATTTTTTTCTGAAACAGCCGAAATAAAAGTATATGGACAGGTGCAGTGCTAAGGACAGCGAACAGAGGTGGAGACACGGTTTGCTGTCCTTTTTTATGTGCATACTTTCCCGGCTTGATTTGGCCGGAACGGTTCGTGACATGGAAGGCCGCGTTTCGTTACATTTTCCAAAGGTCGGGATGTATCCTGCCGAAATAAAAAGTGGTATGAGGTGTGGGGCATGAAAGTCGCGGTATGTGATGAGGACAGGGAGAGTCTGGCCAGGCTGCGCCGGATGGTGAAAGAGCAGGAGCCGGAGTGTGAGGTGGTATGTTTTGACTCGGGAAGAAAATTCCTGGAGGCAGGACAGCATTTTGATATTCTCCTGCTGGAGATCCAGATGGCGGAGATCAGCGGGCTGGAGGTGGCAAGGGCACTGCGGGCCGGAAGGGAGAGCACGGTTCTTATCTTTGTGACAGCCCTGAAGGAGTATGCCCCGGAGGCCTTTGAGGTTTCCGCTTTCCGCTACCTGCTCAAGCCCCTGTCCCCGGAGAAGTTCCGCAGGGCTTTCAGGGATGCCTGCAGGGAAGCGCTGGGGCACCTGGCCTCTGGAGGAGAGCCGCTGTTTTTTCGGACCAGAACCAGGAATTTTACCCTCCACAGGGAGGAAGTCATCTATGTGGAGAGCAGAAGGCGAAAGGTGGACATCCACACCCAGGGAGAGTGCTTTTCGGTCTATGCCACCATGAAACATATGGAGGAAGAACTGGGCGAGGGATTTTTCCGGTGCCACCGGGGTTATCTGGTGAATCTGGCCTGTGTGGCAGGGTACGGCGGCGGTTTTGTTCTACTGCAGAACGGGGAGCAGATCTACCTGGCCAGGGAGAAACAGGCGGAGTTTTCCAGGGCATATGCCAGATTTCGTGCCAACTAAACGTGTTTCAGAATACAGGAAATGAGGGATGAAAGATGCGAATCAGGACAGGAATGAGAAGAATGACAACGCAGATGCTGAGCAACAGCAGGCGCAGGGCGGGGTTGTCCACCAGAAAGAGCCCGCTCCTTAGTTCCGTACAGAATACGGGAACTTCCAGGCTCAATATGCTGCAGGCCAACAGCATCCAGGGCAACAGGCTTCTGAGAATTGACTATGAAAATCTGCGCAAGTCGGCCGACTCTCTTGGATACAGGGCGGAGCTTCTGGCCGAAAAGGTGGACAAAGAGGAAAAGGATGTGACCTCCACTGTGGAGAGCCTGGTGGAGGATTTCAACGATACCATGAAGTATCTGAAGAAATCTTCCGGTGTATTGAATGACTATTACCGTCAGACACTGCGGGAGACTGCCCTGACTAACAAGACAGCTCTGGGTGAAGTGGGCATTGTGGTGGGAACCGACGGCACCCTCTCTCTGGACAGGGATAAGCTGGCGGGTGCGGACCAGGAACAGGTGAAGAAGATTCTGGGTTCTTCCAGTGATTTTATCAAAAGGGTCAGCACCGTTGCGGACAGGGCGGCGGACAATGCCAGCGCCAGCGCGGAGAATGTCTCCCGCCAATACACTGCGGCAGGGGGGCTGAACAGCTCTTATCTGAGCAAGTATAATTTCTGGGGCTGAAAACCGGCAGGTTCCCCAACGGAAGGAGGATGGACATGAGAATCGGTGCGAATGTCCCGTCTGTGGAGGCGGCGGGAAGGAAGGCGCCCAGGGAGATGGGAAAGCGTTTTTTCTACATGGATTTTTCCGCCGGGACTTCAAATCTTGGGGAAGCTTCCCCAGGGCTCGGGACCTGGATGCCCCAGGGGAGCAGGATCCAGGAGCTGGCAGATAAGGACAGGAAGGAAGAGACTCTCGGGGAAGAGACATGCGGCCCTGTCAGGTCCGAGGCGGAGAAGATCTACGAGGCCGCCAAAGCCGGTAAGGAGAATCCCTATGGAAATATCCGCCAGGCCTCCAAGGTGCCCTACGGATATCTGGCCAAGGACGGGATCATTGAATATAATGGTGTGATTTTTGTCTGTGATGAGGAGACCAACAGTATCTGTCTGGGGGATATGACGGATAAAAAGAATGTGCTGAACATTCCCCTGTCAGGTGGAGGACATCTGAAAGTAAACCGCAACAGCATTGGACTATTGTCCAGAGCGGCGGGGATGTTTACTCCGGAGGATCTGAATATTATCATGCGTGCCATTGCCCAGGACACCAAGCTGCAGTCCGTGCAGGAGGAGATTGAGGATACCAAGAACGGCGCGGGCACCCTGGCGGAAAAAGGGGATGGCGCCCAAGAGGACCAGTGAAAACAGTACCTGAATGGAGAGCGAAAGCACTTGCTGCTTTCGCTTTTCCTGTTCCTAACCCGGGAAATGCGGAATCGCTTGACAGACTGGGCCCGGTCGGATATACTCAAACAAGTCTGTTCCGGTGAGAGAACGGCCATGGGAAAAGGGGAGGATAAGAGAAAATTCCTGGAGAACCGTTCCACGCCATACAACAATAACGATCTGCAAATGCAGGACAGGAGAGAAAATTTGAAACATTTTAGCCAGAACTATGCTCCAGAGGTGCATATGTCCCTGACTCCCATGGCGGAGATAGAGGGATTTCCGGTCAGGCCAGGACTCTTTGACGTCCATGGGGCCATGATGCTTCCGGTGGGAGTGAATTTTACCGTTCACACCCACTACGGAACATCCTGTACGCTTCTACTTTTTCACAGGAACGCGGTGACGCCCTATGCGCGTCTTCCTTTTCCGGAGGCCTACAAAATAGGGGATGTGTATTCCATGATCGTATTCGGTCTAGACATTGAGGAGTTCGAGTATGCCTACCAGGTGGACGGCCCCTTTGAGCCGGAGAACGGGCTGACCTTTGACAAAGACGCCGTTCTGCTGGACCCTTACGCCCGCTCTGTGGCGGGGCAGAGGGTCTGGGGCCGGAAAAAGGCAGGTTCATACCATGCCCGCGTAATCAGAGATGTTTTTGACTGGGGAGATATGCCCCAATCCACCCGGACCATGAGCGACCTGGTGATCTATGAGCTTCATGTGCGGGGATTTACCTTTCATCCATCCTCCGGAGTAAAGCACCGGGGAACTTTCGCAGGGCTTATGGAGAAAATTCCTTATCTGAAGGAGCTTGGCATCAACGCGGTGGAGCTGATGCCCATATTTGAGTTTGACGAGACCATGAACGCCCGGGATACGGGGGACGGAAGGCTCCTGGACTACTGGGGATACAATACGGTGGGATTTTTCGCCCCCAATACCAGCTATATTGCAAACGACGAGTACAATTCCGAGGGCACGGAGCTGAAGCTACTGATCAAGGCGCTCCACGACAACGGTATTGAGGTTATTCTGGATGTGGTGTTCAATCATACGGCGGAGGGCAACGAGAGAGGCCCCACATTCTGCTTCAAGGGCTTTGACAACAAAGTGTACTATATGCTGACTCCCGAGGGGCATTATTACAATTTCAGCGGGTGCGGCAACACTTTGAACTGCAATAATCCCATTGTGCGGCAGCTGATCCTGGAATGCCTGCGGTACTGGGCGGTGAGCTACCGCATCGACGGCTTCCGCTTCGACCTGGCCAGCATTCTGGGGAGGCATGAGGACGGTTCCCCTCTGAACAGCCCGCCCCTTCTGGAGCTTCTGGCCACCGATCCCATACTGCGCAATGTAAAGCTGATTGCGGAGGCCTGGGATGCAGGGGGGCTGTACCAGGTGGGGAAGTTTCCTGCCAGCAAGCGCTGGGCGGAGTGGAACGGCCGTTACCGGGATGCCCTCAGGGGGTATCTCAAAGGGGACAACTGGCATGCCTGGGAGGCAGCCTGGAGCATTTCCGGCTCCGGGGACCTGTACGGGGGATTTTACTCCGACAACAACAATAATTATGCAGGCTACAATTCCTGTGTGAATTTCCTCACCTGCCATGACGGTTTTACACTGTATGATCTGTACTCCTACAATGTGAAGCACAATGAGAAGAATGGCTGGGACAATAAGGACGGCGCCGACGACAACCGCAGCTGGAACTGCGGCGTGGAGGGAGGCACCTGCGACGGGGAGGTGCTGAAGCTGCGCTTCAGGATGATACGCAACGCCTGTGCAGTGCTTATGTGCAGCAGGGGAACGCCGATGTATTTTTCAGGGGATGAATTTTTGAACACCCAGTACGGAAATAACAATGCCTATTGTCAGGACAATGAGATTTCCTGGCTGGATTGGAAAGATCTTGAAAAAAACAGAGTACATTTTGAATTTTGCAAATACATGTCGGCCTTTCGCAAGGCCCATCCGGTACTGCGTAAATTTTCGGGGAACAGCTGGTGTGGCTTCCCGGAGATCCAGGTATTTGGTCCTGACGATAAAACCAAGGTCCTGCGTGTGGTATACGCCGGAAGGACGGAAGTGGACGGGCGTGATGATATTATCTGCCTTGCGGTAAATGTATATTGGGAAGAGCAGGAGTTCTACCTGCCATCCCTGCCGGGAGGGAAAGTCTGGTATGCAGCGGTGGATACCGGCGGCAGATATCTGCGCGGTTTTATACCCGGGCAGCAGGGGATGGCAAGGCTTCCTGAAAATAAAGTTACGATGCTGGCGAGAAGCGTGTGCGTTTTTGTCTCATAAAATAGTTACAGTTGGAAAATGTCAGTACATAAGTAGAAGGCGTTGCGATATAGAGTCCTTCAAAGATGCCCTTGGCTGCTGCAAAATCTTCGGTGCAATTCTGTGCCTTTTGCAGCAGATCAGGGTTTTCCGGTGCGGCAGGAAATTTCATTAGATTCCCTTCCTATAAGTTATTAAATACAACTGTTTCTTTCTCTAATCCTTCCACAACTTCTTTATTGGTCCTCATGCGCTGTGCAATATCGTCTATATCGTCAGCAAGATTTTTGGTGTTGCCGGCAACGTTGGAAATGCCGTTGGAGCCATCGTCAATGACTTTGGTGATGGTGCCAATGGAGTCTGCGATTCCGGACATAGAATCTTTCAGGCGCTCTGTCCTGTCATGGAACTCATCCATGATCTGGCGGATGTAGGCAGCGTCTTTTTTGTACTGTTGTCCGGACTGGGCAAATGCCTGAAACTCTGTTAGGATGGATTGGTTCATATAATCGATCAGCTGCTGTGCGCTTTCTGAAAGATTGTATACAGCGGAAGTGATCACGTCATTGACAGACTGGATCTGGTTAGCGGTTTTTTGGCTGGAATCGGCAAGAACTCGGATCTCCCTGGCAACAACGGCAAATCCTTTGCCGGCTGCCCCGGCGTTGGTAGCTTCCACAGATGCATTCAGTGCAATCAGCTGGGTCTGCTGGGAAATGGCAAGGATTCCACTGGTCAGGTTTTTGATCTGTTCAACACTTTTACTTTTTTCAATGGCATCATTCAGGGAGTGCAAAATCTCTTCCGCCTTGGCACCGGCAACTTCCACGCTGTTTTGAGCGGATTTCTGCATAGCGTCTGCCCGTGCGTTCATTTGGGCAGTGTAAGCAGTGATCGCACTGCATTCCTGTGCAATATCCTGGACATCAAGACTGACCTGCTCTGTATTGTCGTTGATGGCAGATACATTGCTGGCAACTTCCTGGATGGTTGCGGATAATTGTTCGGCAAGGGTGGAAAGACCGGCGGCGTTCCCTTTGGAAGCCTGGGTCCGTTTCAGCACTTCGCTGGTCATGTGATTGATTCGGCCAGAGCTTGCCTGTATGGTGTTCAGGATACTTTTGACTGGAGTTACCACATAATTTGTGATAAGCCTTAAATCCGCAAATACCAGCAGGATGCAGGCAATGGCTGCGGCAATGCCGACGGTCAGTGAGATAAAATATACGGTGGAAAGACGTGCCCTTGCTTCAAGGGTCTGGTCGTTAATGGAAGTGTTCAGGGCATCAATGTCCGTCTCCATGGCAGTGGCATAGGAGGCCACATCGCCGTTGGCAAGGGCATAAGCGTCCTGGGTCTTGTGGCTTGCGCTTGCGCAGACTAAATGGACTAATGCGTGTTTAAAAGAAGCATAATTGGATAAAAGTGATTCGTATAAGGACTGGTCTTTTGCCGTCACATGGTATTCATATTCCGCAAGCAGCCCATCAAGGAGTGATTCCTCGGTTTTGATCTGCTGGATCAGGGCAATCATGGTATTGTAATCCGTGGCAACAATGTGGCTCAGTGCCATCTTGTGGATGTCCATGGAAGCCTGGCTGATCTGCGCCAGACGGCTTTTCCCGTCCATGTAATTATCGGCAATATTGGAAGCGCTTGCGTTTACATTATGGATATTGATTATGGAAAGGATGTTTGACAAAAGCGCTACAATCCCTAAAAGGGCGATCGGTATGATCAATCGATGTTTTAAACTGATATTTTTCATCATAGCTTGTTCTCCTTTACACCTGATACGATTCCCTGATGTTACGGGGCAATGATTCCTTCAACCATTGTGTCAAGCTGTTCCTGGAGGCTTTTGCCGGACGGGTTTCCGGCCAGGATATTTGCGGTAAATGCGGTTACCGGATCCCAGAAATTTCCTCCGATACGTTGAAGGCAGGAAAATTCAGACTGCGCTAACAGGGCAGCGATTGCAGGGGAGTTTTGTACTTCATCAGAAGCGGCAGCGTTGATATTGGAAGGCCCCTGGCCCCTAAGCTGGAAACGGAGTTTCTGGTTTTCCTCATTTGCAATCCATTCAGCCAGCTTTGCTGCCCATTCCCGGTGCTTGGAGTATGCGTTTACCCCGATCAGTTTATATCCGGAAAAGGAGGCCATTTGCACCTGTTTTCCGGCACAGCGGTAAGACGGCAGCTTGGCGGCGCCAAAATTTCTGCCCCAGGCCTGCTCTAAGGCTACGGAATTCCATACGCCGTTAACGCCTGCGATGATGGTTCCGTTTTTAACACCTGCAAGGAAGCCGGCATCATCAACGCTGGTAAAGCCGGGATGCATGGCGATGTCCTGCATGGCTCTGGCCACATCGGTTCCTTTAATGCTTCCATCCGTGCTGTTCCAGGTACAGTAATTGGTGATCCCGTCATCGTTTAACCCCACAGTAAGGCCGGTATTGCCGAAGAGAGAATAGACATACCAGCCGGAAGACCACTCCATGGAGATCTTTTTTTCGTTTTCCGCAGCGATAGTTAACATTTGGTCAAATGATTTGATATCATCTTCTGAAAAATATTGTTTATTATAATAAAGGAAGTATCCGTTGTCCGCTGTCAGCGGCAGTGCATATAAGGTATCGTTTACAGAAGCCGCTAGAACGGCTTCCGGTAAGTTTGCTTTTTTGACAGCTTCCGCATTTTCCACGGGTTCCAGCGCACCGGCCGCCACCAGGGTGTTCAGCTGGTCGTCCGCAAAAGCGAATACATCTGCACCCTGTTCCAGATCCGCCAGCAGGGCGTCTGCACAGTGGCTCTCGCTCTCGGGGTGGAAAGTGATCTGAAAATCCGCCTCTCCGCGATACTGTTCCTGAAAGCTGTCAAAGATCTGACAGAGAAGCGCTTCGTCCTCGGCCGCCCCCCAGACGGTCAGACTGACTGACTCCGGGAGAGGCATTTCTTTTGTTTCTGTTCCGGATTCCGGGGAGGCCGGCTGCTGTTTCTGACATCCTGATAAAAAGCCGGCCGCAAGAAAGACCGGAAACCACAGACTGATTTTTCGTTTCATGATGTTCTCCGTAGAATGTAATATTTTGAATTATCATAGCATTCCGGGGATGTTTTTGCAATCCGGTTTTTTGGAAGGCTTACTGCCCGATAAACGGAGCGGGAATGCGATCCTTTTTTGTAAAAAAAGTATAAAAAGTATGAAAATAAATTGACAGAAAACAGTCATATTGATAAAATGAATTCATACAAATAGATGGGAAATGGTTAAAATGCTGAAACCAGTCAGAGAAGGAGGAAGTGCGATGTATTTTAAGACAACAGACGCCCATGAAGCGTTCCGGAAACAGATCCGCAGATTTGCCGAGGCAGAGGTAAAGCCGCAGGCATTTATGATGGACCAGAATAATGAGTTTCCAGCGGAAGCCGTAAAGAAAATGGCTGAGATGAACCTGATGGGAATCCCGTATCCGAAAGAGTACGGCGGAGCCGGGCTCGATGTGATGAGCTATGCGATTGCGGTGGAAGAGCTGGCGAGAGTGGACGGTGGAACGGGCGTTATCCTTTCCGCACATGTATCGCTTGGAAGCTGGCCGATTTTCCAGTACGGCACAGAGGAGCAGAAACAGAAATACCTTGTTCCACTTGCCAGGGGAGAGAAAATCGGCGCGTTCGGGCTCACGGAGCCGAATGCAGGTTCAGATGCGGGCGGAACGGAGACGACGGCGGTCTTAAAAGGAGATTATTATCTGCTGAACGGCGGCAAGATCTTTATCACGAACGCGCCGAAAGCGGATACATATGTGGTGTTTGCGGTGACAACCCCGGATATCGGCACAAAGGGAATCTCTGCCTTTATCGTGGAAAAAGGATACGAGGGATTTGAGTTCGGTGACCACTATGATAAGATGGGAATCCGCTCCTCATCCACGGCAGAGCTGATATTTAACGATGTAAAGGTTCCGAAGGAGAATCTGCTCGGCAAAGAGGGGGAGGGATTTAAGATTGCCATGGCGACGCTCGACGGCGGGCGTATCGGTATCGCTTCCCAGGCGCTGGGGATTGCACAGGGCGCGTTTGAAAATGCACTGGAATATTCCA
>OFFH01001763.1_pt1 | contig 10451 bp, 12 predicted proteins | sample 1521341 | NCBI WGS metagenome assembly OFFH01 (sample SAMEA3504108, study PRJEB24116) | mouse gut metagenome | biome: mouse gut; feature: mouse-associated habitat; material: faeces | place: Denmark | collected 2011 | reverse complement strand
CTTTTTAAGAGAACAACTCATGAAGCTATTCTATATTTTAATTGTAATTAGTTTATAGTATGGAAGATTTTAACTCACAATATGCCAACCATTCGAAATTAGAACTGCTAAAGCAGTTCATTTTGGAACATGGCACTTATATCGAACTCAAAAAGGGCGAACGATTCACTATTCAAGACAAAGTGAATCATCGGGGAGCTTATATTGAACACGGCTTATTGAGATATACTCGTGTGGATGAAAAAGGAAACATACACATAGTAGGATATACTTTCTCCGGAAAATTTGCAGGAAGTTTATGCACACTTATAGAACCCAATCAACCGTCATTAGTAACAATTGAAGCCGTTTGCGATACAAAGATTTGTTATATGTCCTATTCAAAAGTGGAGGAATTCTTTGCTGCAAATATAGAAACCATGCAACTAAAATGTACGCTTGTTGAACAATCATACTTATTAATGTATCATAGATTAATGGATATGTACTGCAAGACCACAGCAGAGCTGTATCTTGACTTATTGAATAGATGCCCCAATATTCAAGAGTACATTACGTTAAGGGAGATTGCTTCCTTCTTGCAAGTCACACCGGAAACAATCAGTCGCATACGGCGCAAATTGGAGAAATAGCTGGTCTTTTAACAATCATTATATTAGGGTCTTGACAAATGTCAAGACCTTTTTTATGTATTCTTCCGTATTTCGCTATTTCAAGAAATCAATGTTCAATTACTTAAAAACAGCAACAAGATGAAGAAGAAAATTACTTTTCGCATAATGTTTTCCATAGTCACAATATATTTCATGCAGCAAATTTATAATGGTAAATGAATTGGATAAAGAAATGGATGTGGATAAATACAAAATAAGAAATTGGGCTAAAGAAGACGTCTCCACTTTAGCTAAATATCTTAATAATGCGAATCAGTATTTGATTCCTTAGTTAAAAATTAGAGTAATTAATGCGATGGCAATTTTTCCCATCGTATGTACTAGAAGTCCAGATGTAGACCTGACTTTCATCGCTCTTTGAATATTTGTTTTTTCATTCAACCAATAATGATTCAATGGGTTGTCTAACTTTTGAGAGTGCCGTTGAAAACAAGTCTCTTGCTGCTTTCTCCCTTTTGGTTATTTCAGGTGATTCTCCTTTGATAGCTTTTACAGAAGTAAATAGCTCGAGTTTTTTGGATTCTTTCGTCTCTTTATAGAATGGTATATCCGAATATATTTTATCGGCATATATTTCTCTATTGTTCAGATTTCCCACACATTCTCTTTTGAATACAGTTGAGTCATTTTCATCCGCAGTGGAAAGTATGAGCATTTCAGGAAAGGGTACAGTTCCTTTTCTACGGGAAGCCATTGCAGGAAGTTTTATTCCGAAATGATTGTTGTTACTGAGCCTCCGGAAGTAGAACTTGAGTGAAGACTCGTAAACATCACAGATATACATATATAGTTTTATAAGTTTTAATTCTTTCTCCTTGGGAATCATAATTAGAATAATGAGTGGTTTTATTCTTCTAATATACTGATTTTCAAGGAGATCAGAAAACCAATCAATGAGATAATCAACTGAATAATAACATTTTAACAAACGAAAAGGTAGATGATTATCAACTACCTTTTCGCATTAATAATTATTTTATGCAAGAACGTCATAAAAATAGAGCTATCTATTTCAAAGAACTTTCTATTACAAGCAAAAACTATTTTATACCATATATTCAACACTGGCATTTAGTAGAGACAGAAACAGATGTGTTAGAAATAGGCTGTGGTGACGGTGGCAATCTACTTCCTTTTTCTGAAATGGGATGTCGTGTTGTTGGAGTTGATATTGCAGCCTGCCGGATTAAAGATGCAAGAATTTTTTTTGCGGATGCCCATGCAAGGGGGACATTTTACGCACAAGATATTTTTCAACTAAAGGAATTGGAAGGGAGTTTTGATATAATCATCTGCCATGATGTCTTTGAACATATAGACAACAAAAAGCTATTCCTTTCAAATTTGGATAAATATCTAAAGCCTCAGGGTATTGTTTTCATGTCATTCCCAGCCTGGCAAATGCCATTTGGTGGGCATCAGCAGATTTGTCAAAACCCCATACTTTCCCGTCTGCCCTTTGTTCACCTACTTCCCACGACTGTATATCGGGGACTACTAAAAGCCTTTGGAGAAAACGGGGACTGTATCAAAGAGTTGCTTTCTATTAAAAGAACAAGGGTGTCAATAGAATCTTTTGAAAGCATGCTAAAAACGACTGTTTTACGCATTACAAATAGGCAATTATGGCTTATCAATCCTCATTATCAGGTTAAATTCGGATTATCCCCACGCAAATTGAACAAAGTGATTGCCTACATTCCTATTCTAAGAAACTTCTTTAGTACGAGCTGTTTTTATATTCTGAAAAAGGGAACATAAGCTTTGCTCCATATACCATAATATTATTGGCTAGTCCGAAACCCCGTCTATGTCCCTGCTCCCTTTTTCCAGCAGGCAGACCGATACACCGGAAGAATTTTCAATGTAAAGGTTAAGGTTTTAGAAAGCCTGTTCTGTGGAGCGTTGTTTATACTATCTGACTATGCACACAAAAATAGGAGCCGTAACTGGATTTCCGGACAAATCAATATTATTTGGATCAGTCCGAAAACCCTGTGGGTATATTATGTTAATACGCGAAAGTGAATTATCTTTGCGGTTAAATTAAACAATATCAATCCAATGAATTCTAATCGCCCCCTACATAAGATATGCCATTTCTTATTTTAGATTATGCAAACTGGCAGTGTAAATTTAACATACCCACAGGGTTTTAGGACTGATCCGGTTTTCGGACTGATCCAAAAGAAGCCTCAGCCATGCAACAACAGATTGAAATGCGTGAGAACCCTAACCGTGGTAATATCGAACCAAAACTAAACTACTCTATCAATCTGATAAACAATATAGATAGCTATATAAGAAATGCGTCTGTAGGGGTGAAAATTAAGCTGATAAGTTCGATGTTTCCCGAAAAAATCGAATTTGACGGAAAAACATATCGAACCAATTCTTACAATAAAGTTCTTGATTTAATCTATCAGCAAACCAACGAGTTACGAAGAGTAGAAAAGAAAAACGGAGAAAGTTTTTCAACTTTCTCCGCTTCAGTACCCAGACCCGAACTATGTAAATTATATTCTAATTCTTTTCAATTCCTTCTAAGTATCTAAATAAGAAAGCCAAACCTCATCTTACTTGTGGAAACAAAGGTAATAAAAAGTAGTGAAGCAACCAAAATGTTTCAGTAAATGTTTCAGTAAAATGCTATTTTTGCAGATAGGATATTAAATGACATAAGTATGGCTACAACATTCACATTTGAATTAAACAGCAAGCCCAATAAGGCAGGTAAGTATGCGGTACTACTCCGCATCACACAAGACCGCAAATTAAAGAGACTGAAAACATCCATTGCACTCAACAAGAAATCGGACTGGAATAGCAAGAAAAAAGAAATCAGACAGTCAGAGCCTAACTATGCAAAATGGAATGAAATCTTAGAGCAGGAGTTGGAAACCGTAAAATCCAAGTATCGGGAGCTTCGGGATAGCGGTTTGGCAACCTCTGACCGCATAAAGGATGAAGTAACCGCTTCTGAGAAGACAACCTCATTCCTGCAATATGCCCGAAAGAGAACTCAGGAAATCTATGATGCAGGCGGTATCAGAAACTGGAAAAAATATAACAGTTTCTGCAATAAGATAGAAGCCTACCAAACTGATAAAAAAGGGAATATCAAGGATTTAACTTTTAATGAAGTAACTCCTGCGTACCTCGCCCAGTTTGAGGCTTATCTACATATATTGCGCAACGAGAGACATCCTGACCAAGTACTACACCCCAATACTATCCAAATAAATCTGAATATCTTCCGAACCCTTATCAGAAGAGCCATTGAAGTAGAGGGACTGATGAAAGCCGAAAAGAACCCATTTCTCGCTTTCAAGTATCAGGGAGTAAAAACCCTGAAAGAAAAACTGGATATTGAAGAAATTGCAGCAATTGAAGCATTGGACTTACCCGAAGGTAGCCTGATTTGGAATTGTAGAAACTACTTTCTTTTCAGTTTCTACTGCGCTGGTATAAGAGTAGGTGACCTTTTACAACTTCGCTGGTGCAATATTTCTTCCGAGGGCAGGATTATCTATCAGATGGGGAAAAACCACAAAATAAGAGATTTAAAGCTGGTTAGCAAAGCGCATGAGATTCTACAGTATTACTACTTGAAAGATGTGAAACCGACTGATTACATATTTCCAATGCTTAATAACTCCGCAGCGTGGGCAGGAGCGATTACCCAAGAAGAAAAAGATGTATTACCAGCAGAACTAAAAAAGGCTCTCTTCGACCAAATCGGAGCTAAGACAGCCCTAATCAATAAGGAGCTAAAGAAGATTGCTTTACGTGCCAATATCTCAAAGAAGCTATCCTTCCATATTAGCCGTCATTCCTTCGCCAAGGTTGCCAAGCAAAAAGGAATGGATAATTCAATAGTGAAAGACCTACTGGCGCATAGCAATATGGCTACGACTGAAAGATATATGGGGAGTTTCGATACCGAAGAGAACGACAAAGCATTGGAATCCCTATTTGAAAGCAAGAAGCCTTCCGCTGATGTAGAATCACTACTGCAACAGCTCCAATCCCTTAGTCCCGAAGAGCGGAGAAGATTAATTGCGAAGATAAAATAGACGCGCAATAATATTCTAATAATCAAGATATTAAAATTATCCAGCAAGAAAAGGAGAGCTAAAGAGTTCTCCTTTCTTCATATAACAACGTATCTCTCAAAGGGCAATATAAGGTTACAAGAATTATTTAAGGTAACTAAATCAGAGCTACAGCATTATATATAGTGGAATTGAAGGAAAAATCAAGAATTTGGAAAGAGCCTCTACCTTAACCTACCACTTATTGCATCTTACTCTTGTCTTGCATCTCGCAAGATGAGGCAAGAAAGCCTTTTTCAAAAGCTGATGCACAACATTTATGGATAATATAACACCAGTAGTGCTTGTACCACAGTCCGTATTGGACGAGCTTATTCAAGAGGTGAAAGCGGTAAAGGAAATATGTATGAACCGTTTTCAAGAAAACAAAAATGGTGAGGAATGGCTATCCTCCGAAGAAGTCAAAAGCATTTTAGGGGTATCAGCTAAAACATGGCAGAAGTATCGCAACGAAAAAAGGATTCCTTTTTCACAATTCGGCAGGAAAATCTATGTAAAGAAAGCTGATTTAGATGCTTTCATGGAAGAACATAAAATTAAAGGGAGGGGAACAATATGATTGACTTTATTAAATTAGTAAGCTATCCTTCTAAAGAGGTCTGTGTAGAATATTTGCAGAAAGACCGATATGGCTATTATTACCAGTTTCCGTATGAAAAGGTCTATGTTCGGATTGATAAGGGGAATCCGAGAGTTGAAGTTAGATTTAGTCCTATGTATTGTATGCAGAAGCACAATTTCACCTTTGACAAACAAACCTTTATTGATGCGATTAACCTATTAAATGATACATTAAAAATTGATTTGTGGGAAGCATCCGTTGAAGCTTTAGAGTTTGGAATCATTCTGGAAGTTCCTAAAAGACCTGCTGAATATATCATTCGACACCACGCTAAGGCTAATGAGCATTTAACTGAAAATGAGAAGAAGAACGACAAAGGGTGTTTCAGATATTGGAAAGACAAGAATGTTTCTCTAAAGATGTACGATGTAGGAAAAAACTTGAAAAGCAAGGTTAAAAAAAGCATTAGAAATCGAATCGTTGGTTACAATATAGACCTACATTATATAAAATTTGAGGTGCATTACAAACGTCCACACAGGATATTGAATAATGGGCATGAAATTTTATTAACTGACCTCCTTACGCCTCAGTGGGAAAGCATATTAAAGAAGGATTTGTATATCCAGTATCAACGCTTGTATTTTACTGGTGGTTTACTACCGCCTCAATCCGTAAAGGAAATTTCAAGCATAGATTTATTGCTTAGGAAATATATTAGTGATGGAGTTGCAGCAGGAAAAAGCATCGCAGAACTTAAAAAAGAAGTTTATGAATCATTTAAATGCTGCTCGATTTTATCACCTGAGAAGCGGAAATCTCGTCAGTGCCAATATCGGAAAGCCGAAAAGAAACTAAAACTTGATAAAACCGGATATGATTTAACTGATTATATAAATTCCGCGTTTCAATAATAGGAAATTAACAAGGTCAGGGAAAGGCTGTTTTTTAAGCCACCCCTGACCTCCTTAATTAAAAAGCCAAGCAATCATAAGTCTGCAAGATTTCCTCTTGTCTAAGCCCTAAATATCGTTTAGTGATGGTGACCGAGCTATGATTAAACAGCTCCATTAATTTGATTAGGGCAAGTTCCGAGTTCTCCCCGTTCATTGTATAGACCTGCCTCCCGAAAGTCTTTCTGAGACTGTGGCAAGAGAAGTTCTTGATTTTTAGTCGGTACTTCCTTCTCACCTCTTTAAGAACGACATTAATTCGTTGGACTGTGAAGACAGTTCCTTTTTGACTTATAAGGATTGGCGCATTAACCCCGACTGGATTTATATGCTCGTAACATTCCTTGATGTGTTGTTGTAACTGGGGATTGATTCTGATTATTCTTTGCTTACCAGTCTTTTTCTCTATTACCGTAAACTCGTCCGTATTAAGTATCTGCTTCCACTTTAAAGTGAGAATATCAGATATTCTTAAACCAGTGAAGCATCCCAAAGATATGAGAAGTGAAATCTTATAATTTCCGTCTTTGGCTAATTTACGGATAAGGTTCATCGCATCCGACCACACAAGATAGTCTGCTGCTGTCGTTGAGTATTTGAGTGACATGATATTCGGTTTTGTATGTAAATAAATAAAAGTGAATATTATTTCTGAGTAGGGTTTGTTAATTGGCTGATTATTAATGGAACATTCACTAATATAGAAAGTGAATATTTTTATTCCAGTCAGATTGCGAACACCTATGTTAGTTATCCGCCATTTGGCGGAAAAGCCATGTAACAGTCTTTCTTCTGCAAAGCTATAACAACTATCGTCCGACAAAATAACGTAGTCTATGACCGCTATTCGCATTACCTCGGCTGCTTTCTTTACCTGCTCTGTTAAGGCAATTTCCTATCCGACTGGGGTAAACTCCCATTCGGATAGTGGTTTATAAAAATGAAGAAAGGACAGCTAACCAAACAGCCGTCCTTTCCTCTCTCAATCAACAATCCACTCAGCCCAAGAACCAAGCGTATTTGTTATCTATTCCTTGCAGAACATTGTTAAGCCCTACACTGACTTCCGTAGCATTTACGGCTCGTTGCAAATAGGTATCTATGTAGCTACCCTTGTTAGCCTGCGTTAGAAGGTTGTGAAAATCGAACATGGATATAGCGTTATCCTTCGCTCCGAACACCTCGTTGCTATAGTAGTCACGACACACGCTATTAATCTGGCTGTCGGTTATCAGTAGTCTTGGAACTGCTTTCTGTCTTGCAGGTGACAATGCTTGGTACATCCGCATCCGTCCTACGATTTGCGCAAACTGGGTTTCGGATAGTGAAGTATCAGTAAGCATCTGCATCAGATGAATTTCTTTTGCAGGATTGAAGCTGTGGAACAGTTCAAGTACATTGCGATAGAGTTCGCCTATGTTCGTTACCTCCATGTTGTATTTCAGTCCTTCACCAGTTAGCACTTGATTGGAACAGACGTGCACTCTCCACCCAACAAAGACGGAGAATTTCTCTATTCCTTTGGTGGCTCGGTACAAATTGAGGTCGCTGTAGTTCCGCACTCCACCGATGCACAATTCAAGCCGTTGCCCTCTTACCGCTTCGGTAATGGTCGGGATAGTAAAAGCAAATGCGAGCCGTTGATAGAACTGCGTCTTTTCGCATTCTAAAAGCTCTGAGGCTTTCTTTCCGAGTGCTTGCGGTACTCTGCCTCTGACGATGTGCGAAACTCTTATATCGGGGTTGTTTAACCGTTCTCCTGCATAGAAGGAACTGGCTGCATCGTGTACGCAGGAGATAAAATCTTGATGTGCGATAGTCAGCTCTTGATTAGCCCATGTCGGAACAACACACTTGTTTGCAAGCTCGTTCATGGTGATTTCATCGGTATTTGCTTCAAGAAAACTCACACCCGACTTTGCTGTTGCTTCGTCTTGGATAATGGTTGCTTCTTCTGCGTACTCACCCAAGTTTAATCTCGATTGGTTCTGTGCCATGATAGGCATGATTTGTAATGCTTCCATAATGATTTTGAATTAAATGATTATTGATTGATTTAGACAGATACCAAGTATTTACAAGGATTGCTCCCTGCTCCGTACTTATATCTGACTGAATAGCGATTTGAGCTATAAATCCGACTTGGGAGATAGTATGAACGGAATAGCGGAATTTACATGTCTAATATGCTTTCGAGATAGTAAGGTGTATAGCTCCTCTGACTTCGCTATTTTAAGCAGCAGTTAATGTAATTAGTCTTGTATTGTATTAATTACAAATGATTAAACAAACAAAAATCATCAGTAATTCGAGAGAGTGCTTTTCCCGAAAACATCTTCCTGCCTATGTATAGAAGCAGCACGTGGCTCAATATTGAACTACTGAAATTTCGTTAAATGGTTGGTTTTGATTGAAAACCTCCGTTCTTGAATTAGAGAAGGGTAGATATATAAATTTAAAATTGGAAGTACGGAGGGGCGTTTTAGAGAGGTGTAGCGGTATGCTTGTCGGTACGGGAAAATTATGTAACCCTCTTTATTGTGGATGAAAAAGGGTATATATTTCTACCCTCCCAGTCTGCTAAATCTACTATCAGAACTTATTCAGATTACCCAGCTATTCCCTTCATCACACAGCTATAAAAATAAAGTCGTAACAGAGTATTCTATCACGACTTTATTTTTATTTCAAGTGAGTATTAACTTAAAAGCTGTATGCTATAAAACTTTATTGTACACGTTTACAGTTAATAGTAATCATCTTACTTCCGTCTCCTTCTTCATCCCATTGGAAAGACGCAGTAGAAGTAGAAAGAGATACTACTTTCATATCCCAGTCCGTATCTTGATTTACATATTTGCCATGCATCACTTTTGAACTTGCATCATAAGTATAAGTACAGTAATCAGACTTTGTTCCGTTCTCATCCGTAAAATAGAAATGTGTATCGGTAACAACATAATAAGGATAGCCATCCCATTCTTCTGTTACTCCATTTGTTGCTGCCGTTTCTATCTTCCACTTTCCGACAAGATTTGCAGCGCCACCGCTCTTATCATCTTCTTCATCATCACTACAAGCTGCAAAGTTCACGCACATAATTACGGCTATCAAAGCCATTCCGATTAATCTTAATGTTTTCATTTTATTATATAGATTGTTATTCTTGCTCCTATGTTCCTTCTCAGAGCGTTATAAAATAATAAGGCATGAGGAACACGACATAAAGCCGCACGCTTTTTTGATTAGAAACTAAACCCTATAGAAGCAGACACACCATGCGGATAAACATCATCACCGTCTTTGTTCCAAGCTTCTCCGTATGCTTTTGAATTATATGTATATCCGACTTTCAGAAACACAGATAACGTCTTATAAAAATTCCAATTCACACCAGCTCCCGGATTTGCATAGAATCCTGCTGCATCAAGGAGACTATAGCCTACTTTCGCATCAACAAACGGAGATATTCTCTTTTTGAGGAAGGTGTATCTCACGCTACCATATAGCGGTATGGAAGTGTAATCATCGCCTAAACGTACACCTACACCTGCACCGATATAAAAGCGAGAGCCAAGCTGAACCCCATGCGTAGTATAAATATCAGTAGTACTGAACATTCCTATATCATCAGTATGGAAAGTTCTACCGCCTTCAATAGAGCCTTTGTAGCTTTGGGCGTTGCACGTTAGAGAGTTCATGCTCACTGTTACAGAAACAAGGAGCAAACCGATTAATCTTGAAGTTTTCATTTCATTTTAGATTGATGCCTACCTGCTCCCTTTGTAAGCGATTAAAAATGAAGAGGCGTGGGAACTACTGAATATTACCTTATTGAGGCTCTCGACTGCCTATTCCCAAGTAATAAACAATAGCCCACGCCAAACGATATATAAGCTACTGCAAACTGCAAGTAGGTATATAACATCAGCGTGAGCGTTTTGTCTACTATCCTTGGGAATCGAAATTGTCGAGATTTCAATAAAGGATAATATCTTAACGCTCTTTTTACAAATGTATATCTGTTTGCTCCCCAAACTTGAAGAACGCTGCAAAGGTACGGAAAAGGCGGTGAAATGCAAAAAGATGTATCTTGAATTTCACGAGAACAAGCTATAAAGCATATTTTAGAGAGTATAAAAGCCTC
>OFFH01001756.1_pt1 | contig 10479 bp, 9 predicted proteins | sample 1521341 | NCBI WGS metagenome assembly OFFH01 (sample SAMEA3504108, study PRJEB24116) | mouse gut metagenome | biome: mouse gut; feature: mouse-associated habitat; material: faeces | place: Denmark | collected 2011 | reverse complement strand
CGTAAGCGGAGCCATTCTGCATTGCTGACTCCTGCTAATGCTATTTTCTCAAACATGTTTATTCTCCCTTCCTGCCCGGTATCTGTCCCGGACACTGGCAAAAGAATAAGGACAGCCGAAACATCATGCCCGACTGCCCTTATTCGCTCTTTGTTCTTCCCGTGATATACTATTTTTCAGACCAAAAGGTTAAAAATCGTTTCCTGTCTATGCCGCTTTTACAAGCTGGTATGCCCTGTCGATCAACGGGTTGCCGTCAACCGTCCTCGCAAACAGGTTCTCGTTATAATTTGTGGTCCTTCTAAGTGGCCTGCTGTGGGTGGCAAAGTCTGACACCGCATTAATGAAACGGTAGGCATTGTTCCCTGTCTTCTGCAGGTCAGGAGCTTCATAATACCGTCGCTCCATATCCCTGCGGAGTTTCAGAGTGTTCTTGCTCTGGATGGGTGTCGGCTCTTCATCCATCGGCAGGAGCAGTTCAATATACTCCCTCACCTGTGCGTCAGTCATTTTCTGCCTGCGAAGCTGCTCAAACTCCGTACCCAGGCAGTCCATATATTTCTCCGCCATGAAGAGCGTGTTCCTTGCCTCCTGGATCTTGTCCTGTATGTTGCCTGTGTGCACCATGGAAAAGCTCCTGCTTGCTGTATTTAATGCAAGGTTGAGCGTATTGTTGCACGCCACCCTTACCGGGGTGACGGCTACCTTTACAGATCCCGAACCGTCATGGGTGTTTGAAAATACAAGGTAGGGGCTAATCCTTTCCCCTGCAATGATGTACTCGCTCGGGAGCCTTGCGAGTAGCCAGACCTTTCTCCCTTCCTGCAGTGACCCGGCAGTCTCATAGCGCACCCCCTGCCCGAGCAGCGTATCGGTGAAACTGAAGGCATCCACGTTCTGAACAACCTTGTACCGGTCTGACACAACTCCCAGCACCTTCCTGTCGGAGCTGCGCACGTTTGCCCTATACCCTTCCACCAGTTCATCGCAGCCGGTGTAGACCGGCTCCTGCACCACATCCCAGTCCAACCCTGCAAGCCGGAGCGCATCTGCTGATGACGGCGCTTCCATGACAATGGTGCCCAGCCCATGCCATGGCTTCTCCCTTACCGAAAACATTTTTTCCACATTTGCTGCCATACTCTTTTTCTCCTTTCATTTTCATGTACTCTTTATTCTGTCGCAGCCATCTTGCATGCTGCATCCACTTATATGATATATAATCAAACTTTTCGGCTTTTACGCTCCTGCCCTGTATGCCGGGCATTTTTTCCTTTTTCCTTCCGCAGCCGTCACTAAAATAAGGGAGAATCCTTTGCGGATCCTCCCTGTGTCCATTCCATATCTTTGTATTTCTCTTGCCTATTCTCTCCTGCTTCCGCTCTCCCTGAAAAACATTTCCCTCAGGCTGCAGATATCCTTTGGCATGCCTTTCAGTTCCCCGGAATCATATTTCTCCCTGAGCCATCCGTAGAACTCATTTGCCACAGCCGTTGTGAGGGATGCCGTGTTGCTGACGGATCCCTTTTTTGCCACTTCCCGGGCAACTGCCCTCATCTGTTTCCAAAAATTATAATAAAAGAGCTTCTGCTTCGTCATATACCCATTGCTGTCCTCTATGACAAACCCTTCTATCTGTTCCCCTGCCTTGCCGAGATAAACATACTCTTCTTTTATGACTTCATAACGCCAGTCGAAAAACTCCTGCCAGCTCCGGATCTCGCAGGCTTTCTCCTTATGTGTCAGCCCGAACACATCTGCAACGGCACACATCTCCCCATAGCCATACTTTTTAAACTCCGCCGTGTTATGGACGATGTCAAGGAGCACCAAGCAGCTTTCCGGGTATCCGATGACATGCGGGTCATGTTCCATGTCCACACACTCAAACACAAAGGAAACATCATTTTCCCTGATATATTTTTTCATTCCTTCCAGATGTTCCGGTGCCACCCTAGATGCGAGCATTTCTTTCAGCCACACGGCAAACCTACTGTCCATGGTCGATTTGCAGGCTGTCAGGAGACCATCTTCGTATTCGTTATAACTTACAATGCCGAGAAATCCGTTTTCCTTCACATAAACAGATACCGGAAACCGGAGTCTGTCCTGCAGCCTGCCCATGTTCGTTTCCGCACATTCTCCGATATTAAAAAACTTGTCATATGCCCTTGCCGCCACTTTACACTTTGTTATGTCAAGGTACAGCCCCCTCGCCTTTACCGTCTGGCTGTTCCACACCCTGCCGTAAAATGCCTCATCTGTGTAATTGAAAGACGAGATGTTCCCGAACTTCTTCTCCATGATATACTTGTTATGGCGCAGGCTGACAAGCACAGCGGCTGCAGGGCTGCTGCACAGCGCTTCCTGCGCTTTTTCCTCCTCCGGGCTTCTGAACACATCATTTTTCACCTCCACCGGGCAGATGCCGCCATGGCTTACCTGAAGGCAGCGCAGATGCCCGCCGCACTCCACCTGACCTTCCAGATTGAACACCCTGCCGCCTGCTGCAAGGGGCGTCTGCCTTGTGTTCCTGTGCCCATAAATTTGGAAAAAATTACCCGGCATTGTCCGCCGGAAGGATTCCGCAACTGTTTCCGCATCATCAAAACATCCAACACCCTCCAGCATCTGCTCCGTTGCCACAAAGGACAAATTCTCCGGGATAATGCTTAATCCTCCGTGGGTGACAAGATAGATGTTCCCATCATATCTGTAATACGCACACTGCCCCAGCCTGCGGTACAAATTTCGGACATCCTTTTTGCTGATTCCGGCTCTTTCAAGGGCAGGGGCTGTCACCAGTTCAAACTCCGTCGCCCTGCCATTTCCGCAGCCCTGCCCGGACTCTCTGTTTGCCCACTGCCAGAGCTCCCTCTCATGGTTTCCTTCCAGCAGGAGCACGTTTTTCCTTTCCATAATGGACAAAAGGAACTCCGCAACCTCTGCGTTCTCGGTTCCCCGGTCAAGGTAATCGCCAACAAAGATGTACATTTCATCCTCTTTTATGCCGCCGTTGTCTGAAAGGTATTTCTGCAGGGCAGTATTGCACCCATGGATATCCCCGATGTGATGGACCTTTTCATAATGCGAAAAATCCCGCAGTTCCAGCCATACCGTGTCCAGCTCCCCCGGTCTGACCACTTTGATCCCGGAGGGCACCTTCTGGGTCGCAAATCTTGCGTACATGGTGTCTATCACCGTTTCCGGAACCCGCCTGAAAGGCTCCCTCTCCCTGTTCCGCTTTTTTGCTTCTTCCACAGGCACGTTCGTAAAATCAACACAGTAAGCCCGGTAGCGGAACTCGCTGCACAGCTCCTTATACTGGTTCAGCTCAGAAGTCCGGGAATTGGTGGCATCCACTACAGTGAAGTCGCCCCTCTTCATCCGGCTTTTCAGCATGCGCCGCAGGGTTTTCCACACGGCATCGTCATTCTCCCCGCTGATCCTGCATGTACCATCCGTTCCCAGTAACGGACTCTGGTACATAAGGCGTATGTCATCAGGCGACAGCGTGTACGGCTTTAAGCCGTTTTCTGATACCCATGCCGACTTGCCGCTGCCCGGCGCTCCCCTCAGTAAAAGCAATGTCCTCATTTCTTCTTCCTTTCTTCCCCATTGATTCTGCAAATTGTCTGATCTGAAAATATATAGCCTTTATAAGTATACATACCATAAGGCGGCGTGTCTTTCTCCCAGTCTTCATCGTCAAGCGTCTTGGCAATACAATAGTGCCAGTCATGACAGCATATCCTTTCGGGTACGAAAAATATCGTATCATTTATCTCTTCTTCAATCAACCCTTCAAACCGTTTCCAGTTATCACAGCCTCCATCCTGTATCTTAAATGCCCAAGAACTCAACGCATTCTGCCCATGATATCCATATTTCCTTACTAATACTTTCTCGAAATAATCGTAAAGCTTTTTCCTGTCATACCGCAGTGTATATTTCCCCTGCCAGTGCTTTTTATCCAGCCTACTCCTTATCTTCGTCCACAGAGAACGCCGAAACTGAAGTTCCGGTCTGCAAAGGACCATGTGGCAGGTAAAGGGGTAATATTCCCCATATCCCGGCTGATTGCATGGAAAGTAGAGGAGTTTCCCCGGATCATCTGCCAGGATTGCCATAGCATAGCTGATACATGTAAATGCCTCGCGACTTGCATCTATCTGGCATCCATCCCTATCATGATCTCCTCCGGTACGGTCATATACATACATATTTTTAATAAAGGGAAAAACCAATACTTCATACACACGTCCTTTTTCATATACAGCATATTTATCCAGCTTCATTTTTTCTTTCATTTCTTTTCTACTGCCTCATTGACCTTATTAGTCAAATTGTTATAGTCAACCTCCTTCCTAAAAGCGTTGAATACACAGTTGGCTTGCTTCTGCAACAAATAAGGGAGAGTCCTTTGCGGATTCTCCCTGTTATCAACAAATTAATCCTCTATTAATTTTCCAGAAGCTGGATAATCATTACAATCCTCAATTTAATAATTCATAGAAGCCTTCTGCCCAATCATTCTCATCATCCGGTAAAGAAGTATACAGATATAAACCACCTTCATAAAATGATATTACATATCCTGTGCCATTTCCATAAGTTTGATAGGATACTCCGTCAGTGCAATTTATAAGTTCTTCCATATCAGCATTTTCAAAGTCAACCTCACCACTTATAAATTTAAGACTGACTTTGTAGTCATCTGATATTGTAACGATACTATCTCCACCACCTACAATAAGATATTCACCAGGAACGATTCCACTTGTTGGTTTATTGGAATAGAAAGTACCATCAATAACATCAATTTTTCCTGTAATCCCTTCCGGTATATATCTATCCGGATTTGCATCTATGACCGGATTCCCAATTCCACTTGAAGATGATTCCGCTGATCCTACTATGTTAGAAACTCCATCGCTGGTATATAGCCCATCCAAACCTCTATCGTCAAATAATTCACCATCTACTGTTAAACCTTCTATTACTAAACCTCCATCGAAAAATGTAACAGTAAGCCCACTTCCTGATACTACATAATAATTAGGGATACTGGAATCTTTCGGAGTAAAAAGTGCTTCATCGATGATATTATTTCCTGAGCGCTGAGCAGAAAATTTATCTCCATTAACCGTGATAACAATAGCACCATCCACTGATGTATAGGTACCATTTTGTGCCTCTATTGGAGCCATTCCTTCACTATCTGTTCCTGAAAAAGGATCATTAGCAGCTTCGATAGTTTCCACTTCTTTTGCAAACTGATTCAGAATAAAGCGAGGATTAACTTTAAATATCAATCCGCTTATTTCAAAATCAATATCTGAAGTTTCCGTAACACCGTACTGACTTGTGACGTAGGTCACAAATACAATTGTACCTTTTCTGCCGCCAGATCTAATAGTAGCTACTGTAGGGTATTGCTTAGTATTATTTACTATACAATATCCATTTTGCTGAACAAGTTCCACTGCTGCTTCTTTGGCTATTTCATAGTCATCAATAAACAAAACGGCGTCATTCTGATCGAGATAAATATCGTTATCACTATTATTTGTTATCTCCATAGCGACATATACACCGATGGAGGTGTATATATTACCACCTACATCATTTCCATTTATATTATAGTCGATATCTATAACTTCGGCACTAATACCATCTCCATTTGTATAAACATTACCAAGATGAAGATAATCCTTATTTTCAGGAGCTGCATCAAGATTATCACTGTCTGTGATTCCTTCCTGCTGATTGTTTTCTGCAACTTCCGGCTCTTTAATTTCGGCTGTTCCTTCTGCTATATTCTCTTCCTCTGCTATCTCTTCTTTTGCAGCAGGAGCAGGTTCCGGCTGTTCTGTATTTCCACAGGCTGAAATTAATCCTACCAATAATACTGCAATAGTTACAACGACCCATTTAATTTTCTTTTTCATTTTTTTATCTTCCTCTTTTGTTTCTTTAGGCTTGTTCATATAGATTCTCTTATATAATTCCATTTTGGTTTTTAGCTATCTTCTTGTATTGTAAAAATCAAAATTTTGTACAAAATACTTAAATGCTCATTACTAAAATAAAAATCCCAATCAACATAACTATGGATATGCAACTACAAATTAAACCAGCCTTAGCTTGTCCTCTCATAACACCTTGTTTTTTCCCTTGAAATGCAAAGATTATTCCCAAAATTTCAGGAAGAAACCAACATCCTAATGTACATAATGAAAAAATTCCAAATATTAGGGATAACATTGCCATTACTTTTCCCTCTTTTTTCAGTTTTTGTTCTTCCTCTTTTTGTTGCTTAGCTCGTTCAATTTCTTCTTGTTTCTCATACTCTATCCGTTCCCTTTCTTTCCGTTCTTCCTCTTTTCTATTCGCCTCTGCTCTCTTCTCTGCCGCTATTCTATCTTCTTCTGTCTTTTTTTCAGCTTGTATTTTATCTGAAATATTTCTTTTACGTTCTTGATAAGAATCTCTTTCTTCTATTATTTTCTTTCTTATTTCAATATCCGCATAATCCAACGCTTTAGCAAAATATGTATCATTCATTTTATATTTCACTAGCATTTCCTCTGAAAACGTTTCTTCCCAAAAATCTATGGGTTTAGAGGCTTCCCACCAGACCCTGTAGTCTGAACTTTTTTGTTTTATTAGCCTTTTTAATAAATTTTGTGCCCGATTATAGTACAGATGCTCGCTATCTTGCTCTTGCATAGCTTCTTTTTTTTCTCTGCTCTGCTCATAGTAAAACAAAATATCGTCAAGTGCCTTGTTTATATCAGCAATTTTTTCTTTCTCCTCACAATCATCTGCAATTACTTTCTCTTCAAATTCACTCAAATCATTTTTCGTTCCACATTCAGGACAAAAAACACCCTCCGTAAATTCAAATCCACATTTGCTACATTTCATACCCTTTTCCTCCTTGCATTCTGTTTTCATTTCATATTTCATCTTCAGCCATACTTATTAGCTTTCCCACAATAATTACAAAATTTAATTGTTCGTATAATCTTTTTACCACAGTATGGGCAAAATATAGTTTGGGATTTTTCTTTTATAATACCTTTCCCTATTAAAAATTGAATTAGCAAATCACATGCATCATCTTTACTTAAGTTATTCTCTGCCGCATATATCTCCATTATTTCCCATATTTTTTTAGCACATCGTTTTACAAAACGCATATGCCTTTCTTCTTGAGACATATAGTACGTTTCAAAAAATACTTGTAAGCATGAATACAAAAATCTTCTCGACGCAGGTTTTTCTGAATTTAGATCAATTATAATTTCACTACCATCACCACTAACACTAATTGCGTGAGCTACATCATCATAGCTAATATCTGAGATCTGTGCTAGTGGAATAGTCATACTTGGATTAAGGTTACACAATAATGAATTTGTTAAAACAAATCCTTTTCCACCAAACATAGTTCCAAAGACAGCTTTATTTTGATACATAAGAATAATATCCGTTTCCTGAAGTTTCCATTTATTTTTTATTTTTACATCCGGTATCTGTTTTTCATCTCCCCTTACCCAGACTTCTTTTAATAATCCGTCCAATTCCAATTTTTCTTTATGAATCTTATCTATAAACTCATCCACCGTAGTGTCATCAGTTATTTCCAATATGGTTTCTGCCGATGCCAAACAGAATTCCGCATCTAAACACCATTTAAGAAAATTATCTAAATGCACACAAAACGGTACTAATTGGGGAAGCGAAGTGCTTCCTATAACTTGAATAATTTCTTTTTTTATTGATTTTAATTTTACATATGTACAAGGCTTATACTCTGAAAAATTTATATCTTTGTAATCTTTATGGTTTTCCAAATACCGATTAACCAGTTTGCGTTTTTTCATATTGGAAAAAAGCTGTGAAAAATCGTCCTGCATTTCCCAAAACTTCATAAAACGAATCAAATCATCTATGCTATTTTCCTCTCCGCTCGAAATAAGTTCCGAAATAATATCATTAATAATCAGTGCCATCATTCCACACTCGCAAAGTGGGAATCCATAAAGCGCTTCTATTGCTTTCACTGCTAATTTTCTTGTATTTTTCTCATACTGCCTTGCATGTGCCCATTTTTCTGTTGCATTAAAATCCGTACCAATACCTGACGTAAATCCTTTATCCTCCAATAATATTGCCAATCCCATATCTGCACACAAAATGCACCGCCTAAAGCCATCACATAATTCCTTTTGAGTATCCTCCGCATTATATAGACGCTGTGTAATCTGTGCCACTTTAGAGTTATCACGACTATCTACAATAGAGTCACCAATTGCCCTTCCAGCATCCGTCACGGCATTTAGTACACCTGCTTTCATTGCTCCCGAAATGGCACCTCTCAGTCCAAAACCTCCACCTTGCCAACGATCTCTTCCTGCACGCTCGTGCTCTTTCATCTGTTGATATTCATTAGCCTCATGAATTACTGAATCATAAGTATCTACTATTCCTTTTATTTTGTTCCAATAATTTATATTAAACTTCTTTTTAAACTCGTCCACAGTTATATATATATCATATTCATATAGAATCTTTACGTTTTCATCGACCGTACCATCTATTACTTTTTTTACCCATGGAGTTACCTCATCCCAAACCTTTTCCATCGTCTTGGCTTTTGCATATCTATCTTTTAATTCTTTTTCATATATAGCAGCCTTCCTATTATGCAATTTCATCATATCTATGTATAGCTTTTGGCTTTTGTCATAATACTTTTCCTGTCCAAGTATAGAAAAACCATCTAATATTTCAATAGTCAAATTATCGTCCACTTCAGCTTCATTATCCTTTTCATATACAATCTCCTCTTCTTTAGTTCTGTCTTCATCAATTATTTCTTTTTCAAAATATGACGATGGACAACCACAATTTGGACATACCTCAGCCCTGCCAGAAACCATTTTCCCACAATCCGGACACCTCATTAACGCCATAATATATACCTTCCTTTATATAAATGATTCTTATAATTTCCTCGCCTTAGGCTGCTTGTGAAATCCTATTACTATAATTCATTTCCATTTTACACCAAAAAATTGCAGTGCGCAAGAGCACCTTGTTTATAAGCACACTGTTTAAAAGCAACTTTTTTTAACGCACTTGTTCTAATATAATTTAAAAAAGGAGTAATAACATGAAGATCCGTTTAAGAATCAAAGAAATCCTTGAAGAAAAAGGAAAGACAAATTACTGGCTCAGCCAGCAGCTTGGGATGTGCTACAGAAACTACCACAACATTGTCACCAACCAGACATCCGCCATCCGTTTCGATACCATGGAAAGACTGTGTGAAATCCTGCAGGTTCCGGTAGGAGACTTATTTGAACAGGTGGATGATAAAAAAGAGTAAGAGAGACCAGTCTCTGCAAAGCAGACAGTCTCTCTTTGTTTCTGACAAATTCCATATTTTAAGTTTCTTAATGTTACGTTTCTATATGATACCCATAGGGAACGTCCTTGTGTCCGTCAAGGGCATTCCCTTCGCCATTCAAAAATTCCAGCACTTCTATTGCCCCTGTAACCATAATCTGATATCTGCACAAGATTTCATTAAATATTCCCTCCCGCTGTTTAATTTCCGGTAATGTCGTATGCCATTTCCACCCATTTTGGAAATTAATAGTATTCACCGCAAAATGGATATGGCAACGCTTTTCCGGCTCCCAATGCACGGCAAATACCGCCTGATGCCCCATCTGAAAATAAACCTGGCAGCATTCCATGCCGACCTGCCAAAGTACCTCCGGATTTCTTCCAAGCCGTTCAAACTCACAATCTTTCAGGTTCAGGACTTCATGGTACATCCTTCTGCCTCTCCTGCTGTTGATCCCATAAACATACTGCACATAACGGAATTGCTGAATCATGTTGTCAACGGAGTGGAAATAATCAGCACCTACAGCGCCATAGTTGATCAAATCATCTCCCCTTTCCTCGTTTTCCCTTGTTCTTGTGACATAATGAAGGACATTCTCCACTGCGTCTTCATTCGTATAATTTCCTTTTTTATAACGTGCCCTGTTATTGTTTCCTTCTTTATTTCCTTTATTTTCCCTTGTCGGTATCCCTAAAATTCCCATAAATTAGACATCCTTTCTTCATACTCTAAAATTTGTTCCCTTATCTCTTTTGGTCCGTCTTCAAGGCTCATTATCATCTGGTTCATGGCTTCCTGCGTCTCAACTAATGACCTGACTTTCCCCTTATCATACCGTGTCTTTCTTTTTAAACCCGCTTCAACGCAATCCAATATGAATTCGCTTTTTTTCTCGCCCATACTTTTTGCTTTCGCCTCAATCTGTCTGTCCTGTTCAGCGGTACAACGAAATGATACATTCACAGTTTTCTTATTCCCTATTGGCATTTTTCTTTTTTTCATAACCTTTCCTCCTAATTATTTTTACCATACATACTTTCCGCTTCATTGTG
>OFFH01001754.1_pt1 | contig 10483 bp, 10 predicted proteins | sample 1521341 | NCBI WGS metagenome assembly OFFH01 (sample SAMEA3504108, study PRJEB24116) | mouse gut metagenome | biome: mouse gut; feature: mouse-associated habitat; material: faeces | place: Denmark | collected 2011 | reverse complement strand
TGTCCGCCTCCAGGTTCTTGTCAATGGAGCGGCCCATCTTTTTGCTCAAATCTTGGATGTTGTCAAGAGCTCTTCTGCGCTCCTGAGTGTCCCAGCCTTCATAGAGCTCCGGCAATGCGGCGGTATCCGGTATAGGGCGTTCAACGCCGAAGCGGCGGCACAGGATATAGGATATACTTTGAGCGTCCAAATCACATTCATCCCGGTTATATCCAGCGCATACGCCCTTGGCGTGCATACGGGAGTGGGCTACCTCCGCAGTAATGGAGGCAAATGCCTCATGGTCGGGAAAGTTGGGGTTGATAGCCAGTTCCATTCTGCCAGAGTCATAATAGGCGGGGACAGTCAGCTCTTTGTCAATAGACACGGGGACAACAGAATAGTTTAGCACCGTCTTTATTGCGGTCTCCATTCCCCTGCCGCCCTCACACAGTACGGTATGTTTCAAATCCCGGCCCTGGGTCTGCGTCACATCGTAAGCGTCGGTCAGAGCGTAGCCCCGGCCCATTGGGTCCTTAGCAAATATCTTGACCCCCTTATTTTTTTCGTCACCCAGAATGGAGCGGTTCAGGGACCGCCAGCGGTCACGGGTGCCTATCACAGTCGCCTGGGGCATTGCTACCATTATAAGGGCAATATTCCCAATACTGTAGGTAGGATTGTCGCCCTGCATCTCCAGATACCGGGCGTACATCTCCGGGTTTGTGGTGATCTCATTCACTCCGGCATCCTGCATGGCGACGATGTTCTCACGTTCTGCCTGTTGTTGCGCTCTCCATAAGGTATCCTGTTCCCTCTTTTGTTCAATGATCGCTTCTAAATTTGCCATTGTATATCACCTCCATAGATTATCGGGTCCTGGGCGGGTGTGTAGGTGACTGACGCTGGGGAGCTTTTCCAGGCTGTTTCATCCCCTCGGATGCGGCCCTCAGTGCCGCCAGCCGCCCTTTTACAGTAGGGATATCTCCCACCCTATCAGGGACGGCGGGCTGCTCAGTAGTCCTCGTAGTCCTCGTCGCCGTCGTCCTGTTCTGCGATGGCGTCGAGCCACTCCCGCGCTGTGGTGAGGAGCTGTCTCGTTGAGCGCGGGGGCCGGCTTTTTTTGGCTCAGCGTCCTCCTGATTTCTGGACGGAATACCATAGCCCATACGCTCCATAAACAGATTCACCTGGGATACAAAATCCACGTTGGTCACCAGGTCTACAACTCCATCAGTCCGGCGCTTATCCTTCACCACGGCAAAAAGCACGTTTTTCTTGGCAAAGCGTTTAAACTCCGTCAAATCACTTTCCTTGATCTGGAACACCTTTAGCTCTCTGCCTTCCCTGAGTAAGCGCCCCATTCCGGTCCTGCCCACCAGCTTCTTGTTGTCCTTTGCCAGGGCCCACAACAGCGCCGTCAAATTCTTACTCCCCGACGCCAACAGCTTGATACTGGCCTCGGTCAGTTGGATGCTCTCTTTTACCATCAGGTCAGCCACATCGCCGCTTACATCCATTGACATTCACCTCCATCGGTCTAAATTTTTGCTGTGATAGGATTTCTCGTGGGTCATGCTTCCAACACGGTTCCGGTCCCCCCGCACAGCCTCCGCCACTTTGGACAGGTCATCCTCAATGCGGACACATAGCTTTAATTCCCGGCGTAGTATCCGCAGATGGCTTGTAATACCGTTGATCTCTTCCCTAACAGCATCCCCACCACAGCTAGACCTGCGCAGCTTATAAAGCTCCCGCCGCTGGCCGGTCAGAGCGTCGATTTCAGCTTGGAGTGCATCATACTGCATGGATAGCTGACTGGCTGTCTCGATCTGATTTTTCATCAGATATCGGAATTGTTCCTGGTAGCGTTGGAATCGGATGATATCTGTGCGTGAAACAAAAGAGGTCCGCTTTTTCCTGACAGCCTTTGGGACAGCGCCTAACAGGTACAGGTATTTCCAATAGAGTGCCCGAAAGCCTTTCAGCCTGCGGGGTCGGCCTGGGAAAATACCCTTTGGCCGGTATCGCTGTCCAGAAGCCAATCGTTTTATTGGAGTGGAAGGAGCAACACTGGCATAAGCTGATACCTCGCCGGACCGCACAGCTGACAGTCGGGCCTGGATTGCTTCCTCTGAGTATCCGTCTCCCAAACCGTCCAGCCGAAAAAATTTCTTCCCCCCCGGGGGCCTGACAGCGGTATGCTTGACATTAGCCCCCCGTTTAATGCTGTAGCCCAGGTCCTCCAACTGACACCAAAAGATTTTCATGGTAAAAGCCCCGGCAATAGCAGCGTCAATGTCCTGGCGGACAAGCCCCCGGACGGTGGGGTTTCCCTGGGCCTCTGCGTTCCATTCAGCGTAGTGCTTGCCTCCCTGCTCCGGTTCAATCACTGACAGGCCGTGGGCCCGGCTCACCTCGTTGGAAATGCCTCGGATGTCTCCAAAATAGTCTTTAAAGGTGTTTTTATATTTTGTTCCATCCACAAAAGATACCGAATTAAACAGGATGTGGCAGTGCAGATGTTCTCGATCTAGGTGGGTAGAGACCACTACCTCATAGTGGTCCCCCAACAGCCGGGACGCAAATTCCACCCCAATTTTGTGGGCCTGCTCAGGAGTGACCTCGCCAGGAGCAAAAGCGTGGATCAGGTGATACCCCAAAACGCCACCGGTCTTTCCCCAGCGGCGTTTCGTCCGCATCATATCCCGATAGGCACTGCTTAACTCGCAGTTGATAGCTGTCTCCATCATGGAGCGCCCATCTGGCAGGGTGTTTTTATCCTCCCGGCTGATGTAGGTCAAAACAGCGCCTATGTCGGTTTTCTTATGGTCCAGGACGTAATCCATGCAATGGTCCAGCCGAGAACGGATGGTGATGATTTTGTCATAGGCCACTACAGCCCCTCCTTTACCAACTCCCACGCCTGCTTTATCAGACGGGCCGCCTCGGCGATTTCCTCCTGAACAGCCTCCCCCCTGGCATTGGCTTGGTGGGCCAGCTGATTCACATTATTGCCGATGGCGGACAGTTCCCGGAGAAGTGCGGCGTAAGTATCAGGCGGACGGGGGCGTAGCTCAACGCCCAGAATAAGCTGACGGATCAGCGGCTCCATTTTTAGGCCGCTGGTCTCCGACTGCTTGCGCAGGTGGGCGTACTCTTTGGCATTGAGCCGCAGGGTAATGGTTTTGTAAGGCTTTGCCATAGGTGGTCACTTCCTTCCCTTGTAAATGGTATCAAAAAATTCGTCTCAAATTGAGACGCATTTCCGGTCAGCGGGGGTATTAGGGGCTTGCCCCTAACAAGTGGAATTTTGCAGTCAAAATTCCGTACTTGCTGGGACAGCGACGCCAACGGCGCCGCTGTCTACCGTGTCGGGACTGGGTTCCGGCGCTTGTGGGGCTTGGCTTTTTTAGGGGTCTGCCTCCGGGACAGGAGGTCCGGGGGCGGGACCGGTTCCTCCGGCTGGAGCAAAGCGTCTATATCCCCGTCCTCCAACAGAGATAACAGCTCGTCCATATTGGGAGGGGGTGGGATGGGTGCGACTACGGTATAACCGGGCAGAAGCACCCCATTGACGCAAAAGCGCTTCCGGGCGTCCTCCGGGATGGACGGCGAAATTTCTCTAAACAGGTGGGAGTATGCCTTGATACGGCCTTGCAGATATTTCTCCATCTCGGCCCTGTCCTTGAACTTTTTCCCCTGTTGTCCGGCAATTTGCCGTCCATTCCCAGAATAATCCGGGTTTGGGGGTATGTTAAAAGTTACATACCACGACAGTTTCCAATAAACCGGGCGTGGTTTTATATTAGAACTGTAGTCCGTTCCCTCATAGATGCGGTATCTCATTTTGTAGACCATATTGCTTATTTCATGGTTTCCATGCTTATCTTCTACCCAATAATTTGACGTGTGATTAGCCGGGTAGATTTGCCGATATTCTTGCGCCTTCCTCGCCCGAATGGTTTCTTTTGCCTGTTCTGCCCACTCCTTTACCTCATTCTCAACCTTGGTATAAATAGCTTCCTCCTTGGCTATACTCTCCTGCTCCATTTCTATTAACTTATCCAGGGGCAATTTGACCAGCTCATCAAGATGTAGATTTTCAGTGTAAAGCGCAACGTATTGTGAAATTTTGAGCTCACGGCCTGGTTTGAGTGACATTGATATATCCCCCCTATCTTTTTGTCCTGCTGGACGATATAGCGGCTGTCTTCCAAAACATTGACGGAGAAAAACGCTTTTAGGCCCGGCACGGTCCCCGCCTGTCCGGCCCCCGCTGGGGCGCACGTTTGGGCCTCCTGGATTTTCGCTCAGGTGGGCATCGTGCTGAAAAGATCAGCGCCTCCAATTTGTGTTCATCCTCAACTGTGTAGTGGAACTCTTCAATCGTGCCGTACTGGTCCCTAAGCTGTCTCAACCGGCCCTTCACTTGCTCATAGGGCAGGGTAACGGTCTCTCCGTCCGCAAAACTAAGAACAACGGTCTCCGCATGGAGTGCGTTCTTTTCCACCTTCAGGACATTATCCTTGTAGTCAATGGGGGAAACTTTTCCCATTGGCCTCCCCTGCTCCTGGCCGCTGACGATAACAAGAAATGCCCGGATAGTATCAGCCGTATCCGCATAGACTGTCCACGCACTATGCTCAAAGGATTCATGAATGAATACAGAACGCTCATTCAGGCACCATGTTCCGCAAGGACGGGACATCCAGTAAAAGGCACGTTTTTCCGCTTCCGGCGCTTGTGCCGCCGCAGTCAGCTTGCGAATATCGAACTGAAAATCGTCTTGATAACTGCGGGTGTTTTCCAACATCACCTGTTCCAGAAATGCCAGAATATCAACGTTTTCCTCCATAGCCCACCTATCTTTCCGGGGCGGGTCGGGATTTGGCGCAGGGCTGGACTTGTGATTGCTCCTTCTTGATTTGGTGCAGCTTCACCTTCACCGACCGCCGGGGCCTGTCGCCGCTACGGGCGGGCGTGGGAGAAACGGGGGCGGTGCGCTCCTGGGCTGGAGCGATAGTCTTGCTGGTATTGGCGGCTTTCCGCAAGTCCGTAATCGCCGCTTTTGCGTGTTGCAGAAATTTTTCCTGTTCTTTCTCTGGTATCGCCATCGCCTGAGTTTCAAACTGCTGCTCCAACCTAGTAATGGTGTAGTGCTGCTGAAAAAGATTTATCACTCCGCCTGCCAGTTGCTCCAGGCCGGTCTGAAGCTGGGGGCCAAACTGCTCATGGAGTAATTTAGCTAGGTCGTCTGGTGCTTCATAAAAGGGGGCTGTCGTCACTGAGGGGTATTTCAAGCAAGTCTCCACATAGTGCTCCATCTGCTCCAGCATGGAGCCTTCGCCCGCCCCGATATTAAGGGGCAGGCAATAGCGGTCTATCTGTCCGTCCATCATATAGTCGATAGCGACCTTGACAGGCCGGGCCGGTTCATCACTATCCCACTTTGAATCACTTAAATCGGCTATTTTCCGCTCAGCCTCTGATAGCGTCATTTTAGTGCCAATGGGCAGTTCTATGTCGCCGCTCTCTATTACAGTAACCAAGGGTTCCTGCTCTACAGACAGGTCGGGCAGGATATCCTCTTTAGAGGATTTGAACAGAGTGACCACTGCGCCGGAAATATCATGGGTAAAATCCCTCCAGCGGGCAGTAACACCACGGGCTGTACACACCCCGTTTTTAAAGAATCCGATCACAATGTTGGCGCTTTCCTCCAATAGGTCCTTCACATCCCGCTGAAGGTTTGCGGAGATTTCTTTCATACGACTGTCGGTATTGATAAGAATCGCTCCTTTCCAAAAAGTTGTACTACTGTTGATTGCCTCTGTAAAATGTCGAAATGCGTCTCGATTTGAGACGCATTTCAACGTGTGCGACTGGCCTGCTCCTTCCGTGTGCGGCGGCGGGGCTCCAGCCGCTCTTTCTCCGGTTCGGGCTCGGGCGGAACCAGCTCCGGACATTTCGCCTCAATACTGCTGATGATTTCGGAGGCGGTATCCCGGATGCAGCTGAGCGACGCTTTCAGCTGGGGCATATCCTTACCTTTATCCCAACCGGCTACATAGCCAAAGGTATATTCGGAGGTGTCTATCCCGAAATGCTGGCAGACGACATAGGCTACACCTTCGGCCTCCACCTCACGGGTGCCTCGGTCCTTTTCATGGTTGCCAATAGCGATGCCGTTTACTACTGGCAGGGCATGTAGCTTGCTGTGGGTGATTTCGTGGACCATTGTCTTTATCGTCTGCGCCTGGCTCATGGCAGGCCGAATTGTGATTTCCTGGTCCGCATGGTCGTAACTGCCCCGAACACCATCCGGCAAATAACCAAACTTGATAGGGGCAGGGGAGACCTCCCGCAGAGCGGCACAGACAGCTTCATACTGCTCAACATCGCCGCTCAGCTCACAGACGATATCAGGCAACTCCCGGCCCTCAGTCTGTGATACGTCAAACACATACCCGACCTTGAAGCTTAGGTGTGAGATCGCTACAGCACCCCGCACCGGCTGGCCGCTTTCGTCCAGTACCTGCTCCTCAACTGTTGCGTCCTGTTTCTCCCGTTTGGTATAAGAGCATGGCATAAGTATCTGGATGCCTCGCTCACCTCTTTTAACGGAGCGGCCAAACTTATTCCAGGTGCGGAGGCCGGCCACTTGGCTGGCCTCCGGGCACTGACTGAGGATCAATACGACATTTCCGTAACTGTACCGGTGGAATTTGGACATGGCAGTCAGATAGGCGGCATAATTATCACTGTTGAACAGGTCGGCGATTCCAGCCTCCAGCCTGTCGGTAGCTGTTTTTAGCCGTTCTGCTCGAGTAGGGTATGTTTCATTCCGGTTAAGTACATTCACTGCCTGATTCCTTTCAACCACATTCATCGGGTCGGAGGTTCGTCCTTGCGGGGCTTTTTAGGAGCCGGGGGCTCCGCTTGGGTGGGTGTGAAATACTCCCACACCTCAGCCAGCCTCTCATGAAAATCAACCATGGCATCCTTGAGTGTAGAAAAATAGTGCCCATAATTAAAAGATTCAAATTTGGAAAACTTGTATGCTTTCCAAGTGACGTAGGGCTGCATGGCTTTGGGATTGTGGCCTATTACTATCATAGTTTCTCCCGCCCGTTCACGCTTGATGATGGTATAGCCCTCAACTACTGTTTTTTTCTTCATCAGCGTTTACCTCGCTGGAGAAGGGGACTTTTTTCCCTTGCCGTCCTTTTCAGGCTGGGCCTGCGCCTGAGCTTTTGCCTTCTGACGCTCAATGACCTTTTTGCGTATATCCAGTGCCTCCAGGACACCCCGTTTCACATCGGGGATGGTGGTCCGTGCGTCCGGGAAATAAGGCCGCAGGTCCTCCTCGCCCAGTGTGATTTTCAGAACGGGGGTCTCCTCTCGCTTAGTGGGGGCCACGGTCTTTTCAATTTTCTCCTTAGTCAGTGTCCCGGCCTGACTGGCCTTTTTCAGTTCCACCGCCTGAGTACCGGAGGGGACCTTATCCTCCTTCTGGATTGCGTCAGCTACAGCGGACTGTTCCTCCTTCTTCAAGTAGGACAAATCGGCGGCGGTGTGAACGGGGAGCTTCTTTTCCTCCACCATCTTCTGGAGCTCCGGGGTCAGGTTGTTCAACCGCACAATTTTCTGAATGTTGCTGCGGCTCTCACCGGTCTGCTGGGCCAGCTGTTCATCCGCCCGCATAGGTTTCTCTCCGCCGATGATTTCCTCCTTAGAACGCCGCCCGGCCTTGCGCTTCATAGCCCCCAGTTTCATGCTGTATGCCCTGGCCTTCTCCATGACAGAGACGCTCTCCCGTTTCAGGTTGGAGTCCACCATGACGATAATAGCCTCGTCCCGGTCCAGCTGGCGGACGATGACCGGCATAGTCTGAATACCCGCACGACGGCACGCCATTTGGCGCCGGTGGCCGGACACCATCTCATAGCCGCCCGCCTTACGGGGGATGACAACAGCGGGCTCCAGAACACCGAACTTTTTCACACTGTCCACGAGGTCTAGCATATCCTTGTCGTCCTTAACATCAAAGGGATGGCCCTCGAAGGGATGGATGTCGTCCACTTTCAGGGTCGTGACGATATCGGACTGACCCTCCTTGGTGATGGGCAGTTTGAAGTCATCGGGGATTTCTTCCGCACCAACAATAACCTTGTCACTGTCAACCTGGCGGACAATGACTGGCATAGTCTGGATGCCCGCAAGTTGGCACGCAAGCAGGCGGCGGTGGCCGGACACCATCTCATAGCCGCCCGCCTGACGGGGAATGACCACAGCGGGCTCCCGAACGCCGAATTTCTTCACACTGTCTACGAGCTCCCTCATAGTATCATCGTCCCCGGCATTGAATGGGTGGCCCTCACGGGGATGGATGTCGTCCACTTTCAGCGCTGTGATGATATCGGATTGGCCCTCTTTGCTGGTAGGCACATAGTAATCCTTGAGGATTTCTTCTTTTTCTCCCTGTCCGATGGTGGCGATGGGGAGCTCGGCCTCCTTGGGCGGCTCAGCGGGGTGCAGGGGGACCAGCTTACCGGGGATGGGCAGGTCAGGCCTATCCCGGTGTCCTTTACGGTAGAGGTTGGCCGCCGACAGCGGCATTTCGTACACATCAGCACGAACCTCCAGTATACCGGCCTGCTTCAGCGCCTCGCAACGGTGGAACCCGTCCACAAGCTGATAATCACCTTTTTCGCCCTGGCGGAGAATGACCGGCTTTTCCAGCCCGGATTTCTGGATGCTGTCGATCAGGTCCTTATAATCCTTCCGGGGAATGTCCTTGACGTAGGTGCCGGGGAGGGGCCGAATATCAGTCAGCTTGACAAACCGAAGATTATCTGTAGCCTTGGGGTCGGACACGGCCTTGGGCGGCTCGGTGGGCTTCTTTTCCTCATCTGCCTTGGCGGGAGTGGTGCCAGTAGCCTTGGGGTCGGGCACGGCCTTGGGCGGCTCGGTGGGCTTCTTTTCCTCACCTGCCTTGGCGGGTGTGGTACCGGTTGCCTTGGGGTCAGGAGCGGTCTTGGGCAGTTCAGCGGACTTTTTCTCTTCCTTGGGGGGAGATTCATCCGGGACAGGACTGCGAAATGCTCCGCTCAGGGGATTTGCTTTTTTGTTTGCCATAATTGCGCCTCCAATCGTTTAAAATATGTCGAAAAATGCGTCTCAACTTGAGACGCATTATCAACCAGTATTAGGGGCCAAAATCATGCTGTACCGCCGCCTGATAGTAATTATTGATGGTCGTCGGGGCGTTGTATAAGGCGGTCAGCAGATAGGCCCGGATATTGCGTATCTGCGTGGTGTTGTTCCGCAGGCAGTAAAAAACATATTCCAGGTGGCCGGAGTCCAGTCCATAAAAACGGTCCTTCACCTGAGCGGCGGGAAGCTCCTCTCCGCCTATGCGGAGGGTGGGGCGGGTGGAGCATAGCACATCGACAATCAGCTCCGTGATCTCGTTTACATCCTCACGATTGAATCGGCAACACAGCCTTTCATAGCCTATTTTTTCTTCAACCTCTCTCTGGCAATCGTATCTATCCATCTGTCCCGTTGGCCGGAAACCTGATGGAAGGATAGATTGGTCAATATAACTGGATTCAGTCTGATTAGATTCAATATAACTTGTGTCCGGTTTTCCGAAGTCTGCACTTCCGAAAACCGGAAGTCTTGACTTCGGTTTTTCCGAACTCTTGACTTCTGATTTTCCGAAGTCTTGACTTCCGAAAATCGGAAGTCTGGGAACCTCTTGCGGCACAGGAGTTTGAGGTGGTCTTTCCCGTGTGGTGAATCTTTTGACAAAGATTTTCGTCGGGCGGCCTTGGCCTTGCTTGACACGCTCGATCAGGCCAAAGCCCTTTCCCGTATCTAATTCGGACAGCAGCTTGACCGCTTTCTCATGGCCGCAGTTCAGGTCCTTCTGTATCTCGTCCAGGGTATAGTAGATAAATACACGTCCTGCCTCGTCATACCAACCGTTCTTAGCGGACAAACCCATACGGTCAAGCAGAAGTCCGTACAGTAGTTTGGAATCCGTAGACAAACTTTTAAAGCCGCTGCCAGTGACCAGCTGCCGGGGAATACGGTAAAATGAAAATTGATTGCTTTCGTCGCCGTAGTAATAGTCAAAATTTATGTCGTTCATTTTTTCATTGACCTCCAGGCAATAAAAAAAGGCGCTCCTTTCGAAACGCCTTGCAGTGCGAACGCATCGCCTGAATACTTGTTTTCTCTATTTTCGAGTTGCGATGTGAACACAGCACTAGGTACTTGACTTGCAACGGGTATTATGTTACAATGTTCAAAGTTACTCTTGTAAGGTGTGGCTTTAAGCGGAGACCATACTACATCATCCGACAAGTTCCGCTTTTCCTAGACATAAAGTTGAGTTTATCTTGGAGTTTTTGGGCCGCTATAACTAAACTGCGTGGTAGAGCGCACGGTTCGCATCCGTGAGGTTCGAGGGTTCGATCCCCTTCAGGTCCAC
>OFFH01001752.1_pt1 | contig 10493 bp, 8 predicted proteins | sample 1521341 | NCBI WGS metagenome assembly OFFH01 (sample SAMEA3504108, study PRJEB24116) | mouse gut metagenome | biome: mouse gut; feature: mouse-associated habitat; material: faeces | place: Denmark | collected 2011 | reverse complement strand
CAGCCAGGTGCTTTCACGAGTACACCACTGTAAATCCTGGCGGTCTGCAGTATAAAACGGCAGTATCAGTTGTTCTCCTCTTCCGCTATCCGGATCTCCACCTTCCTGCACAGATTCCGGATAACCACCTTTTCATGGCTGCCCCCGTTCTCCCCGTCCAGGGTCCACGCCACAGGTTTATCCGACTCCAGCGTCAGCTCCGCGGTGCGGAAATAGTACATGGCGTTGGTGTCAAAATTCCGGTTCACCAGGGACATCATCAATTTGTTCAACTCCGCCGGACCCTTGGGAACCTTGATCAGGGTAACTTCAAACAGCCCGTCATCCAGCTTCACATTCTTGCCGGTGATATTCTTAAACCCGCCCACGGATATGGAGTTAGTCACCATACCGAAGAGAAAATCACCCTCAATGACGCTCCCCTCCCAGGATACCCGCATAAAACAGGAGTGTATGGAGGAGAGACGCTTCATGCCCTCCAGAAGATATGCCATATGCCCCAGCAGGTTCTTGGCCTCCTGGGCCGTCTCGTAGGACACATCCGTAAAAAGGCCAAAGGCAGCAATATACACAAAGATATCGTTGTTGAAGGAACCGATGTCACAGGGAAAATTTCTGCCCTCCACCGCCACATGGGCCGCCCGCACCATATCCTTGGGCAGCAGAAGACTTCCCCCGAAATCGTTGGTACTGCCGGCGGGAATATATCCCAAAGGAGTGTGGAAGCCGCTCTGAATCATCCCTGTCACCATCTCGTCCAGAGTGCCGTCGCCGCCTCCGCATACCACCAGGTCATACTCGTCCGACCGACATGCCACAATTTTTCTGGCATCGTCATGCTTCCTGGTGGGCGCCGCGGTGATCTCATAGCCGGCGCCTGCAAAAACGTCAAGGATATCCGCCAGCTTATTCCTGATCAGCGTCTTCCCCGCCTTGGGATTATACACAAAAAGAAGCCTTTTCCCCATAGGCTGCTATGCTTCTCCGCCGCCCAGAAAGCTCAGAATACCCTCCAGGGCCTCCTGTTCGTCCACGCCCTCGGCGGAGATCTCCAGCTCCTTGTCCAGGTCCACACCCAGCGTCATCATTCCCATAATACTCTTGGCATTCACCTTCTTCTCTCCGAACTGTATATAAATGCTGCTCTCATACTTGCTGGCCTCCTGGACCATCATCGCAATATGTCTGGCCTTAAGCCCATTATCCACCTGAAAATGGATATTCCTCTTTTCCATTTCTTTTCCTCCTTGCATCTTCGTACACTCTCACCTGGTCCGCAAGCTCGCTGAGCCTGCGCAGCCTGTGGTTCACTCCGGATTTTCCCAGGGCGGGCGAAAAGCACTCCCCCAGCTCCTTCAGGGGCGCTTCGGGATTTTCCAGACGGACCTGTGCCATCTCCCGCAGAGCCTCAGGCAGATTCTCGAAACCATAAAAGTCCCGCAGATATTCTATATCCTCCACCTGCCTGGAAGCGGCGTTCACGGTCTTGGCTATATTGGCAGTCTCACAGTTTACACGCCTGTTCACGGAATTCCGCACTTCTTTAAAAATGCGCAGGTTCTCCAGTTTCATCAGCGCCACCGGAGCCTCGCAGACATTCAGCAGATCCACAATGCCGGATCCCTCCTTCAGGTAGACCACATGGTACTTTTTCCGAAGGATGATCCTGGACTCTATGCCAAAATCCCTCAGGACTTCCTGCAGCTGCAGCGCCTTGGGTTCGCCGCAGCAGTAAAATTCCAGGTGATATCCCTTTGCGGGATCACTCATGGATCCAATGCTCAGAAAAGCTCCCCGCAGGAAGGCCCTCCGGCAGCAGGAATTTTTGATCAGAAGAGGACTCACCGGTTCCTCCAGATTCCCCATTTTCCGGATAAAATCCTCCGGAAGGTTCATCTCATTCATTTCTATCTTAAATGTTTTTTTCAATAATGTAAAGCCTTTTCTGACAACAGCCTCGTTTTCTGTCTGAAATCCCACCACATAGAGGCCGCTGCCCTCCTGGCGGCCGTACTGCCCGCAGAAACTCATAATGGCAGCCAGTTCCGCCATCTGGCAGTGCCTGGCCGGGCTGATCTTTTTTGCCAGTTCTTCCTTCACTTCACTTGAAAAGGACATCTTTCATTCCCTAACCTGCCTGACTGCTTACATCTCTATGATATAGTTTCAGGCCATATTTTCCCTTATTTTTCATGCGCCCGTACAGCTCATTGGCAAGAGTTACGCTGCGGTGCCTGCCCCCGGTGCAGCCTATGGCCACCACCAGGCGGTACTTCCCTTCCTTCACATAATTGGGGATCAGAAACTGCAGCATGTCCGCAAATCTGTCCCGGAACTCCTGGGCCTCTGAAAAGCCCATCACGTACTCCTGCACTTCCCTGTCATTGCCGGTCTTGCGCTTCAGTTCTTCTATATAGAACGGGTTCGGCAGAAACCGCACATCCATGACAATATCCGCATCCGCCGGTATGCCGTGCTTGAAACCAAAGGACATCACAGTCACCATGAGACTATTATACTCCGCATTCTCCACAAAAATACGGTCCAGTTCCTCCTTTAACTCCCGTGTCAGAAGGTTGGTGGTGTCTATGACATAGTCGGCGCTGCGGCGGATATTCTCCATCACTTTCCGCTCCGCCTTCACACCGTCCTCCACCCTGCCGTCCATGGCCAGAGGATGCACACGCCTGGTCTCCTTGTAGCGTTTGATGAGCACTTTCTCATCTGCGTCCATGAACAGGATCTCCAGTTTGAAACCCGACGCCCGAAGCTTTTCCAGTATCCTGGCGGCGTCCTCAAAAGACTGATCCGAACGCACGTCCAGTCCCAGCACCACCTTGCCCACCTCGCTTCCGGGCATAGTCACCAGCTCCACAAATTTCTCCACCAGGGACAGGGGAAGGTTGTCCACACAGTAAAAACCTGCATCCTCCAACATCTTCAGGGCGGTGCTTTTTCCACCGCCGCTCATTCCCGTCACCACCACAAATCTCATACTTACACCTCTTTCAAATGTCTGAAACTGAGATTCACTTTTTCAGACATTTCCTCCCTGCTTCCGTTATTTTCCGGCGGCTCCCAGCAATACCACCTCCGGCTCCAGATCCACCCGGAACTGCTCTTTTACCCGCCGCTGAACCTCCCCCATAACCGCTCTCACATCCCGGGCCGTGGCATCTCCCGTGTTGACAATAAACCCACAGTGCTTCTCGGACACTCTGGCTCCCCCTACCTGGAAGCCGCTCAGGCCCGCGTCCATGATCAGCTTCCCGGCGAAATGTCCCGCAGGGCGCTTGAAGGTGCTGCCTGCGCTGGGATACTCCAGAGGCTGCTTCTCCCGCCGCCTGGCCGCCAGATCCTCCATCATGGCCTGGATCTCCTTCCGATCCCCTTTCTCCAGAAGGAATGTCACCTCCGTCACCACAAAGGGACTGTTCTTAATGACGCTGGTACGGTAGCCGAACTCCATGGTCTCGTTCTCCAGGCAAAGTGTCTCCCCTTCCCGGCTCACCACATTCACCTGCTCCACCACCCGGCTCATCTCTCCGCCGTAGGCGCCGGCATTCATGACAACTCCTCCCCCCACCGTTCCCGGTATGCCGGAGGCAAATTCCAGTCCCGTGAGCCCCTGTTCCAGAGCCGCCCGGGCCGCCTGGGCCATGGACGCCCCCGCCTGGGCCACCAACCGCTTTCCCTCCACGGTGATGCGGCTCATCCCAGGTCCCACCTGGGCCACCACACCCCTGTATCCGTCATCATCCACAAGCAGGTTGCTGCCGTTTCCAACCACAAAAAACGGCACGCCCGCCATTTCCAGGTACCGTCTCACTTTCTTCAGCTGCTCCTCGCTCTCCAACTGCAGAAAGCAATCGGCAGGTCCTCCTATCCGAAAGGTAGTATGGCCTGCCATTGGCTCCTGTAAATGGATATTTTCCTCCGGTACAAATTTCTGTAATGCCTCAACCACAGCTTTCCCAATCATTTCAGAAACATTCCTTTCCCCGCCGCGGGATCCGGCGGCACAGGAGGGCGCTGAAAAACACCTTCCTGCCGCCCTGTCAATTCCCTGGCGTCACCGCAGGAAAAGCCCCGCTGCGCCGTAGATCCCGGCATCATTTCCCAGCTTCGCCAGAACAAATTTCGCCCTCTTGCAGTGCTGGAAAGCATATTTTTGATAAGGGGGCTCTATATAGGACAGCAGAACCTCCCCCGCCTTGGACACGCCTCCGCCGATCACGAAAGCCTCCGGGTCCACCACGGATGCCACACAGGCAAGCCCCTTCCCAAGGTACTCTCCAAACTGCTGCGCAATCTCCATCGCCACCTGGTCCCCGGCCTTCACGGCGTCAAACACTGTCTTGGCAGAGATATGTCCGCCCCGGAGGACACTGGGCTGCTGGTCCCTGGCAAGCCTTCTTCTGGCCAGGCGCGCAATGCCCGTGGCTGAGGCGTACTGCTCCAGACAGCCCCGGTTTCCGCAGTTGCAGGCCTCCTCCTCTTCATCCTCCAGATGCATATGTCCGATCTCTCCGCCTGCGCCGGCAGATCCTGTCAGAAGCTGTCCGTTGACAATAATGCCCCCGCCCACTCCTGTGCCCAGGGTCACTGCCACCACGCTGCCATATCCCTTTGCGCCTCCCTGCCACATCTCCCCGTAAGCGGCGGCGTTGGCATCGTTGACCGCCCTTACCGGTACATTAATATATGCCTTCAGCGCCTCCGGTATGTTAAAACTTTTCCATCCCAGATTCACGGCTCCGCTCACCAGGGTGCCCTCCTCGTCCACCGCGCCGGGAGCGCCTATGCCGATTCCCACCAGCTCCTCCCTGGAGATCTGCTTCTCCTCCATCCTGGCCAGAATGCTCTTCCCCACATCGGGAAGGATGGCGCTGCCCCCATCTTCTGTCACCGTGGGAATCTCCCACTTATCCAGCACACACCCAGCCCTGTCGAACAGTCCCATCTTCACGCTGGTACCACCGATGTCAACCCCAAATGCATATGTACCCATGCTCACTCCTCCTCGCCCCTCCGGGCAAAACATTATTTATCTGTCGTCCTCTTCTCTGTTCTTCGCCAGGGAACTCTGCACCCGGGCATAGAGCTCCTGGGCGGCATTGTATCCCATCTTCTTCTGGCGGTGGTTCACCGCCGCCGACTCGCAGATCACAGCCAGGTTCCGCCCCGGGCGGATGGGAATGTCGTAGCAGACCACCTTATTGCCCAGGTACTCCATATAATTCTCTTCCAGCCCCAGCCTGTCGTACTCCTTCTCCCTGTTCCAGTCCTCCAGGCGGATCACCAGGTCGATGCTCTGGGTATCCATCACCGAGGAGGCGCCGAAGAGGGCCTTCACATTCACCACCCCGATCCCACGCAGTTCAATCAGATGCTTGAGCATCTCAGGAGCAGAGCCTATCAGTGTATCGTCGCTGACCTTCCTGATCTCCACCACATCGTCCGTCACCAGACGGTGGCCTCTGCGGATCAGCTCCAGCGCCGCCTCAGACTTGCCGATGCCGCTGTCCCCGGTGATCAGGACCCCCTCACCGTACACATCCACCAGCACCCCGTGGACGGAGATGCAGGGGGCAAGCTTCACATTCAGCCACCGGATGGCCTCCGCCATAAAGGACGAAGTTGACTTTTTCGTGGAGAGCAGGGGAATCCTGTGGGCCAGGGCCGCCTGCATGAAAATGGGATCCGGCTTCAGCTCACGGCAGAACACCACAGCCGACACGTCATACTCCATAAATTCATTGTAAATCTCCCGCTTGCGGATCTCAGGCAGGCTTTCCATATAGCTGTACTCCACAAAGCCTATGATCTGCAGACGGGTTGCGTCAAAATGTTCAAAATATCCTGCCAGCTGCAAGGCAGGACGGTTGATATCCGGCTGTGTAAGGCGGATATCCGTCACGTCGATCTCCGGAGTCAGATTCTGCAGCTTCATCTTTTCGATCAGACGGGTTAATGTAACACCTTCCATGTTTTTATCTCCTGCTTTTACTTGATTGTATCACACTAAAAAACCATTGTGAAGTGAAATTGAGAAAAGATATACAATTGCCCCGCATATTCCCCCCAGGGGTATCCGGAACGAACGGCCGAATCGCCAAATGTGCTCTATGGAGCCTTGTGAAAATACCCGTAAATCTCCTCCGCCGCCCTGCGGCTCACCTCCGGCAGGCCCGCCAGTTCCTCCACGGAAGCCGCCCGGATCTCCTCTATAGACTTAAAATGACGCATCAGTGCCTTCCGTCTCACAGGCCCCACCCCCGGGATCCCGTCCAGAACCGACTTTACCTGCGCCTTACTTCTAAGAGAACGGTGGTATTCTATGGCAAATCTATGCGCTTCGTCCTGGATTCTGGTAATCAGTTTAAATCCCTCAGAACGGGTGTCTATGGGAAGCTCCAGGTTATTATAATACAGTCCTCTGGTGCGGTGATTGTCATCTTTTACCATGCCGCAGACAGGGATGGCAAGCCCCAGCTCCTGCAGCACCGCCAGGGCCGTGTTCACCTGGCCCCTGCCCCCGTCCATCATCAGCAGATCCGGAAACCGGGTAAAGCTGCCATACTCCTTCCCCAGCTCCTTTTCCTGCATCTCCTTCCCCTCCTCCAGACCGTGGCGGAAACGCCTGGAGAGCACTTCTCTCATACAGGCATAGTCGTCCGGGCCGGAAACGGTCTTTATGCGGAATTTCCGGTAGTCGCTGGGCTTGGGCTTTCCCTTTTCAAAGACAATCATGGAGCCCACATTCTCAAATCCGTTGATATTGGAGATGTCAAAGGCCTCCATGCGCTCAATATGTTCCAGGCCCAGAACCCCTGCAATCTCCTTCACCGCCCCGATAGTGCGGCCTTCCTCCCGCTTCAGCCTCTCCCTGTCCTGTTCCAGAATATGCTTCGCGTTCTGGGCCGCCAGCTCCACGAGCTTCTCCTTGGCTCCGATCTTGGGAACCCGCAGATACACCCTTCCCCCCTTGCGGCCGGTGAGCCATTTTTCAATCAGCTCCCGATCTCCTATGTCGCACTGAAGCATCAGCTCCCTTGGAATAAAAGGGGTGCCCGCGTAAAACTGTTTGATAAAATTCTCCAGGATCTCCCCCCTGGAATCCTCTGACACATGGGTCATATAGTAGTGTTCCCTGCCGATAAGCCTGCCGTCCCGGACAAAGAAGACCTGCACCACCGCCTCCCTGTCATCCTGATACATGGCAATGATATCCTTGTCCTCCCCCACGCTGTCGGTGATCTTCTGCTTCTGGGCCACCTGCTTTACGCTGTTGTGCAGGTCCCGGAAAGCTGCCGCGGACTCAAAGTCCAGCTCCTCCGCCGCCGCTTTCATCTTTTCCTCCAGCTCCTTCAGCACCGTGCCGTAATTGCCGTTTAAAAAATCCAGTGCTCCGGCCACCTGCTCCCTGTACTGCTCCCTGTCTATATACCCCTGGCAGGGGGCAAGGCACTGCTTGATATGGTAGTTCAGGCAGGGGCGCTCCGCCCCTATATCCCTGGGAAGGCTTCTGTTGCAGGTCCGGAGGGTATAGAGCTTGTTCAAAAGTTCAATGGTGTCCTTTACCGCCGCCGCACTGGTGTAGGGGCCGAAATATTTTGACTTGTCCTTCTTCATGGCGCGGGAAAACAGAATGCGCGGGTACTCCTCCCCCACGGTCACTTTGATATAGGGGTAGGTCTTGTCATCCTTTAGAAGGGTGTTGTATTTGGGGGAGTACTCCTTGATCAGGTTATTCTCCAGAACCAGGGCCTCCAGCTCCGAGTCCGTGACGATGTACTCAAAACGGGCAATCAGCGACACCATCTTGTCGATCATGGGCCCCCGGCCAATGTTCTCCCGAAAATAGGAGCGCACCCGGCTGTGAAGGTTCACCGCCTTCCCCACATACAAAATAGCGTCCCTCCTGTCCCTCATAATATAGACTCCCGGCTCTTTGGGAAGCTTTTTCAACTCTTCTTCAACCTGAAACATGCCGCTCCTTTCCCGGCGGACCGATTCTCCGAAAACACTGCCAAACTGTCTCCCCGGAAGTGTTTCTCCTGGCCCGCCTCTGTCCGGTTCCCTGCTGTCCGCTACTCAAGGCCCAGAAACTTGTCTATGCCGTTGGCAATCCCTTCCGCTATTTTATCCTGGTAGTCCTCCGTGGCCATAAGGAGGTCTTCCTCCGGATTTGACATATAGCCCATCTCCACAATGGTCACTGGAACCTGGCACCAGTTGATGCCGCTCATGGTATCTGTCTCCCAGACATTCCGCTTCTTGCAGCCGGTGGCCGCCGCCAGCTCCTCCAGCACATAGCCGGACAGATCCCTGCTGTCCTGATAGTAATCCCCATTGTAGGGATTGGAGGCGGTCTGGCAGATGGTCATGGCGCCGTGGACGGAACTGTCCTCGGAACCGTTGGCGTGAATGCGGATAAAGGCATCCGCCTGCGCGTCGTTGGCCACCTGGGCCCTTTCGCTGTTGCTGATATCCACATCGTGGGTAGTCCGGACCATAATCACCTGATAGCCCCGTCCTGTCAGTTTCTCCTCCAGCTTCTGCGCCACCGTCAGGGTCAGCTCATATTCGCTGAGCCCGCTGGCAGCCCCGGCGGTTCCGCTGGAAACCTTCGCCTTGGTCTCCGTGGCCCCAGGGCCCACGGGCTCTTTCTCGCTGTTTCCTTTCTTCTGGTGTCCCGGATCCAGAACCACCACAAAGCCGTTCTGTCCCGGCAGGGCCGCCGATCCCTCCGGTGCCACTGCTGGAACAGCGGTGCTCACCACCTCCGGGTTCTCTGCCGGAACAGTTGTGCTCACCGCTTCAGGGGGCTCCGCTGGAACGGCGGTGCCCTCCGCTTCAGGGGGCTCCGCTGGAACGGCAGTGCCCACCGCTTCCGGCATTTCGCCGGGAACAGGAGTCTCCGGGGCCTGGGATTCTCCCCGCCCTGGTACGGCGGTGGATTCCCCGCCAGGAGAGGGAGATATCCCCGCTTCTTCCGGCACCTCTCTCCGGGAAGGTTCTTCCCCTTCCAGACCGCAGCCCGCAAGCATCAGCGCCGCAGCCAGAAGCACTGCCCCGGTTTTCGCCAGTCTCTTTACGCTCTTTCTCTCCTTTGTTCCCCCGCCCATCAAACCTCTCTCCTTCCCCAGAATCTGAAATCAGCCGTCACTGTCCGCACCAGTGACGGCTGACTGCCTACTGCATCAATGTTCCGTTGGAAAATCTGCCTGTGAGAGGCCCTTCCGTATCCTGCGCGCTGTCCTCCCGGCCCAGCTGGCTGGAAGCGCCCTCATCAGTCTTTCCGGATGCGGGATCCGCCTCTTCCGTCTCTCCAGAAGCAGGAGCCGCCTCTTCCGGAAGAACAGGACTCTCCTGAGCCTTTTCCGTCTCCTCCAAAGCAGCGCCCCTTTCCAGAACCTCCTCAGACACAGGTGTCTCTTCCTCCTTTTTTTCCGGGGCGGGAACTTCCTCCGGGGCATTCCCGGAAGCAGACGAAGCTTCCCCCTCCTTAACAGGCTCAGGAATCCCTTTCTCCCTGCGGAAAATGGCCATAAACTCCTTGCCGGTGATGGTCTCTTTCTCAATCAGGAATTCCGCCAGCTTATCCATCAGCTCCCTGTTCTCCTGCAGCAGTTCCAGGGCCTTCTCATAGCTCTCCTTCAGGATATCCACCACTTCCGCATCAATCTGTGCCGCCGTGGTGTCGCTGCAGTTCAGGGCAGACCTGCCCTCCAGGTACTGGCTCTCCACCGTGGCCAGGCCCACCAGGCCGAATTTCCTGCTCATGCCGTAGCGCGTCACCATGTTCCGTGCAATGTCGGTGGCCTTCTCAATGTCGTTGGCCGCCCCTGTGGTGACGGTGTCGAAGACAACTTCCTCCGCGGCCCGGCCGCCCACCAGGCTCACCAGCATATCCCGCAGCTCCGCCTCCGTGTTCAGGTACTTCTCCTCCTCCGGCACATGCATCACATACCCCAGGGCTCCCATGGTCCGGGGCACAATGGTGATCTTCTGCACCGGCTCGGAATTCTTCTGCAGAGCGCTGATCAACGCATGACCCACTTCATGGTAGGATACAATGCGCCGCTCCTCCTTACTCATGATGCGGTCCTTCTTCTCCTTGCCCACCAGAACCTGTTCCACTGCGTTGAACAGATCTTTCTGGCACACAAACTCCCGATTTTCCTTCACTGCGTTGATGGCGGCTTCATTAATCATATTGGCCAGATCCGATCCCACTGCGCCGCTGGTGGCCAGAGCAATGGCGTCCAGATCCACCGTCTCATCCATCTTTACATCCTTGGCATGCACTTTCAGGATGTCCACCCTTCCCTTCAGGTCCGGCTTATCCACGATGATCCGGCGGTCAAAACGGCCGGGACGCAAAAGGGCCTTGTCCAGAATCTCCGGCCGGTTGGTGGCGGCCAGGATCAAAATACCCTTGGAACTGTCAAATCCGTCCATCTCGGACAACAACTGGTTCAGCGTCT
>OFFH01001751.1_pt1 | contig 10510 bp, 8 predicted proteins | sample 1521341 | NCBI WGS metagenome assembly OFFH01 (sample SAMEA3504108, study PRJEB24116) | mouse gut metagenome | biome: mouse gut; feature: mouse-associated habitat; material: faeces | place: Denmark | collected 2011 | reverse complement strand
GGCGGGACATTGGCTACCGTACCTTCCAGGATCTTCAAAAGGGCCTGCTGCACCCCTTCCCCGGATACGTCCCGGGTAATCGAAGGATTCTCGGATTTTCTCGTAATCTTGTCAATTTCGTCAATATAGATAATTCCGTACTTGGCCCGCTCAATGTCCCCATCCGCGGCCTGGATAATTTTCAGAAGGATATTCTCCACGTCCTCCCCCACATATCCGGCTTCCGTAAGCGCCGTCGCATCGGCAATCGCAAAGGGAACGTTGATGATCTTCGCCAGCGTCTGCGCCAGATAGGTCTTACCCGATCCGGTAGGTCCCACAATAATAATATTGCTTTTTTGCAGTTCCACGTCCTCCGGTCCCTGCTCCGCCAGTACCCGCTTATAGTGATTATACACCGAAACCGCCAGTACCTTCTTTGCCTCTTCCTGCCCGATCACATAGTCGTCCAGAAATTCCTTGATCTCCTTTGGTTTCAGCAGATTGATCTCCCCCTCTTCCACATCATCCCCACCATACATTTCCTGGTACTCCTCCGCGAGAATCTCCTCACAGAGCTCCGTACACTCGTCACATATATAGACACCTGTCGGTCCTGCAATCAGTTTGCGAACCTGTTTTTCTGTCTTTCCGCAAAAAGAACAGCGAAAGGATGTCTGATTGTCATTGTTTCTTCCTGCCATAAAATTCTCCCTTTCTGCGCTTAAAGCGTATAAAGTTTCTAAAAGATAAAAAAGCACATGGTGCCACCCAAAAAAATGGTGGCACCACAACTATTATTTCGATTCGTGATTGACAAGAATCCGGTCAACAAGTCCATACTGAAGAGCTTCCTCAGCTGACATAAAGTTATCCCGTTCGGTATCCTCAGCAATCTTTTCCACAGTCTGACCCGTATTGGCAGCGAGAATCTCATTCAGCTTTTTCTTTGTTTTCAGAATGTTCTCTGCCACGATCTGAATCTCCGTCGCCTGTCCTTTGGCTCCTCCGGATGGCTGATGAATCATGATCTCCGCATTGGGCAGCGCAAGTCTCTTTCCTTTGGCGCCACTGGAAAGCAGGAATGCTCCCATGCTCGCTGCAAGCCCCATACAAATCGTAGAGACATCACATTTTACATAATTCATGGTATCGTAGATCGCCATGCCGGCTGTCACTGAGCCGCCAGGGCTGTTAATATACAGGTTGATATCCTTGCCTGGATCCTCAGATTCCAAAAACAGCATCTGGGCCACCACAAGGCTGGCGGTCACTTCATTGACTTCCTCCCCCAGAAAAATAATCCGGTCGGATAATAACCGTGAAAAAATATCATAGCTTCTTTCGCCATGGCTTGTTTGTTCAATAACATAAGGGATTATATTCATGCGGCAATCTCCTTGATTCTATTTCCCGTCATAAATTTGCAATTAGAGACATAAGAATAGCACATTGAAATCCTGTTTTGCTTTGGGATATAGATTCCGATATTCCTATATACTTTAGGCGGATATAAATATAGTTGTTTAAAAGCAAATGAAAATGATTGTTGTGAATCATATCCGGTTTCATGTGCAATCTGCGTTATTGGTTTATCTGTTCTGACCAGCTTCTCGGCAGCAACTGTAAGCCTGCGGTTTTGTAAGTATTTATACATTGTAATTTCAGTATGCGCTGTAAAAATGCGATTAAGGTGGAATTTGGAATAACCAATATTTTTTGATATATCCTCTAAGCTGATTTCTTTTTCTAAATTTTTCTCGATATAATCTATGACTTTTTTAACAATTTCCTTCTGGTCTTTCATCGTATACCTCCTTGCCTTCTCATTTATTATAGCAAGTATAACTAGCAAAGTCTTAATAAAAAATGCTATTTTGGCACCGAATTTCAGATGTTTTAATTGTCCATTTGACTTATGATGCAATATGCCGCTTATAATAGGAAGTGAAAGCAGCTCTCATCACAACTCTGCCTGATTGAATACTGCAGAACCGGCCAAGAGCACAATGATAGCACAATGATCACTGTAAATATCGAAATAATGATCGAGATATTCGTCCAGTATGAGAATTTTAGGATTGTGGAGCGGTGCGGCCGCAAGTGGCATTCGCTATTTCTGCCTGGCCGGAAGTCTGCCGTGACAGCCCTGCCAAAATGCGGAATAATGTGGTTTTTCCGGCACCGTTTTCACCAGCAAGAGCGTAAATGCTTCCTGTCAGCAAAGAACGATTGACAGCGGCAAACCGGTTGAAAAATTTTTGTGTATTCCAGTTTTCATAGAAAGGGGAGCGTTTCGCCCGCTTGTAGACTGCCGGACATGGCAAGGAAATTTTCAGTTTTCTCTTGTCAATCACTTCAAATTCCATTACAATAGGTTTAATCGTTATAGGGGGCTTTCTGTTTTTCAGAAAGGGGATAACGATGAATAAATATCTTAAGCCGGTAGTCGGCTTTCTGGTCATTTCTTTCTGTATTTTCATGGGGTGTGAGAAGAAGGAAGAAAAGGGTCAAAAATTAGAACCGGTCCAGTTTATGGAGGCCTTAGAGGCGGAAACAGAACCGGGGCAGTCTTCGGACGAGACTGTACAATCGGATGAAGCGCAGGAAGTCAGCAGGGAAGATCCTGTGGAGGTTACGGAATATGTAGTGCATGTCTGCGGCGCTGTGGAAAATCCCGGAGTTTATACACTTTTATCTGGAAGCAGGATTTATCAGGCAGTTGAAGCGGCAGGGGGATTTACCCCGCAGGCAGAGGAAGACTATCTGAATCAGGCAGATCTTGTCTGCGATGGTATGAAGATTTATGTTCCAACATTAGAAGAGGTCGGTGAAGCTGACTGGCAGGATTTTTTGGAACAGTCTTTAGAGCAGGTCTCCCCGGCGGAAAAAAGCGGGCTGGTCAATATCAATACGGCGGATGAGGAACTTTTGTGCACGCTCCAGGGTGTCGGGAGCAGCAAGGCTAAAAGCATCATTTCATACCGTGAGACATACGGAGCATATCAAAAGATTGAAGATATCATGAACGTTGAGGGAATAAAGGAAGGGCTGTTTCAGAAGATAAAGGACAGTATTACGGTGTGAACGGTTAAGAAAATAGAGGGAAAGGCGTGAACATATAAATGGCAAAGAAAGTGCTTGTGGTAGATGATGAAAAGCTGATCGTTAAAGGAATCCGTTTCAGCTTAGAGCAGGACGGGATGGAAGTTGACTGTGCCTATGATGGGGAAGAGGCCCTTGAAATGGTCCGTAAAAAGGAATATGATATTATTCTTTTGGATGTAATGCTCCCAAAGCTTACAGGGTTTGAAGTATGCCAGCAGATACGGGAGTTTTCCGGTGTGCCTATTGTTATGCTGACTGCTAAGGGTGAAGATATGGACAAGATCTTAGGCCTTGAGTACGGCGCAGACGATTATATCACGAAGCCATTTAATATCCTGGAGGTGAAAGCAAGGATCAAAGCGATCATCAGAAGGACGGCGCCTAAGCCCAAGGAGGCCGCAAGAGTCATAGAAAGCGGAGACCTAAAGCTTGACTGTGATGGAAGAAGGGTGTATGCGGCGGGGAAGGAGATCAATCTGACTGCGAAAGAATTTGAATTGTTAGAGCTTTTGGTGGTCAACGCCAATAAAGTGTACAGCAGGGAAAACTTGTTAAAGCTGGTTTGGGGGAGCGACTATCCCGGTGACGTCCGTACGGTGGACGTGCATATCAGGCGGCTTCGGGAAAAAATTGAACTGACGCCTTCGGAACCGAAATATGTACACACGAAATGGGGCGTGGGCTACTACTTTGCCTGAATATACTGGCGGCCTAAAGACTGACCGCACGGCATAAAGTAATTTATGAAAGGCAGTGCCTGTTATGGCTGATAAAATAATTAAGTTTTTAAAAAAACTAAGAATAGGGCGGAGCCTTAAGTTCCGCCTGTTTATCATTATATGTTTAATGGGCATTATTCCCAGTATCATTATCCGGGCAGGAATCCTGGAAAATTATGAGGACCGTGCCGTGGAAGTGCGTACTTCTGATGTACAGACCCAGCTTAAGATCATTGCAAATCACTTGATCACGTACAACTATCTTCAGGATAATTCCTCAGAGGTGATCGGGGCGGAATTGGAGCAGCTTTCCAATCTTTATAACGGACGTATGCTGATCATTAACAGTAACCTGCGTGTGGTCAAGGATACCTATGGGATCAGCGAAGGCAAGACGATCATTTCCGAGGAAGTGATCCGCTGTATGAAAGGCGTTAATACGGTCAATTATGATGAGGTGAACGGGTTTATTGAGATCACGATTCCGATCATTGAGACTATCTCCGCAAAGATGGCGGCAGAAGATATGCCGGAGGGAACAGAGGTGGTACGGGGAGTCATGCTTACCAGTGTATCCACTGACAGTATTGCAATGACGCTGGAAATCCTGAACAGGAAGGCGCTTATCATTGAATATATTATGATTTTCTGCATTCTAGCTATTGCGCTTTTGCTGGCGCAGGTACTGATCCGTCCTTTCGGCCGGGTATCCAAGTCTATCAGCGAGATTAAGGAAGGTTATACGGATGATCCCATTTCCGTTCCGGATTATCTGGAAACGGAACACATTGTGGACGCGTTTAATGGACTTTTAAAACGGATGAAGACGTTGGATGATTCCAGGCAGGAGTTTGTTGCCAACGTCTCCCATGAGTTAAAAACGCCCATTACGTCCGTTAAAGTTCTGGCGGAGTCGCTTTTGGCACAGCAGGATGTTCCGGCAGAACTGTACCAGGAATTTATGAAAGACATTGCGGAAGAGATTGAAAGGGAAGATAAGATCATTAATGACCTGCTTGCGATTGTGAAACTGGATAAGTCGGTGGCGGAGCTTAATATCAGCGCAGTGGACATAAATGAACTTACAGAGATTATTTTGAAACGTCTCCGGCCAATTGCGCGGAAAAATAATGTGGAGGTGCTGCTGGTCAGCAAGCGGGAAGTGGTGGCGGAGGTTGATGAAGTTAAAATGTCACTAATCCTCACAAACCTTGTGGAGAACGCAATTAAGTATAACAGGGAACAGGGAACCGTGGAAGTAACCTTAGATGCGGATCATCAATTTTTTACCATTCAGGTATCGGATACGGGCATCGGGATACCGCAAGAGTGCCTGGAGCAGATTTACGAGCGTTTTTACCGGGTGGACAAATCCCATTCCAGGGAGATCGGAGGAACCGGGCTGGGGCTTGCGATCACCAGGAATGCAGTGCTTTTGCACAGAGGGTCTATCAAAGTGGATAGTAAAGAAGGGGAGGGAACCACTTTTGTGGTCAAGATTCCGCTCACCAGAGGGTTAACGCAGACGAAAAGTTAAGATGCCATTTAGTCGTTAGGAGATGGGATATGTCAGGCAGAAGAATGATGATCGTTTTGGTTCTTGCAGGGATGCTGATATTAGCGGGGGCCTGTGGGCAGCAAAAAAATGGGAGTAACGGAAAAACCTATAATATATATTATGTAAACCATGATGAGACCGGTGTGCTTTTTAATGAATATGCCACGGAAACCATGGATCGGGATGGGCTTGTGCAGGAGTTTTTACAGCAGATGGGTACCGTGCCTGAAAAGCTGGAGTACAAGGCGCCGCTTTCAGGAACTTTTAACTTGATCGGCACATCGTTTTCCGAAGGGCAGCTGGTCTTGAATTTTGATGAAAATTACCGGATGCAGCCTGCCATTACAGAAATTCTGGTGCGCGCAGCATTGGTCAGGACGCTGACCCAGATTGAGGGAATCGAGTATGTGTCTTTCCAGGTCAACTCGGAGCCTCTTATGGATGCGTCCGGTGCGTTGGTGGGTGTGATGAACGCAGATCAGTTTATTGATAATGCGGGAAATGAGATTAATACCTATGAAAAAGTTAAGTTGAACCTTTATCTGGCTAATGAAGAAGGAACAGGTCTTACTGCAGTGACAAGAAGTGTGGTCTATAACAGCAATATTTCCATGGAGCGGCTTGTGATAGAGCAGTTGATCGCAGGGCCGTCCGAAAATGAAGCCGCTTATCCCACAATCAATCCAAGCACAAGGGTGGTAAGTGTCAATGTGCAGGACGGGATATGTTATGTAAACTTAAACAGTACTTTTTTGACACAGATCTATAATGTGACATCGGATGTGACAATTTATTCTATTACAAATTCATTGGTGGAGCTGACCAATGTCAATAAGGTTCAGATCTCCATTAATGGGGATTCGAATGTAACTTATAAAGAAAATACAAATCTATCTACGGTATTTGAGAGAAACCTTGAACTCGTCGTACCGTAGGGAAGGCATGGGGATAAGAGTGAAAGATTTACAATCTTTCACTCGCAAGTTTGCGTCTGCGCTGCATCCACAAACTTGATATGCGCAGAAAGCAGCGCAGAAATGAGGTAAAAATGAGAAAACGCCCATTGGCGTCCGCTTGTCTGTTGATTGTCCTTTTCTTTTATTTTGCCGTAAGTTTGCTGCCTTTTTCTCCCAGGGGTCTGTATGAGGGAGAAAAAAGGAAGGTGAAAGTGACCGGAAAGGTATATCAAAAGGAAGTACGGCAACAGGCAGGGCAGGCTGTGCGGGTTTTGTACCTGAAAAATTTGTCCGGGGATTCTCCGCCCGGGAAAGGGGCTCTGTGCTACTTAAAAAGTGGGCAGGCAGAGCCGGAAATGGGGAGTATCGTTACAGTGGAAGGAAGCTATAAGGAGTTTGAGACAGCTTCTAACCCAGGTCAGTTTGATTCATATACTTATTATCTAATATCTGGAATTTCTTACCGCCTGAATCAGGCAATGATTCTGGAAAAAACAGTGGGATACAGCAAAACGGGGGAGGCCCTTTACCGGTTTAAGGCCTTTTTGTCCCGCAGGCTTTCGGAAAATCTCCCGGAAAAGGAAAGTGCCCTGATGAAAACGATTCTGCTGGGGGAAAAAGGAGAGCTTGACCGGGAGGTAAAGGAGTTATACCAAAGAAACGGGATTGCGCATATCCTTGCCATATCCGGGCTGCATGTGTCTATGCTTGGGATGGGGCTTTATCATGTGCTTCGAAAATGCGGCGCACCAATGAAGGTGTCAGCTTTGGCAGCTGCCATTTTGCTGCTTTTATATGGTACGATGACAGGTTTTTCCGTGTCTGCGCTTCGGGCAATACTGATGTTTTTTCTGCATATGCTGGCTGTTATGCTTGAGAGGACTTATGATATGATGACGGCGCTTTCGGTGGCAGCCGTGATCTTGTTGATCGGGCAGCCGCTTTATCTGGAGTATAGTGGTTTTATATTTTCCTTCGGGTGTGTTTTAGGAATAGGCGTCCTTACCCCGGCGCTTACAGAAGGGAAGGGGGCGGCTTTTCATAGAAAGAAAAAGGCGCCTGCCAGAATGCTGAAATTATTTCTTTCCGCGCTTACCATGGGGGTGATCACACTGCCCATCTATTTATGGTATTATTTCCAATTTCCGTTTTGGTCTATGTTGTTAAATCTGGTCATCATCCCGCTTATGAGTTATCTGATGGCGGCAGGGATTCTTTTGCTGTTTGCCAGTGTGGTCTTTCCGTTTGCCACATATCCGCTTGGCCATATGATTCAGGGGATATTTAAAATATTTGAACTGGCGTGTGGGATCAATGAGAAGCTTCCGGTGCATATGGTAACGGCAGGGAAACCTGCGTTCTGGCAGATGGTTTTATGGATGGCGGTCCTTCTTTTGGTTATTTTCTTGAAAAAAAGGCTGGCTCTTTGGACAAGGGGGTCATTGATCCTTTTGGCTGTTTTGGCGCTTGTATGGCGGCCGGGTAATAAGCTGGCTGTAACCTTTTTGGATGTTGGACAGGGGGATGGAATTTATGTGGAAACTGCTGACGGCAGCAGGTTTTTGGTTGATGGCGGCAGTTCGTCGGTAAGCGGTGTGGGGAAATACCGCCTGCTCCCGTTTTTGCGGTATCAGGGAACGAAAAAGCTGGACGCCGTTTTTGTGACCCACCCGGATGCGGATCATTGTAACGGGGTGAAAGAGATCCTGGAGCAGAATGTAACAGGGGATATCCGTGTGTGCTGTCTGATCCTTCCGGATATTGGAAAAGAGGCAAGAAATGATGCATATAAGGAATTGGAGGACGTGGCAGAGCGGAATCAGGTTCCGGTTGCATACATCAGCCGCGGACAGAGACTGCAAGCGGGCGGGGTGAGCATCACCTGCCTGCATCCGCAAAAAGGGTATGGAGCAGAAGACGCCAATGCCTATTCGACAGTGTTAAGTCTTACATACGGGAACTTCAGCGCTCTTTTGACGGGAGACCTGGAAGGGGAAGGTGAGAGGGAGCTTTCTGCTTATATAAGAAAGCAGGAAGGCGGTCAAATTCAAGACACCGGTAAGTATACCGTCCTGAAAGCAGCTCATCACGGTTCGGCTTATTCCACGCCGGCAGAGCTGCTTGATTGGTGCCGCCCTTATTACACGGTTATTTCCTGTGGGGAAAACAATTCCTACGGTCATCCCCATAAGGAGCTTTTGGGGCGTTTGGCGGACTGTGGAACGGATGTGATGGTCACCTATGAGACCGGGGCGGTCACTTTTGAGACGGATGGGGAAAGGGTGTGGGTCAGTAGATTCTTACAAGAGTAAAAAGTAACAATTTATTATGCAACAGAGTATGGTAGAAAAATTGTCATAAACGGTGTATAATAGGTAACAGGTATAACCTTTTAGGAATGGGGTATTGGTATGCAAAGGATATTGGTAGTGGACGATGTGGAATTGAATCGCGAATTGCTGCGTAATATGCTGGAAGATGAGTATCTGATCGAGATTGCGGAGGATGGGGAGAAGGCACTTAGAAAGTTTCGGAAGTATCAGAGCAGTATCGTTGCGGTTCTTTTGGATCTTCAAATGCCAAATAAGGATGGTTTTGCGGTAATAAAGGAGATGAAAAAAAACGGGTGGCTGCAGAAAATTCCTGTACTTGTTGTAAGCAGTGAAAACGCAATAGAGATTGAAAGTCAATGTCTTGCGTTTGGGGCGGCGGACTTTATCCATAAACCATTTGAAAGCTCAATCGTCCGGAACCGGATTAAAAATACGATAGAGCTGTTTGCCGGGAAAAATCGTCTTGCACAGAAGGTTGAGGAGCAGGAAGAGGCGTTAAAAAAGCAGGACCGGATTATCAAACTGCAGGCGGAAAAGCTGCAGGAAGCAGAGCCTTTTAACCGCCTGATGATGGAATACCGGGCGGCGATCATGGGGGTTGAGAACCGGCTTCAGGTGCTGAACGAAGAGTTTTCCTTAGAATACAACAGGAATCCTTTTGAGTCGATCAAAAGCAGGTTAAAGACACCGGCAAGTATTTATGAGAAATTGAGCCGGAAGGGCTATCCGGTCACGGTGGAAAGTATAAAGGAAAATCTGAAGGATGTTGCCGGGGTGCGCGTGATCTGTTCCTTTCCGGATGATATTTACCATCTGGCGGAACTTTTGGTCAAGCAGGATAATATTACGCTTCTTGGAAGGAAGGATTACATTAAAAGCCCCAAGACTAACGGATACAGAAGCCTTCATCTTATTTTAAATGTACCGATCTTTCTTTCAAATGAAAAAAAATATATGAAGGTTGAGGTACAGTTCCGCACCATTGCCATGGATTTTTGGGCAAGCTTGGAGCATAAGCTGAAATACAAAAAGGACATTGATAATGCGGAGGAAATCGTAGGCCTTTTAAAAACCTGTGCGGATTCCATAGAAGTATTGGATTATCAAATGCAAGAAATCAGGGATAAGATTGACAGTTCCCGAAAAAATAATGATGTATCAGAGGAACCGGGGCAATAGGAGGAAGCAGGATTGCAGCGTTTGAACCAGGACATGAAAACCGGACAACTGAATCATATTTATCTTCTTTATGGAGAAGAAGCCTATCTGCGCAAACAATATAAGAACAGGCTCAAGGAAGCCATTATCGGTGATGATTCCATGAATTATCATTATTATGAAGGAAAGGGTGTCACGATAGGGGAAGTGATTGACCAGGCGGAGACTATGCCGTTTTTTTCGGAAAAAAGGCTGATTCTCATGGAAAATACGGGGTTGTTTAAAGGAGGCGGGGAAGAGCTTTCGGAGTATTTAAAATCACCGGCTCAAACGGTTTATTTCCTTTTTGTGGAGACAGAGGTGGATAAGCGCAGCAAGCTTTATAAGACGGTATCCGCAAAGGGGTGTGCCGTGGAGTTTGGCATTCAGGATGAGAACACGCTAAAACGCTGGGTGCTTGGGATGGTGAAACGGGAAAACAAAAAGATTTCCGAGCCAGCCCTGAATTTTCTTTTGGAAATGACCGGTACCGATATGGAAAATATTCAAAAAGAGATGGAGAAGCTTTTTTGTTATTGCATGGACCAGGATGCTATAACGGAACGGGATATTGTGCAGATCTGCACCAAAAGGATTTCCAGCCACATTTTTGATATGATAAACGCTATTGCGGACAGGAAGCAAAAAAAGGCGTTGGAA
>OFFH01001750.1_pt1 | contig 10513 bp, 9 predicted proteins | sample 1521341 | NCBI WGS metagenome assembly OFFH01 (sample SAMEA3504108, study PRJEB24116) | mouse gut metagenome | biome: mouse gut; feature: mouse-associated habitat; material: faeces | place: Denmark | collected 2011 | reverse complement strand
ACTATCACTCTGTTTTCAAGCCCCTTTTTCAACAAATTGCATTGTAAAACTACGGAAAATTTATTAACTTTGCACATTATTAACACTATGTTAATAACTATATGAATGAGTTGTATTACAACTGTTTACGATGTCAATAACTCAGTTATATATGTAAGTATGGTTCAATAACCCATATATGCAATGAAACACCGATAAAGTTATTGTATATATTTACAGTTAATATTATTCTTCTTAATAAATTCTTTTTCAAAAAAATTTTTCAAACATAAATAAATGAAAGTCGATAACGGCTACGTCCAGGCTCCGGTGCCGGAAGGCATTGACTTGAAAGAAGAGATTCTCAGACTCAAAAAAGAGAAGAACGCTATCATCCTCGCCCATTACTACACGGTGGGTGAAATCCAGGAGGTGGCTGATTTTGTAGGCGACTCCCTCGCTCTTGCCCGGATCGCAGAAGGTCTCGACAATGACATAATCGTGATGTGCGGAGTGCATTTCATGGGCGAGACTGTCAAGATTCTTTGTCCGGAGAAGAAGGTGCTGGTGCCTGACCTCAATGCCGGATGCTCTCTTGCCGACAGTTGCCCGGCTCCCGAACTTGAAAAATTCATAAAGGATCATCCGGGTCACACTGTGATCTCTTACGTCAACACTTCGGCTGCCGTCAAGGCTCTCACCGATATTGTCGTCACTTCCGGCAATGCCATGAAGGTGGTCAATTCTCTGCCTGAGGATGAGAAAATAATTTTTGGTCCCGACCGCAATTTGGGAAATTATATCAATTCTGAGACCGGTCGTGACATGGTGCTGTGGGATGGTGCATGCCATGTGCACGAGAAGTTCTCCCTTGAAAAGATTCTTGAACTCAAGAGACAGCATCCCGGAGCCAAGATACTCGTTCATCCCGAGTGTCCGGCTCATGTGAGAATCGTCGCCGACAAGGTGGGGTCGACAGCTGTGCTTCTTGACTGGGCTTGCGAGACTGACGCCACCGAGTTCATTGTGGCTACCGAGAGCGGAATCCTTCATGAGATGCGTCGCCGTTGCCCTGAAAAGACATTTATACCGGCTCCGCCCAATGATTCCACATGTGCATGCAACGATTGCTCTTTCATGAAGCTCAACACTCTCCGTAAGCTTTATCTCACCCTTGTGCACGAGGCTCCCGAAATCCATGTGGATGCGGCAATCATTGACCGTGCTCGCCGTCCCATCACAAGGATGCTTTCTATGAGCTGATTTTTATTAGAGGTGGCGGGATTGACTGAGACAGTCAAGACTCAGCCCTGACTCTATATGAAACATATAATAAAGAATTATGGAATACAATCATAAAGAAATAGAGGCGCGCTGGCAACAGTATTGGCGCGACAACAAGATCTACAAAGCCGAGATAGATTCGGCTCGCCCAAAGTTCTATGTATTGGATATGTTCCCTTATCCTTCGGGTGCGGGATTGCACGTAGGACATCCTCTGGGTTACATAGCTTCCGATATATTCTCGCGTTACAAGCGTCTTTGCGGATTCAACGTGCTACATCCCATGGGCTATGACGCTTATGGGCTACCTGCCGAGCAGTATGCTATACAGACGGGGCAGCACCCTGAGAAAACCACTATGCAGAATATCGCTCGCTACCGTGAGCAGCTCGACAAGATAGGGTTCTGCTACGATTGGGACCGTGAGGTGAAGACCTGCGATCCTAAGTTCTACAAGTGGACTCAGTGGGCATTCATGAAGATGGTGGAGAGTTATTACGACACCAGCCTTGAAAAGGCAATGCCTATAGCTGAGCTTGTGAAGCATTTCGAGAGCTGTGGCTCCGAAGGCATAAGCGCAGCATGCTCCGAGGAGCTCTCTTTCTCAGCTGACGAATGGATGGCGATGTCGGCAAAGCAGAAGAGCGACACTCTCATGAATTACCGCATAGCTTATCTCGGCAATACTATGGTGAACTGGTGTCCGGAGTTGGGCACAGTGCTCGCCAACGATGAGGTGAGCGAGGGGCTGTCGGTGCGTGGCGGTTATCCTGTGGAGCAGAAACTGATGTACCAGTGGTGCCTGCGAGTGTCGGCATATGCCAAGCGGCTTCTTGACGGACTTGACACTATCGACTGGACCGACTCACTGAAGGAGACCCAGCGCAACTGGATAGGCCGCTCTGAAGGTGCCGAGATGCATTTTCCGATATCAGGCAGCGATGTGGTGCTTGATATCTTCACCACGCGCGCCGACACTGTGTTCGGTGTGACATTCATGGTGCTTGCGCCGGAGAGCGAGTATGTGGCTCAGGTCACCACTCCTGATCAGGCTGAGGCTGTAAAGGCTTATCTTGATTCTATAAAGCATAAGACCGAACGCGAGCGTATGATCGACAAGAAGGTGTCGGGTGTATTCACCGGCAGCTACGCGGTCAATCCTCTCACCGGAAAGAATATCCCTGTATATGTGAGCGACTATGTGCTCGCAGGCTATGGTACAGGTGCAATTATGGCTGTTCCCGCCCATGACAGCCGTGACTATGCGTTCGCAAGGCATTTTGATCTTCCTATAATACCGCTTATAGAAGGGTGCGACGTGAGCGAGCAGAGCTTTGATGCCAAGAGCGGCAGAATGATCAACAGTGCTTCCGATGAGCTCAATCTCAACGGCATGGAGGTAAAGGATGCCATTGCAGCCACAAAGAAGTTTATAGAAGGGAAGGGCATAGGCCGTGTAAAGGTCAACTATCGTCTGCGCGACGCCATCTTCAGCCGTCAGCGTTACTGGGGTGAGCCGTTCCCTGTGTACTATAAGGATGGTATTCCCACTCTCATGGACGAGAGCAAGCTCCCGCTTCTGCTCCCCGAGGTTGACAAGTATCTGCCCACCGAGACCGGAGAGCCGCCTCTGGGGCGTGCTAAGAATTGGGTGACAGAGGACGGTCATCCCATAGAGCTTAACACTATGCCGGGCTTTGCCGGTTCGTCTGCCTACTATCTCCGTTATATGGACCCACATAACGATGAAGCTCTCGTAAGCAAGGAGGCTGACGAGTACTGGCGCAATGTGGACCTTTATATAGGAGGTACGGAGCATGCCACAGGTCACCTCATATATTCAAGGTTCTGGAACAAGTTCCTCTACGACCTCGGGTACGTGTGTGAGTCTGAGCCGTTCAGAAAGCTTATCAATCAGGGTATGATCCAGGGACGAAGCAACTTCGTTTATCGTATCCAGGGTACAAATACTTTTGTCTCCCACGGTCTGAAAGGACAGTATGATGTCACACCTATACATGTCGATGTCAACATCGTGAGCAATGATATTCTTGATATTGACGCTTTCCGTGCATGGCGTCCGGAATATTCCGATGCCGAGTTTGTGCTTGAGGATGGAAAGTATGTGTGCGGATGGGCTGTTGAGAAGATGTCAAAGTCGATGTTCAATGTTGTCAATCCTGATGATATTGTGGCACGTTATGGTGCGGACACTCTTAGGCTCTATGAGATGTTCCTCGGTCCGCTTGAGCAGAGCAAGCCGTGGGACACCAACGGTATAGACGGTGTGAACCGTTTCCTAAAGAAGCTTTGGGGACTCTTCTACAAGGGAGGAAGTCTGCTTGTAGATGACAGTCAGCCATCGGCTGAGGCTCTTAAGTCTCTTCACAAGCTCATCAAGAAGGTTACAGGTGATATAGAGACATTCAGCTATAACACCTCTATAGCAGCATTCATGATATGTGTAAATGAGCTTACCTCTCTTAAGTGCCATTCAAGGGCTGTGCTCAGCGATCTTCTTGTGATACTCGCACCGTTCGCTCCTCACATCACCGAGGAACTATGGCACTCGGCACTCGGCAACGATACCACCATATGCGATGCCAAGTGGCCTGAATGGGATGAGAAGCATCTTGTGGAGTCAACTGTGAACTATGCTGTGTCTTTCAATGGCAAGGCTCGTTTCAATATACAGGTGGCTGCTGACACTCCTAAGGATGAAGTGGAGCGTCTCGCCCTGTCAAACGAGGGAGCCGCAAAGTGGATCGATGGCAAGACAATACGTAAAGTAATAGTAGTCCCCAATAAGATTGTCAATATAGTAGTCTCATAGAGATAATTATTGTAGATAAAAACAGACGTTCCTGATATTGATGAAAAAATCAATATCAGGAACGTCTGTTTTTGTATCTAATAGATTATTTTGTTTTCCGTTTGGGGTTGTGGGGGAACCAGCCTTTTTCTACACGGCGTTGCTGTTCCTTGATTTCTCCGATGGTCCAGAAGGAGCTGAATGCGAATACTCCGAGCAGGGATGACCAGAATGCGTCTCTGACCCATATGGAGCCAGCTACAGCTATGATTCCGAGCACAAGGAACCACCATCGGCAGCCTGCACCGAAATAGTATTCACACTTTATGGTGATGGGATGGAATATTCCTATTATAAGGAATGTGCATAATCCTATGACGAGTCCGAGGATATGATATTCCGAAAGAAAATCAGTCATTTTTTTCAGGTTTAAGGGTTATGAATTCTACACGGCATGATATGTCATAGGGGGTGACATTAGCTGTGCGCGGACGTTGTCCGCGATGATAATAGTAGGAGCGCTGTGTATCCCACGATGACATGCGCACCATACGTGTCTCTCCTGAGGGGATCTTTGCAGTCAGTGTATCGGTGCGTTGGTGCAACTGGCGTCCTTGCATGTCAATATACATTATGGTCAGTGCAATGGAGAGTACTTCGCGCTCTGTGCCGTTGGTCAGCAGAAGAGTTTCACGATAAGAGCGGAGTGGCTTGTCATAGCCCGAGACTGTTATAGTTGGTGATACAGGATGTCTTAAGGTGTCGGGCTGTGGTTGCGGAGATGCGGCTGTGAGAGGATACATATTTCTCCCTGATGCTTTTAGTCTATTTCCACGCAGGGTATTGTCGCCTAAGAGTGCCAGCGGTGCCGCCACTATGATGTATAGCAGCATCGGCAGTAATAATCTGTGGCTTGCGTTGCTTCTCATAAGTATCGGGGATTAAGAGGTATGGAAGGCTCAGGAAACACTTTCACGCACCCTTCTATGTCGCCTGGATGATTCTCTACAGGAGTGATGAGGTGACGGTACATATAGGGCAGGAGCAGACGCCACCAATTGAACCGGAATTTGCGTCCGTAAGCCTTGAATGATATCCGTGTTCCGTCGTCGGAGAGTGTGATAAGATTGCGTGACGGCCGGGTTAGGAAGGTATGATCGTCAGAGCGTGATGAATATATGCGTGCATCGTACTGTCTGCGCTTTGCAGTGGGAGTCAGATAGCCCATAACAGTGCCTTCACGCATACTGATGTCCGCACTCTTTACATTGACCAGTCGGTACAGGGTGGCAGCTCCGTGTGTACCGTTTACACGCTCTATTGCCATGAGTGAGCCCTCTCCGGCAAATTCCCACAACCCCTCTATGTCGTGGAGTGGCATTGATGCCATACGTTGCCTGACAAGGGTAGGGTTGCTGTAGCCTTCAATGCGTTCCGAGCGGGAGGGTATGTCATCAAGCACGCTCGCAGTGAGCGTGCCTGACATGAACAGTAAGATGAGCAGAATGGAGAGAGGTCGCATGTATGTGTTATCAGTTTCCGAATTTGTAGGTGAATCCGAACGAAAGAATCTCTTTGAGCTGGAATTTGTGCCAGTCGGTATCCTCGATCACGGGTGAAGTGGAGTCGTAGCGCATGTGCACGTATATCTGAGTGCTCAGGAACCTGTTGACTGTGAATTGTATGGTGTTTTCCCAGTCGCTCTGTATGTAGTCATAGTCCGAGAATACGAACAGTCGTGAGCGCAGAGAGATGTTCTCAAGAATCTGCCATGTGAGTTTACCTTCGGCATTCGAACCGTATTCGCTCACAGTCTTTCGACCTTCCTCTATGCCGAATGATGTTTCTTTCATTCTTCCGCGGGTGCATGTCTTGAGATTATATGACAACGGAGATATCGACGCATCGAATGTGAATGTCTTGTTCTTGTTGGCATAGTTGTAAGTCATACCGAGACCTATATTCAGTTCGCCCGGCGACATGAAGGCGGCTTTCAGAGTGTTTGAATTGGGTTTGTAGTTGTTAAGGATCTGCGTCTTGAACTGAGTGTTCATTGAGTAGTACCAACGTTTGTTTGCCTTATAGCCGGCTGTCATGTTCCATTGGAATAAATCCTCCGATATATTGTAGTCATGCATCTCGTCGTCCGGAGCATTGTTCATGCCGAGCTTGTACTGAAGGGTGTTTTCGAACAGCAGATTGGGATGGAATGCCGGATTGAGTTTTACATTATAGTAAGCATTCATCAGGGCGTTCAGGTTGTTGTTGCCGCCTTGATACCAGTTGGGCGACACGTATGCCTGCGAGAATTGCAGATTGGCATTGAATGTTTTCAGCCAGTGTTTTTTCTCGAACTTAGCCTCAAGATTAGCCACCGGCATCTCCTTGGCTATAACTTCAGTGATGAGGATACGCGCCGTTGCGGGGTCCACAGTGGCAGTGAACTTTTTCGGCGGCTCAGGGAGATGTGCTTCGTCGTATTGGATGAGATGGGGGTAATTCACTATGTAACGCTGGCGTGTGCGTTCCATGAGCTGTGTCTGTGCTATGGAGCGTGACGCCCATTCGGTAGCGTAATGGTCCACTCCCGGTACGAGCTGGATATGTGGATCAATCTCGTAGGGTGGGAGTATGTGCAGTCGGTCGAATACTGTCGGCCGCAGATATACGGTAGGGAGAGGGTAGGGGTTGAAGTCAACATATTCGATATCTTCCGGACCCGGGAAGTGAATGCTGTCGGGCTGCTGCACCATCTCCACTCCGTCAAAGAACATTTCGTTCATTTCCGGAGCTTCAAACTCCAGGGTGTCGAGGGATGGGATGGAGTCGGCGAGTGTGGAGTCAACCGGCGTATAGTTGTATATTACCGATCGTGTCACTTCCGGAAGGAGTCTTGTGACTTGGGCTGATACCGATGACGAGCCTGCTATCAATGCTGCTACGGTCAGGAAAGATGACAGATTATTCATTGACATGTGGTTTTGTTGATTCTCGATGTGACTGAATTATTGGAAAATAGGAAAAAATAGTTGCTCTTCTGATGTATTGCACTGTCAGTCAGGATTCGGCAGGTGTTGCAGTATCCGACATGGGTCTTTTCTTTCGTTTATTGGGATATTTGCGGCGTTTTTCCGGTTTGTCCTCTGTGGCGGATGATTGGCGGGCATTGTCTGCCTTAGCCTTGGTGATGTGTTCCTGTGCTGCCTTGTGGGCTTTTGACTTAGTGACTTTCGTAGCGGGTCGCTTCGCTTCGTTTTGCTCCGGCTTTTCCGCTGATCTGGGACTGCGGTTGTTTTTTCCGCCGGAATTATATTTCCGTCCCTGTGTTCGTGACCGTGAGCCTTGTTTTCCTCTGCCGCCTCTGTTGCGGCGGTTGGGGTTGTATTCGGGAGTCTCACCTATTTTTTCAGGAAGCTCTCGCTTCTCGACGGTATAACCGAGAAACTGCTCAAGCTCGCCGAATTTTCCTTGTTCGCTTTCGCTTACGAGTGTCACGGCGGCACCTCCGGCACCTGCACGTGCCGTACGGCCTATGCGGTGTACATAGTCCTCCGCCTCGCGTGGCACATCGTAGTTGACCACAAGTGATATGTCGTCGATGTCGATGCCGCGTGCCAGGATGTCGGTGGCCACGAGTATGTCGATTTTTCCTGCGCGGAATGCCTGCATCACCTCGTTGCGCTGTTGCTGCTCGAGGTCGGAGTGCATTTCGGCGGCTTTGAAACGGGCGCGGCGCAGCTCGCGTGTGAGGTCTTTCACTTTCAGTTTGGAGGCGGCGAACACTATCACCCTTTGCGAGTGGGCTGTGGAGAAGAGGTGCTTGAGCAGCGGTGTTTTTTGGGCCTCATGGCACACGAATGCGCTTTGGTCGATTTTTTCGGTGGGGCGTGACACGGCTATGCGCACCTCGGCGGGGTCGGTGAGGATGGCTTTTGCCAGCTGGCGCGTCTTAGGGGGCATCGTGGCCGAGAACATAAGCGTCTGGCGGTTGGCCGGGAGCCGTTTCACAATCTGCATTATGTCGTCGTAGAAACCCATGTCGAGCATGCGGTCGGCCTCGTCGAGGATGAAGAACGACACACGCGAAAGGTCGACATAGCCCATCTGGATGTGGTCGAGCAACCTCCCCGGTGTGGCAATCACCACGTCGGCACCCATTTTCAGGCCGCGTTGCTGGCGGGCGAACGTGGCGCCGTCGGTACCGCCGTATATGGCCAGCGAGCTGATTGGCAGGAAGTAGGCAAACCCCTCCATCTGCCTGTCGATTTGCTGTGCCAGTTCGCGTGTAGGCGACATAACCAGGCAGTTTATCGCATCGTCTGGGAGGCTCCCGTCGGCCAGGCGGTCGATTACGGGGAGAAGATAGGCTGCGGTTTTGCCGGTGCCTGTCTGTGCGCAGGCTATAAGGTCGCGCCCTTCGAGAATAACCGGGATTGCCTGTTCCTGAATCGGGGTGCATTCGTCAAATCTCATCGCATCGAGTGCGTCGAGCACTTCGTAGCCTAAATCAAGCTCGTCAAACCTCATATATAGGGGGGTAATGTGTGAATATTAAAAAAGGAAGTCGTGCTGACTTCCTCTTTGCCGGTGATCCGGACGCGATTCGAACGCGTGACCGACTGCTTAGAAGGCAGTTGCTCTATCCAGCTGAGCTACCGGACCGTTGTAAGGGCGTGCCTATGAAGCCGTGGTTATATCCCGTCTTCCGATAAGCTGCCGTTCGGGCGGCACAAAGTTACGAATAAATTCTCATTTCGCAAAACCTGTGTCACAGGCTTGCAATGCATCAGCTATCGCTTTGTGCACAGGCTCGCAGACAGGCACCAGCGGCAGCCGCAACACGTTATGTGCCAGGCCGAGTTCCGACAACAGGCATTTCAGTCCCGAAGGGTTGCCGTCGGCAAAAAGTGCTTTGTCGAGAGGCTGGAGGGCGCGGTCGATTTCATCGGCCCGTTCATCGCCGGGGTTGGCGAGTGCGCGGTGCACAAGGTCGCCGAACATGTGGGGCAGTGCGTTGCCTATCACCGAAATCACTCCTTCCGCCCCCATGCGGAGCATTTTGAGTGTCAGCGAGTCATCACCGCTCACCACCTGGAACCCTTCCGGCTTGCCGTCGATTATTTCTGAAACCTGCCCGAGGTTGCCCGAGGCTTCCTTCACCCCTATGATTTTGCCTTGGAATTCGCGGGCGAGGCGCAGGGTGGTGGGGGCTTCCATGTCCTTTCCCGTGCGCGACGGCACGTTGTAAAGCACCACAGGCAGGGGGGAAGCTTCGGCCACAGCCTTGAAATGGCGGTAAATCCCCTCCTGTGAGGGTTTGTTGTAATATGGCACTACCGAAAGGATGGCGCTGTAGCCTGTGAAGTCCGTTTCTTTTAAGTGCGACACCAGCCGGTGGGTGCAGTTGTCGCTCATGCCAAGGATGAGCGGTATGCGCCCGGCCACTGTTTCTGCCACAAAGCGTGCCACCTCGTCGCGTTCGGAGCAGCTTAGGGTCACGGCCTCGGAGGTGGTTGCAAGCACCACCAGATAGTCGGCCCCATTGCTGACCTGGTATTCCACAAGCCCTTTCAGGGCTTCGTAGTCGACTGAAAAATCATCGTTGAAAGGTGTGGCCAGCGCCACTCCCATACCTCTTAGGCTTATACGCTCCATAAAGTGATATTTTCCCGGCCTTCACGCCTTCCTTTATGCGCCTTTTCCCGGCACATTCTTTCGGCGTTGTCGAGGCGGATATGCATGCAAATTTACTGAAAATTTCGGAAAACGGATTATCTTTGCCGCAGGAAGTCATAAGCCGGCATGCCATACGATGCCGATTTAAAGATTCCTTGCTGATTTTGTAAACATCGGCATCCTTAAAAATGTTGTTATATCAGATGCCTGAACGGCATTTGCGGAGGTTGGTCGCAACCTTTTGCTGATATAATATGTATTAATGCGCGGGGATATGATGCCAAATTGTCGACCCTGCTAAAAAACTTATAATTATGAGCGATTTCTCGGAAATTATCAAACAGTCGAAACCGACACTCGTAGATTTCTTTGCCACATGGTGCGGGCCTTGCAAAATGCAGGCTCCTATTCTCGAACAGGTAAAGGCAAATGTTGGTGATGCGGCAAACATTGTCAAAATCGACATTGACAATAACCGGCGTCTTGCTGCGGAATATAACGTCCGTTCGGTTCCCACCCTCATCCTTTTCAAGAATGGCGAACCGGTGTGGCGCACGGCAGGTCTCCAGCAGGGTGACTTTCTCGAAAGCAAAATCCGCGAATACACCTGGGATTAACCATCCTACTATAAACAGATAAGAATTAAAAGGAGGGTGTGTCATAGTGGCTCATCCGGGTCGTCGCTTGCGGGATTCGGATGAACCATTCTGACACCGCCCTCGCCATCCGGGCGAAAACTACGGCGGTGTGTCAAAATTCAAT
>OFFH01001746.1_pt1 | contig 10527 bp, 11 predicted proteins | sample 1521341 | NCBI WGS metagenome assembly OFFH01 (sample SAMEA3504108, study PRJEB24116) | mouse gut metagenome | biome: mouse gut; feature: mouse-associated habitat; material: faeces | place: Denmark | collected 2011 | reverse complement strand
CAGGGAAAACTTCGCGCCTTTTCCCCGGCGTGAGAAAACCTTGACATAACCGCCCTGTCCCTCGGCAATCTGCCGCGTCAGATACAGCCCTATACCCACGCCCTCCGCGTCATACGCCGAAGAACCCCGGTAAAAACGCTGAAACAGCCGGTTAAACTCCTCCTCCGAAATTCCCGGTCCGGTATCCTCCACGTCAATCCGGCAGAACAGCTCATAAGCTGCCGCACGGACGGTAATTCCTCCCTCCGCCGTATATTTCACCGCGTTGTCAATCAAATTGCACACCGCTTCCGCCGTCCATTTCGGATCATGCTTCACGGTCAATTTACTATCACAGTCAGCCGAAAGCCGGATATTTTTCTTTTCTGCTTCTGCCAGTATCATACTCATAGCTCCGGCAATCGTATCGCTTAATCTCGCTTCTTCCAGGTGCAAAACAAAAACTCCGGTCTCCAGCCGGGACATCTTGATCAGTGACTGCATTAAAAAATCAAGCTTGTCAATCTGCACAGCCATTAAGTTCAGAAATTCCCGCTGCTTTTCGGTGGGAAGTTCATGCTGGTTTAAGATGCCGGATATCATCTGAATGTTCGCTGTTGGTGTTTTAACCTGATGAGATATATCACTGACCAGTTCTTGGATTGTCTGCTTATCCTGTCTGCTTCGCTGCTGTTCGTCTTTCATTTTCTCGTAATATTGCAGCAGTTTATCCTGTACCTTGGAGACAGCTGTTTCATCACACGGAAAGAAATTCTGGGGTTCCTGGCCCTCCATCATAATGTCAACTGTTTCACACAAATCATTAGAAAAATCAGAAAGCTGCCGGCCCTGCCAACGGGCCCAAAATACCGTTGCCAGAAAAGCGGCGCCACTGAAAACAAACAAAAATCCCCGCATAAGCTCCTGGGGAATATAAGAAAAAAAGAAACCTGCCATTAAGGCACAAAAGACAATGCCTAAAAGCAGTCTTCGGCAAAATCCAATCCGGTGCATTTCTTTCATACCGCTTCCCCCGTCCAGACATATCCTATGCCGCGCACTGTCTTGATATATGTATGGGTATCGTCTTCAATTTTGTCTCTTAACCGATTGATCGTAACAGTCAGCGCATGATCGTCAACAAAATTACCTTCCATATCCCAAAGCCGTTCCAAAAGCATCTGCCTAGTCAGTATATTTCCGGCATTTTCCGTTAAGACCTTCAGAAGTTTATATTCATTAGAAGTAACGATGATTTTTTCATTTCTGCGGACCGCAATAAGTTTGCTGAAGTCAAGCGAAAGAAAGCCATCGCTCCAACAGTTCTTCATTTGCTGTTCTAAAGAATGATTTCTTCGAAGCGCAACTTCTATGCGCCGCAGAAGTATTTTCATATTAAACGGTTTCGTAACATAATCCTCTGCGCCGAGATCAAACCCCTTCAAAATATCCTGTTCCAAATCATTCGCTGTCAAAAATATGACTGGCATTTGCGGACACACCTTTTTTATAGTACGGCATAGTTCAAAACCATTTCCATCCGGCAGATTTACATCAAGTATTGCCAGATCAAAATGATCGCTTTGAATCAGCTGATACGCCTTTTTGCAATTATAGGCGGCAACCGTCAAGTAATCATTACAATCCAGTTCAAAACATATCACCGTACTTAAGGTTAAATCGTCCTCCACTACTAATAATTTCATTTCTTATGTCCTTTCATTTCTTATATCACCAGTCCGAATTATCTTTCGGGGGGAAGTCATGTGTTTACTTCTCCCATCCATATTATATCACCTTTTTATGTTCTGCAAAAGTTTGTTACGCCCCAGGGGGCAGGGAATGTACCCACTTTCTATTTAGGAAAATCCAAATCCAGATCTTCCGTAGCACGTCTCACATTCCCAGTAATGCTACGCATCACGACACCGCCTTTTATGATTACACAAGTAAGATTTCAAATCAATACGTTTTTTCTGAAATTGACAACCACATAAATAACGTCTATAATATTTTTATTACATCTGTAAGATTTAAGGAAGGGTTTGAAATGAGCGATTTGCCACAGATTTCTGAATCTAAATTCGAAGTTATAAAAATCGTATGGAAACATGCGCCGATCAGTACCAATGAAATAACAGATAAATTATTACAGACCACAAACTGGAGTCCTAAGACGATACAGACTTTAATCAAACGTCTCGTAACAAAAGGCGTTCTGACTTATGAAAAACAGAGCCGAGTGTTTGTTTATACCCCAGTCGTGAAAGAAAGCGAATACATCGGCCAGAAAAGCAACTCTTTTCTGGAACGATACTATGACGGGGATATCACTGCCATGCTGTCTGCATATATAGAAAATGACAGACTGTCCGAAACAGAAATCGAACACTTACGCTCCCTTCTTTCACAGAGGCACCGGAAAGGAGGCGATTAACGTGGCTGATTTTATGATACGCTTTTTGATATGCAATGTGTCTGTCAGCGGTATCATCGGAATTCTTCTGGCAGCCAGACGGATATTCAAAAACAGCCTTTCCAGCCGGATGCTGTATAATCTGTGGTTCCCGCTGCTTATGCTGCTGATGGTTCCCTTTATGCCGATCCGTCTTATCGGATTTTTGCAAATGTTCCCGTGGTTCGGGTATTCAGGAAGTTCTCCCGCATCCGGCACGGCAACCGCTGTTGGAGAAGCCTTTGGAACCAGTCCGGCCGGAAATGCAGGCTGGATGAATAACTTTACCCTTTCGGTAAATAGTAAGGCTCCCCCCATTGCCGGATACATATTATTAGGGATATGGATGGTAGGCATTTTTGCAATGGGTATATTGGTAATCAAATCCTCGCTCCGCCTACGCACTTTGGAGAAATCTGCACTTCCCCTTCAGAACCCGGAAGTACGCAGACTATATCATCAATGTTTGGAGGAAATGGAAATTCACAGAAATATCCCTGTTTACAGTACAGCATTTTTGAAATCCCCGATTATTGTGGAACTTTTGAAACCGCGTATTTATCTGCCGATTCATCTGATCTCTGATTACAACGAATCCGATATGCGGTATATGCTGTTACACGAACTGCAACACTATAAGCACAAAGATGCTATTGCCTGTTATCTGATGAACCTTGCCGGAGTAATATATTGGTTCAATCCTCTTGTATGGTATGCTCTGAACGAAATGCGTAATGACAGAGAGGTTGCCTGTGACACCTCTGTTTTAAAGATGCTTGAAGAGGATGATTACGAGGATTATGGCAATACACTGATCAATTTTGCAGAAAAGGTTTCTCTTACTCCTTTTCCGTTTGCTGCCGGCCTTGGCGGAAACATGAAACAGATGAAGCGGAGAATCATCAATATAGCATCTTACGAGAAGCCGGCATTTATGAAAAAACTAAAGGGCATCACTGCTTTTATACTGATTTCCGTCCTCCTGTCAGGTTTTGCTCCTTTTATTTCTACGTATGCAGCAGATATAAGTCACTATCAGTGGAATGCCTCCTCAGAAACTATTTCCTATACAGACCTCTCCACATACTTTGGAGAATATGAGGGAAGCTTTGTTTTATACGATTTGGAAAATGATACCTGGCGCATACATGACATGGAGCATGCCACCCTGCGGGTTGCACCAGACTCCACCTACAAAATATATGATGCCTTGTTCGGATTAGAAGAAGGTGTCATTACACCCGAAAACTCCTTTCTCGCATGGAATGGAGAAAACTATCCATTTGAGGCATGGAATGCGGATCAGACCTTACGGTCTGCGATGAACTCCTCCGTGAACTGGTATTTTCAGGCATTGGATGAACAGCTTGGAGCCTCTTCCGTTTACGGCTATCTTCAGGAAACCGGATATGGCAACGAAAACATGAGTGGCGATTTCTCCACTTACTGGATGGAGTCATCCCTGGAGATCTCTCCGATAGAACAGGTCGAACTTTTAACCAGGCTGCAAAATAACAGCTTCGGCTTCGCCCCTGAAAACATCGATGCGGTAAAGGATGCCATCTGTCTCTCCTCTTCCGATACCGGAACATTCTACGGAAAGACCGGAACCGGCCGTGTGGACGGACAGGATGTGAACGGATGGTTTACCGGCTTTGTGGAAACCGCAGATAATACATACTTTTTTGCTGCCTATATCAGTGCAGACAGCGGTGCCACCGGAGGCACTGCAGCTGAAATAACCATGTCCGTCTTATCCGACATGAATATCTGGAACTAAAACAAACCGGATAAAGGCCAGTCATACAATCCTTTATCCGGTTTGTTCTTATTATTCTCCTGTTACTTCATCGTACTTTTCATTTCCAGTCGCTGACTGGTTATATGTCCCCTGATATATCATTCTCTCGGTATCTGTCAATTGCCGGATGTCTTTCGTACCATCTCCCATTCTTCTAACGTCAGCCGTGGCGTATGCCATGTTTCTCTGCGGTTGTCTTCAGATGGTATTATCCGGTTAGATACATATTGTACCCCTCCGTCCTCTAACGGGCGGACCACAACCTCATGAGCATATACCTTGGAATCACCCGCATAAGGGAATACTACATTGGCTGTAAGTGTAATTGTCCCATCACTGTTTTCTGTAAAACCGACTACCTCTGAATATGGGTATTCCGGGTACTCCACCTCTTCAAACCCTCTCGGCTTATATTCATAGGCCGAATCCTCCGGATAATAGACAGTTCCGGATTGCAGCGTTTCACTGTCAATATTGAAATATTTCATAATGACGCTTTCAAATTCCTCCTTCGGAATCCGGTAAACCGCGCTGACTGACAGGTTGTCATCTGCCACACAGGGAACACGCTCTCCATTTTCTTTTTGCCAGAGAATATCATACATATCATAGAAATCCAGTTCCCCAAAATCATCCTCGCTCCAGTCTGTAAGAAACATGTTATTCTGTTCAAAGCCGATTGGCGTGAGATACTTCCGGGTCAGCTCCCTGCACGTCTCATCCAAAGGCTGCACCCGCAATGCAGTGTTCTCCTCCGCTCCGCTTAATGTAAGAACATATAATTCTTCCGGATACCATACTCCTGAAAACATCAGGTATCCCTCTTTTGTATAATTCCAGGATTCTGCCTGATAACTTCCTGTTGTGTTTCTTTGTATATTTCCATTTTCATACCTGTAACAGCTTCTGACCACATCTACACTTCCATCTTTTGTCTGCAAATCATATTTAACAAAACCCGGCAAATAACTGACCTCAATAATGCTTATTTCCGCCTCTTCCTTTGCATCCACCATTTCGCAGAATCGAACCACCTGCTCCGGTTCCGTCATATCAATCTGGTTCTTACTGTCAACTGCTGAATAACCATTTTCTCCAGAGCGATTTACAATACTGCTGATTGTTTCCAGGTCAGCTAACTTATTTTCTTCTTCCGCTTTCTCATAAAGATCAATGCAGATACCTATAATTTCATCTGCATCCTCCTGAGATTCTTCCGGAACAGCCTGAACATCCATTACTGTTTTCGAAACTGTATCTTCCCCCGGGGGTACATCACTGCACCCCGAAATACTAAGCATCGGTACAAAACTAATTGCCGCCAAACCACTCTTCCAGAACCAGACTGTTTTTCTTAACAACATATCCACTTCCTCCTCTTCCTTTTACATCTTCTACCATGCTGATAATCACTCCTGATTCAATGTACGCTATATCATTAAATATTACATCAGTAAGATTTAGAAGTCAAGTTATCTTTATATAAGGAGGCTCCTGCCGGAAGGTATCACACATTTTCGCAAAAATGATACCTTTTAGCAAAAGCCTATTATTCAGCAGAGTTTCAAAATGCCCTGCATATTCGCCGTATTCACGATTACATTCGATATTTTTCTTGCAGATAGTCTTTGTTTCCTATGTTATCAATAGGCTTATACTTTGCATAATCTCTTGCTCTGTCAGTTGTTTCACTCTATCCTTGTAATTTGGAAAACTCATTTTACCTATTGATCCAAAGAAAAATATTGATTTCGTATGATTCAAATTTTTTACTCTTGCTATAATCGCCAACAAAAAACATATTATTGACAAAAAGCTAACCATATAAAGCAACAAAACTATTATTACTGATATTATATCAATACAAGTCAATTTAGTATCATCAGATAATTCACAAACTTTTTGTATGGAAGCAGGCATTCCCATTTCCATTACAAATCCTATAATAACTCCAACTAATGCTAATGGTATATTTCATATTCCGAATCAATTGATATTCCATGACCTGCAGATACAGAACAACCATATGCTACTCCTATAGCAGAAGCTGTATAATATCCTGTTTCATTAATCCTATAATAATAAGTATTCATATCTGCATAGAAAGCTCCATTTCCCTTTTTAATTTCTAATATTCCAATATTATTAGTTTGGTTTGAAGAGTTATAAGGGATTTCTGTCTTTGAAGCATTAGATAATTTCACAACAGCATAGGAACCTATATGACTACACGAAGAACCATATATTTGAAATTTTATAATGCTGCCTTTAGGTAGATAAGCATTCATAAATAATGGTACTTGTTCCTCATTAATAGAACCCCAATTTTTATAATCATCAATTGTAATAATTGGCTTATATTTTTCAGGATTGGCATATGCATCTTTTAAAATGTTGGAAATAATATTTTCATATCCATAATTCTGACTCCAGTAATGGTTATTTTCATCCTTTTTTGTGAAAGAAGTATAGGAATTTCCAACAATTGTTTTTACATATTCCAAAGTTCCTTCTTCTATATTTATTGCCTTAGGAAAGTTATATAGCAAAAATTTTGTTTCAGTGATTTCTTCTTTTGAGAATTCAAATATCTTCAGATAAACTTCTATTTCTGTTGCCAAAGGAGAATTACTATTTTCTGTTTTTTCTGCATATACATTTATGACATTATCTGTTCCACAATTATCAATTTCCTCAAATTCAATGGAAACAGCATTTGTAAAAACAGTTCCAACTAATAAAGAACATCCAAGTAAAACAGATAAAATTCTTTTTTTCATTTCGCCATCTTTCTAAAAATACCACAAGAAAATTATGAGTAATAATTTCTGCGATATAAGTTTGCCATAATCAAATTAGTGGTACCCCCCCCCCGAAAAATTTGCACTTTTTTGTGTTTAATCGAAATAAGTCATCTATTATCTGCAAAAAGGAAAAATTTTCAAGAAGTGACAAATTTCGCTTTCCATGCTATAATATGTAAAAACGGAGGTGTAATTTGACAAACGAAGAAAGACAACTATTAGGAAAAGTACAACGAATCAATGCATGGGATTCAAAAAAGCTGTATTATTGTGTTGGGAAAAGGCATCAGCGAAGCTGGACTGTCAAAAGAGGCGAAGTATTTTTTGTTGATTTGGGAGAGAATGTCGGAAGTGAAGAGAACAAAATACGTCCTGTTGTCATCATACAGTCCAATTCTTATAATATTTCCTCTCCAGTATTTACCTGCGCTATTATATCAACAAGCCCTGCAACAATACCAGACATCCAGATTCCTATTACTGGTACTTATACCTATACTGATCCAAACGGAAAACTTGCAACCCTTTCAGGAACAATAGACTTGGGGCAAATTAAAACAATCGGCAAAGAGCGAATTATCTCTGCAAAAATATGTAAACTATCTGCCGAAATGTCAGAATTGGATACATAATTGCTGAATATTTTAGGTTTATCTTACATTGTAAAGAAAAAAGATAATATCATCAGTTCTTTAAGCGGAAAAATTGATTACCTGAAAAAACAACTGAAAGACAAGGCATAAAACAGTTGACATTGCATATAGTATAGTGGTACACTTGATTTAGTTAAAGGTACAGTTATGAATGGCTTGGCGGTCATTCGGATTTTTTTATCAGTTATAATGGGCTTGGCGGCTCATTGGAAACTCCCATCTTAATGATGGGAGTATTTTTTATGCACTGACATAGCTTACAGGCACATTTATAATTTCTGAACAAATTTCTTTCCCTGCCATGTCGCTATCTGAATAACTGTTTGTTGTAACTTCGATTCCAGATTCAACGCCTTGCATATTTATATATGTAAAATCTATTGCTGATAACTGCTGTTCCCTTAACATCTCCATATATTCATCATATCTCTCTAACTCTCCTTGATCTCGGAGGTGTTCAATTGCTTCTTTCATTTGGTCTCTTATTTCCCACTCTGGTTTGATTGTATCAATTTCCCTCTTTTGCAGAGAACAAATTGTTTCTGCTACCTTGCAGTTATGCTTGATTGCTGCTGGCGATTGAGTTCTGTTTATTCCATACTTTTTGTTTATAAACTGCTTTCCCTTGTTGGTAAAACAGTAGCTTTTACAACTTTCCACTTCTCTATGTTTTGGATTCACATAGCTTATTTCTTTTATCAGATGGTCTTTGACCATATTTTTAAGCCTTGTATCCGAAATATTAATCTTGTTTGCATCTATACCCCTGATATTTCCAGCGGTAGCAAGTACCTTGAAGAATCTCTCATCCTTCGGATAAAATTTCTTAATGTGCATAAAATCACCCCTTTCGTTTCTGCCATTTTAGATAGAAATATTCTCTTCTAATCGTTGTGGGTATTCAGTAAGAAAATATTTTTAATGTCATTCTTACGGACTTGTGCTATATTATTACTATCATTTCCTTCTTGTTTTCAGGATTGAAAAGATAATCAATAGGGAAGCTCCCTCACAATTAAGAGGTATTTATGACAAAACAAAAAATCTTACAAGAACTTCATGGTATCAATACAGATGCTGCAAATTACATATACACCGAAAATTATGCTGACCTAAATTCACTCGTTAATACAATATATAAGATAGGTCTTAATAAGGAAGAGTGCTTTTATGATGTCCTGAGAGCCTTTAGATTGGCAAATATGCCGTTTTCTATTGCAGGCTACAATTATCTATGTGAAGACCTGAGAGACGAAATTTGGGGCAAATATGAGCCTCTCATCCATGACCTTGTTATCCACAATATGAGCCTTGATGAATTTCTTTCTGCTTATGGTTACGACAATGAATATGATGCCTTGAATGCTTCCGACAATAAAAGAAAAATATATATCAACACCATTAAAAAGAGAATTGAACTTATCGAAGATTATACAAAGAAATACAATAATCTAGTTAAACTGTATGATACTGCCAATGTAACACAGATTCACAGTTCTGCTTCTAATACAGATGCCTTACAAAACAAGTTTACAAATGCAGTAGTGGAGCTTGTTAAAGCAAGAGAGAAATTCTATTACTATATCAATTATGATCTTGTAGGATATGATACAGAAGACTTAAATAAAACCTTAAAACAACAAAGAACAAATAAAGAACGTTTCCGCATATTAAAGGATATCACTGACAATATATTTACCACTCTACAAAAGGATAGTGCTCTGAATTTCAGGGATTTCTTTATTATTAAGGATAACAAGCGAGTTACATTTACATCTTATTTGACAGCAAAAGGACTAACAGGTAGTTCTTGGTTTGACTACAAGAAAACAACCAAGAAGAAATTTGTAAAGGAACGACACTTTTATTTGCAAATGGCTTTCTTCTTAGGATTGCCAACATCCAATGAAATAGAGAAATTCCTGAATTTCAATGGATATACCATAAAAAGCCCATTTAAACTGTTTCCAAATTCAGATATTTATGATTATGATGTGTGCCGATACATAGATGCAGGTATTAATTACAACTTAATCAATGTGATGCTTGGCTATGAATTTATATAAAGGGGAGATTTATTGTGTTTGATTGGATGAAAAAACATAAAAAGCTGATTGCATTTATTATTTTTATGATTATCTTTGGAGTACCCTTAATCATACATATTCTGTTTAAACTTCATTCAAACATTGACTTTTTTGTTGCTGAATGGTCTGCAGGAGAATTATTGAGTTACTATGGTTCAATTCTTGCATTTTTAGGAACAGTCATTTTGGGTGCCTTATCCTTATATCAAAATCAAATCATCAAGCAGGAATCAGACAAAAGAGCTGAACTATTGGAGCAAAGAGAACATGAAAGCAATATGCCAAGATTCACTATTGTCGCTAATGGCAGTCATGGTGGCAATGCACAAAATTTATGCCTCAAAATATCAAATGTCTCTGAAAATAATGCACAGGAACTCAAATTCTTTAACATTAAAATTCTGAATCCAGAAAAAGAACCTCAATGGATAGCACAAAAAACATATAGCATTGACTATCTTTTTGCAGATTCAACAAAGGGCATAGACATATTCAATCCTGTTATCAATAATGGGTTTGAACTGTATATGGAAATGACTTGTTTAGATAAATACAACGAACAACACAATTATATTATTAAAGGTCTCATGAACACAGATCAAACTTTCCCTGCATTAAAAATAATGGAACTTTTATAAAAAATGAACTCCCTAGAATTTCTAAGGAGTTCTGTTATTTTATCTCTTTATCATACCAAAATATTCCAGTGCTTCTCTAATCATCCTCTCTTTCTCCTCTGGACAGTTGG
>OFFH01001745.1_pt1 | contig 10535 bp, 12 predicted proteins | sample 1521341 | NCBI WGS metagenome assembly OFFH01 (sample SAMEA3504108, study PRJEB24116) | mouse gut metagenome | biome: mouse gut; feature: mouse-associated habitat; material: faeces | place: Denmark | collected 2011 | reverse complement strand
TGATGGAGCGGGCCAGGGAGCTTTTGAAGCTGGAAACTGTCCCACGGGAATTAGTCGTTGGATTGGTGGAAAAAATCGAAATTTGCGAGAAAAACCTGGAAACCGGACAGCAGGAGGTAAAAGTCACCTGGAAATTTTAATGTACTTATGGAACCACCCCGTGGGGCGCGGTGCCGTCCACGATGGCAACGCCCCGGCCTGGCAGGACCAGTGCGTCCAGGGAGTCCGGGTCTCCGGAGCAAACAATGTACTCAGTCTCCAAACCTGCATCCTCGGCCCAGGCGCCGACCCGGCGCATAAGAGTAGATTTTCCACAGCCGGGCCCACCCTTCAAAATGTAGATGGCTCTAGCTTGTTCCGGGGGCAGCAGATGGTCATACAGTGAATAGAACCCAGCGGGGGAATTGGCTCCCAAAAAATATTGGATATGTGGCAAAGTAGTCATAAGCGACCCTCCATATTAACAATTTTACGCCTCAGCCTATGCCCGGACAGGCGGTTTTGTGCGAAAAACGGCTGTCAAAAATACATCTCGGGGATTGTATCCCGGTTTTGCTTTTGGTATAATGAGGAAAACTAATCTATAATCCGCCGGGAGTTTCCCGGGGAATCACAGACTAAATTAGGGAAAGGCTGGAAAACCATATGAACAAGCAGTGGACCGATACCTTGCGCGGAGAGATTGAGGACTTCAAAGAGACCATCCGCGCCTTCGACCAGGGGGAAATCGACCGGAAGGCCTACAAGGGCGTGTCCGGCGGCCTGGGCTCCTACGCCCAGCGGGACGCCTCCAAACACATGCTCCGCCTGCGCCTGCCCGGCGGGCGGCTGACCCTGGAGCGGCTGAAATTCCTCACCGAGGTGGTGGAGCGGGAGCGGGTGGGCCGGATGAAGCTGACCACCTGCGAGACCATCCAGCTCCACGACCTGACGGCAGGCCAGGTACCCGAAATCATGAAAGCGGCAATTGACAGCACCATTCTCACCAAGGGCGGCGGCGGCGACAACCCCCGGAACGTGATGGCCAGCCCTCTGTCCGGCGTCCAGCCCGGCGAGGCCTTCGACGTAATCCCCTACGCCGAGGCGGTGACCAAATATCTGCTGTCCATCTGCCGGGACATCAAGATGCCCCGCAAGCTGAAAATCGCCTTCTGCAACGGGGTGGACGACAGCGTCCACAGCGCATTCCGGGACATGGGCTTCCTGGCCCAGACGGACGGCACCTTTGCCCTGCGCGTCGCCGGCGGTCTGGGGGCGGCCCGGCCCTCCATGGGCGTGCTGGTGGAGGAGCATGTCAACCCCAAGGAGGTCCTCTACTACGTCCGGGCCATGGTGGACACCTTCTGTGCCCATGGCAACTATGAGAACCGGGCTAAGGCCCGCACCCGCTATATGCAGGACACCCTGGGCCCCGACGGCCTGAAGGATGCCTTCCTGAAAAACGTGGCCGCCCGGAAGGCGGAGGGCGGCCTGGACCTCACCGATTTGGAGGCCCCCACTAATTGGGTCTGCCTGGACGGTGAGGAGGGGGCCTCATCCCCCCGGGCCATCCCCCAGAAGCAGCCCGGCATGTTCGCCGTGAAGTACCACCCCATCGGGGGCATCCTGCCCGTGGAGAAGCCCCGCCAGCTCTATGAGCTGTTGAAAGACATTCCCGGGGCTGAGATCCGCATCGCCCCCAATGAGACGCTGTATATCATTAACCTGGACGCCGATAAGGCGGAGCAGGTGATTGCCGCCACTGAGGACAGCGCGTCCACCGAGTTTGAACACAGCGTGGCCTGCATCGGCGCGGCCACCTGCCAGCAGGGTGTCCGGGACAGTCAGAGCGTCCTCCAGACCCTGGTGAAGACCGTCCGGGAGGCCGGCATCCCCGACGGGGCCCTGCCCAAAATCGTGATCTCCGGCTGTCCCTCCAGCTGTGCCGCCCATCAGGCGGGGGCGATTGGCTTCCAGGGGGGCGTTAAGCTGGTGGACAAGAAGCCCCAGCCCGCCTTTAAGATGCTCCTCAACGGCACAGACGAGCTGGGTCAGGCCGCCTTCGGCCAGGAGGTGGGCACCGTCCTGGAGGCCGACCTGCCCGCCCTGCTGGTGGAGCTGGGCAAAGCGGCCGGGGCCGCCGGACAGCGCTGGGACCAGTGGTCGGAGGACCACGCCGCTGAGCGGGACGCCATCATTGCCAAATACCTGTAAGCACAGAAACCGCGGGGCGGCCCGGCCGGGCCGCCCTGTTTTAAGGAGGAACGCTTGTGGACATAAAGAAGATAGACCCAAGGCTGTTGAAGGCCATTGAGGAGGCGGCGGGCTTTCCCAACAAGCCCTACGATCTGACAAAGGTGAAGGCTATCAAAAGATGGCCTGATATTGGTCTATGGCGGGATGGTAACCAGGTAGGGGACTGGCTGGAAATTGAGACCGGCAATTTCGACCTGCTGGGGGAGCTGCCCAACCTTCACACCCTGATTTTCCCCTGGGGCTTTAGCCATAAGGATTATGCGTTTCTGAAAAGCTGTAAATTGTTGAAAAAATTGGACGCGGGGGAAACGAACTTTTGGGACTGTTCTCTGCTGAGCGAGCTGCCCAAGCTGCGGTATGTGCGTCTGCCGCAGAAAAAACAGCTGATCCATACGGAACTGCTGGATGGGCTGAGCGCTAAGGTGGACTTTTCCCCCTACCTCGCTGAGGAGCACAACCCGGTCCAATCCGCCCGGCCGGTGCCCCAGAAGAAGCCCTACCAGGGGGACGTCCCCCTGGAGGCCCTGCTGGAGGACATCAAGGCCCGGACAAAAGTCCCCGCCTACCGCCTGCGGGTCCAGCGGGGGAAGACCCCCGGCCTGACCGACAGCAAAATCGGCGGACTGCCCTACTGGGACCTGAGCCAGCCCTACCCGGCGGACGAGAAGGGCCAGCCCATGCAGCTGCTGGCCCAGATCAACTTCGGGGCGGAGGACATGGACAAGCCCTTTCCCAAAGCCGGCCTGCTCCAGTTTTTCATCGGGCTGGACGAGATGTTCGGCTGTAATTTTGCCTACGCCCCGGACCAGAAGAATTACCGGGTTGTCTACCACCCCGAAATTGACGGGAGCGTCACCCCGGACCAGGTGTCCGCACTGGGCGTTCCCGGCCTGGTGAACGACTACAGAACCAGTCCCCTGGAGGAGGAGCTGGCCATCTATGCGGAGCGGGAGGACAGCTCCGCCAATGACCGCTCCTTCGTCTTTGAGGAGGCCTTCCGGGCGGCGGTGAAAGCGGTGATGGGGGTGGATATGGGAGAGCAGAAGTCCTATGAGTTTCTGGACGAGGACGTCTATGACGAGCTGTTCGAGTCCTTCCTGGAGACCGACGACGGCTGCATGAACGGCGGCCACTGGATGCTGGGCTACCCCAGCTTTACCCAGGAGGACCCCCGGTCCGAGGACAGCCCCTTCGACACCCTGCTGCTCCAGGTCGACTCCATGCGGGACGAGGAGAACGGCTACTCCATTCTCTGGGGGGACTGCGGCGTAGCCAACTTCTTCATCTCCCGGACGGACCTGGAGAAGCTGGATTTCAGCCGGGTGCTCTACAATTGGGACTGCTGTTGACGGTCCGATCCCGTATATATCCCTCTGGATAATAAGCGGATTCCAGTCTATCGCCCAATACAGTGCCAAAAAAAGTCGAAACCTCGTGAGGTGTTCCCAACTGGGGACACCTCATTTTTGCCCTCTTGCCAATCGAACAAAGACACGATATACTATGGTCAAGCCGTTTACTACCGGGTAAACGATAAAGGGGGTATGCAAAATGAATCAGACATTCGGCGCCTTTGTCCGCCAGAAGCGGATGGCGCTGGGAATTTCCCTCCGGGGGCTGGCCGCGCGGCTGGGCCTGTCTCCCGTATATATGAGCATCATCGAAACAGACCGTAAACCTGCGCCGGCCAAGGAACATCTGGACAGGCTGGCAGAGGAACTGCATCTGAGCAAAGAGGAGCGGGAGCTGTTTCTGGATCTGGCAGCCGCATCCCAAAAAATGAAGGTCCCGGCAGACCTGCCGGAGTATATCATGGAGCGGGACATCGTCCGCGCCGCTCTGCGCACCGCCAAGGAGGTGGATGCCACTGACGAGGAGTGGCAGGAGTTTATTGACCGTATCACTAAACGGACGTCCAAGAACAGGAGGGATGGACCATGACAAATATCTATTATCAGGAACAGGTGCTTGAAAATATTGCGCGAAAGGTGCTGTGCGGCTATGATTCCGCGCTGTACTACGGTTCCCCTGCCGCCGTCCCCATTGAGGAGATGATCGAGGCCCACGGCGTATCCCTGGAGTACCAGTATCTCCGGAAGAATGGCCGCATCCTGGGCAAGACCATTTTTGACGAAGGTCTGGAGGCGGTGTATGACATGGAAAACCAGGAGTACACCCTCTTCCCTGTCCAAGCCGGCACCATTCTCATTGACGCCTCGCTCTGTGAGGAGGACGCCAGCACAGGCCGTCTGCGCTTTACCTGTGCCCACGAGCTGGCCCATTGGATACTCCACAAAAAGCTGTACACCGGCACAGGCCGGAGCGCGGCTATGATTACAGAACAGTCCGAGACTACCCTGGAAGTACAGGCCAATATGCTTGGCTCCGCCATCCTTATGCCCATCGCCCAAATCAAGCGGTGCTTCTACCAGCTCCGGGGAGGCCGTCAGGACGGCCAGCTCATCGACGATATGGCCGATGTGTTTCAGGTGTCCAGACAGGCCATGCGCATCCGGCTCACCAACCACCGACTGCTGTAAAGTTTTATCGTTATGTTCACTAAAAAGGGAACAGCAGGAGGTGGAAATGAAGGAGAAGGAATCCCGCACGATCTACTGCCCGGTTTGTCACCGGGGCCGTATTCTGGACGCGGCAAGCCAGACAGATCCCGCGCACCTGCGGCTCTTCGGGCCACGGCAGTCCGCCAAGGCGGAGTGGTTCACCAAATGTCCAAAATGCGGGGCACAGATCGGCATGATATTTCAGAGAGAAGTAAATATTGAGCAGCAGCAGGCGGGAGCGTGATCCCGTCTCTCCCTCAACCCCAATACTTAGTCAAGCGCACCAACCGCCCGTCATCACCGAGCAGGCAGCGTATCACATCGCACTACACTGCCTCTCCTGACCGGCCCCGCCCGATACTCGGGCCGCGGCAGGCCGGGATATCAGGGATGTAACTACGGGAGCCATCGCGTTCGGAGCCTTACAGGTAGCTTTTTAGCTATGTGTAAGGCTCCTTTTTTGTTGTCCTTTTCGCCAGCTGAAAGGCGGAAAGGATTTTTATGTCTCTGCACTTTTGGCAGCCCTATACAGCGAAATACCCGTGACCTCCAATCTCAAAACCGCACCTTTCCCCCAAATTTTGAGATTGGAGATCACCCAAATGAAATTTACATATTTGGTCTATAAGCAGGTCAACGGTACCCGGCAGCTTGCCGCCGCGACACAAGAGGAGTGGGACGCCATTCTGAAAAAAAACAGACGGCTGCCGTTAGAGCAGCGCCGCCGCTTCATGAAGGACTGTATTGAGGACGGGGATGAAGTGGATTGTATGTATATCGAAGTGCCCGCCTCGGAGCATCGGGAGTGGAACAGCAAAAATACGATCAGACAGAAGAATCGTAAGCTTGGTATGCGCTATACACATCAGTCTCTGGACGCCGGAGTCCCGGATACTGATGTAGAGACGCTGCACGAATGCGTTCCCTCTGGATTCAATCTCGAGGGCGCTGTAGCGGATCAGGTTCTCATAGAAGAACTGAAATGTGCGCTGCGGGCCTGGCAGCCCTGGGCGGAGGAGCTGATGGATCTCTACATGGCCGGGGCAAAGCGTTCCTGCACAAACGATCTATGCAAAAAATACCGTCTCAGTGATCGGACTGTTCAGAGGCGGAAAGAAGCCTTTGAAAAATTTGTTTTGGAATTTTTGAAAAAATAATGTCGGTTTCAGGCTCTGGAGGTTGTGGTAAAGGGATGAGAGGGCAAAACAGCCCCTCGTGCTCTTTGAAAAACACCGCGCCCTGCGGTCATATCCGGCAACTGGAATACGTTCCCTGACGGTCCGTGTGAGAAACGGAAAGCGATAGGTCAGATGCGCCAAGACCACCTGTAGCGGCAAAGGAATTGCAGTGAATTTTCTTTTCTGTTATAAAAGACGGCCAAATAAGGTGCCCAGCGGTCCCCATCCAGACAAAAACAGCCCTGGCAAGCTGTTTCGCAACGACCCCGTCAGAATACAATGATACTCCTGCCCAGCCACAGCCCTGCTACGCAGGATCACGCAATGGGGGCAGCTCGGAGAGAACCTCGGAGGGGTGAAACGCCCGTGATGTGCGCCAGCACAGTTCCAGACTGCCGCCCAAGGCTCGGGAAGTAGTGTCGAATAGAGCCAGTAAGCGATTAATAGCAGAAACAGCGGGGCCGTTCTCAAAAAGGAATATCATATCTTCCACCTGCAAGGATGGCCCCGCTTCTTATCATAATTTACTGTATGAGCGGATCATGTAAATCAATTGAATACTCAGGGCAGAGAAAAGTGCGGTTGGTTACCGCATTTTTCTTTGTCCTGATCAAAGACAGGCGCATTCACGCCAGAAAGGAGAGAATTCAATGAACGTCAGAAAATCAGTATACTATAGTGCCATGTTTGCTGCGCTGGACACCCTGATGGCGGCAAATTTGCCGCAGATGGAGCGGTACTATGAGATTGGCCGGTTGGTCAGCAGCAGACCGGAAAAGGGCGCGGCTGTCATGGCAGCAGAATATCTGCAAGGCAGGTATCCTGATGTCTCCGGGTTCTCTCCCAGAAACCTGCGGCGGATGCGGGCATTTTACTGTACCTATGAAGCCGTTCCCGAGGTGCTCTCTCAGGCCATGTCCATCGGCTGGACACAGAATGCGGTTATCCTGGAGACGGAGCTTTCTCTCCAGGAGCGTGCCTGGTACATCCGGGCGGCCAATCAGTTCGGCTGGTCAAAGCTGGAGCTCCAGCGGCAGATTATATCATGCGCCCACCTGGAAATGGTGCTCGACTTTCCTACCGAAGTGTGCTACACTGAAGAAAATAGCACTGAAACGGAGCAGAATAGCAATGATAAGAATACTTTTTATTTGTCACGGCAACATATGTCGTAGCCCAATGGCCGAGTTCGTGATGAAGGACCTGGTGAGGAAAGCTGGACTGGAGAACCAATTCCACATCGAATCCGCCGCCACCAGCACCGAGGAGATCGGCAATCCGGTCTATCCCCCGGCCCGCCGCAAGCTGGCCGAGCATGGCATCGACTGCGCCGGCAAAACGGCCCGCCAGTTGAGGAACGAGGACTACGACCGCTTCGACCTCCTGATCGGGATGGACAGAGCCAACCTTCGAAACATGCATCGCATCTGCGGCGGTGATTTCGACGGCAAACTGCATCTGCTGATGGAGTATGCGGGCCGCCCAGATGCCGAGGTCGCAGACCCCTGGTATACGGGTGACTTCGAGACCACCTGGCAGGATGTGCTGGCTGGATGTCAGGGAGTGTTGGATATATTGAAAAATCATAGTGGAATTGTCGACGAAAGTATGATATACTAAGGTCAGGAAAACTTTTTATAAGGAGCTTGTGTATGGGCCTTTTACCAATGGGGGCAGATATCCTGCCGCCGTCCGACGACCGGGTATTTAAGCTGATCCTGACCCCTCTGGATGCGAAGCCGGTGCTGATCGATCTGGTTTCCTCTATCATCAAACGCCCTGTGCTCGATGTTGAGGTGCGTAATAATGACATCCCACCCAGCGATACAGAGGAGAAAGCGGAACGGCTTGATGTAAACTGCCGTATTGACGACGGTTCCCAGATTGATTTGGAGATGCAGGCCAGTCGAATCCAGGAGGACTCCGACGGCAGATATCAAAACTTGAAGGGCAAGAGCATATACTATCTATGCGACCTCCACTCCTCACAGCCGTCCAGGGGAGTGCGTCGGTATGACCGGCTGTCCCGGACCTATCAGGTGACATTCTGCTCCTACACAGTATTCCCCAACCGGAGCGATTACGTCAATTCCTTCTCACTGCGGCACGACGAGGACAATGAACTGCTGTCCGACGCGATTCAGGTTGTGTATGTAGAGTTGAGCAAGCTCCAGGAGATCATGAAGAAGTCAGTAGACGACATGACAGATCTGGAAAAATGGGCTGTGTTTTTCCAGTACGCCAGCGAGCCGAACCATCGAGAGACGGTAAATAAGGTCATAGCGTCGAAGGAGGTGCTGCAAATGGCCGGGAATCGATTGATGAGCATCAGTCAGGATGAGCGGGAACGAGCAGTGTTCCGCAGCCGCAGGATGTTCCAGACAGATATGCAGTCTGATCTGGCGACTGCTGAGGACAGAGGGGAACGCAGAGGTCGGGCAGAAGGCCGGGCGGAAGGTCGGGCAGAAGGCCGAGCAGAAGGCCGGGCGGAAGGTCGGGCAGAAGGTGTTTTATCCGCAATTCAAAGTCTGATGGATAGTATGGGATTGTCTGTCGATCAGGCGATGAATGTCTTAAAAATTGCGGAAACAGATCGTCCGAAGTACCGCAGTATGCTGAGTGGTCAGTAAGTTACCAGAGCAGAAAAATCAGACACAAACGCGCCGGTTGCCTGTCAGGCAGCCGGCGCTTATTTTTAAATCGGAGGTACTAAAATGTCAGGTCCATTAAAAAGCGGAGGCGCTCAGATGACTATTACGGTACAGGGTCACGAGGTAACCCTGTACTTTTCCAGTGAGCCAAACAGCCAGGTGGTATCCCAGGTCAAACAGGCTCTCCTTGGGACATATCTGTCGAAAGAACAGTAATTTTCTTCTTTTTGTTGAGTATTTCAGTAGCTATATTGGCCGTGGTGTGGGATACTGTGGTCAGCAAAAAGCTGTGTACCTCGACAATTGGATAGGATCAAATGTCCGCCCTCTCACACTACAAAACATAGAGAGGACGGATCACAATGGCTGAAAGAGTTGAATGTTTATATAGAGTATCCACTACAAAACAGGTGGATCACGATGAGCAGAACCAGGCTGATATCCCAATGCAGCGTAAAGCCTGCCGGAAGTTCGCTAAGCAGATGGGCTGGATCATTGTAGGCGAGGAACAGGAAGACGGTGTATCCGGCTTCAAGGTCAGCGCCAATGACCGGGACAAACTCCAGCTTCTCAAGGATCGGGCTGAACAGGGCAAGTTCGACATCCTGCTTGTGTTCATGTTCGACCGTCTGGGCCGCAAATCGGATGAGACCCCCTTCGTAGTGGAGTGGTTCGTGAAACATGGTATCCGGGTCTGGAGTGTCAATGAGGGAGAGCAGAGGTTTGAATCCCACACCGACCGACTTACCAACTACATCCGTTTTTGGCAGGCCGACGGTGAGAGCCAAAAGACCTCCATTCGCACCAAAACGGCCCTGGGCCAGATGGTGCTGGAGGGGCGGTTCCGGGGTGGCAAGACCCCCTATGGTTACCGCCTGGAGAAAAGCGGCGTCCTCAATAAGCGGAAGCATGAGGTCAGTCGGCTGGTAGTTGATGAGGAGGAGGCCGAGGTTGTCCGCATGATGTTCGACCTGTGCATCTCCTCCGGATACGGAAAATTCCGGCTGGCTCATTTCCTGAACGACCACGGCATCCGAAACCGTAAGGGTGAAAATTGGCACGACGCCACCATCGGGGCCATTCTCCACAATCCACTTTACAAGGGTATCCTGCGTAGCGGCGAAACTTACTCCGAACCCTTTGAGGAACTCCAGATCATCAAACCGGAGTTCTTTGATATGGCTCAAGCCCTGATGAGCGCACGAAGCAACGAACAGAAGAACTATCGAACCATACCGCTGAACACCACTGGCCAGTCCCTGCTCTCTGGCAACGTATTCTGCGGCCACTGCGGCGGAAGACTGACGCTGACCACCAACGGAAAAGTGTACCGCCAGGCAGACGGGACCTGTGCAAAAAAGAAGCGCATCTGCTACAACAAAACACGCCATCGCGCGGAGTGTGATGGCCAAACAGGATACACAATGCACATTCTGGATGATATCATTGCGGACATCCTGCATCAGGTCTTCGACAAGATGAAAAGCGCTACCAGCGACATGATTATTGGAGCCGCCCATCAGAAGCAGATGGCACTTCTCCAAGGCGATCTGAAGCGGGCCAAGGCTGAAAACACCAAAGCAAATGTGGAATATGAATCCCTGAAGGCTGAAGTTCTGAAAGCCGTCCAAGGTAAAAGCTCCCTGCCGACGGATGTACTCAACGAGCTCTTGGATGAGACCCGCCAGCGGGTGCTGGATAAACCAGGACTATACCGGGCATGACACCCGGTTTCCGCCCCACATCAAGGAGGATACAGCACAATGACCATCGGCCTGATTGACGTTGACGGCCACAATTTCCCAAACCTTGCCCTCATGAAAATATCAGCGTGGCACAAGGCCAAGGGGGACACGGTAGAGTGGTGGTGGGGCCTCGGCGGAGAGTATGACCTCGTTTATATGAGCAAG
>OFFH01001741.1_pt1 | contig 10541 bp, 7 predicted proteins | sample 1521341 | NCBI WGS metagenome assembly OFFH01 (sample SAMEA3504108, study PRJEB24116) | mouse gut metagenome | biome: mouse gut; feature: mouse-associated habitat; material: faeces | place: Denmark | collected 2011 | reverse complement strand
GTACCGTCGCACATGTCAAATTCCGTGCCGCCGTCACATTCCCAGTGAACAGGGACGGCGTCTTTCTGATAGGAGAGGGAATCAATGTGCACTTCGTCTGCCACCATGAAAGCAGAATAAAAGCCAAGACCGAAATGACCGATAATCTGCTCCTCGCTGGCTTTGTCCTTATATTTTTCCAGGAAATCCGTGGCTCCGGAAAATGCGATTTGATTAATGTATTCCTCCACCTCGTCAGCAGTCATTCCCAGGCCATTGTCAATGAACTTAAGCGTCTTTTCCTCCGGGTTTACCAGAATCTGAATTTTTGCCTCATAGTCTGCGGGCATTTCGTATTCGCCCATCAGATCCAGTTTTTTCAGCTTGGTAATGGCGTCGCAGCCGTTGGAAATTAACTCACGGTAAAAAATATCGTGATCGGAATAGAGCCATTTTTTTATAATGGGGAAAATATTGTCGCTGTTGATGGAAAGGTTTCCGTGTTTGTTACTCATAAAATTACGCTCCTTTGTTTTCATTTAAGGTTTCTGTATTTAATCTAAAAAAGATTGTAATACCCAAAAATGAAAAAGTCAATAGGAAATTAGCACTCTCTGTAAAAGAGTGCTAACAAATACTGGAAAAGCAAGGAAAATCAAGGGCTGCACGAATTATTAAAAGTTTATAAACTAGAAACGTTTGTTGACACTTGGCTATATTTATCTTAAAATGAAAAGGCAGGGTAATAATATAGAAGTAAAGAGGTGGCCGATGAATAATCAGTTATTAAAAAAGTATGAAGCCATGGGGTTTGATAAGGGGCAAATGGAAGAAATTCGTCAGGGAATTGAGAAAGGGCTGGACGTATCCTGGTATACTTCTGTAAATTATGACTGGTTTCAGATGGAAGAGATTAAGAAAGGACTGGAGTGCGGACTGGACGTGTCCGTTTATGCCAGGCCAGAGATTTCTTATGACCGTATGCGTCAGATCCGCAAAGGTCTGAAAGAAGGCATAGATCTATCAGAACATCAAAAGCTGGGAGCAGGATATCTTCGGCAGATCCGCAAGGCAAAGCAGAGAAATGTTAATATTTTTCCTTATATCACCGAGGGGTACGAGCCAGATCAGTTGGAAGAGATCCGGCTGGCTTTGGAGCACAAGGCAGATGTAAGCTCTTTCCTGATCAAAGAGTTTCTAGGAGAATCGATACGGGAGATCCGGCTGGGCGTGGAAGAAGGCCTGGACGTAACCGTGTATGCGAAAATTAACTTTGGCTGGCAGCAAATGAGAGAGATCCGGCTTGGCCTGGAACGACGTGTGGACGTATCTATATATGCAAGGGAATTGTACCGTTGGCAGCAGATGAGAGAGATCCGGCTTGGCCTGGAAGAGGGACTAGACGTATCAGCTTATAGCAGCATGATGTACTCGGCAAAAGAGATGGAGAAGATCCGCAAGAAGATGATGACGCAAGCGGATGCTACGGAAGATATTCAGTTTGAAATGCTAGAAGAGCAGGCGAAGCTTGCGTCCGAATGCCTGGTGACAGTGAGCCAGGACAAAATGGAAGCATATGTGACGCTGGAAAAAGGATCCTGCAAGACAAAGAATGAAATCATGCGCCTTCTGGCAAAGGAAAATATCGTATTTGGAATTAAACAGGATAATATAGAGAAATATTTAAAAGAATCGGATCATGCAACCAACCGTTTTCTGGCTGCAGAAGGGGTAAGGCCAGAACGGGGCAGGGATGGATACTATGAATTCTTTTTCCGGACAGGGATTCCCCAGATTCCCGCCATCCGGGAGGATGGCTCGATTGACTATAAAAATACCGTGTATTTTGAGCAAGTGAAGGCAGGGCAGGTGATCGCTGTATATCATGAGGCTCAGCCAGGAATGGGAGGAAGAACGGTGGACGGCACAGAGCTTCCGGCTCAAGGAGGGCAGGAGAAGCAGATGCTTAAAGGAAGAGGGTTTCTGCTTTCCCAGGATAAGAAGACTTACATTGCCAGAGAGTCCGGGAAGATTGAGCTCAAAAATAATGAGATTACCATACAGCCGCTTCTGGTGGTCGACGAGGTAACCATCTCCACGGGCAATTTGCGCTTTAACGGAAGCATCTGGGTCAGAGGAAACGTGGGAAGCGGAGTGGTGATACAGTCAAAAGACGAATTGATTGTAGAAGGAAATGTGGAAGCTGCCCATCTGCAGAGCGGGCAGAAGATTGTCATTAAAAAAGGCGTTTCCGGCGGCGGCCTTGCCGTCATCGAATCAGCAGGAGATATTCATGGAAAGTTTTTTGAGGGAGCGTCTCTTACTGCAAATGGCGGAATTTATGCAAATTATGTCATGAACAGCAACCTGATAGCCGGAAAGGACATTATGATTTCTGGTACGAGAGGAGCGATTATCGGTGGCAGCGCAGCGGCAGTCCAGGGGATTGAGGCGCATCATATTGGAAACCGCGCCGGACTGCTTACCAGTATCTTCCTAGGAGTCAGTCAGGCGATGATTGAAAAGGAAGAAGAAGCGGAGATGAAATTAAAGAAATTCCAGTCGGAGCTTGCAATTTTTGAGGAAGCCTATCGGAAGCTGCAAAAGCAATATCCGCCGGAGATCAGGAATGGGATGGACTTATACCTGAAAGTGGAACAGGCTACTTATATCAAGCGTAAGCAGATGGAATTGCAGATGGAACGTGCCAAGGAATTAGAGCAAAAGCGCAGCAAGGCAAATGAGGCGAAAATGGTGGTGCATGGCATTCTCAATGCCGGTACCGTGGTGCAGATGAACGGGATGCATTGGAGCGCGGCCAATTCTGTGAAAAATGTCACAGTGCGTCTGTCATTCAAAGAAATCGGCGTATTTCGGAATTAAGGAGGGTACATATGAATCGGGATAAAATGTTGATTGTGGATGATATGGAAAGCAACCGTTTGATTTTGGCGGAGATTTTTCGCTCAGATTACCAGATCCTGCAGGCAGGCGACACGGCGGCGGCGCTGCAGACGTTGGAACAGTATCAGAAAGAGACGGCGGCGGTATTGTTGGACTGGCACTTGTCGAACGAAGACGGCAGCAGGGTCTTGGAAGTGATGAAGAAAAAGGGATGGATGAATCACATTCCAGTACTGATTGTCACGGCGGAGCATTCCGCCGAGGTCGAAAAAAAGTGTATTCGCATGGGAGCCTCCGACTTGATTCGAAAGCCGTTTGATCCAGATGTGATTAAAAACCGCGTCTATAATAACATATCTTTGTACCAGCACAAGAATCAGATGGAAGCGAAAGTGCGGGAACAAAACCAGATGTTGCGCAAGCAGTACGCTGTGATGAAGCTTCAGGCGGAGAAATTAAAAAAGAGCAATGAGAAAATGATTGATATCGTGTGCAATATTTTAGAGCACCATTATCCTGAGTTTTCGGAAAATATGCAGATTACAAGGGAGATCAGCAGGATTGTCGGAAAGAATGTCATGCAGAATTATCCCGAGTACAAGCTGACAGACCAAGATGTGGAGGCCATTGCGGAACTGTCTTCTCTGCGTGATATCGGAAAGCTCTTAATCTCAGATCATGTGCTGTATAAGCCGGCAAAGCTTACAAAGGAAGAGACAGAGTATATGAAGTCTCATACGACCAAAGGCTGTGAGATCATGAAAATGATGAAAGATCTGCAGACGCCTGAGTATCATAAAAAGAGCATGGAGATCTGCCGCTATCACCATGAGCGTTATGACGGAACGGGATATCCAGAAGGATTAAAAGGAGACGAAATACCGATTTCTGCGCAGATTGTATCCGTGGTAGACGCATATCACGCCTTAATCACGGAACGTATTTATAAACGGGCTTACTCTAAAGAAGAAGCATATTATATGATCCTGGGCGGGGAATGCGGGATTTTTTCTCCTAAGATCATGGAGTGCTTCCGCATGTCGAGAACAGAGATGGAGGCAATCAATGCTGATGCAGAAGAAAGCGCCTGAGAATGGAAGACGTTAGGGAGGGAGCCTATGGCAGAGCATACGAAGGGAAGCATGATCAGCGGGAACCCCGCAAAGGCGTTGATTGGATTCACGCTGCCCATGGTGGCAGGAAATCTTTTTCAGCAGTTTTATAATATAATGGACTCCATCATTGTGGGAAACGTGGTGGGAGAAGAAGCGCTTGCGGCAGTGGGCGCTTCTACTGCTGTCACCATGTTGTTTGTGATGGTGGCAATTGGAACGGGCATAGGCTGCTCGGTGGTGATTTCCCAGCTATTTGGGGCGAATCAGCTAGAGAAAATGAAGACGGCGATTTCTACGGCTCTGTTCTCAATTCTGGGATTCAGTATTTTTCTCAGCATCGTGGGGAGCATGATTAATCGGGGACTAATGCGACTGATGGGAACGCCGGACAATGTGTTTGAGGAAGCGGCGGACTATATGCAGATTTATTTCTTTGGATTTGCATTTCTTTTTCTATATAATGCATTTTCTGCAATATTTAACGCATTGGGGGATTCCAGAAAACCGCTGTTGTTTCTAATGTTTTCTTCGCTGTTAAATATCGGTCTCGATCTTTACTTCGTGGCAGAACTTCACTTGGGCGTGGCAGGGGTGGCCTGGGCTACCCTGATTGCACAGGGTATTTCTGCGCTTTTGTCTTTCTTTTTTCTGATGCGTAAGCTGCAAGGATTAAAGACCGAGACATTTGCTAAGTTTGACGTCAGCCTTCTGGCAAATATGGTAAAGGTAGCGATACCAACCATCGTTCAGCAGTCCATAGTCTCAGTAGGGATGCTGCTGATCCAGTCTGCGGTAAACCGGTTTGGTTCCAGTTTTCTTGCAGGATACACGGCGGCGACGAAGATCGACAGTATTGCGATTGTCCCGATGGTGGCCGTGGGGAATGCGGCGTCTACTTATACGGCTCAGAATATGGGGGCGAAAAAGCCGCAACGCATTGGACAAGGATACCGGCTCTGTCTTCTGATGGCAGTCTGTATCGGGCTTGCCATTGCCCTCCTTTTGCATTTTACAGGGGACGGTTTCGTAGGGCTGTTTTTAAATTCGGATTCCAGTGCGGAGGCGATCTCCATCGGGGCGCGTTATCTTAGCACGGTTTCCATGTTCTATTTTGTGATGGGAATCATGAATGTCAGCAACGGAATACTGCGGGGGGCGGCAGACATGAGGTGGTTTTTATGCAGCAGTCTTTGCAATCTTGCCGTCAGGGTATCTTTGACGTATGCTCTGGCAGATGCCACTGGGGGAATGATCATATTATGGGCAAATCCCGCTGGCTGGGCAGTGGGGCTGATGATTGCCGGATTCCGGTATTTTCAGGGTGGCTGGAAGCAAAAGCAAATCATATGAGTTTGACATAAGGAACGTATCATTTGGAGCTTTTCGTTGAGTTCAAGGCTAGTCAATGTTATACTGGAATTGCCGATGATGCAAACGAAAATTATAAAAAGGAAGAACGAAAGAGTGTGCTTATTCTTTCAGGACTGCCTGTTTGTGCAAATATGCACAGAATGGAGGAAAAGATTTGGAAGCAAAGGAAGTGAAAGTCTTAGACGAGATTTTAGCGGCTCATGATAACAGTCAGACGGCCGTTATTGCGATTATGCAGGACATTCAGAAGGTATACCGGTACTTGCCAGAAGAAATGCTTTGCTATATTGCTAGGAAGCTGCACTTGAGCGAGGCGAAAGTGTATGGGGTGGCAACATTTTATGAGAATTTCTCCCTCGAGCCTAAGGGAAAATATGTGATTAAGATCTGCGACGGAACGGCGTGCCATGTGCGGCAGTCCACAGCCATTTTGGAAGAAATCCGAAAGATTCTTGGGGTTACGGCTGCAAAGCCCACTACGGACGACATGATGTTTACGGTGGAGACGGTGTCTTGCCTGGGCGCCTGCGGCCTGGCTCCGGTCTGCACGGTCAACGACGCAGTGTACCCGGCGATGACGCCGGAGAAAGCAAGGCAACTGATTCAGGAGTTAAGAGAAGGCAAGGCTGTCGGAGAGGGGGCTTGTGATGAGAATTAATACCAGGCAGGAGCTGGAAGCGAAAAGAAAAGAATATGCAGCGTCCTTAAAGACACAGAGAAAGCAGATCCTGATTTGTGCCGGGACCGGATGCGTGGCGGGAGGCTCGCTAAATATCTACGCCAGAATGCAGGAAATTCTGATCAAACGGGGCATTAAATGTTCCTTAGTGCTGGAAAAAGAACCTCATGATGAGAGCATTGGACTCAAAAAATCCGGCTGTCATGGGTTCTGCGAGATGGGTCCTTTGCTTCGGATAGAGCCAGAAGGAATTTTATATGTCAAGGTTCAAACAAAAGACTGTGAGGAGATCATTGACAAGAGCATCGTGGCAGATGAGATTATTGAGCGCCTCGTGTACCATGACAAAGAGGGCAAAGCTTATGAAAAGCAGGATGATATTCCGTTCTATAAGCAGCAGACCCGGGTGGCCTTGGAGGACTGTGGAAGGATTAATGCGGAGTCCATCAAAGAATACATAGCGGTAGGCGGTTATAGCGCCGTGGCAAAAGCATTGTTTGACATGACGCCTTTGCAGATCGTGGACGAAGTGTCTGAGGCTTCCCTGCGGGGACGGGGAGGCGGAGGCTTTCCCACTGGACGAAAATGGGCGCAGGTGCTGGCGCAGCAGGAGGAGGTCAAATATATCGTCTGCAACGGCGACGAGGGCGATCCAGGCGCGTTTATGGACCGCAGCATGATGGAAGGCGATCCTCACCGGGTGATTGAAGGGATGCTGATTGCTGGAATTGCCACGGGCGCGCATTACGGGTATATCTATGTTCGCGCAGAATATCCCCTTGCAGTAGAGCGGTTGCAGAATGCGATTCATAAAGCGCAAGAAAAAGGACTGCTAGGAGAGAACATCTTAGGCTCGGGATTTTCCTTTGATTTGAAAATCAGTCAGGGCGCAGGCGCATTCGTGTGCGGGGAGGGCTCTGCATTGACAGCTTCCATCGAAGGAAACCGTGGCATGCCAAGAGTCAAGCCGCCTCGTACCGTGGAGAAAGGGCTGTTTGAGAAGCCGACAGTGTTGAATAACGTGGAGACTTACTGTAACGTGCCTCCGATCATCGATAAAGGAGCAGAATGGTATAAGACCATCGGGCCAGACAACAACCATGGAACCAAGGCGTTTGCCCTTACTGGGAATGTAAGAAATACTGGATTAATCGAAGTTCCCATGGGAACGCCTCTGCGAAAAGTCATCTTTGACATCGGCGGCGGCGTCAAGGGCGGCGGATTTAAGGCGGTGCAGATCGGCGGGCCCTCCGGCGGCTGTCTCACCGAGGAGTACCTGGACATGCCACTGGACTTCGACTCCCTGAAAAAGCTGGGGGCCATGATCGGCTCCGGCGGTCTGGTGGTCATGGACGAGGACACCTGCATGGTGGAGGTGGCCCGGTTCTTTATGAACTTCACCCAGAACGAGTCCTGCGGCAAGTGCGTTCCCTGCCGGGAGGGCACCCGGCGGATGCTGGAGATTCTCACCCGCATCGTCAACAACGAGGGCTCTCTGGAGGACCTGGACCTGTTGGAGGAGCTGTCCGCCACCATCAGCGAGACCGCCCTGTGCGGCCTGGGACAGTCCGCCTGCAAGCCGGTGCAGAGCACGTTAAAGTATTTCCGGGACGAGTACCTGGCCCACGTGGTGGACAAGCACTGTCCCCACTGCAACGGCCGCAAGAAGGTGCTCCAGATCGATCCGGAGCTGTGTAAGGGCTGCGGCAAGTGCATGAAGCAGTGCCCCATGGAGGCCATCACCGGACAGATCCGGATGCCCCATGTCATCGACACAGAGAAGTGTATCAAGTGCGGCGCGTGCTGGGGCTGCTGTCCCTTCGGCGCCATTCGGGAGGAGTGAGCAGTATGGCAAAGGGAATTATGTACATCGACGGCCAGCGGGTCCCCTTCGACGGGGAGCCCAATGTGCTGTCCGTCATTCGGAAAGCGGGCATCGAGATGCCCACCTTCTGCTACTACTCCGACCTGTCGGTCTACGGCGCGTGCCGGATGTGCGTGGTGGAGGACGAGCGGGGGAAGATTGAGACCTCCTGCTCCATGCAGCCCCGGGATGGGCTGAAGATTCGCACCAACACCGCCCGGCTGCTGAAGCACCGGCGGATGATTCTGGAGCTGATGCTGGCCTCTCACAACTGCTCCTGCACCACCTGTCAAAAGAGCGGTGACTGCCACCTCCAGGACCTGGCGGTTCAGTTCGGCATCAACACTGTCCGCTTCGGGGACAACCGGGAGTGCGGAGCCTTTGACGACTCCAGCCCCGCCATTGTCCGGGACCCCACCAAGTGCATCCTCTGCGGCGACTGCGTCCGCGTGTGCAGCGAGAACATCGGCATGAACATCATCGACTTCGCCCACCGGGGCTATAATATGCAGGTGACCCCCGCCTTTGGCCGTAATCTGTCCGAGACCAAGTGCGTCAGCTGCGGTCAGTGCTCCGCCGTCTGCCCCACCGGCGCTATCACCGTCTACAACCAGATCGGCCCCGCCTGGCGGGCCATCCACGACCCCCAGAAGCGGGTGGTGGTTCAGATCGCCCCCGCCGTCCGAGTGGCGGTTGGCGAGGCCTTTGGCCTGGCCCCCGGCCAGAACGCCCTGGACCTGCTGGTGTCCGCCCTGAAAATGATGGGGGTGGACGAGGTCTACGACACCACCTTCGGTGCGGACTTCACCACCATCGAGGAGGGCACCGAGTTCCTTCAGCGTCTGGAGAAGGGGGGCCCCTTCCCCATGTTCACCTCCTGCTGCCCCGCCTGGGTGAAGTATCTGGAGAATGAGAACCCCAAGTATTTGAAGCACATCTCCACCTGCAAGTCCCCCATGGAGATGTTCGCCGCCATCCTCCGGGACCGCTACGCCGAGAAGGACAGGGAGGACGGCCGCACCACCTTCCACATCGCCATCATGCCCTGCACCGCCAAGAAGATGGAGGCCGCCCGGCCCGAGTTTGTCCGCGACGGCAGGCGGGATGTGGACCTGGTGCTCACCACCCAGGAGGTGGTCAACATGATTAAGGAGTCGGGCATCCAGCTGCCGCAGATCGAGCTGGAGTCCCCCGAGCTGCCCTTCGGCCTGGGCTCGGGTGCCGGCGTTATTTACGGCACCACCGGCGGCGTGGCCGAGGCGGTGGTCCGGTTCTGCCTGCCCGACAAGCCCAAGAACGTGCTGCGGGAGCTGAAATACTCCCCCCTCCGGGGCAACAAGGCCATCCGGGTGGCCGTTATCAGGGTGGGGGACCGGGACGTCCACATGGCTATCGTCCACGGCCTGGCCAACGCTCAGAAGCTCCTCAAGGAGATCGAGGCGGGCAACGCCTACTTCGACCTGGTGGAGGTTATGACCTGTCAGGGCGGCTGTGTGGGCGGCGCGGGCCAGCCCCACGGCATGAAGCAGGATAAGGATGACCGGGCCGAGGGCCTGTACAACCTGGACCGCATGGCCCCTTTCAAGCGGGCCGAGCGCAACCCGGTGGTGGCCTCCTTCCTCCAGGGCCTGGACGAGGACAAGCGCCATACGCTGCTCCACGTGGACTACGTGAAGGAGTAAAATCAAAAACGACCCGGACTGTGGTGTCCGGGTCGTTTTTTCGGCGTTATGCCTGGAAAAGGGGGGTGGAGAGATAGCGGTCCCCGGTGTCAGGAAGGAGGGTCACAATGGTTTTGCCCCGGTTTTCCGGCTCTTTGGCCAGCTCGATGGCGGCGTGGAGGGCCGCGCCGGAGGAGATGCCGGCCAGAATCCCCTCCCGCCTGCCCAGCAGCCGGGCGGCGCGGTAGGCGTCCTCGGTGGAGACGGGGATGACCCGGTCGTAGACCGAGGTGTCCAGCACCTGGGGGACAAAGCCCGCCCCGATGCCCTGGATGCCGTGGGCTCCGGCCCGGCCCTCGGTGAGGACGGGAGAGTCCTCGGGCTCTACAGCCACCACCTGCACCGCCGGGTTCTGCCCCTTCAAATACTGTCCCACGCCGGTGAGAGTGCCGCCGGTGCCCACGCCGGCCACGAAGATGTCCACCTGGCCGTCGGTGTCCTCCCAGATTTCGGGGCCGGTGGCGGCCTTGTGGGCGGCAGGGTTGGCCGGATTCACGAACTGGCCGGGGATAAAGCCGCCGGGAATCTCCGCCGCCAGCTCCTCCGCCCGCCGGATAGCCCCCTCCATCCCCTGGGCGCCGTCACTGAGCACCAGCTCGGCCCCGTAGGCCGTCATGAGCTGACGCCGCTCCAGGCTCATGGTGTCCGGCATGACAATGATGATCCGATAGCCCCGGGCCGCCGCAACACAGGCCAGACCGATGCCCGTGTTGCCCGAGGTGGGTTCAATAATGACCGAATCGGGCTTCAGCCTGCCGCTGGCCTCCCCGTCGTCCAGCATGGCCCTGGCTACCCGGTCCTTGGCCGAGCCGGCGGGATTCAAAAACTCCAGCTTGGCCAGGACCCGGGCGTTCAGCCCGGCTTCCTGTCCGATGCGGGCCAGCTCCAGCAGCGGGGGGCCGCCGATC
>OFFH01001725.1_pt1 | contig 10609 bp, 6 predicted proteins | sample 1521341 | NCBI WGS metagenome assembly OFFH01 (sample SAMEA3504108, study PRJEB24116) | mouse gut metagenome | biome: mouse gut; feature: mouse-associated habitat; material: faeces | place: Denmark | collected 2011 | reverse complement strand
TCACAGCCGATAATGGGCCGGATGCCGGCCGCCCTGGCCTCCCGGTAAAAGTCAATGACGCCGTACATGACGCCGTGGTCTGTGATGGCAGCGCTGTCCATCCCCAGCTCCTTCACACGGGCCACATACTCTTTGATTTTGTTGGAACCGTCCAGAAGAGAATACTCTGTGTGGACGTGAAGATGCGCAAATGCCATATGGGGACTCCTTTTTTCTATCTTCTATTCATCAATTTGGTGCCATTTTTCTTATTTTATGGAATCCACAATGAACCGGACAGTGCTGCTGCGCTGCTCTTCCCCGGAGAGCGCCGGAATACCGTCCCCTTCCTGGACTCCATAACAGCCAAACTGGGCATGACAGCCTCCTTCTATCACATATTCCCGGGTATCCCCCGGAAGGTTGGACCGGTTGTCCTGGTACTTTTTCATGTTCATCACTTCGTCCTTACTGCCGTATATGGACACCACTTTCAAACCGGAGCCGCTGAGATCCTCTGTGGAATACGCCGCCAGCAGAACCAGGCCCCTGTACTCCTTCTGATGCTCCGCCACATAGCTGGCGGCCATGGAACCTCCCAGGGAATGTCCGCCAATGTACCAGTCCTGGATCTCAGGGAATTTTTCCTGGATTCCCTCCGCCGCATCCACGTCAAGCACCGCCAGATTAAAGGGCATCTCCACCAGCACACAGAGCACCCCCTGCTGCGCCAGGGCATGGAGCAGGGGCGCATAGGCTGTATACTCCACCTTTCCTCCGGGGTAAAATATCAGTCCTGCCACAGGATCTCCCTCTGCGGGAAGAAACACCATTGTCTTATCGCTGATCTGTTCCACGGTGGCCCCGCTGTCCGAAGCCATAGCCGCCAGCACCATATCTTCCGCAGGATAATAATCCCTCACGTACATAATCCCTGCAATCACAAGTGCCGCAAGGATGCACACAAGGATAATCATAACAAGTTTGATTTTCCCAAGTATTTTGCTGTCGTTTTCCACTGCTTTCTCCCCCCACGGGCAGTTTATGCCCGCCTTTTTATTCTCCTCTCATTTTCTGCCTTTTAGCTGTTCCAATCTGTCAAACACTCCTGCCAGGGCCCTTTCCCTGGTGGGATACACGGCCTTGCAGAATTCATTGTCTATGGAATATTTCCACACATTTCCCGCCCTGGCCGGATGATACAGCACCGCCACATGCCCGTCTATCTTCAGATACTCATTTCCTTTCTGGGAATGTTTCCACTGACGCTTAAAGAAATTCACCCGCCTTGCCTGCCTGTTTTTGAACTCCGCTTCCCGGCGTTTTGCCCCCGCCACGTCCCCTTCCATTCTGCCTGCGCATACGCATCCCACCGACAGACCGGCATATTGAGGGTGTTCCATCTGATGGGCATAGCGTATGATCTGGTATCCGCACATCTGACAGATTCCCACCGGCGCCCCCAGATCCTCCACTCCCACACAGGTCCATCCCTGATGGGGTACGGACTGACGCTTCCACAGGTTGGGGCTGTTCTCCTTCAGCGCTCTCAGGCGGGCGGCTTCATACTCCTCCTGTTCGGATTCGTCCGGCTTGTACTCCTGGGTCTTTTCCCCGGCCTCTGATCCGGAAGGCTCCTCTTCCTTCCAAGCAGGTGTTGTGGCCGGCAGATCGGTCCTGTCCGGCTTGTTCCTCTCTGTCCCCGGCGTCTCACCGGAGAGATGCCCCTTCTTCGCTTCCGGCGTTCTGCCTGAAAGAGCTTTCTCCTCCCCCTCCTCCCCTTCCGGCGTCACGCTGGAGGGAGCCTCCTCCACTTTCGGTCCCACACCGGACGGTTCTTGCTTTTGGGGCTGGGGTTCTGCCACGGCTCCTTCCTGGGGTCCGCCTTCTCTCTGGAGAGGCGGGGCTGAATGTTCCTGGGAAAAATAGCCTGCGGAGATATTTCTGGGCAATTTTACCTTCTCAAACTGAATGGAATAGCTTCCCCTTTTGGCATCTACAGAGAGGATGGTTCCCTTTCCAAAGATATGGTGTTCCACCTGATCTCCCGCCTTCCTGACCGCCGGCCTTTCCATTTGAATCTCCCGGTCCAGCTTTGCCGCATACCCCCTGCTCTCCTGTTTCAGGTCCTCTGAGATCCGCCCTATTCTGGTATAGTTGTTCTCCCCGATCTCCTCCAGGAAACGGGACACCAGTTTTTTGATCCCCCCGGGAGTGCTGCCCTCGGATTCCATCAGGAAAAGGTGCTTCTCCGCCCTGGTAATGGCCACATAGCACAGCCTGCGCTCTTCTTCCAGACCCAGTTTTTTTCTCTCCCCCAGGGTCTTGGCAGAGGGAAAGATCCCCTCCGAAAACCCCAGAACAAATACCACCGGAAATTCCAGACCCTTGGAGGAATGGATGGTCATAAGCTTCACTGTGTCCTTTGCCTCATCCCTCTCCTCCCCGGACTGAAGAGCAATCTGCTGCAAAAATTCATCCAGGCTCAGATTCTCCCCGAATTCCCGTTCAAACTCATTTGCAATGCGCTTAAACTCCGCCAGATTTTCCAGTCTCTCCTCATCCCCAAGCTCCCGGATATAAGCCTCATAGCCCGAATCCCTTGTCACCTGGTTGACAATCTCGGAGATCCGCTTCTGCCCGCATTTCGTCCGCAGAGACTGGATCAGCTGCACAAAGGAGGCAATATCGCTGTTCTGAAAAATTTTATCCTCCAGATGCTCCTCCAGAGCGGCAAAAAGAGTTCTGTGACTGCCGTTTCTGACAGCCTCCAGATAATTCATCTTCGCCCGGCCAAACCTTCGGCTGGGAGTGTTTGCCACCCTCCTGAAGGACAGATCATCATCATAGGCGATTAACTTCAGATATGCCAGCACATCCAGGATCTCCATCCTCTGGTAAAAGCGGACTCCGCCGAAAATTTCGTAGGGAATATTTTTCTCCACAAGCTTTTTCTCCGCCATGCGGGACAGAAAACTTGCCCGGTAAATAATGGCAAAATCCGAGTACCGCATCCCCTCCCTGGCCCGCAGATGTTTAATATTTTGAACCACCGCCTCCATCTCCTGGATCTCATCCTTGGAATGGTAATGGAACACCGGCGCTCCCGCCTCATTTCTTGTAAACAGATCCTTCTTCAGCCGCAGCTCATTCTTCTCTATAAGCGCGTTGGCACACTGCAGAATCTGAGGTGTGGATCTGTAATTCTGATTGAGAATAATGGTTCTGGTAGGGTCGTGATCCTTGTCAAAATCCACCAGAAGCCTCACATCCGACCCCCGCCACTCATAAATGTTCTGGTCAGGATCCCCCACAATCATCATATTCTGATACTTTCCGGAGAGAATTTCCACCAGGCGCATCTCCACAGAAGAGCTGTCCTGAAACTCGTCCACCATAATGTAATTCAACCGGTCCTGCCACTTTTCCCGGATCCCCTCATCGGTCTCCAGAAGGTAGATGGCAAAGCAGATCAGGTCGTGAAAGTCCAGGGAGTAGGTGGCCTTCTGTCTCTGCAGAAATTCTTCCATAATACGGTCGTCCTGGTCCTTTATCTCTTTAAGAATCTGGCAGGGAACAGGGTTGCACAGTCTTGGCACGTATTCCGTATCCTTTTTCACAGCCCCAAGCTTTTTCAATATCGACTCAAAGCTGGCATAGTCCATTTTCAACTCATATTTCTGGTAGATTTCTCCCAGAACCACCTTCTGCTGGTGGGAATCTATGATCTGGAACTGCCTGTCCAGAAAAAGTTTCTCCGGATTCTCCCGCAGCAGCCGGTTACAGAAACCATGATAGGTACAGATAAGACTGACGTCATTGTCCTCCCCGATCAGAGCCCGTATCCTTTTCTTCATCTCCCCGGCGGCCTTGTTGGTAAAAGTCACACAGAGAATATTGGCGGAATCAATCCCGTAATCCTGAACCAGATAAGCATAGCGGCTCACCAAAAGCTTTGTCTTGCCGCTGCCCGCCCCGGCGATCACTCTCACATACCCTTCCGTCTCAAGAACGGCTTCCCTCTGCCTTTCGTTGAGGCTCCCCATCAGATCCGCCATCTACGGTCCTCCCCTTCTTCCAAAACAACTTCCCAAAACTCTTTATCGTATGCTGCGGGCAATCTCTGCCATCCTGGGCAGGCAGGCGTCAAAGAACATCCGGTAGGACTGGCAGAAATAATTGCCGCCCCCCTGCTGTTCCCTGTGCCTTCTGCACCCGCCCCTGCACACAGGAAAATACCGGCAGCTGCCGCACTCTTCCCCCCGCTGAAAGGAATCCTCCACAAAGCAAATCTCCTTCCGGCGCTCCTGGAGCCTACCGAAATTGTCCTCCCGCAGGTTCCCCAGACGGTACTGATCCAGCACATAAAAATCGCAGGGATAGACACTGCCGTCCGCCTCCACCACATGCTGTATGCCGCAGGTTCCCCTCTGCTCACAGGACTCCGGCATGCGGCCTGCCAGGATCCCGATATAGTTCTCAAATTGCCTGATAAAGGGCTGTCTGCCCTGCCTCAGATCCAGATACCACAGATCAAACAGATCAATGAGAAACTGCCCGTAAACCTTGGGGGTCAGGGAGTAGTCCCGCTCTCCCCGCCGTTCTCCCAGAGGATCCAGGCAGGCGATATACTGCTGCCAGAGGAATCCCTGTTTTTTGTACTGCTCATAGATGCGGCGTATCTTGGGGGCTGTTCTTGCGTTCACCACTGTGAGGATATTGAACTCCGCCCCTGCCCTTTTCAGCATCTCCGCCGCCTTCAGAATCCTCAGATAAGTTCCCTGCCCCTTCGCATCCTTCCGGCAGGCGTCGTGGGTGGCCAGAGTTCCGTCCAGGGACAGCCCCACCAGGAAATGATTCCCGGCCAGAAACTCACACCACTCCTGATCCAGGCCATAGCCATTGGTCTGGAGGGCATGGGAAATCCTCACATGCTTCCTGTTATACTGCTTCTCCAGCTCCAGACATCTGCGGAAAAAGGGCAGCCCCGCCAGCGTGGGTTCCCCGCCCTGGAAGGCGATGGTGCACTCCCCCTCCGCATAGTCCAGAATCTCCCGGACCACACACTCCAGGGTCTCCTCCTCCATGATTCCATAAGAACTCTGGGTGCGCTTTTCCATCTCGTCCGCATAAAAACAGTAGCTGCATCTCATATTGCACAGGCCCGAGGCCGGTTTGATCATCACATATACTGGCGGCATTTTCTCCCTCCATTTCAGAAACACATTCCTGGCCTCTCAGCGGTATTTCTCCATCTGCATCCGGAACATGGCGGCATATTTTCCGTCCAGTTCCATAAGCTCCCTGTGGGAACCCTCCTCCACAATCCGGCCTTCCTCCAGCATATATATCCTGTCTGCCAGACGGGTGGTTGAGAGTCTGTGAGAGATAAAGATCACTGTTTTCTCACGGTCCAGATTCATCATGGTATGGTTCAGATTGTACTCGTTTAAGGGATCCAGCGCGCTGGAAGGCTCGTCCAGTACCACGATCTGACTGTCCTGATAGAGACTTCTGCAGATCCCCACCATCTGGGCCTCCCCGCCGGAGAATGTGACTCCATCCTCCTCAAATTCTCCCGTGAGGGGCGTCTCATATCCCCTGGAGAGCTCCGAAAACTTTCTGTCAAATCCACTTTTTTGCAGCAAGGGTTTGATCTTCTCCTGGTCCACAGGCACCTTGTCCATGACAATATTCTCCCCCAGGGTGGCGGCAAACATCTGGTAGTCCTGGAACAGGGCCGCATACTGCCCTCTGTATTCCTGGAGGTTCAGCCTGCGGATGTCCCTGCCGTTGCGGGTAATCTCCCCTGAAGTCACATCGTAGAGCCGCATGAGCAGCTTCACCAGAGTGGTCTTTCCCGCCCCGTTGTATCCCACCAGAGCGATCTTCTCCCCCCTGCGGATGGTCAGATTTATCTCCTTCAGCACCTGTTCGCCCTGAGGATAGGAGAAGGATACTTTCTGCAGAGAGAGTTCTTTAAATTCTCCCTTCACAGGCTCCGCCTTTTCATCCTGGCAGATCTGGGCAGGGCACTCCAGGAAATGGCGGATCTTCTCTATGTAACGCCCGTGCTCGGGAAACTGCGTCAGCACCCAGGCCAGGCTCTGGGAACAGCCCCTGAGGCTGTAACAGGAGTTGTACAGCGTCACCATGGTGCCATAGCCGATGGCTCCCCGCACAATGGCCTGGAACAGCAGATAGATCAGATAGATTCCCTCAAAGACAAAAGTGCTGCAGCAGTAATTCATGCAGAAAGACAGAATCGCAAGTCTTTTCGTCTCCTTTGCGGCAATCTCCCGCAGCTGCCTGGAAGTATCCGCAAATTCCTCATACAGCTTCGGCTTCAGTCGGCTCAAGCGCAGCTCTTTGGCGTACTCCGGCAGATAAAACACCCTGCTGATATAATCCCGCTTTCTCTCCAGCGTCTTCATCTTTTCCTGAAACTGAAGCCTGTATTTATTGTAGAGATTGGACAGCAGCAGCACCGCCAACACAGAAATTCCTGTCAACACCAGTCCGAGAGGATCCTGCGTGAGCACATAGGCCCCTGTGACCAGGATACCCACGATCTCACCGATGAAAACCGCGCAGGAGCCGATGACCTGTTCCGTTCGCTCTGCGGCCTCTCCCATGGCCCACACAAACTCATTATAATAGGCGGGATCATCATAATTTTTCAAATCGATCTGCGCCGCCTTCCGGTACAGCTCCCGCCGAATCCGAAGGTGAATTTTCTCCAGGGACAGGGGTTTCAGTCTTGTCTCCACATAGTTGGGCAGCACCTGGGCCACCAGGGTCACACCCACAAAGACAGCCAGCACAAACCAAAGCACATCCGTAAAGGGCCTCTCATACTGGATGCAGTTGACAATATATCCAATCATATAGATATGCTCAATAAACACAATAACCCTGTGCCTGGCCCTGGTGGTGAGCTCCTGAAGGGTGTAAAGAGGAGCCTCCTGAAGGGCGATTTTCAACAGGAACCAGTTGTTGGAGACGGTCCTTTTTACTGTGATATTCTGTTCGGACATAGGCCCTCCTTTCCCGGAAACGGTTCCACATCCTGCAGGTAACTCTCCGCCTGCTTCCGGAACATATCCGCGTAGATTCCTCCCTGTTCCATCAGTTCCAGATGTGTCCCCTGTTCCTTCAGCTTCCCTTCCTGCAGCAGGCATACTGTATCCGCCATGGCTGCCGAGGAAAGCCTGTGGGAGATGATCACCGCGATCCTGTCCTGCTCCCCGCCGCACACCTCCATAATGGTCTCATACATGCGGTACTCCGCCACCGGATCCAGAGCGCTTGAGGGCTCGTCCAGAAAGACAATGGGCGCATTTTTAGCAAAACTTCTGGCCACTGCCACCTTCTGGGCCTGGCCCCCGGAGAGCACTGCCCCCTGCTGGTCAAACTCTCTGGTAAGAATGGTGTCCACGCCTTTTTCCAGCTTCTCCATCTCCTCCAGGGCGCCGCTTCTGCGCAGAGCTTCCATGGCTGCCCGCCGCTGTTCCTGGGTCTCCAGCCGCTCCAGAATCACATTCTCCAGGACACTCATGGAAAAGAGCTCAAAGTCCTGGAAGGTGGTGCCTATGAGTCCCCGGTACTGCTGCAGGTTGAATTTTCGGATGTCCGTGCCATTTAAAAGAATACTCCCCTCCGTGGGGTCATACAGCCGAAGCAGCAGCTTGATCAGCGTGCTCTTGCCGGATCCATTGTGCCCCACCAGGGCCGTGCGCCTGCCTGCGTAAAAGGTGCAGCTCACATGGGACAGGGCGTAAGCCCCATCCTTCTCCTGGGCCGGATACCGAAAGGACACATCCCTCAGCTCCAGGGTCTCCACCTTTTCCGGCGCCGGAAGCCCCTGCCAGTCCTCGGGAATTTTGGACTCGTAGGCAAGAAATTCCTTCAGCTTCTGCACGTAGAGCCCATTCTGGTAAGTGCTGGAGATGCTGTTGGTGAGATCCGAGAGCATCCAGGTGGTGCTGACAATGGCGTTAAACAGCACCACAAACTCTCCCACCAGAATGGACTTTGTCACCATGGCACAGTAAGCCGCAAAAAGCCACATGCCCTCGAACACCAAAGGGAAACAGAGCACACCCCTGGACAGTCCCAGGCAAAAGAGCTTTTTCCAGTATTTCCTGGTGATGCCCTGCAGTCCCTGGTAGGCCGTCTCATACGTGTCGTCCAGTACATTCTTGATCCCTGTCATGCGGATCTCCTTGGCATACCTGGGCAGGTACAGCACACGGTTCACATAGTTCATACGCCGCACCTGGGGCGTGCCCTCCAGAGTCCGCTCGTACTCAACGCGATTGATAATCCTGCTGAACAGGAAATTCCCGATCATGGGGAGAAAGGCAAAGAAGCCCGCCACCCAGTTGATGGAAAAAAGAGTTCCCACCACAAAAGCCGACGCGAAAAAAGAGGCAAACACCCTGGGGGTATCCGTCAGCACGGACTGGGCCCTCTCCACAGCCTGGGAAGCCGCCTTGGTGTATGTATCATAAAAAGCCTCATCCTCATAGCAGGCAATGTCCACACCGGCGGCCTTGTCAAAAAGCATCCGGTTCAGCTTCTCATTCAACTCCGGAGCTGCCTTGGGCACATACCGCTCCTGCAGCCAGATCCGAAAGACGCTGGCGCAGAAAAACACCAGCAGAGATACAACCACAAATCCCGCCGTCTGGGAAAAACTCCTGTCCATATCCGCGGCTCCGAAGAGATACCGCATAAAGATGACTGTTTCAAAAGTCCACTCCCCAAAGGCCACAAAGTGATCCAAAAAACCCAGAATGACCCATCTGGAATTAAATTTCCACAGAATTTTCAGAAAATACAAGTTGTCAGAAAATGTCCGCATCTTAATCTGTTTTTTCACATTTATACCCCCCATTGCAGAATCCAGGCTTCCTCACTCTCCTCTTCTGCCACACAGCCCTTTATCAATATAGCATACCTGGGAACCGGGCGCAATCACTCTTTACGCTCTTTATACCATTTGGTCTGCTCGTTCCAGATGCGGTAAAACCGGCCTTTCCGCTCCATAAGCTGTGTAAAGCTTCCTGCCTCCGCAATCTTTCCGCCCTCCAGAAGAAGGATACGATCCGCCTGGCGTACTGCCCCCAGCCTGTGAGTCACTAAAACAAGTGTTCTTCCGGCTGCAAGCTTCTCCAGTTTCCCGTACAGCGCCGCCTCCTCCAGAGGATCAATGGCGGCAGTGGGCTCGTCAAAGAAAAGGATTTTGGGCTGCAGCGCCAATGCCCTGGCAATGGACACTCTCTGCTGCTGGCCGCCTGACATCTGATTCGGCAGATGTTTCTTATGCTTCTTTAGCTTCACGAGTTCCAACATCTTATCCGCCTTCTTCATCCGCACATCTCTGGGAACCCCCCGGAAACTTAGAGGCAGCGCCACATTCTCTACTGCGTTCATGGTGCCCAGAAGATGGAATGACTGGAAGATAAAACCCACATTCTCGCGCCGGAATCTAACCAACTGTTCCTCTGTCAGATTCTCTATATGCTGCCCGGCGATCACTACGCTTCCCTTCGTCGGCTTCTCAAGACCTGCAAGCATGTTCAGAAGCGTCGATTTCCCCGAGCCCGAAGTACCTACGATCGCGCAAAACTCACCTTTATAGATATTAAATCCTACCCCGTCCAATGCACGTACAACTTCGTCTCCTACGCGGTACAATTTGTATAGATCTTTTACTTCTATTACTCTCTCCATATGCCTCCTCCTAATACAACTTATATCATTATAACTCATAATTCCAAACACTTCCGGTAGAAAATATGAATTTTTTCTTAAGTTTTGTAACTAAATGATTGCATTTTTCCAAAAAAGGTATTATAATAAGTGACATGCAGATATAGTTCATTGGTAGAATGCTAGCTTCCCAAGCTGGAGAGGCGGGTTCGATTCCCGTTATCTGCTTTAAAGAGACTAAGAACGATGTAGAATCAGTATTCTTGTAGAGCAATGTTTCTGGTCTTTTTTGATATTGATATGAAGCTATTATGCCCGCTTGGCTCGTTGCTTCCGGGAATAAAAAACGCAGGAATAATTCACGGCATCTCAGCCATAAACTCATTCCCACGCCTTTAAGCTAACACTGCCTCTAAAACCATGGATTATTCAACCATTGAATAACCATACGTTAGTGAATCGATATCATAAGATTCTGTACCAATACATTCAAAAAGTGTTTCATCAAAAATAGCATAGTTAACACCTTTCCTACACATGGTACTTTTGTATTCAATCCCGGCAAATCCGGCACTTTTTATATAATCACTGATGTACTGGGTTGGAAGATAATCTAATGGACTATCATGACGTCTCAATGGTTTTGATATTTCATAACCTATTTTTCTGAGATGTGGCAGATTAATAGCAAGTAAACTACAATCAATCTCTTGAAATGGACTTATTTTATCTATTGCCACAAGGTTTACAACTTCAATATCCTTTAAAAGACGAAATGTTGCAACCGTAGCATAATCATATACTCCGGCACGTGTTTCATGTAGAGTGGTATCTACAGAATCTGCTAAATAAAGGCAACTTATTCCCTCTGGATTAGCTCTACCCGCACTAGCCTTTGATGCTGGCGGGGCTC
>OFFH01001722.1_pt1 | contig 10632 bp, 6 predicted proteins | sample 1521341 | NCBI WGS metagenome assembly OFFH01 (sample SAMEA3504108, study PRJEB24116) | mouse gut metagenome | biome: mouse gut; feature: mouse-associated habitat; material: faeces | place: Denmark | collected 2011 | reverse complement strand
GCCGATTATTAAAATATTACAATTACTTATCACCTTAAATAAAGAAGCATGAGAAAATTTTTACTGCCATTGGTGGCATTAGGGCTTTCCATGAGTGTGAGTGCCGCCCCACTGACACCAAAAGAAGCTTGGGAGAAAATCTATCCTGAAGTAGAAGCCCAGATAAAAGCCCCTACATTCCGTGACCGAGATTATAACCTGCTCGACTACGGAAAAAGATCCGAAACTCCCGGATTCCTATATACCGAGATGATCAACTCACTCATTGACCGCTGCTCCAAGGAAGGGGGCGGCAGGGTGATTATCCCGGCAGGGTCATGGCTCACAGGTCCTATAACTCTTAAAAGCAATGTGAATCTGCACCTTGAGGCAGGAGCGACACTTCTATTCACATCCGACCTGAAAGAATATCCCTTGGTGCTCACACGCTGGGAGGGAGTGGACTGCTATAACTATCAGCCCATGATCTATGCCTATGAGCAGACCAATATCGCAATCACAGGTCACGGCGTGATTGATGGCGGAGCCGACAGGACAAACTGGTGGGCAATGTGTGGAGCTCACCATTTCGGCTATCAAGAAGGCATGGTGTCACAGCGCATAGGCCGCCCGCTGCTTCTCGAATGGAATGAAAAAGAGATCCCTGTCGAAAAGCGCATACTCGGTGACGGCTATGGCATGCGTGTGCAGCTCGTCAATCCTGTGAAATGCAAGAACGTTCTCATAGAGGGTGTCACAATGCTTCGTGCACCATTCTGGGTGATGCACCCATTGCTCTGTGAGAACCTTACGGTAAGAGGAGTACATGTACAGAACGACGGACCAAACGGAGACGGCTGCGATCCCGAATCATGCAAGAATGTACTGATTGAGGGATGCTTCTTCGACACCGGTGATGACTGCATTGCAATCAAGAGCGGACGTAACCGTGACGGACGTCGCTGGAACATACCGACCGAGAATGTGATCGTGCGCCACTGCCGTATGGAGAACGGCCACGGCGGAGTGGTGGTAGGCAGCGAAATATCAGGAGGATTCAAAAACCTGTTTGTAGAGGACTGCATCATGGATTCACCCGAGCTTGACCGAGTGATACGCATAAAGACAAATTCTTGTCGCGGAGGTGTGATCGAGGACATTTTCGTAAGGAATGTACAGGTGGGCCAGTGCAATGAAGCTGTGCTTAAAATCAATCTTGTATACGACAAAAAAGAGATCTGCCAACGCGATTTCTATCCTGTAGTAAAAAATGTGTTCCTCGAAAATGTCACCTGCAATAAGAGCAAATTCGGTGTGAAAATAGAGGGTTTCGAGGACAGATGCAATATCAACAATATTATTGTCAAGGACTGCACATTTAACGGTGTGACAACGGATTCCAATTCTATAATCGGCAAGACCGAAGGCGTAAAGTTCATCAACCTCAAACTCAACGGTAAAGTGGTGAAATAAAACCAGCGATAAAATATCAAATACACTAAGAACTTTTTAGACCAAAGGACCATAGATAATGTAGAATCTATGGTCCTTTGGTCTAAAAAGTTCTACAGTAATAGAATATTTAAAGCTTGTACACCTCCGTACCGGCAAGCAGGAAACACCCTGTGCCATAGTCATCAAAATCGGGCTTTGAATCATAAGCCACAGGTTGCCCATCCTTTGGCTCCTTGCCTGTGCCCTGAACATACCCAAGGTAACCGTTGTCATGGACCGCATCATTTACCATAGCATTCCATGCCTTGACAATAACAGGCATATATTTATCTCTGTCAAGAAGTCCGTTGCGAACTCCCCATGCCATACCATATACGAAAAGAGAAGTTCCTGTCAGCTCCTTTCCACCGAAATTCGAGGCATCATGCAGACTTACGTTCCAGAATCCGTCCTCTCGCTGGCACTTCACAAGCGCGGCGCACATGTCCTTAAGATCCCGCTCATACTCCGACCTGTGAGGGGCATCGGCCGGTAGTTCGTCAAGGACCCTAACAAGAGCTGCCACCACCCAACCGTTGCCTCGTGACCAATAACAGTCCCTGCCATTCGGCTCCTTATAGGGAGGCACAAAATCCGCATCGCGCCACCACAACGCATCCTTGCTGTTGTAAAGTCCGCCGGCAAGGACATTACGGGTCCAGGTATACATATCATAAGCCTTTTCCGCATATCTGGCATCACCTGTAGTGATCGACAGTTTCACAAGCGCAGGCATACCCATCTGGATAGCATCAATCCAGGTCCAGTCATCTATCTGAGGCGTATTAACAAGCATGTTCATGATAGCCTTTGTCTTTGTGAGCATTTCAGGACGCGGCGTAAGACGATACAGATCTATATATACCTGTGTGGCACAATAGTTGTCGGCATTGCGGGTGGTAGTGTCATCGCGACGCATCCCCCATTTAAAACCGTCAGCCCATTTATATGCATAGTCATAATACCTGTTTGCAGGATATATGGAATGGAGAGCCATCAGTCCCTCAAAATACACAGCACGAGTCCATATGTTAGCCTCATACACTTTCGTGAATAATACGGGATTCCAAGAAGTGGGTCAGGATGCTTTCTGAGATAATGGTCATTGACTTTCATAAGAGTCTTCAGCACCTCATCCCGCGGCTGTAGATTTTCTGCCGCTCCGGCAGAAAGAGCCCCAAAAGATACCGCCAGAATAACGATACCCAGGATAATAACATTTCTATTCATATATTACAGGTATTAATTTCACTTTCGAATTAAGTCCGCTCGGCACCACCTCCCAATCTCCGAAACTGAACTTCTTGGCATTGGTCACGCTGGCTATGTTGGCATCCTTGAAGATACGCCATTCCACACCTCTGCGCTCGTAATCAGCAATACGATTGGCAGGAAGGTTTGTGACGTCAATCACCAGTTCGTTCTCTCCCGAATGCAACAGACATCCGACATCAAGAACCATAGGGACCGACCATACGCATCCAGCCTCCTTGCCATTAACCGTAACGCATGCACTCTCACGCACATCTCCGAGATCAAGGAGCCAGGAATCTGACACAGAAACATCAGGTATACTGACATTCACCCTATATCGGGCAATGCCGCTATTGACTCGTACACGAGGATCGGGTAGGCTCGTCCATTCAGCGAGGGTGTCAGTCGTAAAGACTCCATCAATTTGAGGGTCACTCTTAAGGAACTCTATGCTCCACCCATTCACTATATCCACCGGAGTACCACGCTTAGCCACGTATCTCCATGAGGCGACATCCACATCATAAGGAAACGTCTTTAACAGAAGTGATTCTCCTGGGGCAAGCTGAAGCTTCACCTCAATATTCCCATCGATCCCGATTCGCGAACAGGCAAGCCCTTTTCTACCGGTCAAAGGATCAAAAATCATAACACTACGCGCATTGACTGCCAAGGGCACCCAGCCGTCAATAACACTGTCACGCAGCATTGAAATAAAATAATTATGTCCTCCCGCTTCATTGAGACGTCTTATCATCGATACGCCTGAACGCCGCAGATGCTCTGACGGAACCCCGAGCGATCCGACAGCGGATGAAATATCATCTGAAAATACCACATTAGCACCCATGTCACTAAGTTTTCCAAGCTTATCAAGAGTCAAATCCGGAATATAATCGACACGAGGCACTATGATTGCCCGGTAACTATTGCCTCCACGCGACAGCAACCGACGATCGGTTGTGACAGTCAGAGAGTCTATGAGACGGTCCGACAGATAATCCACATCATATCCTGCTTCCATTATGTCAGCTACCCACTGCTTAACATCGGGCATCACACGATCCATCTTATGGATATCAAACATGAGATAGTGCCCACCTCCATGACGTGTGATTATCTCCTCATAAGGGAAATAAAGGAGTATATCATTGTCAGGCTTACCTGCCGATAAAAAAGACTGCACGCGGGTTATGTACCTGAACAAACCGTCAGCATCCTCCCACAGCGATGCCGTAGGCGACATGTTGACAGATGCATAGAAAAGCCATCCAGGAAACGTAGCATCCTTCGGAGAATATGGTGCACCATGAAAATACACATGATTTACACCGGAACACAGCATCTGGTCTATTTCAGGCTTGCATCGTGCCAAAGAGGTGTGGAAATGCTCGGTGAGCCAGGTAAGAGTCTCAGCCGAAATCATAGGCTTACCTGCAAGATGAGCCGCCGATGATGCGAATTTCAGCACCGACGGTGCAGCATCACTCGGACGTGACGGCCCGGAAGAATGAAGCCCTGGGATATCAAAATCCGTCTGTCCGAACGACTCACATTCAGGAATATCAACGGCTGCATATATATCCAGGATATTAGCCGGAGATCCATGCGACTGATTACGTATACGCGCATTATGTGAATGAGCCCATTCCGTCCATACTCGTGTGAAATTTTCTTCAAGAATACGCGCAAGAGTCATACGGTAATCATGTAGCAAACGCTTTCTCTCAGGACTATTGCCATTGTCGCCAAGAAACTCATGGATACCTGAAGCCAGATCATATCCGTGATCCCTCTGGAACTCGTCAAAAAGGTTATCGCTCCAATCGGACCCATATACCTCATAGGAATCATTAAAGAATGAGTCAGGAATCATCCATTCACGGCCTTCAAATGCCTCATCAAAGCGGGCAAGATACTTTCTGACTGCAATACTGTCATAATGGTTGAGCACAAGCCCGGCTCCTCCAGGAGCAGCACGCTTGACTTTCTGATATGTTCTTCCTGAATATATGGCATACACCCTCCAAGGTCCGCCCTCAGGAGCCTTCCATTTCAGCGAACCGTCCTTTAACACTCTGTCAGTAATATCAATAGTCCGGGAGCGGGATACAGCAATTGCACGCTGAAAAGTTGCATCAGGCTGCTTCATCTCAGACGGAAGAGGAAACATCGGTTCATCTATGACATGACTCTCCGGCACCTCCCATCGACGTGTCACAAGTTTGCGTGCACTCATCGAAGGCGAGACGTTAGGGCCACCGAACGGCCAGCCTGTGCCGTTGTTCATATCAACCCTCAGTCCAAGGCGGTTAGCCTCACTGACAGTATGACCGAGCATATCCATCCATTTTTCAGATAGGTAAGGGATATCATTAGCCTCATTACCTTTTACACCATAAATCGGGGTGACCTCAACCCCACCTATGCCTTGGCGGGCAAATTCTTCAAGATTGTATGTCAGACCGACGGAATCCACAGCACTTCCATGCCACCACCATCGCACAAAAGGACGGTTCTCCACCTTTTCAGCATACCAGTCGACAGGAGCCTGCGCCCAAGCAGCCGTAAAAGCAGCAAAATTAGACAGTAATACAAATATAAGGAACTTCATATGATTGTCAATTTATGGACGCTGTATAGTAATACCCATAATCCCTGCAACAACATCCTTAGAAACAGTCTCAAGATGTAACGACTCAAGACCACGTGACATATCCAATGGAATATTCAACAGCACACCGGCACCTGACGGAATATAACGGTCAGCAGGACCTTCAAGCCCGAGACTTGCTCCGAGAGAACGTGACACCTCCCCTGAAAGGAGATGTACGCGCATGGGTGGTTCTGTTCCGAGAGGCTGACTGAATGCATGCTCATCAGTATAGAAATCCTGCTCGACAGGAGCCCAGTTCACAGGATTGATCAACGGAAAAGATGTCGTATCACCATCCGAATATCTTACTGTCACACGCGCATTCTCCATCCCCCACTGCATATGGTTGGTGCTACCTGCCATCAAGATGTATATACTGGTCGCCTTGCCCTTAAGAGGGATTGAAACGTGAGCAGGATAGTTATCCCACCGACTTGTATATACGATATTACGACCATTAGATGGAATCTGAAATGGGATATTTAACAAATGTACCGTACCATTTCCATCAGCAGAAAGTCGGCGCAAACCTGTGTCATCAATATCGGCTGTAAGTTGAGGATGGCACCACTCCCCTATCCCTTGAACCGGTATCTGCAAAGTTGTCACATCCGGACGCGGCGATTCATAACGATTACGGAATATATTGGATACGGAATCATTATAGAATGCTGCAATATCGACAGGAACACATTTCGAAGGCTTTATGTCAGCAAAACGACTGGTAATAGCGGCTTTCGAAATATTAGTATCTTGCTCTTCAACACCAGCATCCGATGGTTGCCACCATTTAAGCATACCGGACTCCATCTGAGTGAACAGGACTGGTCCCACCGTCCTGACAGCCCCTGTCGGCACATATTCACGAGACGCATCACGGATAATTTCCACAACGTTTTTTTTACCGCTACACAACTTAACATTAATCAACGGTCGAGAGATTGCCATATCGACCGCACTCCAGTCAGAAGACCCTCCATCGACCCTTACCTCTCTAAGTCCGAGAGCCGACACACATAACTCCAAAGATGTCCCAGACGGATAACGACCCTCTATAATATAGGTATCTACCTGTCCTTCCCGCTTAAAACTATAAGTGATATCCTGCATCGAGACTGACGCGCAATCCCAACCTTCAGGAAATCCGGGACGTATCACCACACGCTTATTATCACCAATCAGGCAAGGACGTATGCCATACAGCCCCTCAGTGAGAGCACGGCTCCACACACCGATAGGATCTGCAAAATCCCTGTAACATTCACCCCGGGCGGCATCGTACTGACTTATCTGACCGAAATTCAACGGTGAGGCTCCTGAATACATGTTATCCATTATCACCCCCTTCATTATCGCATAGGCATCATCCGGACGGTCAGCCTGCCAATAAGCCAAGGCCGTATGCATCACCTCGGCAATGGCAACATTGTTGATGCTCCATGAATAAGGCTTCCAATTGGTAGTGGAAAGAGTGTACAGGGAAGTATCACAATTTAAGGGGATGTGAGGAATCTCCCTATCGATGTAACGTGTGGCTGTGTACCATTTGAATTCATTACCTACACGTGAATCTATGGCATGATATATGGTCCATAATGCCGGGAAAGGGTGCAAACGACCGTCGGTCTCTCTGAATTCAGCCCAACATCCACGGTCTGGCATCCATAATTTAGAATCTATGGCATTATTTATCCCTATGGCATCCCAGATGAATTGCCATGAGTTCTCACCTATGGCCCTTGCCACTTCAACGGCAAGCTTATTAGCAAAGTAATTATACGCAGAGGAGTGTGTGACGGCTCCACCGCTATAATACAGAGCATCGCTTGCCCAAATGCAACAATAAGCGTCATACAGATAATCTCCATCCGGATCGAAATTGAGTCTCTCCCATTCGAGATGACGCTTCAAGACCGGGAAAAGCCTGCGCATGGCGGCAGTATCTCCTGTATGCATAAAATGACGCAACATTGCATCTATATACACGAGATTCATATCGTAATGCGACATCTCAGTCTTTTTGCCGGGACGTCGACATATATATCCATTGCTATACATAGGAGTCCCCCACTTTTTCTCTGCGCGAGCCATATTCTGCTTATGATCCTGACGTGGATGAGAATATACAGGCGGAATATCTGTGATCTGATTGGCGGCATAGGTCTCAAAATGTTTTAAAGCACGATCATGCCATCCGAGAGCATCTCCGCAATAAGCACCACGCCAACCGAGATGCGGAGTGCGCCAACCGATGGCACCATGCAACCATGCCCTACCGCCCCATATACCGTCAGCTGCCACAGCAAGAGCTGCACCGACAGGGTTCAGCCATTCATCCGGGGTTGATATCTCCATGGCTGAAGCCAGAGTGGATCTCTCATCCTCCGCCTGAACCATAAGCGATTCAAGACTCGATAAAGGGATATCTCCATCAGGGAAATACGCAATAATCTTACTCTCACCTGGATTCAGCTTGACAGCACCTTCATATATATTATCATGTGTCACAGATCGCTTATATGCCGGAATAATGAGGCAGATCTCTTTTCGCTCTTTCACTCCATACCAAACAGTGACACTATCACCGCTAAATGAGTACTTATTCCCTTTGCAATACTCAGGCTTGAGAGAAAAACAGTCGGCAGGGTCAACCCCAAGATCTCCGTTGCGGGAAAACTTTTTGCCGGAAACACCTCCGAAAAACACAGGAACGGACACTTCATTACTATTATTATTGGTGAGCCGCCATAAGGCACAATCGAAAGAGCGCATCACCTGAACCTCAATAGTCACGCCACCTTTTTCGTAGTCCATACGGCCTGGTGTATAATGAGCCACACACTTCCCCTCGGGAAGTATAAAACTCATATTCCCGCCCATACCTGGAAGATAGACCCCAAACACAGGTATGTCACTACACTCAATACGGAATCCTGAATGAGCACCATAGAGAGCTCGGTTATACATGTGCTTACAATCAACACACACAGCCGAGATACCGTCAGGGCGATAGTGCATCCCTTTGTAAGCCAAGACCGGAAAAATGGTCATGGATAGAAATACACTCAACACCGACCACCTCAATTGTACAATCCTATTCATATGCTATGGCAATGGTTTTATACCTTCCCAACGCACATTCCAGGTTCCGTCCTTAGGAAAACCCGGATTCCTTACATCACAACCATCCCAGCCGGCAGTCATCAGAGCAATAGCAGTAAGCAGTCCGCCATTGCCGGGAAGATAGCAACGCAGACGGTCGTCCTGATAGTTATGACCGTTGGGAAGATATGTATTGGTACGTTTATCCATCATAAGCGCGTTCACTGCCTTCTCAGGCTCACCGAGACGAGTGGCACACATTGCAGTAGTGGGATAATCCCATCCCCATGTCTTATTCCAGTTCCAGTTGCTGTAGATCCAGTCAAAAGTTGAATTCATGATATCCAACTCCAGAAGAGGCGACTGCGGAAGGATGCCGAGAGCACCGAGCACAGCCATATGATCAGATGTGAAACGTATGTCGCTATATGTCTGAGGTGCCGTTTCTGCTGCAAGATACAATGAATCTTTGGATGACAGATGCGAAAGTGACGATGCTATCTCATCCCACTTTTCATCACGAGGCAGCCCGCGACGTTCACGCCACTTATTCGCCGTAAGAAGCCCGAAATGCCAATAGGACAGTTCGAAAGGAGGATTCACTGTCTCAGCAGCCCTGAGGGTTTCCTGAGCAGGAATAATGCCTTTAAGCGTGTAGCGTCCTTTCACCGGATCATATGATACGAATGATGCCATGAAACGCGCGGTCTCCTCAACCTGATCCGCATACTTTTCAATCACAGCTCCATTAGGATTGGCTCGGTGAAGCAACTCTGCAAGATATATTATATGAGGCTGCTGCCATATGAGAAATGAGCCCACCTTGGATGGAGCCTCGACACCTGAGGGATCGGTCATCTTCATCCATCTCACTCCATCAAATCCCTGTCGATGAGCTATCTCACGAGCCAACGGCAACACCGACTCATACCAAGGCAGAGTGCGTGCCAACAGATTGTCATGACCATACAGAGCAAATTGAGCCTGATGCCACCATATCATTTCAAGATGGAACTTCCCGAACCAAGAGTTATAAGTCAGTCCAGTCTCCTGTGGAGGAGTGGAACCAGCGCACTGGACGGCAAGAAGGTATTGCGACAGGACAACCCTGCGTTCAAGTTCTTGGGCACGAGGGTCGGTGCACTCGCTGAAATCGACAACTCCTCCCGATCTCCAGAAATAGTCCCAATAACGTGATGCTTCGGAACGGACCTCCAAGGCATTAGCCTCATAGACACCTGTATCTAACGGGGAAAATTCAGCCGTAAAGCTCCATGAATCACTCAAAGGGGTCAATCTGAACTCATTTCTCCCAGTCATGGATGGGATCACATCTCCATCCCAACTTACACTGATATAGTAGGACGTATCATCAAGTGTGTGACTAAGCATAACATTATTTTCTCCCGATGATACAATCCTGGTTGCATGTAACGAATCGCATGACCAATCACAAGCATCATCAGCATGAGCACCAGTAGGATACGGAAAACGGAATGCCACAGGAAGCTTAAGTGAAGTGTTGATCTCAGCTGAAACCATGTCACGATCAGGATGACAGGATGTAAGCACACTGACAGGCTTGCCATCCACCTTATAGTTCGAGCGTATCACACCATTCCACATATCAAGCACCTGATCTATATCAGTCACCTGTCGAGGTGATATGTCAGCTATGCCTATACATCCCAGATGTAATCTATGAGGATTGACCCTAAACCATTCACAAGCAGCCTTACCCCTCTCAGGCTCTTTAAGCTGTGTAGAATAAAGTTCTGTATGCCCATGCCCGAAATCATACTCCTTGAGAGTCTCGGAATGAGTATAACTCTCCGCGTTAGGAAAAGAATGCCATCCCCACTGGCTCTGAGTACCCAATGGCACACCTTTCCGATAATATTCCGGGAAAGTCTGCAAACCTGTGGCATCAACGGTAAACGCAAACTCACCATTGCCAACCGTGAGTGACGACAATGTGTCAATCTGTGTCACACGAGGGTTATTACGAGCCACAAGAGATCCTCTGTCAATAAGCTGCGCATCAACAGAAAATGCACATACAATTATTAAAGCACTTGACAGTAGTGCTGATAAACGTATTTTCAAGACATATTAGTTAAGGTGATTTATAATCCAGCAAATATTTC
>OFFH01001716.1_pt1 | contig 10650 bp, 7 predicted proteins | sample 1521341 | NCBI WGS metagenome assembly OFFH01 (sample SAMEA3504108, study PRJEB24116) | mouse gut metagenome | biome: mouse gut; feature: mouse-associated habitat; material: faeces | place: Denmark | collected 2011 | reverse complement strand
AGTGTACCACTAAGCGGCCCAAGGATCAATGAAAGAAGTGTGAAACAATTCTTAAATTTTTATTTTTTATTTTTCTTGTAGTTTCCTCTTGGTTTTCCATAACGTTTGATTCTATTTGTATGCTCATTCATTGTATATGTTTCATATTTGTTTTGTGAATATAGAATTCTGTTTCTTGCACGTGGAAAGTTTGTCATACCATTTGCATTGAACAGTATTTTTTTGACATAGTTATTTTTACCTTCACATGGACCATTGGATATACGTCTGCCATTAATCCATATAAATGAATTCAATATTTCTTCTTTCCAGTGACTTAATGTTTCAGCAATATGAATACATTCTTCTACCTGAGTATACCTGAATTTTCTAATAACATTATTTAGTTCTTTTCTTTTATCGGTATTGTTAACTTCTTCTTTTGAAACCTGATCAAAAATAAGATATTCCTCTTTGGCATAATATGCTTTTTTGAGTTCATCATCAAAACTCAACAGTTTTTCAAGTATCGTATTTTCAGTAACATGACATTCCAGTATTCTATCATAGCGAAAGACTTCATAGTCTATGTCATTTCGCGATTTCAGTAATATCTTATATCTATGCTTCAGTAATCGGTACTCCACCGATTTTTTATTCAATGCATATTTACGCATAATTCTTTTTCTAGTATGATTAAGTTGATCATTTATTAATCTGGTTACATGAAAATGGTCAATAAGCAAGGTCGAATGAGGAAAATATACTTTTAATAATGGCTTGAATATAAAGCTCATATCAGTACATATGTATTCGACCTTTTTTCTTTCGTTGGAATCAATTTTGAAGAAATAATTAGACATGACATCGTGAGTTCTTGATTCAACAATATCGATAATAAGATTATTTTCAAAATTCATAAGAATAGCAGGGTATTGATATTTTGAACTTCTTGAAAAGTGGAATTCATCAATCAGTAGCACTCTTGGTAAGGGATGTCTTTTGATTCTTACGAATGTGTCAAATATATCCATAACTCTGGTTGAAGAAACACCAAACATTCTAGCCACTGAAGCATAAGTAGCATTATAGGGCTTTAGTTTATTAAGAATGGAAATAACAGCAGTTCTAGTAAAAGACCAGTCATCATAAGCAGTAGGATTCACATCTGAGAAAGAAGATAGACAGTTCATACATCTATAACGTTTGACATAAGTTATCATCCTGACAGGTTTATCATTGATAGGTGTAGAAACTAAGGTTCTTCTTTTATTGCCTTTACTGATAAAGTGAATACTACCACAGTTAGGGCAGTATTGACTGGAAGGTTTAAATCTTACAGTTATCACATAAAAAGAATTTTTATTATCAACTGAGAAATCATCAACAGTATCATCATTGATATTAAATAATTTTAATAGTTCTTTATTCATAATCATTTAACTTACTGATCTTTTTGCGGATATCATTAACAACGTCTTTGTTGGCCGAGAACAATAGATGGTCACCGACTTGGATCTGGGTGTTACCATTGACCGGGATCGCTTTACGGTGCCTAAAGATCCGGCTGACCGTGATCTCTTTGATAAATGGTAATTTGCGTAATTCAAGCCCAGCAAATTTGGAGTTGCGGACGACGACTTCATATAAGCGTGAATCGCCGGTGATCAGGTCAAGCGTTGATGGGGACTCGATGATCGCCCGCATCATGCCAACTGTGGTAGCAAAAGTTGTAAAGAATTCGACCCCTGCGTTAGACAGGCGTTTATCCATTTCTGCCATGCTAGTTGGGTCGCTATTTTGGATGCGAGTCAAGACACGGTCAACCCCGTATTCTTTAGCAGCTAAAGCCAAAGAATAGTTGATATCAACATCAGAGTGCCCTAAGACTAAGATGTCAGTGTCAAAGATCTGTTCTTTGATGAGGTCTTTTGGCTCAAGGCTCTCAACTAAGTGCACATTGGAACGGTAATCGTAAGTTTGGTAATTTTTTTTCCAGTTAGTATACATCTGGATATCATACCAGTCTTCATTTAACTGTTCAGCGGTGTTGATCGTGACCAAGTTGACCCCGATGATCGTAACTTTGGTCTTTTTGAGATCTTCTGGTTCAGGTTTATGCAGTTTATTAAAGACTAGTGGCCCTAAGATACAACTGACCACAGCGGCTAAGATGAAGGCCCCAGATTGTTCACTTGAGATGACTTTTAGATTCTGAGCAACGGTCAACGTCGCTAAGACTAGTGTGATCGTTGTTTGGGAAAGCATCGCCCCGGCTAAAGCGTTGATCCGTTTGAAGCGTTGACGCAATCCCAAGTAAGCTGGGGCTTTTGCCAAGACATAAGCGGCAAAAAACAACGGGATCAAGATCAAAGTCTTAGGTGAAGCAAGGAGTTCAGGAATATTGATCTTAGCGCCTGTTAAAATGAAAAAGAACGGGATAAAAACACCATAGCCGATCGCATCGAGTTTTTCTTGGGTACTATGTGCTGGTTGGAGCAATTTGATCACGATCCCGGCGATAAAGGCCCCTAAGATATCTTCGGCACCAACAGATTCAGCTAAGACAACTAAGGTAGTAATGACTAACAATGCCAAGCGGATATCGATCTGAGTCGTAGATTTGTTGATCTTATCTAGGGATGTGAAAAAACTGCGGAAGCGTTTGAAGAGCAGGGCCCCGACGATGAAAAGTAAGAAGATCAACCACGCACTTTCACCTTTACCTGAGACAAAAGAACTATAGACCGTCAAACAAAGCAAAGGTACGACTTCACCTAAGACAGCGATCAAAAGCAAGGTTTGCCCAAGTGGTTTATTTAGTAATTCATTTTCCTTTAAAACAGCGATCACGACCCCTAAAGCAACGGTCGAAAATAAGATCGCAGCTAAGATAAAGTTGCTAAATAGACCAAAAAATTTAAAGAGCAAGGCTAAGGCTAGTGCCATTAGTAAGCTTCCCCCATAGGCAACAGCAGCGACTTGAACGGGTGAAGTCGAGGGCGCCTTGGCGGCTTTTTTGCGTGCCAGTGGGGTAAGTGGTCCGTTATTTTTCTTGAAAATAGAAAAGTCGATCTCCATCCCACTCAAGAAAAGTAAGAAGATGACCCCGTAATTTGAAAGAAAGCTTAAGATACCTTCAGTTTGCACGAGGTCAAAGCCACTTTTGCCAAGCACGATCCCAACGAGTACTTCAGCCACAGCAGTCGGTAAAACACTGATCTTAAAGCGCTGTAAGACCATTGGTGTGATAAAAGCAGCAAACGTAACTATCAGTACAGAAACTGACATGAAATTTCCTCCTTAGAAAACGTTTGTTCTATTATACACAATCATTTCTCTAAGTTCAAAAACACGACAAAGAAAATTAGATATGCTACAATAGAATATCGAAAATTTGTTTGTGCGGAGGGTAAATAATGGCTGAAAGTATTAAGCAACAAGAACAACAACGCATGGATCGGGTAGTCGCTCAGATCAAGAAAGCGCAAAAAAAGGCGCAAAAAAATATCGCTACTGCTAAAAGCGATACGCAAGCGATCCAAGATGATTTCAAGAATAATCTCCGTATCAAGACGGGAACTTATTCGGGGATGATGGAGACCGCTTTGACTGTGCGCCAACAACAACAACAATTAGCCGAACGAGAAAATAACAAAACGCAAGCCGCCAAACGTTTAGATGTGCTCGAAAAGATGGAGCAAAAGCCGTATTTTGCCCGGGTCGACATCAAAGAACAAGGTGAACAAAAGCAAGAAAAGCTTTATATCGGGTTGGCTTCATTTTCTGATGAAAAAGATCGCTTTTTAGTCTATGACTGGCGGGCACCGATCTCAAGTGTTTACTATGATGGCGGACTAGGAAAAGTTGAGTACACGACACCTGTAGGCAAGCGTGAAGTCGAACTCGAATTAAAACGTCAATTCATGGTCGAAGACGGTAAGATCGTAACGTTATTCGATACGGATGAGACTGTGGGTGATCAGATGTTGTTAGAGGTTTTAGATGAAGGGTCCGATACGAAGATGAAAAGTATCGTGACGACCATTCAAAAAGAACAAAATAAGATCATCCGCGATACTGACTCAGAATTGTTATTTGTTCAAGGGGCAGCTGGTTCAGGTAAGACCTCAGCTGTTTTACAACGAGTGGCGTATCTATTGTATCGCTATCGGGGCAACCTCAATTCTGGTCAAGTAGTGCTTTTTTCACCAAACCAGTTGTTCAATGACTATATCGACCAAGTTTTACCTGAATTAGGGGAACAAAATATGGTGCAGATGACTTATCATCAGTTCACCAATCGGCGTTTACCAAAAGTTCGAGTCGAAACACTCAAAGAACGTTTTGAAGAAGAAAACCAAGGTATCGACCAAAAGATCAAGGCGGTCAAGGATAGTTTGAAATTTTTCAAAGTTGCGACAGCTTACAGCAATTACCTTGAAAAAAATGGCATGCGTTTCAAAAACATCATGCACAATGGTGAAATTTTCTTCTCCAAAAAAGAAATCAGAGATATCTACTACAGCTTTAATGAAAATTATCATCTAGGAAATCGTTTGAGTGCGACTAAGGAAGCTTTGATCAAGCGGCTAAATGCTAAAGTTGCTCAAGCAGCAAAAACTGATGAAGTCCAAAAAGCGGTCCAAGATCTGTCACAACAGCAATTAAATGAGCTGTATGGCGATCGGCCGCGGAATTTTGAAAATGGTGATAAAGAACTGAATTTCTTAGCGCGCCAATATGTCATGCAAGACTATAAAAAGATCCAAGTGGCGATCATGAGAAATCGCTTCTTAAATATCAATGCGCAATATGTGCATTTCTTACGTAGTGTGCCAGAAATGCTAGAGCTAAGTGAGTTTAAGCTGACTAAAACAGCGTGGGAAGCAGGTATTGAAAAGACGATCAGCATGCTTAAACAGCGTCGTTTATCTTTGACCGATGTAACGCCATATCTTTACTTATATGACCGGATCACGGGTAAAAAGGGCGAACGTGATATCAAGCATGTCTTTATCGATGAGATCCAAGACTATACGGCCTTTCAATTAGCGTATCTCAAAGTTGAATTTCCACGGGCTAAATTTACAATGCTCGGCGATCTGAACCAAGCGATCTTTACGAAGGAAAAGAGTCATACGCTTTTGAGCGAGCTTGGCACAATGTTTCCAAAAGAAAAGACAAAAGTCGTGCAGTTGACGACTTCATATCGTTCGACTCAACAGATCACGGACTTTACGAAAGAAGTTTTAGTCAATGGCGAAAAAGTGACGGCTTTTGAACGCAATGGGGAGAAACCAACGATCATTGTTGACCAGGACAAAGCCGCTTTAGTGAACGATGTTGTGGATATTTTAGCTAAAAATGATGCTGCTAAACAAACGACAGCGATCATCGGGAAGAGTTTAGCAGAATGTGAAGCGCTCTTTACCTTATTACAAGCCAAAGGTGTCCAAACGACTTTGATCCGGACGGAAAATCAACGGTTAGTTCCTGGAACTTTGATCGTACCTTCTTATTTAGCTAAGGGGCTTGAATTTGATGCGGTCATCATGTGGAATGCCGATCAAAAAAATTATCATGATGAAAGCGAACGGCAACTGGTCTACACGATCTGTTCACGGGCGATGCATCAACTGGATATCTTGGCACTAAAAGAGTTATCCCCATTATTTGAGACTGTGGATAAAAATCTATATCATTTGATCAAACGTTGAGTTAAAAGCGGTGTTTCGTGATGAAACACCGCCTTTTTTGACGGAGAGATGATTTCAAGTTTATAGATAAAATTAAAAACTGATAAAAATTTAATGATAAAAACATTGTCTTCTAGGAGGCGGGGTGATATTATTGACTTATTAAAGTCATATTGGGGGAGAATTTATGGGGAAAACAGGGGATTTTTCTAAAAAGCAACTGCATTTATCGCTTGGAAGCTATTTTATTGGGAATTTTAGCAGTGGGATATTTAACTTTATTTTAAGTCTTTATGTCTTAAAAGTGACAGATTCGAGCTTTTCATTTTCATTGATCTTGATGTTAGGGCCGTTAGCGACTATCTTAGGAAGTCCGCTAGTTGGACAGATGGTAGATAGATATCCACATAAGAATATCGCATTAGGGGCACAGTTTAGCAGTATTTTGATCGTAAGTTTAAGTATGTTGTTATTTACAAGGTTTCAAACGCCTCTTGGTAGCGTGATCATTGCAGGTACCCTAGCCTTTTGGTTGACATTATGTGATGATTTTCAAACGATCGCATATAAAGCCTCTACCTTGAACTTAGTGGCTAAGGATGATCATCAAAAGCTGATCGTAGGTGAACAAACGATCTCTGCTTTGATGATGTTAGTAGCTCCGATCTTAGGTGGTGTTTTATATCCGATATTTACACTGAGGCAGATAATGTTTTGCGAGATCGTTGGTGAAGCATTGGTCTTTTTTAGCTTGTTACGGTTAGATTTTAAGGCATTTGGAAGAGAAGCTAGGACCGATAAACAAGAAAATATATTATCAGGTATCGTTGCTGGAATGGGATATATCAAAGAAGATCGGCTACTGAGAACGCTACTTATTTTTGGAGTAGTAGCGAATCTAGTCTTGACCGCAGTAGAGGTAGGTGATCCGATAGTTTTAGTCAAAGATCTTGGTGTAAGTGCACATACCTATGGGTGGATCATGTCTAGTTTAGCTTTGGGGATGATCGTTGGTTCTGTTTTGATGGGAAATGTCAAAGTAGCGCATGGAAAATGTCGTTTTACGGCAAAAGTCTCATTTTTGATGGTCATTTCTTTGCTAGCTATGGCGACTGTCGTTTTGTATAAAAGCACTTTACTTGTGAGTACAGTCTTTACGGTGAGTTTATTTTTGCTAGGGCTAGCGATCTGTTTAGCAAATGTTCCTTATGCACTACACATGCGCACTGAAGTAGCTATGGAAAAACAAGGTCGTATCAATGCTACCTCTGCTGCAATATTAGAACTAGCTTCTCCGCTAGGGCTGTTTTTCTTTGGTACCTTATTTCAGTACTTAGCACCAGGAGCGATCTTCTTTTTGGCTAGCATAATTTTAGCTGGTGTTGGCTCATGGTTGTATGGTAATAAAAAGGAACACTGAGATCTTCAGCGTTCCTTTTTATCAACTTAAACTATCTAGTTTATTTTTTAGTAGTGGGGTAAGTTGCTCGACGAGTTGGCGATATGCCATCTCAGAGTAGTGCAGATCATCTGCTTGTAGTAGTTCTTTTGGATCTTTATCTTTGCAGAACTCAAACCAATCTAAGGCTGGGATCTTAAATTCATTGGCGACTGTCAAAGTCTCTTTAGCATACTGCTCCATCTTAGAAAGCGGGCGCAGATTGGCTCGTGTTGGTCCTGCGATCCCAGGCGTTACTAAAAGACATTTGTTAGGGCTGATGCAAGTCAGCATATAAGCTAAATTGTTGTGGTAATTAGCTAAGAAGACATCTTTACTGGAAACATCATTGGTGCCAAAGAAGATCACTACGATATCAGGGACTTCATTTAAGACATCCTCGCGTAGCCTTTTGCAGGCATTACGTGTTTGATCGCCGGGTAAACCACGGTTGATGAACTCAACATCAGGGAATTTATCTTCTAAAAGTCGGGTAAAGATGGGGCTAGGATGACCATCAACTACGCCTGCTGTTAAACTATCACCGAATAATACTACTTTAGTCATGTTTCCGCTTCCTTTATTGGTAAATTTATATAAAATCCGTGCTATAATTGTCTATTATAAGATAGAAAAGCTATACAAGGAAATAATACGCATGGAAAATCAAATAAATTACTATAAGATCTCACGCAAAGAGTGGAGTGGCTTTTATAAAGACCATATCACACCCTTGACTGAGGCTGAACTGCAAAAGATAAAATCGTTAAATGACCGTATTTCGACCGCAGATGTGGCTGAGATATACATGCCGTTGATCCATTTGCTCAAGATGTTTGTGACTACTCATCAAAAGCTCCAAGATGATCAGGCGAATTTTTTAGGGATACGCCCGCACAAAGTCCCCTTTGTCTTAGGGATCGCAGGCTCAGTAGCAGTAGGTAAAAGTACAACGGCCCGTTTGTTAAAGACGTTACTCAGCGAAGTTTATCCTGCTAAAAAAGTTGAATTGATCACAACGGATGGCTTTTTATACTCCAATAAGGTGCTAAAGAAAAAAGGCTTGATGAATCGTAAGGGCTTTCCTGAAAGCTATGACATGGAGCGGTTGATCAGTTTCATCAATGATGTTAAAAATAATTTGCCCGCTAAGGCACCAGTCTATTCACATGAGGTCTACGATATCATTTCGGGTGAATATGAAAAGATCGCATCGCCTGATATTTTGATCGTTGAAGGGATCAACGTTTTGCAACTGCCAAGTAAGCAAAAGATCTATGTGAGTGATTTCTTTGATTTTTCTATTTATGTCGATGCTAAAGAAGAAGATATCAAGCAGTGGTATTTGGAACGCTTCGGGTTGCTGTTAGATACCGCATTTAAAGATCCTAAGAATTATTACTATCCTTATACTTTAGGCGATCGTAAAAAAGCATTTGAGATGGCAGCTAAAGTCTGGGATGAGATCGATCACCCTAATCTGCACGATTATATCTTACCCACTAGAAATCGTGCCGACCTGATCATCGTTAAAGGGAAAAATCATTTGATAAATGAGTTGATGTTACGCAAATACTAGTACTGGTTCATTCGGATTCTAGCTAAAATTTAATTAAATTCATGAAAAATGTACGTGAAAAACGATTGACCCAGCTTAACACAATGAGTACAATGTAAGATAATACATGCAAAAATTTTATGATGAGGTGAATATCTTGGCTAATGTTGACATGCAAGCTTTTGACAAGATCATTGTATTGGACTTTGGGAGCCAATATAACCAATTGATCACTCGTCGGATCCGTGAATTCGGGATCTATTCTGAATTATTATCACACAAGATCACGGCTGAAGAGATCAAACAAATGGCACCTAAGGGAATTATTTTCTCTGGTGGTCCAAACAGTGTCTACGATGAGGGAGCATTTAAAGTCGATCCTGAGATCTTTGATTTAGGGATCCCAGTACTTGGTATCTGCTATGGAATGCAACTTATGACGCAAGAACTTGGGGGCAAAGTCGAAGCTGCTGATAATAAAGAATACGGTAAAGCAGGGATCACAGTAGCGGATGCTGATGCAGTGATGTTCAAAGATCTACCTAAGGAACAAACAGTATGGATGAGTCATGGTGACTTGGTGACAGAAGTTCCAGCTGGATTTGAAGTTACAGCAACAAGTGCAAACTGCCCAATTTCAGCAATGGCTAACACAGCCAAGAATTTCTATGCATTACAATTCCACCCCGAAGTACGCAACAGTGAATACGGTAATGATATCTTGCGTCACTTTGCGTTTGATATTTGTGGTGCGCGTGATAACTGGTCAATGGAAGACTTTATCGACATGCAGATCGCTAAGATCAGAGAACAAGTCGGTGATCGTAAGGTCTTGCTTGGTCTTTCTGGTGGGGTCGATTCTTCTGTTGTTGGGGTCTTGTTACACAAAGCGATCGGTGACCAGTTGACTTCGATCTTTGTTGATCATGGCTTGTTGCGTAAAGGTGAAGCTGAACAAGTTATGGAAAGTCTAGGTGGAAAATTTGGCTTGAACATCATTAAAGTTGATGCTAAAGAACGTTTTATGGATAAATTAGCTGGCGTTTCTGATCCGGAACAAAAGCGTAAGATCATCGGTAATGAATTTATTCGTGTCTTTGATGATGAAGCAACTAAACTCAAGGGTATCGATTTCTTAGCTCAGGGAACTCTTTATACTGACGTGATCGAATCAGGGACTGATACAGCTCAAACGATCAAATCCCACCATAACGTTGGTGGTTTGCCAGAAGATATGCAATTCGAATTGATCGAACCATTGAACACATTATTCAAAGATGAAGTCCGCGAATTAGGTGAAAAATTAGGCATGCCACACGAACTTGTTTGGCGTCAACCATTCCCAGGCCCAGGTCTTGGGATCCGTGTTATTGGTGAGATCACCGAAGAAAAATTACAGATCGTGCGTGATTCTGATCTCATCTTACGTGAAGAGATCGCAAAACACAGTCTCGATAAAGAGATCTGGCAATATTTCACAGTGTTACCAGGGATCCGTTCTGTTGGTGTGATGGGTGATGGTCGGACTTATGACTATACAGTCGGTATCCGTGCCGTGACTTCGATCGATGGGATGACGGCTGATTTTGCGAAGATCCCATGGAATGTATTACAAGAGATCTCGGTGCGGATCGTAAACGAAGTGGCTCACGTCAACCGCGTCGTCTATGACATCACTTCTAAGCCACCAGCAACGATCGAATGGGAGTAAAAGTTCGCAAAACTATCTGAGATCTATTATTAAATGATCAGTTGATAGAAAAAATAAATAACTCTGTATTAAAAGTCCTTAGTTATGGATAGAGATCCATGACTAAGGACTTTTGTGTCTTTATTCTGATCTTTGGGTTAGCTTTTGATTTTAAAATTTAATATAAAACAATATATGATTTGTGCAGTCGAACCGACTATAAATCATCAACAAAATGTAGAAACAGAAAGTAAAACTGATGCTTTAAAACAAATGCACAGATGGT
>OFFH01001711.1_pt1 | contig 10668 bp, 9 predicted proteins | sample 1521341 | NCBI WGS metagenome assembly OFFH01 (sample SAMEA3504108, study PRJEB24116) | mouse gut metagenome | biome: mouse gut; feature: mouse-associated habitat; material: faeces | place: Denmark | collected 2011 | reverse complement strand
ATTCCCGCCGCCATATCGGTACTGCCCACCCCCGTGGAAAATGCCCCCAGAGCGCCGTAAGTACAAGTATGGGAATCCGCTCCGATCACCACATCCCCAGCCACAGTGAGCCCTTTTTCCGGCAGCAGGGCGTGTTCAATGCCCATCTCCCCCACTTCAAAATAGTTGGTGATCTCATTCCTGCGGGCAAACTCCCTGACACACTTGCAGTGTTCCGCTGACTTAATATCCTTATTGGGCACAAAATGATCCGGCACCAGGGCGATCTTGTCCTTGTCAAAGACTCCCTTGGCCTGAATCTTCTCCATCTCCTTGATGGCCACAGGGCTGGTAATATCATTTCCCAGCACCAGATCAAGATTCGCCTCAATGAGCTGCCCGGCCTCCACTCTCTCCAGCCCCGCAGCCGCGGCGAGAATCTTCTGCGTCATTGTCATTCCCATATTCTTAACCACACCTTTCTGTAAAATATCTATTCAGAATCATACCACAACCCCTTATATTCTTCAAATACAAGTTATTGATGTTTTATAGCCGTTTTTTCCGGCGCCTCCCTCTCTTACAGCAGACGTATGACCTTATTTTTCTTCCTCTAATCCGTCAAAGATCTCTTTAAGTTTCATTTTTATATGGGGGAATGCCTTTAGCGTAATCTCCGTATCGGCATTGTAGTGTTCATCCTCCAGATCCCCTGCCAGGATATAGCTCTGTTCCAAAACATACTTTCCGTTTTCCAGATAATAGATTTCAACTGACTTTCCCTGAGGAGCAACGATCCAGTATTCCTCCACCCCCGCTTTTTCATAGATATCTTTCTTTTCCCGTTTATCCCTCCTGGCAGTGGATGGGCTCAGTGTCTCCACAATGAACCTGGGCACGCCGCTGTAGAACCCGCCCTTCAGGTGCATGCGGTCACAGATGACCATAATATCCGGACATAAATAATCATCATTGACATCAGGATGATATCTAAAATCAAGATTCTCCATAAATACAAGACATACTGTTTGTTTCAGTCCAGTTTTAACGATACTGTAGATATTTCCGTTGATGATTCCGTGCTGGTAGCCCGGAGCCGGAGACATATTGTAAACCACACCGTTTATTTTCTCATTTTTCCTGTTATCAGATTCCGCCGCCCCCATCTGGCACACCTCTTCTCTTTTCAAACCTTCTCCGGCAAAAAGGAAGCTGCCGCCCCACGAATTTGATTTCGCCAAAACGACAGCCTTCCTCTTTATTATTTCTTATCTTTATTATTTTCTGTCTTTATTTCCTACTTCTCCACCGTTGACAGGATCAGGCTCATCTTTCCCTCCATCTCCACGTCACCGTATCCGGCGGAGAGAATGAAATGATCCCCCTTGCGGACGTTCGTTCCGTCAACACTTCCCTCTCCCTCCAGGACAGAGGCTGCCAGGAAAGGATACTTCTGCGCAAAAGAAGCCTTGCCGTTCACGTCCAGCTTAAAGACACTGTACTTATCACAGGAATAGATCTGATTCAGTGTATTCTCCGGCAGATTCTCCGTGGATTTCACGCAGTCCCGGGTATCCCTCTCCGGCACGCGGATCACGTCCAGGCTCTTCTCAATGTGCAGCTCCCGCTTCTTTCCGTCCTGAAGCCTGTCATAGTCATAAAGCCTGTAGGTGATATCGCTGTTCTGCTGGGTTTCCAGAATCAAGGTGTGAGCCTTGATGGCATGTACCGTGCCGGGATCGATCTGAAGAAAATCCCCCTTCCTGATGGGAATCTCCCGGATCAGTTCCCCCCACCTGGCCTCCTCCACCATGGCGTGAAGTTCTTCCTCTGTCCTGGCATTGTGGCCAATGACAATTTTGGCATCTTCCCCGCAGTCCATAATATACCAGCATTCTGTCTTTCCAAGGCTGCCGTTCTCATGTTCCCCTGCGTAGGCGTCGTCAGGATGAACCTGAATGCTCAGATCGTCCTGGGCGTCAATGATCTTGGTCAGCAGCGGATACCTGTCATAGGGCAGGCTGCCGAAAAATTCAGGATGCTCCTTCCACACCCAGGAGAGCTTCCTGCCTTTGAAACTGCCGCTGCGGACGGTGCCGTCCCCGTTGGGATGGGCCGAGATCCCCCAGCACTCCCCAATGCCGCTACCCTCCACAGGGTAGCCGAACTCCTCCCGGAGCTTGGTGCCGCCCCAGATATTGTGTACGCACACAGGATCCAGTAAAAGCAACTCTCTCATAACGCAAGTACCCCCAGTCTGATGGCGCCCTTGATGCCGGGATCCTCCCCCAGGGCAGGCGCAACGATATAGTCATCAATGGATTCCTGAAGCATCTTGTGGGAGACATAGCCGTTGAGGAATTTCACCACCTCTTTCCGCACCATGCCAAAGAGCTTCTCCTGATGCATAATGCCTCCCCAGAGAATAACTTTCTGGGGCGAATAGGTCAGGATATAGTCTGCCACAGCCTGTCCAATGTAGTAGGCCTCCAGCTCCCACACTTCATCCCGGTCCGCCAGAAGATGCCCTTTTTGTCCCCAGCGCTCCTCCACCGCCGGACCGCTGGCCAGACTCTCCATGCAATTGCCATGGTAAGGACAGCGTCCCTTGTAGTGGTCCTCCGGGTGCCTCATCAGCAGGATATGCCCTGCCTCCGGATGTACCAGACCGTGCAGCAGGCCCCCGTTGATGTAGACACCCACACCCACGCCGGTTCCCACCGTCACATAGATGGCGCTCTCCACCCCCTGAGCCGCCCCCCAGGTCACTTCCCCAAGAACCGCTCCGTTTACATCCGTGTCAAATCCCACCGGCACACCCAGAGCATCCTGGAAAGTTCCCACCACATTGCAGTTCTCCCAGCCCTGCTTGGGCGTCCTGGTGATATAGCCGTAAGTCTCCGACTGCCGGTTCAGGTCAAGGGGACCGAAACACCCAATGCCCAGAGCCTTGATATCCCATCCTTTAAAGTAGCTGATCAGCTCTCCAAAAGTCTCCCGGGGCTGCCTGGTGGGGTAGGACTTCCTGTCCAGTATGGTTCCGTTCTCATCCCCGACAGCACAGATCATCTTTGTGCCGCCGGCTTCAATGCCTCCGATTAACATGTCATACTCCTCCTGAAAAATGTTTATTTAAGTATAACATATGCCAAAATCATGTCAAGGCGTATGGGGAAAGAATTCTTACAGGAATTTACAGAGGGCCCGGCAGAGCGACATCCTTCCCCAAAGGTAAATGCCATATGGTAGTCACCTTGAACAGGTCCCCGTCCACCTCCAGGGACAGCTCCCCGCCCTGAAGCTGGGTAAAACTCTTGGCGATGGCAAGCCCCAGCCCGCTTCCCTCGGTGTTGCGGGAAGAATCCCCCCGCACAAAACGCTCTGTCAGCTCCTCCGCCGCCACCGTGATCTCCTGGGCGGAAATATTTTTCATGGTAATCACAACCGTATCATCTATCCGGAAACCATTCACATAGACCCTGGTGCCCCTGAGGGCATATTTTGCAATGTTCCCAAAAAGATTCTCATAGATCCGGAATGTCTTCTGGCTGTCCAGAGGCAGAATCACCTTCTCGTCCGTCAGATTCATCCTCACGTCCAGCCGGGCCTCCTCCAGCTTGTCGGACATCTCAAACGCAGCCTGCTTTATAAGGCTCATAATGTCCACATCCATAAGGTTCAGGGTCATATTGTCGGAACTGGCCTTGCTGAACTCGAACAGATCCTCAATGAGAGATTTCAGCCTGAGAGCCTTCCGTTCCAGAGTGGACAGATACTCCTGCCGCCGGGCCTCCGGGATATCCTTCTCCTTCAGCAGATCCGCGTAGGTGATAATGGCCGTAAGGGGCGTCTTTAAGTCGTGGGACATATTTGTCACCAGCTCCGCCTTCATGCGCTGGCTCTTTACCTCCGCGTCCACGGCCTTTTTCAGGCCTTCCTGAATCTTAAAAACCTGTTCCCGGAAAGGCTCAAAGACTCCCAGATCCTCATTGATGGTCACATTCAGCCTGCCCTTTGCAATCTCATCCACGGCCCTGAGCAGAATCCGGTAAGAATACTGCAGCCCGCTGACATATTTTCTCAGTATAAAGTACAGCACCACAGAATACGCCACCGTTATGCCCAGCCCCCCAAACCACAGACAGCTGATAAAGAAAAGGATCACTGCATTCACCAGAACCAGTTTCATAATCACCTTGTGGGAGTCCCGGGTCAGATCCATATGGGCCACAGCCTGGTAAAAACGCACCAGATTTCGTTTCATAAACGGGAAGAAACGATAGAGAATACTCCTTTGCTTAATATATTCTTTCATTCCCAACTCCCGAAGCGCCCTGGCACAGATACCCACATACCAGCAGCAGAAGAAAAACGCCGTCAGCACCGCCAGATTCAGAGCACCCGCTATAAGCCATGCGACCTCCGGATTGTTCAGATGTCTGGAAAATACCCCCCCTGCCCTGCCGCTGGCCATAAATGCCACCATACTGACCATATAATACACAACCGTACCCAGAGTGATCACAACACCCGTCAGCACTTCCAGGGAGACAGAACAGATCCGCTCCTCCTGCCAGGGTTTTTCCTTCCCCGGAAGAGGGAGAAAAAGCCCTCCCAGAGCCACCAGGGTCATGACGATAAGCAGAAATCCACCCACGCCCATATCCAGATAGGCATGGAATATCCATCCCTCCCTCTGGTAGATTCTCACCGAGTAATTCCCCTGGTCATAAGACATTTCCATGGAGACCGTCTCTACCCGGCTGTCCCCTCCCATGCTTGCCCAGGCCTCATTGGAAATGGCAAATGTGACCGTACAGTCCACAGGCCCTTTCACCGACACGTAGCTTCCCAGTTCCTCCCAGACATCCACAATACTGCCCAGAATATTTTCCCGCAGTGCCTCCCCCGCATGCCTGCGGACTGTGCTCTGATCGGTGCCGCAGATATCCTCCCCCAGGGTCACGTTCCCCATGCTGTCAAAGGTGAAACTCAGCAGAAAATGCTGTTCCTCCAGCCCCCGTTCCCTTTCCTCCGCCGACATGTTGGTGAGATACCGTTCTGTGGTATTATCCTGGATAATATAGTCGTAACTGCTGTTGAGATGACTGAAACTGTTCTCCAGGCTCTGGAAATAATTCCTCAGACTCTGTAGCCCTTCCTCCACCTTTACACATTCCTCAAAAGTGAGGTCATATTGATCCGTTCCTCCCCCGGCGGCATATTCCCTGAGCCATTCTTCGTCCAGATTTCCCTTAGCCACCGCCTCCTGCAGCCATTCCTCCTTCAGTCCCAGGGCGGCCAAACCTTCCTGCCCCAGGGCCTCTCCCTGAATCTCCGACCTTCCCCCGCCTGCAGTCTGAACCATTTCCTCAGAGCTCTCCGGAACTTCCGGCGCCTCTTCCTCCTCATGAAAACCAGGGCTTGGGCCGTCGATATCCCACTGTCCCTGGTCCACCAGCACCTCCAGCAGCTGCCGGTATCCAGTCAGTTTGCTCTCCTCCAACAGCCAGCGGTGTCCCTCATCCGTCTCCAGAAAAATGTCCCCATAACCCAGCTGCTCTCCCTGGCGGACATTGTACAGATCCCGGTAGAGCAGGTAGCAGCTCTGGTAAAGCCAGGAAATGTTCTCCGCCCTTTCCAGAGGATTTTCTATATATTTTTCCGCACTGGAGCGGAACACGCCATAAAAGCAGCTGAATACGGCGGCGCAGGCAAAACTGACCCCAATGCCCCAGAAAATCCAGGGTCTGCGCCACCCTTTTATCCGCTTTCTGTCCTCCCCGGGAGAATACTCCGCAGGCACTGCCCCCCGCTGATTCTTTTTTCTCAAAAATCCCATATGAATCCTCCCCGGCTTTCTGAAACGGCATTTAAAGTTATTTCCTGACAATTCCTACTGCCGGTCTATCTTATATCCTACTCCCCAGACCACCTTCAAATATTTGGGATTTTTCGGGTCGATCTCAATCTTCTCTCTGATATTTCTCACATGTACCATTATAGTGTCCGTGTTCACCGCCTTCTCGTTCCAGATGCGCTCATAGATCTCATCCGCAGAGAACACCCTGCCCGGATTCTTAATCAGAAGCTGTACAATCTTAAACTCCATGGGGGTCAGTTTTACCGGCTCCCCGTCCACGCTCACCTCCACAGTGTCCTCATTCAGCTCCAGTCCCCCAATGACATGAACATGGTCCCTGCCGCTGTCCTCCTTCAGGGCGGAGAGATATTTGGAGTATCTGCGAAGGTGGGAATTCACCCTGGCCAGCAGTTCCAGAGGCGTGAAAGGCTTGGTGACATAGTCGTCCGCCCCCATGTTCAGCCCCATGATTTTATCCACCTCTTCGGACTTGGCAGAGAGCATAATCACAGGAAATTCACACTCCTGGGAGCGAAGCTTTAACAGCATGGTAACTCCGTCCATCACCGGCATCATAATGTCAACAATAGCCAGATGTATCTCTTCCTGCCCGATAATCTTCAGCCCCTCCGCGCCGTTGGCCGCCTGATGGACTTCGTATCCCTGATTCCTCAGATAGATCTCAATGCCCTCCCTGATCTCCTTGTCATCCTCCACCACCAAAATGTGAAACTTCTGTTCCATATGTTACCCCCCTCAGTAAGGAAATGCCACCCGATCTCTAATGCAGGGCAATTCCTGATGTATTCTGCCTGGGGGCCCTTTATGCCGAACGCAGTCCGGCGTTTGCCCTGGCCCTTCTTCCCAGGCTGCCTTCTTTCCGACAAGCTATATTATAATAAGAAACTGCCTTCAAGGCAACAGCTTCTTCCCGAAACAGCTGTGCTTTTTGGAGAGCGTTCCCGGCCATGGCAATGTACTCCCGGGAGGATATTCCATTGAGGAAATCCGCCAGGCTTTCGGCATATTCTTCCTGATTCTCTTCCGTCAGTATCCCGTTCACCCCGTGGTCCACCAGATCCTCCACGCCGGAAGCCCTCACTGCCACCACAGGGGTCCCTCCGGCAAAAGCCTCCAGCACCACAATGCCCTGGGTCTCGGTTTTGGAGGCAAAGCAGAACCCGTCTGCGGCCTTAAAATAGGGCGCCGTCTCCTCGTTGGGCAGCGCTCCTGTAAAGACCACTTCCTCCTCCAGGCCCAGCTGGACACTGCGGCTGCGCAGAGCCTCCAGATCCTGGCCCCAGCCCACCATCAGCATGCGGAATGGCTTCCCGTACAGCGCTTTGGCCCGGGCCAGGCTCTCCAGGAGAAATGTCACATTTTTTTCCTGGGTCATTCTGGACACGGTCAAAAGCAGAGGCATGTTCTCCGCTCCGTACTTTCTGCGGACGGCGGCGGCCTCCTCCTCTTTTGTCTGGAAATTCCTGTTCTCAATGCCCGTGGGCAGGATACCTACCTTTTCAGGGTCCAGCCTGCACTCCTGTGTCAGATACTGCCCCATGCCTTCCGTGGGGGCAAAGACAACGCTGCAGTTTTGAAAAAATGTCCTCAGGTACAGGGGCATCACACGCTCCAGGCGGAGGATTCCTTTGGTGTAGCAGCGGGCATACTGCTCGTATCTGGTGTGATAGGTGAACACCAGAGGAATCCCATACTTACGGGACATACGCACGGCCGTCCTGCCGATGAGCATGGGATGGTGTACATGGATAATGTCATAGGTGTGCTCCTGGAATTCCTTCTCTATCCTGGCATCAAAGGGATTTGGCAGCACAATCCCTCCCACAAAACGCTTCATACAGGTGGCGTAGCGGAATACATTTTCCTCCTGCTGCTGTTCGTTGTAAGTGGGGGCGAAGATTGTCACTTCATGCCCCAGGGCCTTAAGTCCTCCCGCCAGTCTCTCTATGGAGATGGGAACTCCTCCCAGCACCGGCTTATAATTATTTGTCATCAGCGCGATTCTCATCCTTATACCACCATGCCTTTCCCTCTGTCACTGTACCGTCCGAAAGTCTTATGCAATCCCAAGAATCTGAAACACCTTGTCCCCCATGAGATACCCTGCGCCCACAAACACAAAGTTCCAGATCAGGATACCGCAGGCGGAGCTGACCACATACTTGCCCAGATCCATCTTCACCACCCCTGCGGGAATGGACACAATGGTCCGGATCATGGGCAGGAGCTTCCCAAGGAATACCCCCATACATCCTTTGCGCCGGATCCAGTCCAGATTCTTGTCAATGGTCTCCTTCTGCTTGGGGAACTTTCTGGTATAGGCATTCAGGAATACCTCTCCGCCTTTTCTCCCCAGAGCGTACAGAATAAGGCTGCCCAAAAGCCCCGCAGCCAGAGTGATGACCATCACCCAGAAAAAGCTGATATTGCCTTTGGCTGCCATTATGCCGGACAGAGGCATAATGATCCCTGCGGGAAACCCCGGCAGATTCATATACTCCAACAGAACAATCACAAAAATAGCGATGGCACCATACTTGGTGAAATAAAAAGTCAGTGCACCCAGATCCATAATATATGTCCCCCTTCATCTTTTTGTTGGAGTTAGTATACTGAGAAAAAATAAACTCTATCCGCAGGGATTTCCCAAGAAAATCTAAAGATATTTGAAAAACTTAGAAAAGCGCTCTTATCCTCTAGGGATAAAAGCGCTGCTTTCCACTTCCGAAACGTACCTCACAGTCCTTGCGGTAAAAGGAATTTTTCTCCGTTCCCCTATTTGAAAAGGACATGGAGAAAAGTTATCGCAACTCTTCTCCATGTCCTTTTACAGCACCATGTGCCGTTATCAGTTATTGATCAGCTTGTCATCCTCATTGTTCCAGCTGTAGAGTTTGCGGATCTCCTCGCCCACCTTCTCTGCGGGATGCTCTGCGGCCAGTTTTCTCATGGCCTTAAAGTGCACCTGCCTGCCTGCGGGGGACATATCCAGCAGGAACTCCTTGGCAAAAGTGCCGTCCTGGATATCGCTGAGAATCTTCTTCATGGCCGCCTTGGTCTCCTCCGTGATCACCTTGGGTCCGGTGATATAGTCGCCGTACTCTGCGGTGTTGGAGATGGAATATCTCATCCCTGCAAAGCCGCTCTGGTAGATCAGATCCACAATCAGCTTCATCTCATGGATGCACTCAAAGTATGCGTTTCTCTCGTCATACCCGGCCTCCACCAGAGTCTCAAAACCAGCCTGCATCAGAGCGCAGACACCGCCGCAGAGCACAGCCTGCTCGCCGAAAAGATCCGTCTCCGTCTCCGTGCGGAAAGTGGTTTCAAGAACGCCTGCTCTTGCGCCGCCGATGCCCAGAGCATAGGCCAGAGCGATGTCCTGCGCCTTGCCCGTGGCATCCTGTTCCACTGCCACCAGACAGGGCACGCCCTTGCCTTCCTGGTACTCGCTCCTCACCGTATGTCCGGGTCCCTTGGGAGCCACCATGGTCACGTCCACATCCTTAGGGGGCACGATGCAGCCGAAATGGATGTTGAATCCATGGGCAAACATCAGCATATTGCCCGCCTCCAGGTTGGGCTCAATATCGTTCTTGTACAGATCGGCCTGCTTCTCATCATTGATCAGAATCATGATGATGTCCGCCTTCTTTGCCGCCTCTGCCGCAGTATATACTTCAAATCCCTGCTTCACCGCCTTGTCCCAGGACCTGGATCCTTCGTAAAGGCCGATGATAACATGACAGCCGGAATCCTTCAGGTTCAGCGCATGTGCATGTCCCTGGCTGCCATAGCCGATGATTGCAATGGTCTTTCCCTCCAGAAGGGACAGGCTGCAGTCCTCCTGATAAAAAATCTTCGCCATTTTTCTTTCCTCCGTGTTCACTTTTTCGTTTAATGTCTGTACTCTATAACTGACAGGTATAACCTGGAGCTAACTTGTTAAATATAGACAATCTCCTCTGTTCCCCTGCCCAGGCCTGCGATACCGGTTCTGGCCTGCTCCAGGATCTCATATCCTTCCAGAAGACCGATAAAGGCGTCAATCTTCTGCTGATTGCCCGTGAGCTCAATCATAAGGCTTTCCGGCGCCACATCGATAATCTTGGCGCGGAAGATATCGGAAACCGCAATGATGCTCTGTCTCTGCTCCGCCGAAGCCCGCACCTTGATCATAATAAGCTCCCGGAACACGCTGCTCTCCGGCTTCAGTTCCCGGATGCTGCGCACATCCTCCAGCTTGGCCACCTGCTTCTCGATCTGCTCCAGGATCTCATCGTCCCCCGATGTTACGATCGTAATACGAGAAAATTTCGGATTTTCCGTTTCTCCTACCGAAAGCGATATAATGTTATAGCCACGGGAAGAAAATAAATTTGTTACTCTTGTCAAAACACCGAAATGATTGGAAACAAGCAGTGATAATACAACCCTTTTCTGATTCATTTGCTTCACCTCCTAGTTTCCGTAAATGATTTCATCTGCGCCCTTGCCCGGCGGAATGATCGGATATACACCGTCATCGGGGTCAATGATACAATCAATGATGCATGGACCCTTACAGCTCAGTGCTTTCTTCATCACCCCCCCAATCCCATTTATAAAAACAATGCGATAACCTGTTGCACCGAAAGCTTCGGCAAGCTTCACAAAATCAGTCTTGCGCGCAATCGAGGTTTCACTGTAGCGCTGCTTATAGAACAACGTCTGCCACTGACGTACCATGCCCAATACCGAATTATTAAAGACAAGTACGATGATATCCAAATCCTGTGATACGGCACATGCCATTTCATTCATAT
>OFFH01001700.1_pt1 | contig 10722 bp, 8 predicted proteins | sample 1521341 | NCBI WGS metagenome assembly OFFH01 (sample SAMEA3504108, study PRJEB24116) | mouse gut metagenome | biome: mouse gut; feature: mouse-associated habitat; material: faeces | place: Denmark | collected 2011 | reverse complement strand
TGGTGCGCAAGGAGGTCCGCCGCCAGCTGCGGGGATATATCCAGGGCAAGGGACTGGATAATCTGGATGAGTATATCGTGCCTGTGAGCCTGGGGGACAACCAGGGCGTCATGGGCGCAATCAAGCTGGCCATGGACGCCTACATGGAGCGGGGCGGGCGGCTGTGACGGACCGGCTTATCAAGCAATACGGGAAGCGCGGCGCAGGGGAAAGCTCCCTGAGCGCCGTAACATTGGGGGACATTTTGGTGGAGGTATTGAAATGACAAACTTTGCGTTTTCTCAGCCCAAGGCGTACAAGCCCCAGGGAGAGGGCCTGTGGCGTCTGGATGGCAGTACCCGCGTGATTCTGATGGACGGCGGCGTTCCCTGGGAGGATGTGGCCGCCTGCGTCAATCTGCTTGGAGAGGAGTATCCCCAGCTGGGAGCGGCCGCCCAGCTGCGGAATGTGGACCCGCTGCCCGGCGATCTGGTGATCCGGGTGGGGGAGCCGGAGGAGCTGCGCGGCGTGGAGACATACCGGGAGGGGTATGCCGTCGCCGCGGGAGCGGTGACGGAACTGACGGCCCAGTCGGAGCGGGCGGTGATCTACGGCCTGCGGACCATTCTGGAGGCTCTGGACGGCGGCGGCCTGGCCTACGGCCGGGTGGTGGACTACCCCCGGACCCGGGAGCGGGGCTTCCATCTGGACGCCGGACGGAAGTTTTACACCAAGGAGTGGATCATCAGCCGCATCCGCGACATGTCCCGGAACCGGATGAATGTGCTCTGGTTCCACTTCTCGGAGAACGAGGGGTTCCGCATTGCCAGCGACAGGCATCCGGAGATTCCCTCCCTGCACCATCTGACCAAGGACGAGGTCCGGGAGATCATCCGGGCCGCCAACAGCTACCGCATTGACATCAATCCCGCCCTGGACTGCCCGGGCCATCTGGGACAGGCGCTTCAGGAGCACCCCCGGTGGCGGCTGAACCGGGAGATGGCGGAGCCGCTGTGGTCTGCGCTGGATATTACCAGGCAGGACGCCCGGGACTTCCTTCTGGAGCTGGTGGATGAGTACGCGGAGCTGTTTGCCGGGTCCAGGGTGTTCCACATCGGCGGCGATGAATTCATCGATTTCAACCACTTTGAGCAGTTTCCCGAGATGACGGCCTACGCCAGGGAGCACCTGGGGCCGGAGTGCGGCGGCGTGGACGTGTATGTGGATTTCCTCAATCAGGTCATCGCCCATGTCCGGGCCAAGGGATTCCAGGCGCGGGTGTGGAACGACGGACTGTTCCGCCCGGACCTGGAGGAGCATGTGCGTCTGGACAAGGATGTGCAGATTGCCTTCTGGAGCAACTGGGACAAGGGCATGGCTCCCCTGAAGGCCTTCCTGGACCGGGGATATCAGGTGGTGAACTACCACAGCGAATACCTCTATTTCATTCTGCTCATCCGGAAGGACTACTCCGATCCCGATCCGGACAAGATCCTGACCCAGTGGCATCCCGGCATGTTCCCCACCCATCCTGTCAGCGGGCCCCAGACGCTGGACCCCAAGTCGGAGCAGATGCTGGGCTGCTGCTACTCCATCTGGAGCGACTGGCCGGACCTCCAGAGCGAAGAAGAGGTGGACCGGCGCAGCCGGGATTCCATCCGCGCTTTTGGCATCCGCTGCTGGCAGTAATTGCCGGATTGACACAAGGTTTTACCGGTTTTTCCGCAAAAAAGGGAGAGGGGACGGATCAGACAGTCCGCCCTCTCTCTTTTTTGACGAATCAAAATGTGCAAATCGCCAGTTTTTTGTGCATGCAGACGGATACGCTCCTTCCTATACTACAAAACGGCCTTTGGATACTTTTCCGGATTCTGGAATACCGATATAATAGCTACCGTTGACCCGGTGGATTTTGTAAAAAATGCCGAAAAAATCCGCCAGAGCGAGAGAGGAAGGAATGGTGACCCATATGCAAGACAACAAAGCCCCGGCGAAGACCCAGGCCAAGCCGCCGGCAGAGAAGAAGAGCAAATGGACCAAGGACGACACCGAGCTGTCCATCCTGGCGCTGCCAACCACCATTTGGTACATACTCTTCTGCTATCTGCCTATGTTTGGCATTATCCTCGCGTTCAAGGATTATAAGATTACCCCTGGCGCGAGCTTCCTGACCAGCCTGCTCAAGAGCGACTGGGTAGGATTTGACAACTTCAAGTATTTCTTTACCCTGCAAGACTTTCCCCAGATCCTGCGCAACACCCTGCTGTACAACATTGTGTTCATCGTCCTGGATATTGTCCTGCCTGTGGGGCTGGCCATCCTCATCAGCAATATCTACAGCAAGCGCAAGTCCAAGTCCTACCAGACCCTGATGTTCATGCCCCACTTTATGAGCTGGGTCGTCATCAGCTACTTCGTCTATGCTTTCCTGGTCACCGACAAGGGCCTGCTCAACGCCATTATCCGGGCTTTCGGCGGCGAGAATATTCAGTGGTATTCCTTCCCCGCCGCGTGGCCGTTCATCATCATTATCATGCACGTGTGGAAGACCATCGGCTACAAGATGGTGGTCTACCTGGCCAGTATTACCGGTATTGACAGCAGCCTCTACGAGGCGGCGGTGCTGGATGGCGCCACCAAGTACCAGCAGGCCAAGTACATTACCATCCCCTCGCTGCGTCCCATCATCATCATGATGTTCATTCTGGCCATCGGCGGCATCTTCTCCTCTGACTTCGGCCTGTTCTATCAGGTGTCCCGGGGAGCCCAGCAGCCTTTGACGCCTGTGGTTGCCACTCTGGACGTGAAGGTCTACCAGATGCTGACTTCCGGCACCGTCAGTCTGGGCAAGACCACGGCGGCTTCCCTGTTCCAGGCGGTCGTGGGCTGTATCACCATCCTGACGGCCAACGCCGTTGTGCGTAAGGTGGACCGCTCCAGCGCACTGATTTAAGGAGGCGGAAATCATGAGTAAAAAGAATGCAGCGGTCAGCGGCGATACCCTCAGCCGCCTGAACCGGATCAAGCCCGCAACGAACTTCCTGTTCAACCTGATGTTCCTGATCCTGGCACTGGCCTGCTTCCTGCCCATTATTTTCATTTTCATCATTTCCATTACGGACAACAACATCATCCGTTCGGAGGGCTATCAGATCCTCGTCACTGCCAGGACCTTCTCCGGCAGCGCCTATGAGTACCTGTGGGGCCAGCGGCAGACCATCCTCAACGCCCTGTGGGTGTCCGTGTACGTCACGGCGCTGGGCACCATCCTGGGCGTGATGCTCACCAGCCTTATGGGCTACGTCCTGAGCCGGACGGAGCATAAGCTGAACAACTTCCTGACCATCCTGGTATTCATCCCCATGGTCTTCGGCGGCGGCATGACCGCTTCCTACGTCATCAACTCCCAGGTGCTGCACCTGTCGGATACCATGTGGATTCTGATCCTGCCTCTGGCGGTCAGCAGCTTCAACGTGACCATCGCCCGGACCTTCTTCCGCACCACGATCCCGGACGGCATCATTGAGTCGGCCAAGATCGACGGAGCCAGCCAGTGGACGGTGTTTTTCCGGATCATCCTGCCCATTTCCAAGCCCGTGCTGGCCACCATCGGCCTGTTCCTGGCTTTCGGCTACTGGAACGACTGGTTCCAGGCCAAGCTGTACATCCGCAATGACAAGCTCTATTCCCTCCAGGCCATGCTGGACCGGATGCAGCAGAATCTGGACTACCTGACCAAGAACCCCACGGCCATGCTGGCTACCGCCTCCGACCTGAAGAAGAACATGCCGCAGGAGTCCGTCCGTATGGCAATCGCTTTCGTGGTCGCCGTGCCCATCGCCTGTGTGTATCCCTTCTTCCAGAAGTATTTCATCTCCGGCCTGACCGTGGGCGCGGTGAAGGGATAAAGAGCTTCAGGATGTGCCGGCATCCCTTGTGAGAACGCCGGCCTGAGCGCGGACCGCAAGGTGTATTTTCGGCGTACGCGCTGCCGGAAACGCGATTGAAATTTGTGTCGGCATTTAGGCGCAGAAACCAGTATTGAACGGCTCCATACCGTTTGATAAATATGTCACTTACAACACAACAAGGAGGAAACATTGAAAATGAAGAAATTTCTTGCTCTGCTCCTCGCCTGCGTCATGACCCTGGCCCTGCTGGCCGGTTGCGGCGGCAGCGGCAACGACGCCAACAAGGGCGGCGGTGATGATGGCGAGATCCCCACGATCACCTGGTATCAGGTGGGCGGCGGCGAGCCTGCCAACCTGGCGTCCTGGACCGAGAAGGTCAACGCTTATCTGGAAGAGAAGATCGGCGTACACCTCAACGTCCAGTGCATCTCCTGGGGCGGCTGGGGCGACCAGCGTTCCGTGATCCTGTCCACCAACGAGCCCTATGACATCCTGTTCACCGATTCCGGCTCCTACACCAGCGACGTGGCCATGGGCGCGTTTGCCGATCTGACCGAACTCATCAAGGAGACCCCCGGCATCACCGACCTGATTCCCGAGAGCTACATTGATGCCTGCAAGATCGGCGGCAAGCTCTACGGCATCCCCGCCTACAAGGACAACGCCGCGGCCCAGTTCTTTGTCTGGACCAAGGAGTATGTTGACGCTTACTATCCCGATTACGCCAACGTTCACTCCCTGGCAGAGGCCACTCCCGCTGTCAAGGCCATCAAGGAAGGCACCGGCGAGCCCCCCATGCTGCTGAACAAGGACGGCCTCTCCTGCGTGGTGGGCAACCGTTATGACCAGCTGGGCATGGCCGGCATGGGCGCCATCGGCGTGAGCTACTACGATGATTCCGGCAAGGTGGTCTGCACCTTCGAGCAGCAGGACGTTCTGGATCAGCTGGAGGTCCTGCATGAGTGGATGACGGAAGGTTACACCAACTCCGACGCCGCCACCGCCAGCGAAGCCTCCGGCATGTGCGGTCTGGGCGTAGCCCAGGGCTGGCCCTCCGCCGCTAAGGGCTGGGGCGATGGCCGCGGCGCCGAGGTCGTGGTTTCCGCTTTCGGCGATCCCGTTGTCTCCACCGACACCATCCAGGGCTCCCTGGCCTGCATCAGCGCTTCCTCCGCTCACCAGCTGGAAGCCCTGAAGGTTCTGGAGCTGGTCAGCACCGACAGCAAGTTCCGTGACATGCTGGCCTACGGCGAAGAGGGCGTGAACTTCGAGTACGTCGAGGGCAGCACCGGCGAGCAGCGCGTCCACAAGATCAACACCGACTGGACCATGGCCGCCTACACTCAGGGCACCTTCATGACCATGACCCCCACCGACGACGTAGCCGAGAACCCCTATACCACCGAGGTTGCTTCCCAGAACGAGAGCGCCCGTTCCTCCGTGGCTCTGGGCTTCGTGTTCGACAAGACCAACGTTGTTGACCAGATCGCCGCCTGCCAGGCCATCTTTGAGGAGTACAAGGGCCTGATCCAGACCGGTACCGGCGATCCCAAGCCCACCGTGGATGAGATGATGGCCAAGATGCGCGCTTCCGGCTTCGAAGACATCGTGACCGAGGCCCAGACGCAGCTGGATGCTTTCCTGGGCAAGTAATCCGCCGCGCTTCCTGAAGCCTGAGATCTGATTGAACAAAAGGGGCTGTTGCAGCCGTTTGGGTTTGCAGCAGCCCCTTTTCTTACAGGAGGAGCTATACATACTTTTTTCCTGAAGGCGCAGACTAGGCCATGTTTGAAAAATGTCAAAACGCCCAAACGGCGGATCTTTTTCCGCCACTCTGCGTTGTATTTTTTTGCCGGGCGTCAGCCCGCCTGCAAAAATCCGCCTTGATTGGCGAAAAAATCTCTCGCCTTTGGGCATTCCGCCATTTAGCAAACAAGACCTAACCAAATGGAGAATATTTCATGAAAATATTAAATATTGGTTCGTTGAATATTGACCACGTCTATCGCGTGGACCATGTGGTAGCTCCAGGGGAAACGCTCTCCTCCACGGAGCTGAATCTGTTCTGCGGGGGGAAAGGGCTCAACCAGTCTATTGCGGCCGCCAGAGCCGGAACTCAGGTCTGGCACGCCGGAAAAATCGGCAATGACGGCGCCATGCTTGTCAGCAGTCTGCGGGAGTGCGGCGTCCACACGGATCTGATACAGGTTTCGGACGGTATTCCCACCGGACATGCCATTATTCAGGTTGACCGCCACGGCCAGAACTGCATCATTGTCCATGGCGGCGCAAATACATCCATAACCCCGGAGGATATCGACGGTTTCCTCTCCCATTTTTCTGCCGGAGATATTTTTTTGACCCAGAACGAGATCAGCAGCCTCCCCTATGCCTTGGAGCAGGCAAAGAAAAAAGGAATGCTCGTGGCGCTGAACCCCTCCCCTATCGGAGATCTGGCCTCCTCACCGGCGCTGGACTGGGTTGACATATTTATTCTTAATGAGGTAGAAGGCCTGCAAATTACCGGAGAGAGCGATCCGCAGGAAATCTGCACCGCACTGCTGCGCCGGTATCCTCGCTGTAAGGTAATGCTGACCCTTGGAAAGAGCGGCTGCCTGTATGCGGAAGAAGGGCGCCGCACTTCCCACGGAATATACGATACGGCAGCGGTGGATACTACGGCGGCAGGCGATACGTTCGTTGGCTACTTTTTAAGCGGCCTTTGCCTGGGCAACTCCATCGAGGATATCCTGACAACGGCCAGCAAGGCATCCGCCATAGCCGTCAGCCGGGCAGGTGCCTCCGTTTCCATCCCCGACCGGCAGGAAGTTGCTTCGGCAGATATTCACCTCATCTCAAGGGGGTAGATACATGAAGGTTTTGATCGGTGCGTTTGCCCATGAGTCCAACGACTTCTGTCCGGGCTTTACCACCCGGGAGATGTTTGAGTTCTATGAGGGACAGGATGTGTTGGATCACCTGCCGGTATCTGATATCTTCCAAAAAGCTGGTATTGAGATGGTCCCGTCCATTTTTGCCTGCGCCCAATCCTATGGTCCCGTAGAGAAGGAAACGTATCTCTATTTTGAGGGAAAAATTTTGGATACACTGCGGCAGAACCCGGATATAGACGGCATATGGATGTTCTGTCACGGCGCCATGAATGTGGAGGAAATCGGTTCCGGGGAATACCGTCTGGCATGTGACATGAGGGAAATCACCGGGGATCGATGTGCGATCTCCTTCGGAATGGATCTCCATGGCAATCTGGAGGAGGATTTCTGCCGCCAGGTCAACATTTTCCGCTGTTACCACACAGCTCCCCATACGGATCAGGCCGATACCTACCGCAGAACGGCGCAGACGCTGGTTCACTATTTGCAGCATGGCTACCGCATATTTCCGCAGATGCGCAAGCTCCCCATGATTTTCCCCGGTGAGATGGCCGCAACGACAGTGGAGCCGATGCAGGGTATCATTGCCCAGCTGAAGCAGTGGGAGGCGTCGGACCCAGCGATTGCCTGCGCAAGTATGTACGTAGGCTTTGCCTGGACCGATGCGCCCCGCACATCATCCACCGTAGTAGTGGTCCCCGCCACCCCGGAAGACGAGGCCTACTGTGCAAAAAAAGCAGACGAGCTGGCTGCCGCTGTATTCGATAAGCGCAAAGAATTCTGCTTCGAGATGCCGGCCCTTCCGCCCAGAGAAACTGTAGAAGAATCTTTCCGCCTTCCGGCGCCCGTCTGTGTCACCGATATGGGGGATAACCCTACAGCGGGAACCACCGGCGGCAGTCTGGTCCTGCTCAAAGAGTATTTGGCAGCGGGAAGCGGCGGGAAGCGGGTCCTCATTGCAGGCATCTATGATCCCCAGGCCTTTTCTTCCTGCATAGCCCATAGTCCGGGAGATGTCTTTACTCTGCGCCTCGGCCTTGATATTGACAGTGTGACGCAACCAGTTGACATAAGGGTCATTTATCGGGGCTGCCACAAGGTTCTTGGTTACGACTTTATTACCAATCCTCCTATTGAGCGCTGCCAGAGCTGCACAGTTTCTATCGGTAATATTGATATAGTCATCACCAACCGGCCATATGCTTTCACCCAAAAGGTGAACTTCAGCTCCTGCCAGCTGGACCCTCGAAAATATGATGTTTTTGTTACAAAGTTTGGGTATATTTTCCCCGAGTTAAAGGAACTGGGCCGGAGCTATATCATGTCAAACACACCGGGAGAAAGCTATCAAATGATTGCGGAACTGCCATACCGCAAAATTAAGCGTCCAATTTTCCCACTGGACCACATATGAGAGGAGGATTGCTCATGACACAAAACAAAATGCAAAAGCAATTTCCGCGAACAACGGTGGGCGGCATCTCTTTGCCTCGCATGATTATCGGCTGTAACTGGATATCCGGTTTCAGCCACAAAAGTGCTGCCGGCGACACACTGATCCGCAGAACCCACAGCTGCCCGGAATCCGCAGCCGATATCCTGTCTACATTTTTAGAGGCAGGAGTTGATGCAATGCTGGGCCTTTTTGGTGTGGATGGCAATCTGCGAGAAGCAGTGAATCTTGCAGAGGAGCGCACCAACCGGAAAATGATTATTATGGACGAGCCAATCATCAATATGGACGACTCCCCCATGGCCCGGCACGAGGCAGAGCTGGAAATCAAGGCATGTGCCCATCGGGGAGCTACGTTCTGCCTGCCGCTCCATTCCTGTGTGGAACAGCTGGTCAATAAGAATACGGAAACTATGGAGCGGCTGCCGGACTATCTGTCCATGATCCGCGACGCTGGTATGATACCGGGACTCTCCGCTCATATGCCCGAAGTTATCCAGTACGCGGACAAAAACGGATATGACGTGGAGACGTATATCCAGATTTTCAACTGTATGGGCTTTTTAATGCAGGTTGAGATTGAGAGTGTGGCCAAGATTATCCATGCGGCTAAGAAGCCTGTCCTGACGATCAAGCCCTGCGCCGCCGGACGCACTACGCCCTATGTGGGGCTGAACTTCTCCTTTAACGCTATCCGGCCTCAGGACATGGTTTGTATTGGCTGCTTTAACGCCAATGAAGCCGCAGAAGATATCGAATACGCCTATGCGGCCATTGAGCGCCGGCTGCCGGATGTCTCCAGCCGGAACAGTCCTTTGCAAACCAGCGTTGTCAAGGGTACAGCCGTATAGGAAACGCTTTTGCAGAGTGATTGTTCCCCCTCTTTCCCGCACCTTTTCCGGAAAAGAAAAGGTGCGGGAAATTTTTTCTGTTCAAAGCCTGCTCCGGCCGGCGCTGAAGAGTCCCTGCAAAATTTTCCCCGTATACTATGCAGCCAGCATATTGTTTCCCCGTGCAAAATTTTGTAAAATCTCTATATTATCCCAACTGGAAAATAGAGAGGCGCAAAATATGGAAAACAAATCTACCGGCGACCTGGGTCAGGAGCTGATGAATCAGCCCAATCTGGACGCATACATCCGCGACAACCAGGCGCAGTTCTCTGACTGCAGCGTAATCGACCTGCTGCTGCAATTATTCGACCGAAAATCGTTTTCCAAAGCGGAACTGGCCCGGCACGCGGGCATCAGCGAGGTATACCTCCATCAGGTATTTTCCGGACGGCGCAAGCCCTCCCGTGACCGGCTGGTGTGCATCTGTGTGGGACTGGAGGCAACGCTGGAGGAAACCCAAAGGCTGCTCAAGCAGGCGGGCTACGCCCCCCTCTATCCCCGGCGCAAGCGGGAGTCCATTATCGCCCACGGCATCGTCCACCGCACGCCGCTGGGGCAGATCAACGACAAGCTGTTCGCTGAAAACGAAAAAACACTATTCTGAGGGAGGACCTATCATGCCAACCACCACCCAACACCTCTGCTATAACTGCTTCTCCCAGCGGGAGAGTCCGGAGGGCCCCTGTCCGTATTGCGGGTTCGACCTGGCAGAGAACACGAAAAAATTCCCCGTGGCCCTCCGGGCCGGAACGGTGCTGAACAACCGGTATGTCGTGGGCCGCGTCCTGGGCCAGGGCGGCTTCGGCATCACCTACCTGGCCTTCGACACACAGCTCCAGACCAAGGTGGCCGTGAAGGAGTACATGCCCAACGACATCGCCACCCGTATCGAGGGGGCTACCGTCTCCGTGGCTATGGACACCAAGAAGGACGACTTTACCTACGGGGCGGAGCGCTTCCAGGAGGAGGCCCGGACCCTGGCCAAGTTTATCGGACATCCCAACATCGCGGGCGTGTCCAGCTACTTTGACGCCAATGATACCTCCTATTTCGTCATGGACTACATCGAGGGTATCAGCTTCAAGAGCTACATCGGCAACGCGGGCGGAAGAGTATCGGTGGACGAGGCGCTGAACATCATGATCCCCGTCCTGCGGGCGCTGACGGCGGTGCATCAGGAGGGGTTCATTCACCGGGACGTGACGCCGGACAACATCTACATATCAAAGGACGGCAACGTCAAGCTGCTGGACTTCGGCTCCGCCCGGTACTCCATCGGGGACAAGAGCAAGAGCCTGGACGTGATTCTGAAGGTGGGCTACGCCCCCAAGGAGCAGTACATAAGAAGAGGCCGCCAGGGGCCCTACACCGACGTGTACTCCTGCGCCGCCTGCTTCTATGCGGCTCTGACGGGCTACCTGCCCCCGGAGTCCCTGGAGCGGCTGACGGCGGATACCGGTATCGACCTGCTGGTTGGTTTCCTGGAGCGGGAGGGGGAGGAAATCTATTCCTCCTGCGCCCTCCTCTCGGAGGGGAGGGCGGTCCACAACTACCGCCGCATCTCCCGGGGGTGGAAGGACTTCCGGAAAACC
>OFFH01001693.1_pt1 | contig 10751 bp, 7 predicted proteins | sample 1521341 | NCBI WGS metagenome assembly OFFH01 (sample SAMEA3504108, study PRJEB24116) | mouse gut metagenome | biome: mouse gut; feature: mouse-associated habitat; material: faeces | place: Denmark | collected 2011 | reverse complement strand
TCCGTACAGGATTTCTGGCAGATGCCTGTGAAAGTCTTTTCTATCAGATGGTAAAGAGGCTTTCACAGGCGGGTGAACTGTCAAAGGAGACCGTATTCATTGACGGGACAAAGTTAGAAGCCTGTGCCAACAAGTATACTTTTGTGTGGAAAAAGTCTGTCGGGAAATGGGAAGAAAAAATGTTCCAGAAGATACAGGATGCCGTACAGCTTCTGAATCACGAATACATGCAGACTTTTTCGGTCAGCGCGGAAACAAGGACACAGGATTTACAGAAAATATCCCGTTTTTTGGAAGAGAAATGCCGGACAGACGGTACCGTTTTTGTAAACGGACGAGGCAGGAGGAAAAGTAAGAACCAGCGGTATGCAGAACTCTTGCGCAGGTTTCTTGAACGCCAGAGAATTTATGACTGGCATACGGCAAGTTTTCAGGGCAGGAATAATTACTGTAAGACAGACCCGGATGCCACCTTTATGCACATGAAAGATGACCATATGCGTAATGCCCAGTTAAAACCGGGATATAATGTACAGATTGCCGTGGACAGTGAATATATCGTGGCTGCTGATCTCTTTCAGGACAGGAATGATGTCTGGACGCTGGTTCCATTTTTAAAAACAATGGAAAAGAACCTGTTATTCCGGTATCCAAGCGTGACTGCCGATTCCGGATATGAAAGCGAAGAAGGATACACGTACCTGCGGGACTGTGGGCAGACCCCGTATATAAAGCCCCAGACCTATGAGAAGTGGAAAAAACGCAGCTTCAGACAGGATATCAGCAGGCGGGAGAACATGCGTTATGATGAACCAGCCGATACTTACACCTGCCATGCCGGAAAACTTCTTTCCCCGCTTTATATCAGGAAACAGAAAAGTAAAAGTGGATATGAAACAGAAGTGACCGTTTATGAGTGTGAAGACTGCGGCGGCTGTCCTTACAAAAGTAAATGTACAAAAGCCAGAGGGAACAAGCGGCTGTACCTGTCAAAAAGTTTTTTGGAAAAGCGGCAGGAATCTTATGAAAACATCCTGAGTGAAACAGGGATCAAATATCGGATAAACCGATCCATTCAAGTAGAAGGTGCATTTGGTGTTCTGAAAAATGACTATGGATTCCAAAGATTCCTGCTTCGTGGGAAAACAAAGGTAAAACTAGAGATTCTTTTGCTCTGCTTAGGGTATAACATCAATAAATTACATGAAAAAATACAAAAAGAACGGACAGGAAGTCATCTGTTTGCAGTAAAAGGAACCGCTTAAATCCATGAAAACAGGAACGGTTATTAAAGTACGCCAAAATCCAGCAGATTTTCTTGAAACAGGAAAACGCTGGACTTTTTGTTAGTAGAAATAGAGCAGGGGTACCGCTCAATCATCTGATTTGATGATTTTGCGACACCCCCTTTATTAATAATTCATAACCTGTTCTTCACCGTTGATCACCCGGAGCGCACCCTGGGCCAGCGCCAGCAGTTCATCCTCGCCGGGATATACGGTCACGGGAGCGATCCATTCGGTTCTCTCCTTCAGGGAATCACAGACATCCGCGCCGTAGGCAATACCGCCGGTGAGAATGATCTGATCCACCTTGCCGCTCAGCACGCAGGCCATAGAACCAATGTTCTTGGACACCTGCAGCAGGAAAGCCTCTTTGGCCTTGGCCGCCTCTCTGTCTCCTTCGTTGGCGCGTCTGGTCACTTCCCGCATGTCGTTGGTGCCCAGGTAAGCGTTGAAGCCGCCCTTGCCCACGATCTTGCCATACACTTCTTTCTCGGTATACTGGCCGCTGAAGCACATCTTGATCAGAGCACCGCTGGGCACTGCCCCCGCACGCTCCGGGGAGAAAGCGCCATCGCCGTCCAGAGCGTTGAACACATCCACCACCATGCCATACTCATGGGCGCCTACGGACACACCGCCTCCCATATGTACCACGATCAGACGCAGGGACTCATAGGTCTTGCCGATCTCTTTTGCGTATCTCTTGGCTACCGCCTTCTGGTTCAGTGCATGGAACACGCTGGTACGGGGCAGTTCAGGCACGCCGGAATACCTGGCGATGGGCATCAGTTCATCCACCACCACAGGATCCACAATATAGGAAGGAACGCCGATGGAGTCACCGATCTCCCTGGCCAGAATACCGCCCAGATTGGACGCATGCTGGCCCTGCACACCCGCTTTCAGATCCGCCAGCAGCGTATCCGTCACAGCGTAAGTGCCGCCGGGAATGGGTTTCAGCATTCCGCCCCGTCCCACCACCACGTTCAGGGACTTAATATCAAACTGCTTCTCCTCCAGCAGGTCGGTGATGATCTTCTTGCGGAAGTCCTTCTGCTCCACGATGGCGGCATACTTGCTGATCTCCTCCGTGGAATGCCTCAGAGTCTCCTCAAATAACAGCTTCTCATCCTCAAACACACCGATCTTGGTGGAGGTGGATCCGGGGTTAATGATTAAACTTTTTACAGACATTATATTCTCCTCCTTATTAAGAGTTCCGCAACTCCCAAACAGTACCTTTCCAGGCGAAATAAACCCCGTCCGGCTTCCGGCCGGTTTTTATTTCCGGCACTGTTTGGGCGTTGCTGATTAAGAGTTCCGCAGCCTCCTGACTGCCCTTTGCTTCTACTTTTCTCTGTTTGGGTCAGGCCGCCGTATGCTATACATCCTTGGCCATCTCCTCCGCCACCACGGCTGCCAGGGCGATGGAATTCACCTTGGTCTCAAAGGTGTCGGAGCGGCTGGTCAGAATCACGGGCACTTTGGTGCCGGTGAGGATACAGCCGTTTTCCGCCTTGGTCATATGTACGATGGTTTTATATACATTGTTGCCCGCATGGATATCCGAGAACAGCAGGATATCGGCGTCCCCCTGAATCTTACGGTCTTCTGCCCCCTTATGCTTCGCCGCCTCAGGGTCGATCGCCAGATCCAGGGAAAGAGGACCGTCCACAACACAGCCGGAGATCTTTCCTTCCTCGCACATCTTCGTCAGCTCCGCCGCCTCCACGGTGGCGGGCATCTTGGGATTCACCACCTCCACCGCCGCCAGAGGAGCCACCTTGGGGCAGGAGACGCCGCAGGCTCTGGCCACGGGTACTGTATTGTTGATAATATTTACTTTGTCCTCCAAAGTAGGATAGGTGATAAAAGCCACATCCGTCAGGAACAGTAGCTGGTCGATACCCGGCACTTCGAAAACGGCCACATGAGACAGAGGATTGCCGGTGCGCAGACCCACTTCCTTATCCAGTACGCTCTTCAGGAAATTCTTGGTATCTACCAGGCCCTTCATATACATGTCTACCACGCCTTCATGGGCCAGCTTCACTGCCTTCAGCGCCGCCTGGGTCATATCCGGCTCATCAATAATCTCAAAGCCCTCCAGGTCCATGTTCATCTCTGCGGCAATGGCGCGGATCTGGGCCTCATCGCCCACCAGAACGGCGTCCGCAATCCCCCTCTTTTTTGCCTCCCAGACTGCGTGCAGCACCGCCTCGTCCTGAGCCGCCGCCACGGACATCTTCTTCATACTGCATTGGTTTACCTTTTCGATAATATCATCGAATCTCATGTACGCTTCCTTTCCTGCGGCCCTTACGCTTGGGGAGAGGCATCCTTACAGAGCCCCTCCGACCGCAATCCCATTTCTTTTTTTCTTTCCCTGCGGCGGGCAGTTACACTGCCCAAACCGCTATCGTTAAAATAATATCACAGCAGTTGGGGAAATGCAATAGCCGTTTGGGCTCCAGAAGGCAGAAAAATCGGGCTGTCACAGCAGCCCGGTTATCTCATCCAGCCTTTTTACTTTGGCATACAAAAGCCTTTCCAGTTCCGGCTCCGCATCGGTCTGGTCAGGCACCATCACCACCCGGCAGCCCGCCCGGGCAGCACTCAGCACCCCGTTGGGAGAATCCTCCACCGCCATGCAGTCCCGGGGATGCCTGCCCAGCTGCCTGCAGGCATACAGATAAATGTCCGGTGAAGGCTTTCCCTCCTGGACCATGGTTGCAGAGATCACCTGGTCAAAATAATCCCGGATTCCCAACCCTCTCAGGTATTTTTCCGTGCGCTGCAGATCCGTGGCAGTGGCGATGGCGCTGCGGATGTCATGTCTCTTCAGCCAGGCCAGCAATTCCGCCGCTCCGGGCTTCAGTTCTATGCCCTCCCGGTCAAGCCGCTCCTCCATCAGTTCCTTGCGCCGCTGCCGCACTGCGCCGTAGTCCAGTTCCGGGCCGAACATTTCTTTCAGCCGGGCCGGGGCAAAGGGCCGCCCCAGACTCCGCATGGACAGGGCCTGTTCATCCGTCATCTCATACCCGAATTCCCGAAGGGCCATAGGCCAGAAGATGCGGTAATATTTCTCTGTGTCAATTAATGTGCCGTCCATATCAAAGATCACTGTGTCTATGCGCATTAAAGTATCGCTCCTCATCTCATTTTCTGTTCGGTTTCCTTTTAATACTCAATAAACTGATAAAATCACCAAACAAAGAAGTGTCTGTCGGCTCAAACATCAACCATTTTCCATCATGATAAGTTTTCGTTTCATCATAAACTCTTTGGACTTCCTCGCCGTAATTTTCTCTATCTTTTTCAAATTTTAGACGTTCTTCTTTTCCTAAGATAATCATAAATCCCACACAGTTCTCTCTTGCATATAATGCACACAGCGTTTTACCGCCCCGGCGGTATTTATATTCATATGTCCACGCTTTGCCCCCTTTATCCCACAAGCAATCCATCTCATATTTTTCATCAATTAAAGCACATAGCTGATTCCATATCTCATATAAAGATTTTCCTACTAAAGCGGTCATTTGTTCTGCGTCAGGTATTTTATCAAGCATGATGGCCTCCTCCACAGCTTTCGATTCAGATGTTAAAATTATAAATCATTTGTCTGCAGCCCGCAACACATATTTGCAGGCTGCTTTATAATTAGCACTGTTCTGAAAACGGAAAGCAGATTAGATTGGCAGGACCATATCATCCGCAGTATGAATTTACTCCGCTTCTCGGGACGTATCGGACTTCCGAGGGTTCTCCAATGCCTGGGATGCGCTCAATGTCTGGGCTTCTTCCGCCATTTCGCCCTCACTCGCTGGTGTCTGGGATTCTTCTGCCATTTCGCCCTCACTCGCTGATGCCTGGGCTTCTTCCGTTGCCTGCTGCCCGGCAGTGCCTGCCATACGCCTGGACTTCCCGCATTTTATCAGGCGGCAGACCACAAAAAGCAGCACCAGCAGAATGATTCCGCCACCCATCACAAAATATCCGGCAGGGATCCCGGGAGAGGCTTTGACCACCCGGAAGTCCCCCGGGCACTCCAGATCAAAAACCACATAGCGGCCCATTGTACGGGTCTCCGCCACCGCGCTTTCACCCTCCCGCTGCAGGCGGATCTCATAATGCTCCGGCAGAAGATCCCGCTGCAGGCGCACACTTACCGGCTGATCATAGAACCCTTCCAAAGTGCGGATTTGCAGATGATAGTACTCTCCCTGTTCCACCGTCACTTCCAGTTGATCCCCGGGATAAAAACGGCCTTCCACCAACATGGCCGCCTGGCCTTCCGGCCCCGGTACATCCGCGGACAGAGCGGTGATCCACTTGGTATATTCCGCTGCCAGCACCCTGCTCTCCGTCACATGCTCATAGTCCATATCCGGCCACTGCCCGTAACAGCCCTCCTTCTCCGGCAGCACCGGCAGCCCCTCTTCCCCCAGGCTGCTGCCATAGGGCAGCCACTTCCTCCTGCAAATCCCCGTCTTCATCCAAAACCACAAAACGCAGGGTCACCATGCGGAATTCCTCGGGCAAACCCTGCCGGTGGGAGAATGCCTCATAGTCCATAGGAATTGCACCGCCTCCATACCCGATACCATCTATGCCCTCTATATCATTTGCCACATAATAATTGTCATACAGCATCCCCTCTTCCCGCAGGTCTCCGGCGATGGCTCCCAGCTTTTCTCCTTTCGCCTTCAGGCTGTTCATGGCGTCACAATAGTAAATCTCACTGCCCCTTCCCGCGATGCCTCCCACATAGCTTTTGCCCTCCAGAAAACCGGTACTAAAGCAGCTGCGAATGGTATAGTCCGAACTTCCGGCAATGCCTCCCACATAACTGCCGCCGGTGCTCTGGATGTCCGCATAAGATTCGCAGGAGACAATGGCCCCAAAGTCTGCTTTTCCCACGATGCCGCCTGCACAGTTCCGTTTGGCAATGACCCGACCCTCATTCCGGCTTTCCCGCACCACGGCCTTGATGCTCTCCTGGATGCTCAGACTCTCAGCGCCGGTAAAAGTAATATCGTCCTCGGGATCCAAATCATGCTCCGTGGCAATCTGTCCCACGATGCCCCCCACATTGGCGTCTGCCTCCACCAATCCCCGGTTTAGGCACAGCGTGATTTTTCCCTGCTGAAAACTGGCGGTGTCGTACCATTTTTCCGTGACCGTGTCCCCGGTCTTCAGCACTTCGCCCTCCTGCCCGGCCTGCTTCTCCGCCCCGGACTGACTTTCTGATGAAACTTCAGGCCCATAAGCTCCTGCGTTTTCAATGGTATCGCTGGGAGCTTCGTCCGAAGTATCATTGACGGTTATCCCCTCATAGCTGAAGAGATCATCCCGTATCCCGCTGATCAGACGACGCAATTTCCGGGCCTGGGCCGCCAGAGCATCCACATCCGCGTCCGCCGTACTTTGAGCGGCGTCCAGCGTATCCGTCAACCGGGACAGACAGTCCATGGCAGCCGCCAGTTCCAGGTTAAACACCTCCAGGTTGTGGGAGACCTGGCCGTGTTGCCCGGATGTGGCATCGGTCATCTTATGTAAATGGCTGCCGGTGCTGTCCGCAAAGTTTGACAGGGCGTTGCGGTACTCTTGAGTATATCCGGGCTTTTCCCAGTCAGGTATCTCCCAGTCCCCCGGTTTGTCCCAGTCGATCTGATCATTGCCGCTGACAGAATCCGGTTTTCCCTCTTCTTTTTCCTGGTCCCTGATGGCCTTCAGATCATCGGAGAGTCGGTTAAAATCACTGGAAATCCCCGAAAGTTCCTGGTTGTACACATGCCACAGGTCATTGGTGATATTCAACAGATTTGTGGCAGACGCAGACACATTGCGCAGATTGGCATTGAGCTGCCGGGTGATGGCCGCAGCCTGATCCCCATAAGCGCTCAGATGGTCATAGCTGGCCTCCAGCATATCCAGAAACAAATCCGTCTCCCGGTCCAGTTCCTCCAGCTTGCCGTCAATATACTCCACCTCTATAAACGGCTCCATCTGCCCGGCAATCCCTCCCGCGTCCTTCCTGCCCAGCACATGTCCCGTGTTGGTACAGTTCTGGATATATCCCTGGTGCAGCCGCCCCACGATGCCGCCGGTGTTATACCCCACATGAGCGTATCCCACTGTCCCCTCGTTGACGCAGTAATATATCTTCCCGTCGCTGATCCCGGCGATGCCGCCGGTATCCATATGGGCGTCCAGCCTGGCTCCGGAGGACGCCTCCTCCAGATTCTCCGCTGTAAAATCCTCCAGATCATACACCATGTCATTGGTGTAAATATTGATGTTCCCTTTGTTGACGCAGTTGTTCAGCGTGCCATGGTTGCTGCCGGTGATACCGCCGCTCCTGCGATTGCCCAGTACCGTCACCTCCGCCCCACAGCTTCGGATCACAGCCCCCGCCTCATTGACTCCCGCGATACCGCCCACTTCCTCCTCGCCTTCCAGCACACCGGAAACCTGGCAGTTTACGATGCTTCCATAATTCCGCCCCGCCAGCACCCCCACCTGACAGCCGCTGCCCTGGGGCAGCACTTTGGCCTCTGTCAGATTCAGATTCTGAACCACCGCTCCCCGCTGCAAATAGCGGAACAGCCCCATCTGAGAGCCTTCCTGCCGGATCGCCAGGCCGTTTATGGTATGGCCCTGACCGTCAAATATCCCGCCGAATACCGGGATCAGCAGTTCCTCGCCTGCCAGATCCAGATCCGCCGTCAGCAGCACCCGCTTATCCCCGGACCAGGCATCATAAGTACATAAGGCTGCCAGTTCCCGCAATTCTTCCACACTGCCGATGGAAAATACCTCGTACTGCCCGGCGTCCGTTTCCTCCCGGTGCTCCCCGCTCACATACTGCTCGTAGGTAACGGCAGGCTCCTCCTGGGCCAGCGCAGGCATATAATCGGAAAAAGCCATTATTACGGAAAGCATCACCGCCAGACACCCGGCCTGGCTTTTACAGCCGCGCCGGCGCCCGCTTCTCTTTGAAAAATCCCTGTCATCCGTGTACATCATCCTCTTTTCAACCCTTCTGCCCATGGCTGTCCTCCTCCCGGTACTCCAGCAATTCCCTGGCGTTCTCATACATATCCCTGGCACGGATCACCGCTCCCATCTCACCGTCGATCACGCCGGTGAAGTCGCCGTCGATCACACCGTTCACATAGCCCTTGATGTGGCCGCTCATCCGTATCCTGCCGCCTGAGGGCAGCGGCTTGATCGTCTCACGCTTCAAGGTGAACGCCGTCTTTTCGATGATGATGTCGCCCAGCAGCAGGATCTGGGGCAGGATTCCCATCACCAGGAAGATGGAAATCAGAGTGCCCCGGCCCAGGCCCACCCCGATGGAGGCGATGGAGGCGGTGGTGGACAGCACGCCGATGGCGATTCCGGCGGAGGCCAGGATGGTGCCGGAGGTGACGATGGTATCCCCTGGGGTGACCCCGCTTTCCCGCGGCAGAAAGCCCAGCTTGCAGCTGCCCTCCTGGGCCAGGGGGATGGTGCCGGTGATGATGCCGGTATCCAGGGTGTGGATATCCACCCCGCCAATGCTCACCGAGGCGTCCAGGATGGTCTGCACCTTGGAGTAACCCCGGCCCACCTCGCTGACGATTCCCACCAGCCCATCGCTGGTGATAACCGGGCACCGCAGGGAAACCCCGTGGTAGGTCCCCACGTCGATGGTGAAGGAACCGAACCAGTCGTCCGGAGTGCGTCCCACCACCGTGGCCGGCTCAAAAATCAGGTCGGAATTGCGCTCCTTAATCTCCAAAAGCTCCCGGAACTGCTCATTTTCCATCTTCACCGTCTCGTAGTCAATCAGCTGCTCCTCCAGCCGCTGTATCTCCTCCCGGAGGGCCTGGTTTTCCCGGTGGACCTCCCCGGAGGAGAGGAAGGGGCCAAAGCGGTTTTGGATAGCGGCCCCGGCGGCGGCGCTCATGCTGTTTAGGGGCACCATCAGCATCCCCCCGGCGCTGGAAAGAAGGGGCATCAGGCCGCCGGTATAGATGGAGCGCAGCAGGAAGGAAAAGAGGAGGCAGCCAACCACCAGCAGCACCCGAAAGCGCCCGGTCTTAAAAAATTCTTTCATCGCCCCCTCCTTTCTTCACAATAGGCCAAGATGAGGTTGGAGAAAAATCCCCAACCTCCCTTTGTTTGTCAAATCGGCTCGGTGACCGCCCCGTTGTGGGCGTAGTTAATCTCCAGAATCTTCCCGGCCCCCAGGGCGACGCAGTCCAGGGGATTTTCTGCAATGTGCACCGGCATCCCCGTTTCGATGGTGATAAGGTGGTCCAGCCCCTTGAGCATGGCCCCGCCCCCGGTGAGGGTGATCCCCTTATCAATAATATCCGCCGAAAGCTCCGGGGGGGTCTTTTCCAGGGTGCTGCGGATGGCGTCCAGGATGGCGACAATGGAATCCACCAGCGCCTCCCGAATCTCCTGGGGGGTAAGGATGATGTTCTTGGGGAAGCCGTCCGCCAGGTTGCGGCCCTTTATCTCCACCGTCTCCTCGTTTTCGTAGGGGTAGGCGGAGCCGATGCAAATCTTGATATTCTCGGCGGTGCGCTCCCCGATGAGAAGGTTGTACTTCTTCTTCACGTAGGCGATGATGGCCTGGTCGAACTCGTCCCCGGCCACCCGCACCGATTTGGAGACCACGATTCCCCCCATGGAAATCACCGCCACCTCGGTGGTGCCGCCGCCGATGTCCACCACCATGCTGCCGATGGCCTCCTCCACCGGGAGGCCCGCCCCGATGGCTGCCGCCATGGGCTCCTCCACAATGCGCACGTATTTGGCCCCAGCCTTTTCCGCCGCCTCCCGGACGGCCCGGCGTTCCACGGCGGTGACGCCGGAGGGGATGCAGATAACCACGCGGGGCTTGCCGAAACGGGAGCGCCCGATGCTCTTTTGGAAGAACCACTGGAGCATACTGGCGGTGACGTCAAAATCCGCAATAACCCCGTCCTTCAGGGGGCGGATGGCCTCGATGGAGCCGGGGGTGCGGCCGATGACGTCCTTGGCGGCTTGTCCCACATATTTTACAACGTCGGTACGCACGTCCACCGCCACCACCGACGGTTCCCGCATGATGATCCCCTTGCCCTTCATATAAATCAGGGTATTGGCAGTACCCAGGTCAATTCCGATGCTCTTTGAAGCAAACATTCCTCCTGTGCTCCTTTCCGCGGCGCGCATATAAACAATTATCCAGCCGGGTCCGGCCGGCGCAAATCCTAAATGTGCAGATAATCAATAGTATTGTATCACAGCGAAGGGCAATTCACAAGGAAAGAAAGAGCGGAATTTGTTTCGATTTCATAAATTTTACAAAAGGACCGCCGCCAGCGGGGAGAGACCCCCGCCCAAAGGGGGCGCGGGGAGGCTTTAAACCGGCCCTTGGAGGGGGAACCGCTCCGGGGCAAAGTCCCGCAGCTCCCGCCAAAG
>OFFH01001692.1_pt1 | contig 10752 bp, 9 predicted proteins | sample 1521341 | NCBI WGS metagenome assembly OFFH01 (sample SAMEA3504108, study PRJEB24116) | mouse gut metagenome | biome: mouse gut; feature: mouse-associated habitat; material: faeces | place: Denmark | collected 2011 | reverse complement strand
TTCGTCGCTGCCGTCGAGCCTCTCTACGAGCATGCGTCGCGCTATGCCTATCGCAACCTGAGCAACGTGCCCGATATCGAACGCTGGTACCGCCCCTACGTCAAGGCGCTTATGGAGTGGGATCGCGAGCGCGCCTTCTTCCCCGATGCCAACCTCACGCTGCGGGTGGCTTACGGCAAGGTCGCAGGATACGAATATGCCGACGGCGAGTATCATCGTCCGCAAACCACGTTGGAGGGCATCATCGCCAAGGACAACCCCGATATCTACGACTACGATATCCCGCAGTCGCTGCGCGACGTATACTCGTCGAAGCAGTACGGCCGCTGGGGCATCGATCTCGACTCGCGCCGCACGGTGCCCGTATGCTTCATCGCGACGAACCATACCACTGGCGGTAACTCTGGCTCGCCCGTTCTCAACGGCCGCGGCGAGCTGATCGGCATCAATTTCGATAGGACATGGCTGTCGACGATGAGCGACGTTGAGTTCGACGAAGATATGTGCCGCAACATCATCGTCGACATACGCTACGTGCTGTTCGTCATCGACCGTATTGGCGGCGCAGGATATCTGCTCGACGAGATGCGGTTGAAGTAGCGCGCAGCGGGCTTTCGGCCTCGCAGGCCTTTTCTCCGTTTCGCCAGGTGCAGCGGCAAAGGTCTGGGGGTTAGCCGGTATCGCACTTGTACATCCGGCATTTGCTTTGCCGGCTCCACCCGGAGCGCGCAAGGCGCGCGACAAAAGTCTCCCTCCGAGGAGGGAGATTTAGAGGGAGGGTCAGGATTGTATAACGGCGTAAGCCGTAGTTGCGGCGATCGGTACCGCAAGACACACGGGTTGCGCATGCACGCTGCCGGGCGCTCCGATATTCTCGCCGTTACGACATTCGGTGCCGCAAGACACTCGGGCAGCGCATGCACGCAGTTGGGATTGCGCTTACACACTGACGGGCACTCGTTTATATGCTCGGCTTTACGAATAAAGTTAGGTTAGTTATGGATTTTTTTAACGGATTGTTCGACGGCAAGGTCGACATCTCCTCCATTGCGCTCTTGTCGTTGATATGCGCCGTGGGGTTGGCTTTGGGCAAGTTGCGCATCAGGGGCGTTTCGCTCGGCGTGACATGCGTATTTTTTACCGGTATCGTGGCCGGACACTTCGGACTGGCGGTCGACCCGACGATTCTCGATTTCGTGCAGAACTTCGGTCTGGTGCTGTTCGTCTATGCGCTCGGCGTGCAGGTAGGTCCCGGTTTTTTCAGCGCATTCCGCAGCAACGGCATACGGCTCAACGCGTTGGGACTGCTCCTGATCGCGGCGAGTACGGCTATGGCCGTGGCGTTCAGCTTTCTGCCGGGCATGTCGCTGCCCGAGATGATGGGACTGCTGAGCGGTGCGGTAACCAATACGCCCGCGCTGGCCGCCTCGCAGCAGACGCTCGCACAAATGGGGCTCGACTCGACCACCCCTGCGCTCAGCTGTGCCGTGACCTATCCTCTGGGCGTCGTGGGCGTGATATTGGCTATCGCCGTCATGCGACGCTTTTTCGTGCGACCGGCCGACATGGCCGCACCTCAGACCGAACATGTCAACAACACCTTCATCGCCTCTATGGTCGTTGCCAACCCCGGTATCTTCGGCCGCGATCTGCGACGCATCAGCGAATACAGCCACGTGCAGTTCGTCGTCTCGCGTATATGGCACGACGGCCATGTCAGCGTCCCGTCGCCCGATACGATCGTCGAGAAGGACGACAGGCTGCTGGTGGTAGCCTCGCGGCGCGATATCGACACCCTCGAAGCCCTCATAGGCCGGCGCGAGCAGACCGACTGGAACCGCAGCGATGTCGACTGGAACTCGATCGACAGCTCAGTCGTCTCGCGCAGCATCGTCGTGACGCGCCCCTCGATCAACGGCCGCAGCCTCGGCTCGCTTCATCTGCGCAACAGCTACGGCATCAACATCAGCCGTATCGTGCGCAGCGGCGTGATACTTCTCGCAACGCCCGATCTGGTCCTGCAATTGGGCGACCGCGTGGTCGTCGTGGGCGAGGCCCCTGCTGTCGACAAGGCGGCCGCAATGCTGGGCAATGCCGTGCGCGAGCTCAACGAACCGCATCTGCCGGCGATATTCGTCGGCCTTCTGGCCGGCCTTATCGTCGGAGCCATACCGCTTGCCATGCCCGGCATGTCTGCACCTTTGAAACTCGGTCTGGCCGGCGGTCCTATCATCGTCGGAATCCTTATCGGCGCTTTCGGCTACCGTCTGCATATCATAACCTACTCGACCGAGAGCGTCAATCTCATGCTTCGGGCGCTCGGCCTGTCGCTCTATCTGTCGTGCCTTGGGCTTAGTGCCGGGCCTACGTTCTTCGAAGCCGCGCTCAGCGGCCGTGGTGCCATGTGGGTGGCGCTCGGCTTCGCCGTCACGCTGCTGCCTACGCTGCTCGTAGGCTGGTATGCCATGCGCCGCCGCAAGGTCGACTTCGCCACGACGTGCGGCATGCTGTGCGGTGCCATGGCCAACCCCATGGCGCTGACCTATGCCAACGAGATCTCGGGCGGCGACCGTCCCTCTGTGGCCTATACGACGGTCTATCCGCTGTCGATGTTCATCAGAGTGGTGCTCGCGCAGGTAATATTGATGATTTTTATGTAAAAATTTTGGAGAATAAAAAATAATTGGTATATTTGCACGCTCAAACAGATGAGCCCAGGTGGTGAAATTGGTAGACACGCCACTTTGAGGGGGTGGTGGACGATTAGGTCCGTGTGAGTTCGAGTCTCGTCCTGGGCACTGCAAAGATGATCCGCAATCGATAATCGGTTGCGGATCGTTTGTTATAGAGGATAGCAGGATGCTGTCCGGCAGGGTAGCGGTCGCCTTGCGCCGGTCTGCGGCGCAACGTCCGGCAGACTCGTCTTGATCGATATTACCTTTTATCGTGCTTGATTTATCGGAGATAGTTCTTAGTCCTATCTCAGCAGCGGTCTCGTAGCTCCGATCCGCATGTCGCCCGAGGCATTGTACTCGGGATTCGTATGTCGGATGTTCCGTTTGGAAAAGATATATGGCGCACCCGTATAAATCAGATCGGCACCTTCCGAGAAGATGCCGATACTGACAAATATTACCTAACCTTTTACTAAACAAATATAGCCGTTGCCAACTATACTGTACCGAATAAACCTATGACTTTATTCTTCTGTCATCCGAAACTCCGTAATCGCCTTGCGGCCGATACCCGTCGCGGTTTTCGTTTCGGATACTTTATTGTTTTGTTTTATTTCCTTTGCAAATATAGATAAAAAGATCGAAACGTAAAATTATTTCAAACGAAAAATGCGCAAAACGAAAAATTATTTTCGATTTTTATCTTTTCTCGCCATCTTTCGTCTCCTCGATGCTTCCGGATAGGTGCGGATAGCCGGCCGCATGCGACGCGATATCCGGCCTGCTGTCCGCAGCCGGAGAAGTGGGGAATCGCGCTTTTTGCGTTTACGTCGATCCGGATGCCGACGCCCGAATATCCTATGTTCGGGCGGCGTGCATGCGTTGTCTGCACGTTTGGGTTAAGCCGAGCGCAGAGCCGAACGCAGTCTGGACAATGCCGAGGCGCAGAAAATTATCGAAAGAATTTCAAAGTATTCAGGTATCGTCAGTGGGGCGGCTTGCACTGTTGACGATCCTGCCTGTCTTTCCGAAATGATGCTTCGCCTGCTCCGGCCGGGAGGGGGTATCTGCTTTCTGAGGGCAGGCCATTGTAGCTGTTCGAGCGTTTCGGGGAGTTTCGCAGTAAGCATCCGGAGCGGAAAAGTGGTGCGTCGGAGAATGCTTTCCGCTCTTGCGGCAATGCCATGCGATACATCGGCCATAAATAAACGCCCGGACGGAGTTGCTCCGCCCGGGCGATACGGCTTGTCTGTCGTGCCGGCCGTTAGATGCGCTCGTACAGCTCGAATACGAACGGGTATTCGAACGTCTCGCCGCGGTCGTGACGCTCGCCCGATATGAGCCGCCACTGCGATTCATCGTAATCGGGAAAGCTGGTGTCGCCCTCGAAGTCGTGTTCTATCCGTGTTATGTATAGTCTGTCGGCATACGGCATCGCTTCGGCGTATATCTGAGCTCCGCCGATGATGAATGCCTCGTCCGAGCTGTCGACCGCGGCGAATGCCTCGTCGAGCGAGTGCGCTACGACGACCCCTTCGTAGGCGGCATCGCTGCGCGTGATGACTATATTGTCGCGCCCAGGCAGCGGCCGGCATCCGAGCGACTCGAATGTCTTGCGTCCCATGATGACGGGATGCCCCGACGTCGTGCGGCGGAAAAAACGCATATCCTCGGATATATGCCACAAAAGCGAGTTGCGGTCGCCTATGATGCCGTTTTGCGCTACGGCCACTATGATGCTTACCATATGATATTAGGTGTTAGAACGACAATTCGGCCTTTATAGCCGGCCACGGATCGTAGCCTTCGAGCGAGAAGTCCTCGTAGCGGAAATCGAATACCGACCCGATCTCCTCGTTGAGACGCATGCGCGGCAGCTGACGCGGCGTGCGTGAGAGCTGCTCGTCGACCTGTTCGAGATGATTGAGATATATATGCGTATCGCCGAGCGTATGTATGAAGTCGCCCGGCGTAAGGTCGCACTCGCGGGCTATCATCATCGTCAGCAGAGCATACGACGCTATGTTGAACGGCACGCCGAGGAACGTATCGGCACTGCGCTGGTATAGCTGGCACGACAGGCGTCCCTCGGCCACATGGAACTGAAACAGCACGTGGCACGGCGGCAGCGCCATGCGGTCGATCTCGGCGACGTTCCATGCCGAGACTATCATTCGCCGCGAAGTGGGGTTGCGCTTTATGGTCTCGATGACGTTTCTTATCTGGTCTATCGCTCCGCCGTCGGCCGCAGGCCAGCTGCGCCACTGGTAGCCGTATACGTGGTCGAGGTCGCCGAAGCGGTATCCGTCGATAGGCGACTCGGCTCCTTCGCGCGCGGCCTCGACGAACGTGGGCATGTCGAGCGGCAAAACGCCGTGACGTATGCAGAGCTCGTTATAGTGGCGGTATGCGTCGCCGTCCCAGATATGGACCCCGTTCTCTACCAGATAGCGGATGTTGGTATCGCCCCTGAGAAACCACAGCAGCTCGTGAATGATGCCTTTGACAAACATCTTCTTGGTGGTCAGCAGCGGAAATCCCTCGCTCAGATCGAAGCGCATCTGGTAGCCGAATATACCCTTCGTGCCCGTGCCCGTGCGGTCGTCGCGTACCACGCCGTCGCGCCGTATCGTGCGCAGCAGATCGAGATATTGTTTCATTTCAAATCGAATGTTTTCAAAGAAATATCGCCCATGTCGTCCATTGCGGCATAGGTCGCCACCTCGCCCGACCAGTCGCTCAGGAAGAGTGCCCTCAGCCCTTCGCTGTCGTGGTCGAGAGGCAGGTGCATGTGGCCGAATACGAACGCATCCACCTCGTCGTGCGACGCCTTGTACTGCCGCGCATAGTCGGTAAGGAAGCCCAGCGCCTCGCGCGTTACGGGCTCCGCACCGTGCGACTTGCGCGACTTGCCGCTCCACCACTGTCCGAACTTCAATGCCAGATCGGGGTGTACCAGCCATGAGAACAACACTCTTGCCACACGCGAGCGGAATGTCGCGTTCATAGCTTTCAGAAGCGGCTGGCCGTCGATGTTCATGTTGTCGCCGTGCGCGATGAAGAGCTTGCGCGCGCCGATGTCGAGCGTCTCGGGCGCAAAGTGCAGGCGTATGCCGCACTCCGCGGTCAGGTAGTCGCGGCACCACATGTCGTGGTTGCCCGTAAACATGTGTATCTCCACGCCGCGGTCGGTCATCTCGGCCAGTTTGCCCAGTGTCCGGACGAACCCTTTCGGGATCACTCTGCGATACTCGAACCAGAAGTCGAAGATGTCGCCCACGAGATATATCGCCCGCGCGTCGCTTCCGACCGTATCGAGCCAGCGGCAGAACGCACGCTCGGTCGAGCGGGACTTGTCTCTGCCGCCTGCACCGAGATGTATGTCCGATGCGAAATAGTACATTGCGCGACCGATTGCCTTCACACTACAACAGTGCCGCTATGCGGCGGTCCAGCTCGGCGAGCGTCGAGCCGGTCGCTACGATGTCGCCTTCGCGGTCGATCAGATAGACCGTCGGCAGCGAGGTCACGTTATATACGCGGAACGGCAGCGAGTAGGGACCCTGATAGTCGCATACCGAGACCCACGGCAGCTTCTGGCCGCGCACGGCCTCGATCCACGTTACGCTGTCGGTATCGGCCGATACCTGATATATCTCCAATCCGCGGTCGTGATACTTGTCGTATACGGTGCGCAGATCGGCGTTCATCGTGTTGGAGTTGCCCAGCCCGGCAGCCCAGAAGTAGAGCAGTATGACCTTGCCGCGCATCTGCGAGAGCTTGTGCCTGGTGCCGTAGATGTCGGGCAGCTCGATCTCAGGAAAGTCTTGGTAAGTGATCTTGTCCGACAGCTCGGCCACTGCCTGCTCGGCCGCCATGTCTGCGCGCAGCACGTCGATATAGGGCGAGGTGGGGTAGCTGCGGCCGACCGCCTCGACCACCGTATTGCGGTGGGCGTTGGTAATGCCCTCGCCGGCGAATGCCTCGGCGAAGGGTGCCGGCAGCGTCTGTCGCATGGCATATACCGATGCCAGCCGGTCGGCGTGTGCGCCCACGAAGCGCACCTGCGCCTGTATCGTCTCCACTATGGTGCGGTATATCTGTTTGTTCAACGCCGCAGCCTCTGACGACGAGGCGTGAGAGGCCATGTCGGCCAGCGACAACAGCCGGTCGTAGCCGCCGTAATACTCGCGGTTGAACTGTCGGATAAGCTCCGATTCGTCGGAGCCCTCGATCGTGTAGTTGTGGAATATGTCGCCCGCCGAGTCGACCGTGATGCGGTCGCCGTCGCCTATCAGGAGCGTTACCGGACGCCCGCCGGCATAGACGAGCTTGTAGAAGCGCGGCGAGGAGTCGGTCTGCGACAGCTCGAAGCGGAAGCATCCGTTTTCGTCGAGGCGCACCGAGTCCACCATTTCCGAGTTGTCCAGTCCGTCGGTAGCCTTCACGAGGTAGAGCGTCTCGACGTCGTTGCCGATCATTCGTCCCGATACGACGGCCGACGGCTCCTTTACGGGCGATGAACACGAAACGATAAGTGCGGCAAGCGCGACTGCCGCGAGCAGATATTTCTTCATTTTCAGTAAACGCATAAGAAACGACGTGTTTGTAAAACACGCAAATTTAACACATTTCTACGTTAAAACGCTTAATTATTTGTACGAATTGTGCCGCGTCTGGTTTTTGTTGTTGTTTTTCTGCTGGCGCATGCGGCCGTTCTTCTGCCCCTGATTCTTGCCGTTGCGCTGCGAGTTGCGCATCATGCGCTGCGGGATGACCGACCGGTATTCGCTGCGGATACTGCCTATCGAGGCTTCGTCGAGCGCTATGGCTCCGCCGGCCATTATGCGTATGTCCTTTATGATGACCTCATTGTTGGGGTGCTCGTTGTTATACTCGTAGCTCTTGGTACGCATGTAACGGGCTATGTTGACCATTTCGCCGTCGACGCGGGACGTGCCCGAGTCGTGTGCCAGCGAGCGTATGAACTGCTGGGTATACTTGCCGTAATGTTTGAAAGTGATTCGCGACTGCGAATATTTCATTTTTCTGGGTGTTATGGTCAACTCTTGGCGTGAAGGTTGCGGGTACGGCGAGTCGACGTCGAGCTTGAAATCAGACATGATAAACAGATGATCCCAGAGTTTATGAGTAAAATCGGCCGTATCGCGCAGCAGCGGATTCAGATTGCCCATTACGGCTATTACCGCCTTGGCCTGACGCGTGCGCTCCGCACGGTCGTCGATCGCCAGAAGCGAATCGACCATTTCGTGTATGTGGCGGCCGTACTCCGGCAGAAAGAGCTTGCGTCGCGTATAGTTGTAATTTTTTTTCATTATGAATTGTTAGAACATTAACTGACTCGAAATAACGCTTTTAGGTCTATGTCGACTCCAAAAGGTTCAATGTTGTCGCAGCACTTGCAGGATCGAGCGATTTTTTGCAGATTCACACATTATTTATAGATAATCCTAACCGCTGCGATTCGATACTACAAAGTAAATGCAAAATATTCATAAATACAAGATATGACAAAAATTTTAATTCTTGAACAATCTAAGAGCATGCGTAACTCTCTGCGCGAGAGATTGGATTTTGAGAATTATTCGACCGAAGCCGTCGACAGCACCGAGGCTGCGGCCGAGCTCTGCAATCGTATCGCGTTCGATGTTCTGATAGCAGGCAGCGGCATGACGCTGCCCGATAGGAGCATCCCCACTATCATCATCGATTCCCGGCCGACCATAACGAAGCGTTCAAGCACGGTGCCATAGACTATATGACCCTGCCTCTGGATATGAATCTGCTGCTGACCACGCTGCGCTCGCTGCCGCAGGAGGATTCGGCCGAGCGTCCCGAGCCTGCCGCCGCACCGTCCCGCCACCGCCACCGCCGCGTCGAGCGCACGGAGGATACTATCATCGGCCGCTCCGAGGCCATAGAGCATGTACGTAGCATGATCGAGCGCGTCGCGCCCTCCGATGCACGGGTGCTGATTATGGGCGAGAACGGCACGGGCAAGGAGCTGGTCGCACGCATGATGCACAACCGCAGCGAGCGCTGCAACGGCCCCTTCGTCGAGGTCAACTGCGCGGCTATACCCGCCGAGCTGATCGAGAGCGAGCTGTTCGGCCATGAGAAAGGTTCGTTCACGTCGGCCGTGCGTCAGCGCAAGGGCAAGTTCGAGCTTGCCGACGGAGGCACTCTGTTCATGGACGAGATCGGCGACATGTCGCTTTCGGCACAGGCCAAGGTGCTGCGCGCGTTGCAGGAGAACAAGATCACGCGCGTGGGCGGCGATCGCGACATTCCGGTCGACGTGCGCGTAGTGGCTGCCACCAACAAGAACATCCGCAAGGAGATCGAGCTGGGCAATTTCCGCGAGGACCTCTACCACCGGCTGAGCGTCATCGTGATACACGTGCCGCCGCTCAGGGAGCGCAAGGGAGACATAAAACTGCTGGTCGACTACTTCATCGACCAGATATGCCGCCAGAAGAGACGCAGCCCCATAAGCATCGACCCCAAGGCTATGGAGGAGCTCTCGGCCATGTCGTGGACGGGCAACATACGCGAGCTGCACAACGTCATCGAGCGCCTTACGATATTATGCAACGACTGCATTACGGTCGATGACGTGCACGCCTACTGCTGCGAGTGAGGGCTGATAATGGCGTCGAGCAGCTCGTCGGCCGTCGATACGATGCTGTCGGCTCCGGCCGAGGCAAGCTCCTCGCGCGAGCGGAATCCCCACGTGACGCCTATCGCACGGATCGAAGCGTTGCGCGCCGTCGACATGTCGACGCCCGAGTCGCCCGCCATGACCGTCTGGCAGCGCTCGACGCCCGCCGCAGCGATTATCCGATCGACCACGGCCGGATCGGGTTTGAGCGGCCGCCCGTCGCAGTTGCCGGCCACCGCGACGAAGCGCACGTTCGGAAAGAATCTCCCGACGAGCCGTTCGGTGCCGCGCTGGAACTTGTTCGAGGCCACGGCCATGGCGATGCCGTGCGATTCGAGCTGGGACAGAACGCGTCCGATGCCCGGGTAGGGATGCGTCAGACGGTCGATATTGTCCGAGTAGTAGTCGACGAATCGGCTGAGGCACTTGTCGATGAAGGCGTCGCTGCGCATGGTCTCGGGCAGCGCGCGGAAGATAAGTTTGCGGATGCCGCCGCCCACCATCATGCGATACTCCTCGCGGGTGTGGCGCGGCAGAGATTCGACGGCAAGCACATGGTCGACGGCCGAGGCCAGATCGTCGATCGTGTCGAGCAGCGTTCCGTCGAGATCGAATATTACGAGTCGTGTATTCATGCGGCAAAGATAACGCAAGACGCATGCAAAGCCAAATTTTTCGGGAAAGGCCTCGTTATAACATCGGTAGATATATTTGTCTCATTCGATAATTATATCCTATCCGGTGCTCGGAGATCGAATAAAATCATAACTTTGCATTATGATTCGTCTTTCGTTGATAATCGCTACTTATAACCGCAGCCGTCGTCTGATGACTACGCTCGGATCGGTCGCGGCGCAGAGCGCTCCGGCATCGTCGTGGGAGTGCGTGGTCGTCGACAACAACTCCTCGGACGACACGTCCGAGGCCGTCGAGGCATTCGCCGCCGGCCACCCCGAAATATCGCTTCGGCTGGTACACGAGCCGCAGCAGGGGCTTTCCTATGCTCGTAACTGCGGAATAGCCTCGTCGCGAGGGGAGTACATCGCCATTATCGACGACGACGAACGCATATGCGAGGATTTCGTCGCGGCCTATATCGATCTGTTCGACTCACGACCCGACGCCGCCTCGGCCGGCGGAGTCATCATCGCCGAGTACGAGACCGGCCGGCCGCGCTGGATGTCGCGGCTTACCGAGCGCCCCATAGCCAACCCCATGTACTTCGGCGACCGGGTGCGTCTGTTCCTGACGGATGTTGGTTATGGTCTGACCGTTTCAGCAAACGGTAGTCTTCATTCTGTATCCATCCCGGACTGATACTGTTTACAGTAATATTATAATCACTGAAAGACAATGCAAGTGCATGTGTCAACGAAACAATCCCCCCTTTGGAAG
>OFFH01001690.1_pt1 | contig 10758 bp, 12 predicted proteins | sample 1521341 | NCBI WGS metagenome assembly OFFH01 (sample SAMEA3504108, study PRJEB24116) | mouse gut metagenome | biome: mouse gut; feature: mouse-associated habitat; material: faeces | place: Denmark | collected 2011 | reverse complement strand
GTCCCACACCCGGCCCCGTGAACCCGATCGCCGGGGGCGGAGAGAACCGGAGCGGCCTCCCCGCGGGCGTGGAGAGCCGCGCCGCCTACCTCGCAGACCTCCAGGGGATTCCCCTCCAGGACGTGGAGGCCCGCGCCCAGCGTTTCGCCGAGGGCGGGCGTATGGAGATCACCACCGACGCCCTTTGCCGCTCCCTCACCCTCACGAGCGGGAATATCGCCCAGCCGACCCGCGTCTCCGGGATCAACCCCGGCCAGAACATCGTCTCCGGGATCGTGGACATGGTCCGCGTCGTGGACGCGAACGGTATGGGCGAGGATTCCGTGGCCTACGAGGTAAGCGGCGGCCAGACGGCGGCCACCAAGAAGGACGACGGGACCGCTCCCGCCGCCACGGACCCCGTCCTCCGTATCGCCAAGATTACCCCCGTCCTGATCTCCACCCTCTCCTATGTCTCCCGGAACATTCAGCGCACGACCCCCCTCAACTACCAGGGGCGGGTCTCCGAGGGCGCTTTGACCGCCCTCCGCAAGAAAACCGGGGGCCTGATCGTCACCGGGGACCCCGCCGCCACCATTCCCGAGCCGACGGGTATTCTCAAAGCCGCGGCCATTGAGGCGGGCTCCGACGTGGAGATCGGCAAGATCGACGAGAAAACCCTCCGCACGATTGCCCTCAAGTATGGCGGCGCGAACAATGTCGAGGGCGGCGGTGTTCTTCTCCTCAACAAGGACGACCTGATCGCGTTCGGCGACATTCGCGGGACCAGCGAGAAAAAGGCCGTTTACGAAATTGAGTTTTCCGAGAACAGCACCACCACGGGCACGATCAAGGACGGCGGCCTCGCGGTGAAATTCTGCATTGTGGACGAGCTCCCCGCCCTCTCCAAGACCACCTCGGCGGCGGGCTCCTATTGCATGGCATACGGGAAACCCCTGGCCTATCAGCTCGACTTGTTCGGGCCCTACACCGTGGAAGTCTCCCGCGACTATAAGTTCGCGGAGGGCCTCCTCGCCGTCATGGGCGAGGCTATGATCGGCGGGAATGTTATCACCGAAAACGGATTCCTCCGTATCAAGAAAAAGGCCAGCGCTGGGGCGTAAGGAGGCGGAGCATGAGCGAGAGCACGGGCCGGGGCCCCGCCGCCCGGGAACCCGCGGCGGACGTCTCGGAGGAGTATCTCGCCGCGGGGAGGCAGGCTGTACGAACGAAGTCGACAGCGTTTGACGGGGAGATCGTGGACCTGATCCGCGCCGCCCGGGAGGACCTCGCCCTCGGCGGAGTCCTCCCCGAGCGGGCCCGGGACGAGGCGGACCCGCTCATTAAGCGGGCGGTTATGAACTATATCAAGGCGGAGTTTGGCCTCGATAATGAGGACGCGGAAAAATTCCGGGCCGTCTATGAACGCCTCAAGGTCTCCCTCGCTATGTCCTCGGACTACGTCGGCGGGGAGGTGTAGCCGTGTACTGGAGAGACGAGGCCGCCCTCATTCGGGAGGAAAAAAGGGTAAAACCGAACGGCTACAAGGAAACGGTCAAGACGCGGCGGGAGGTATTCGCCAACAAAAAGACCGCCACGCGCTCCGAGTTTTACACGGCAAAGCAGGCCGGGGACAAGATCGCCCTCGTCCTGGAGGTGCGGGGTGCGGACTACCAGGAGGAGACCCTCGTGGAGTACGAGGGCCGCCTCTATGAGGTCGTGAGGGCCTACACAGAAAGCGGCGAGACCTACGAACTCAACTGCAAAGAGGCCCAGGAGCCGCCAGAAACGGCCCAGGAGGGGCCGGACGAGGAGGGGGCGGGGTGAGTATCAACGAGATATTGAGGGCCGCCCTGGACCCCATAGCGCCCGCGGAGGCGGACGCCTACGAGGGAAAGAAAGGCGTTTATATCGCGTTTAACTATGACACGGTCCCGATCAATTACGGGGACGACGAGCCGGAACAGGAGCGGGTCTCGATCCAGGTCCATTTATACGCCCCCCTCGGCTATGACATTACCGCAAAGCGGCGGGCCGTCAAGAAAGCCCTCACCTCGGCGGGCTTTACCTATCCGGCCTATACCAACGCCTCGGACAAGGACGGACAGCACCATGTTTTTGAGTGCGAGGCCGCCCAGGGATTAGGGGAGGAGTGAAAGACAATGGGACGCCTGACCGTGAACGGACTCGACGCTCTCTCCGACGATTTCGCCGCCCTGGCACGTCTCCCCGACAGCGTGATCGAGGGAATGCTTAATGCAGAGGCCGATATTATCGTCGCCGAGCAACAGCGCCAAGTCGGGACCCAATGGCAAGGGCAGTATTCGGAGAAAATCTCCGCGGAGTCCATCAAAAAAGGAAAGGTCAAAAAGACCAAGGACGGGTATTATATCACCATTTCCCCCCAGGGGACCCGCAAGCGCGGCGGGAGGTCCACAAGAAACGCCGAGATCGCTTTTATCAACGAATACGGGGCCCCGGGGCGGCACATAGCCGCCCGCCCCGCGATCGACGCGGCGAACAAAAAGAAAGAGAAAGAGGCCGCAGACGCCGGGGAACGGGTCTATAACCAATTTCTCGACAGCAGGAACCTATAAATTTTAGGAGGTTTTTACTATGGCGAGTTTTGGGGCGAAATATCCCTATTTTAACCCCGTGGCGGAGGAGCCGGAGGGCAAGCTCCCGGTCTACAAGGACCAGGAACCCGTCCGGGTGGGCCGCCTCGTCAAGGCGGACCTCACCGTAAACCTCGCCTCCGGCAAGCTCTTTGCCGACGACGGCCTCGCCGAGAGCGTGGACGAGTTTTCCTCCGGCGCTATCGCTATGGAGACCGACGACATGGAGGACGCCGTCGCGGGCGTCGTCTACGGGTGCAACGTGGAGGGGAAAATGGTCCGCTATAACGTCGGGGACGATCCCCCGGCGGGCGGCCTCGCCTACTTCAAGAAACTTATGCGCCGGAAAAAGGTCCTTTTCAAGGGGTATTTTTACCCCCTTGTCAAGGCCGCCCTCGGCAACGATACGGCGCAGACCAAGACCGACAGTATCACCTTTGGGACCAACAACACGACATTTACAGTGTTCGCTTGTGAGTCCGGGGACTGGAGGCTGACGGAGGAATTTCAGACGGAGCAGGAGGTTATCGCCTGGATCAAGGAAAAACTCCAGGGCAAGAAAAAGGCCGCCGCGCCTACGGCCACGCCCCCGGCGGGCGAGGTTGCCAGCGGCGCGACCGTTGCCCTCGCCTCCGCCACGCCGGACGCCGTGATCCGCTACACCACGGACGGCTCCGACCCGACCGAGACCTCCACCGCATACTCCGCCCCCGTTGAGATCACGGAGGAGACCACGATCAAGGCGATCGCCACCGCCGAGGGATTCGCCGCCTCCGACGTGCTGGAGGCTCACTATACCCTGACGGCGTAACGCAGAGGGAGGCGGGGGAAACCCCGCCTCCCTACAAGAATTTACAGGAGGGCACTATGAAAGCCGTAAAAATCAGCCTTGCGGGCCGGGTGCGATACCTCGCCTTTACCGTGGAGGCTATGTTTCAAATTCAAGAGGTTTTCGGCGGGTCCGGCGAAATGATCGAAGCCATCAAGGGCGACACACGGGAGGGATTTTCCGCCGCTTGCAAGGCCGCCGCAATCCTGGCAGAACAAGGAGAGCTCGTCCGGCGCGGCCTCGGGTATGACCCGGAACCTATGACGGACGCCGAGACAATCGCGGCGACAATGGCTCCGAGTGAGATCGCCGCCCTCAAGGTTGCGATCCCCTCCGCCCTGACCCTCGGCTATGGCCGGGAGATTGAGGCAGACGCCGACGAGGTGGACCTCGGCCTTGCGGAGCTCAACACGCAAAAAAAAACGTAGTAACCCGCGCCCATTATATCCGCATGGGGACAGCGGGCGGTCTCTCAAAAAAAGAGACCCTCCTCTCCACACCTGGAGAGATCGGGGACCTTTGGGAGCTTTACCTCCAGGCCCGGGGCGTAAAGAAGGAGCGGGAACCGGAGGACGAATAAAGCCGGAGGGGCACCCCCTCCGGCGTCGGGTCAAATGCCGAGCAACTGTTTTTTCTTTGCGGAGAACTCCTCCACAGTAATGACACCGTCGTCCATGAGCCGCTTGAAGTTTGCGATTTCCTCCGCGGTAGAGCGGGCCTCCGGTCCGGCAGACTTTGCCCCGGAGACCGCGCTCTCAATAAGGCGCTTAAACTCGACAGCCTCGTCCCACTGGCTGGACTTGAGAAAAATAGCGCTTGCATCGACAGAATTTGTATTCACGCCTCCGCTATCCATAGCCGTAGAGATCGAAAGCGTCCCGCGGGTAAGACCGGGCTTTTTGAGCCTAACCTCGATAATATCCTTGAGGTATGTCGTCTTTTCAAAATTGCCCAGCAATTTACCGCGCTTGAGGACGATCCGGTCGGCGTAAAGCTCAAACACCCCGTTTACACCTTTTATTGATTGCATGGGATAAACCTCCTCTTGTGTTTTGGAACTCAAGAGAATTATCGCCCGAAAATATGGTAATGTCAAGCAAAAAATGATTATTACCATAGAAAGGAGCCGCCGCGCATGGCAAGGACGATCTCAACAAAACTCGCCGTCGAGGGCGAGGCCCAATATAAACAGGCGATCGCCGCCTGTAATTCTGAACTTTCCACACTCAAGTCGGGCCTTGCGCTTGTGGAGAGTGAATTTCGCGGCAATGCTAACAGCATGGAGGCCCTCACGGCCAAGGGGGCCGCCCTGGACTCCATGTATAAAAAGCAACAGGAAAAGGTCTCCACCCTGGAGGCCGCCCTCCGCAACGCCCAGCGGGCACAGGAGGAGTATTCCTCCCGGGTATCCACGGCGCAAAGCAATATAGAGCGGTGCGAGCGGGCCCTCGAAACCTTGCGGCGGTCTACCGGGGACACGACGGCGGAGCAAGAGGCCCTCACAAAGGAGCTCGACAAATGGAACGCCGAACTTGAGGAGGCCCAGGCCGGACAGGCGGCGGCGGAGCGCGGCGTCCAGAACTGGCAAAAACAGCTCAATAACGCAAAGGTCGAGTTAAACGGCCTCTCCGACGAGATCGACAAGAATAACGGCTATCTTGACGAGGCTCGCAACAGCGCCAACGAGTGCGCGGATTCCATTGACAAGTACGGGAAGGAGACAAAAAAAGCCGGAGAGGAGTCCGGGAAATTCGGCGATAAGGCAAAAAGCGCGATCGACAACCTTGCCACCGTATTAGCGGCGGCGGGGATCGCTAAGACCGTGAAGGAAATCGCGGACACCCTTATGGAGTGTGCGAAGGCCGCAGAAGGTTTTGAAACTTCTATGGCGAAGGTCTCCACACTGGCAGACACAAGCGTCGTCCCATTGGAAACCCTCAAAACGGAACTTGTGACCTTGTCCGGCGAGACAGGCGTCGCCGTGGGGGCACTGGCCGAGGCGGCCTATCAAGCCCTATCGGCGGGTGTGGATACGGCGGATGTTGTGAACTTTGTCGCCACGGCCAGCTCTACTACAACGACCAGAACGACCGCATCGCCACATGGATCAGCCAGTACCGGTCCCAGCACGGCGGGCAGGCCCCGGAACCGGCGGACCGGGAGGCGTACAACCAGATCATCGAGGGCTTCATTGTGGAGAGCAATCCCGACGCCATCCGCAAAACCACGGCCAACATCAAGCTCGTGGAGCAGCGGGAGCCGGGCGTGGTACTGAACGACGGCCGGATCATCGACGGAAACCGGCGCTTTACCTGCCTCCGGCAGCTCTCCGCTGAAGACGCGAAATTCGGCTGGTTCGAGGCCGTCATTCTGGACCGGAGCATCGAGAGCAGCGCCAAGCAGATCAAGCTCCTGGAGCTCTCCATTCAGCACGGCGAGGAGGGGAAGGTGGACTACGACCCCATCGACCGGCTGGGGGGCGTGTACCACGACATTCTGGAAACCGGCCTGCTGACCCCGGAGGAGTACGCGAGAAGCACCAACGAGAGCGTCGCCGACGTGAAAAAGCGGATGGAGCTGGCGGAGCTGATGCTGGAGCTTCTGGAGTTCATCAACGCGCCGGGGCAGTTCCACATCGCCCGGGATCTGAAGCTCTACTATCCCCTGGAGGAACTCCAGAAGCTGCTGAAAAAGTGCCGGACGGGGGACGAGCGGGAGGACCTGAAGAACAGCGTCTTTGTCAACATCCTCCTGCGGCCCGCCGGGGACATGACCCGCTTCATCCGGGGCTTTAAGAACATCATGGGCAGCGAACAGCAGGAGGACTTCCTGGAGGAGCAGCAGGAGATTGCCGCCGAAGTCATCAACATTCTCCCCGCCCCCCAGGAGATGAGCTCCCAGGTCATCCGGGATCAGATCCGGACCCGGGAGGACCTGTGCGGCACCCTGGAGCAGTCCATGGACAAATACCTGTTCCGGACCCGGAAGACGGAGACCCGGAACCGGCCCATCCTGCTGGCGGAGAAGGCCACCGGATTTCTGGAGAGCATCGACGTGAACATCCTCTCCCGCCTGGGCGACAGCGAGCTTCAGCGCCTGCGGCGGCAGCTGGACCTGCTGGAGCGGGCGGGGCACCGGGGGACGGATCGGGGGGATCTCCCCGGCGGGGAGGAATTTTTCGTCACCCCCCGGGAGGTGGACCAGCGGGTGGCCGACCTGGGCAAGGTGCTGGGCTATGCCGTCAGCCGGGCGCTCAACCCGTCGCTGACGGTGGAGGACCTGGACATGCTGTTGGAATAGAAGCGCGGAGCGCCCGGGAGCAGGCGGCTAAGACACGGAGCGGAGTGGACGGCTTTTCGGCCCGCAGGGCCGGAAAACGGCGCGCGCAGCCGTGGTGAGTGCGCTTGAATCAAAGCGGGGGCCCCGGCAAAAACGCGGACATGTTATTGAAGGGGGTGGGGCTTATGCCCGGCGAGGAACTGAATGAATTGCAGACGCCCCACTCCGTCATGGCGGAGCAGGCGGTGCTGGGCTCCATGCTCATCGACCCCCGGTGCGTGTCGGAGGTCATCGACAAGCTGCGCACCGACGACTTCTACATCCGCCAGAACAAGGAAATCTACGAGACCATCTACTCCATGTTCAACTACTCCCTCACCATCGACCCGGTGACGGTGCTGGAGAACATGAAGCAGAACGGCTACTATGACGAGAACCAGTCCCGGGGCTACATTTTACAGCTCATGGACACCACCCCCACCGCCGCCAACGTGGGGGAGTACATCGAGATCATCAAGGACAAGACCCTTCTTCGCCGGGTGGCCGAGGCGGCGGGGGAGCTGACCGCCATGATTCAGGAGGGGACCTCCACCGGTCAGGACATCCTGGAGGCGGCGGAACAGCGCATCTACGCCATCCGCCAGGGCCGCGCCGCCCGGGGGCTGGTGCCCATTTCCGACGTCATCATCGACGTGTACGACCGCCTGGAGGAGCTGGCCGCCAGCGACCGGGCCATCCCGGGGCTGTCCACCGGCCTGCGGGACCTGGACCGGGCCATTTCCGGCCTGAACAACTCCGACCTGATCCTCCTGGCCGCCCGGCCCGGCATGGGCAAGACCTCTATGGCCCTGAACGTCCTCCTGGACGCGGGCAAGAAATCGGGGAAAAAGGTAGCCTTCTTCTCCCTAGAGATGAGCCGGGAGCAGCTGGCCCTGCGGCTGATCTCCAGCGAGTGCTTTGTGGACAACAAGAAGCTGGTCACCGGCAAGCTGTCTGACCAGGACTGGGAGAGCGTGGCCGCCGCCGCCGACTCCCTCAACCGCTCCACCATCTACATCGACGACGACTCCTCCGTCACCGTGGCCGACATCAACGCCAAGTGCCGCCGGGTGGAGGACCTGGGGCTCATCGTCATCGACTACCTCCAGCTGATGCAGTCCGCCGGGGGGAAGTCGGGCAACCGGGGGGAGAACCGGCAGCAGATTGTGTCCGATATCTCCCGGAGCCTGAAAATCATGGCCAAGGACCTGAACGTCCCCGTGCTGTGCCTGAGCCAGCTGTCCCGGGCCAACGAGTCCCGGCAGGACAAGCGGCCCATGCTGTCCGACCTGCGGGAGTCGGGGGCCATCGAGCAGGACGCCGATATCGTGCTGTTCCTCTACCGGGAGGGCTACTACAACGCCGACACCGAAAACCCCAATCTGGCCGAGTGCATCATTGCCAAAAACCGCCACGGCGAGACGGGCAAGGTGGACCTGCAATGGACCCCCGAGTTTACTACCTTCACCGACATGGAATGGCGGCGGGAGGAGTATTGAGATGCACCCGTATTTCAATCCGGACGATTGGAGCCAGGAGGTCCTGCCCCCGCAGTCCCTGTTCCTGATTATCGGGGTTCCCTTCGGTTCCTGTCTGGCGGTACTGGGCGCGCTGGTTCTCTCCACCGGCATCCCCAGCCTGCTCCTCCTGCGCGCCACACCGGACAGCCCCGCGCTGGCGCTGCTGCGGGCCTACCGCGCCGGACATCTGATCGCCTGCGCCCTGGCATTGCTGGCCCCCTTTCTCTACGGGACCCTAATTGTCTGGCGGTTCCGTGTCTGGGGGCGCAAATTGGGCCGTAAGACCGCCCTGCTGAGCATTCCCGCCTTCACCATACTCGCCGGACTTCTCCTGCTTTCGGTGGTGGTCGGCGCCTGGGGCGTTGTGCTGTGGAGAGCGGAGCTGCCCAAACTCTGTGTTCAATACAGTGCGGACATCCGGCAGATCGAGGCGGGGGAGCTGGAACAGATGACCTTGCTTCTGGATGAAAAATCCGTCCCAGACCATATGCCCGGCGCTCCATCGGATGATTTGACCCTTCACCGCCGGGGCGCCTCCGGGCGGGACACTGATTTTGAATGGGTGACCCTCCGCTTTCCCGACACCCTGGACTTCACCCCTGTTCCGAACAGCTTTTGTGTTGTTGGTCAGACCTGGGGCTGGAACTGGGCAAACGTCCAGCGGTATCAGGTCAGCTATACCTCAAATTTCCATCTGGTGGTGGAGATTACGCCCATTGGGGGTGAGGAGCCATAGATAATCAACGCGCTGAAATTGAGACCTATGCCTGGCGGTACATCCGGGAGCTGCTGGCCGGCATTGGCTGGGGCCTGCTGGGCTTTTTCCTGGTTCCGCTGGCCGTCTGCCCGCCCTTTGTGGACTGGCTCAGGACCTCCGCCATGGGGAATGTCTCCCCCGCCCACGATCTCCTCACCGGCTATCTGCGCTCCTACTGGGGCGTAGTCCTGGTGTTCGGTGTTGGAGCGTTGAGCCAGGTGCGTCTTATCGTTATGACGGTTGTCCGCTTTTTTCGGAACCGTCCAAAGGAGAAACAGCTGGGGGAACGGCTGGAGGATGAATTTATATCCCTCACCTATCTCAGCGGCCCCGGTCCGGACCGGCGGCGGCAGGAGGTGAAAAAACAGCTGGACCAGTACAGCGCCGTCGCCACAGGCAGGTTTATGGGGCTGTTTATCCTGATTGCGCTGGCCGGGATGGTGCTGGCCTGGTATGGCACGGTTCTCTTTGTGGATACCCCATCCTCCGCCCCCGTCGCCCCGCAGGTCCATATCCCGGAGCTTCTGGCGGAGCTGGAGCAGGTGGAGGGCGGCCAGCTGGAGACGGCAGAGGTCTGGGTCCATCCCAGAGTGGACGCCGGACGCCTGCCAGGTGCGTGGGGGAGCAGCTACCGGAGCCTGGTTCGGAATTATCATGTGGTGAGTTTCGATACCGGCGGCCAGTGGGTGGAGGTATTTGTGCCCGACGCCATGGGGTTTTCCCTTGATATGGAGCGCCCTTACCGGGAGAGCCAGTCCATCCTCTGGAACCTGGGGCACGCCCGGCGGTATCACATCAGCTACACCACCAATTTCCATCTGGTAACGGAGATTACGCCTGTGAACTGACAGGCATCCCATCGACCAGCGGGCGGCCACAGGCCGCCCCTGCATAGAAAGGCAGGTCCCGCTATGCTGAGACAGATAGAGCGCTTCATCCGGGAGCAGGACCTGATCCCCCCGGGGTCCACGGTGCTGTGCGCCGTGTCCGGCGGGGCGGACTCGGTGGCCATGCTTCACATCCTCTACCGCCTGCGGGACAAGCTCCGCTTCCGCCTGGCCGCCGCCCACTACAACCATCGGCTCCGGGGAGCGGAGTCCGACCGGGACCAGCGGTTTGTGGAGCAGTTCACCGCCCTGTGCTGCGGGGAGCACCGGCTGCCCGGAGGAGAGACCGTCCCCGCCGTCCGGCTGTACACCGGCTCGGGAGACGTGGCCCGTCAGTCCCGCCTCCGGGGGAAGGGCATCGAGGAGACCGCCCGGGATATGCGCTACGCCTTCCTCCGCCAGGCCGCCAGGGAGGCGGGGGCCGACCTGATCGCCACCGCCCACACCGCCAGCGACAATGTGGAGACCATCCTGTTCCACCTGGCCCGGGGCTCCGGCCTGCGGGGGCTGGGGGGCATCCTCCCCAAACGGGAGGAGATCATCCGCCCCCTGCTCACCACCACCCGCCCCCAGGTGGAGGACTACCTGCGCCGCCATTCCCTGCCCCACATGGAGGACAGCTCCAACCAGAACGACGACTACACCCGCAACCGCATCCGCCACCAGGTGCTGCCCGTGCTGGAGGAGGTCTCCCCCGGCTTCCTGGCCCGGATGGCGGACACCACCGCCCTCCTTCGGGCGGACGAGGAGGTGCTCACCGCTCAGGCCCGGGAGCTGGCCGGCCGGGCAGACAAAGTTGTCTCGGTAGAGCTGGACACAGCCCTGCTGCCCATTCTGGCCGAGACGCTGAGGG
>OFFH01001683.1_pt1 | contig 10793 bp, 6 predicted proteins | sample 1521341 | NCBI WGS metagenome assembly OFFH01 (sample SAMEA3504108, study PRJEB24116) | mouse gut metagenome | biome: mouse gut; feature: mouse-associated habitat; material: faeces | place: Denmark | collected 2011 | reverse complement strand
GTATTCTTTCGTTTTTATTATAGAAAACCCAAATTTTTTCACATATTCAAAGTCGGCGTCTTTTGAAGATTCGACAATAATCACTCCGTCGGAAGATAAAAGAGAGGATTCTGACAGATATGACAGAACCTTCTGTTCCAGTCCCTGTCCATAGGGCGGATCCATGAAAATAAAATCCGCTTTTTCTTCCCGGCACAGCATGCGGATATGGTCCAGGGCACTGCAGGCATCCTGTTTTAACACTACGGCCCGGTCTTCCATTTTCGTAAAGCACAGATTCTGCTGGATACAGGAAACCGCCTTGGGAGCATTGTCCACAAAATATGCTTTTTTTGCGCCGCGGCTCAGCGCCTCAATACCTATCCCGCCGCTTCCGCTGAAAAGGTCTATAAATGTACTGCCCGGTAAATCCCAGTGCAGCATATTAAAAAGGGTCTCTTTTATTTTGTCTGCGGTAGGCCTTACCTCCAGCCCCTGCGGCGCCTTCAGCGGAAGGCTCCGCGCAGTCCCGGCAATCACTCTCATACGTTTTTCTCCTTTATCCCAGTGCCGTGGCATTCATCCTGTCCACTTTGTCCCAAGATGCATTATACTCTTACCTTGACACCCTTTCCATCGCGATGGGCGCTTTTCATGTGATTCAGGGAAATGTTTTTTCCCTTGTATTCAATGGAACTGTCTGTGGTATTTGAGGTATAGTATACATTTTCCACAAAATCCCTGGCACCCAGTTTCATGGCCCTGACGCCCAAAGCCGCCTTTTTCTTCTCGGGAATCTCTTCAATGTCGAATTTCAGAAAATACCCTTCTTTTGTCTGGAGAACGATATTCCGCTGTTCTGTGACCGGTGTAACGTTCACCACCCGGTCCCCTTCTCCCAGCTTGGTAGCAGCCACCGTGCGTTTCGACACATCGAACTCTCCCCCGCTCACCAGTTTTGCCATTCCCTGGGCCGTGACAAAAATCACCTGGCGCAGGTTCAGTTCCGTCTGACTGGTGATAAAGACAATTTCTTCCTTCTCGGAATTAAAATTGCTTACATTGTCAATGGGAGTTCCTTTATCACGGAATTTCCCATAGGGCAGATCCATGACTTTTATGGTGTGAAGCTGGCCTGCGGAGGTAAAAAGACATACTTTTCCCGTATTTTTACAGGAAAAGACAAACAGATTCTCCCCATCGGCGGCCTCTTTATTCCGCTCATATACCGCAAAGTCAATGGTTCTGGCATAACCGAAACGGTCCATCAGGAAGACAACTTCCGTCTCTTCCACTTCCTTCTCTTTGTAGACAGCCTCCTCCGCGTTTTCGATGACTGTCCTGCGTTTCCTGGCGTATGCCTTCTTATATCCATCCAGTTCATTGATGATTACCTGGGCCATGGAATCCCTGCGTTCCAGAATATCCTCATAACGGTAGATATTGGCCACAGTTTCATCATGCTCCTTGATCAGGGCGTCTATTTCCAGCCCGATGAGTTTGTACAAGCGCATTTCCAGAATGGCATTGGCCTGCTTCTCCGTAAAAGAAAGCTGGGCGGCCATGATTCTGGATTCCTTTGCCTTAAACTTGAGGCCAGTGGTCTTGCCTTCCACAAGGCAGGCCTTTGCCATTGCCCTGTCCCTGGACCCCCGAAGGATCTCAATGATCAGGTCGATGACATTGCAGGCCTTGATCAGCCCCTCCTGAATTTCCTTTCTCTCCAGTTCCTTTGCCAGAAGATTATTGTATTTTCTGGTGGCAATCTGAAACTGGAAATCCACAGTTGCTTTGAGAATCGCCTTCAGTCCCATGGTCTCCGGCCTGCCATCGCATATGGCCAGCATATTGACGCCGAAAGTATCCTCCAGCCTGGTCTTTTTATAGAGCAGATTTACAAAATTCTCCGCGTCTGCATCCTTTCGCAGTTCAATCACAATGCGGATACCTTCCTTGGAGGACTGGTTCGAAATATCCGTCACATCCATGGTCTTCTTTGACTCCACCAGACCAGCCACATCCGACAGGAATTTGGATATGTTCATGCCGATCATGGTATAGGGAATTTCCGTGATAACCACATTGGTCCTGCCGTTTTTCTGCTTTTCAAATTCCACCTTGCCCCGGATTTTGATTTTTCCTGTTCCGGTCTCGTAAATGCCGGGAAGATCGTCCTTGTTGGTGACAATACCCCCCGTGGGGAAATCCGGTCCTTTCAGGCAGCGCATCAGCTCCTTTGTGGTTATGGATTCATTTTTCATATAGGCCTTCATGGCGTCAATGACTTCACCCAGATTGTGGGGCGGCGTACTGGTGGCCATACCCACCGCAATTCCCTCGGAACCATTTACCAGAAAATTGGGAATCTTCACAGGAAGGACGGAAGGCTCCTTTTCCGTCTCATCAAAATTGGGCACAAAATCCACCACGTCTTTGTCAAGATCCCCCAGAAATGCCTCCTGGGTCACTCTCTGCAGTCTTGCTTCCGTATAACGCATGGCAGCGGCGCCATCTCCCTCAATGTTGCCGAAATTTCCATGGCCATCCACCAGAGGCAGTCCCCTCTTGAATTCCTGGGTCATAACCACGAGCGCCTCATAGATAGAACTATCCCCGTGGGGATGGTATTTACCCATGGTGTCACCTACGATACGGGCGCTCTTCCGGTAAGGTCTGTCATAACGGATGCCCAGTTCATACATATCGTAAAGGGTACGCCGCTGCACGGGCTTCAGGCCATCTCTCACATCCGGAAGCGCCCGGGCAATAATCACACTCATGGCATAGTCTATAAAAGACTTCTGCATCTCTTCGGAATACTCTGTTTTTATGATTCTGCTGTCATCCATTTATTTCAACCTTTCCCAATATTCAAAATCATGGCCGCAGGTTTCCCCGCACAAATATGTAAAAGTATACCATAAAATTTCTGTTTTGTAAAAGGAAATTAGCCCGGCCGCTCACTCTTCGTTACGATTTACGGAATATCCTGAATCATACTGTCAGATAATCGAGTAGGGGAACGCCCTTCTCCTCTGCTCGCCGCGCCGGGCGCATGTTGCGTCAGCAACTTTTCTCCATATGTGCCCGTGCACAATCGAGTAGGGGAATGCCCTTCTCCACTACTCGCCGCGCCGGGCGCATGTTGCGTCAGCAACTTTTCTCCATATGCGCCCGTGCGCATAAAAAGAATGGCTGTGAATAGCAGCCATTCTCCGGAGATGTCATTATGCATAGAAGTAAAGAATACAAAACCGGTATTACCGTCCGCTATCTATGGGCTTTGAACACCAGCATCAGTTCGTCGCCCTTTTGGTTTTTCCTATATGTCCAGGCCCTTCTGACAGAGATGAAAAGATCAATGACAAAGACCAGACTGAATATGGCAATAATTGAAATCTTCATCTCCATGGGAATCCGGCGGAAAACATTTTCCACAACCGGCTGTACAAAGCGAAAAACCACTATGGCGCCAAATCCGAACAATATGGCATTTCTCAGGCATACCCGCCCTTTGATATGAAAGCGCATGTGGGAATAGTCCCACCATTTTGAATGGAACAGGCTTTCAAGAATCCCGCCCACAATATACTCTGCCGCAGAGCAAAAGAGTACGCCGAACACAAATAAAATTATATAGGAATCCCTTATGCCGCTTAGGGCCATGGATCCAATCACCATTCCCACTCCATATATGGGACATAACGGCATATGTAAAAATCCCCTGTTCTGGAATTCCCCTGCCTCTATCCGCATATCAATCCCCTCGACTATCCAGCCGGCGATTCCCCAGAAAAGAAATATCAAGGCCAGCTCATAAAAACCATATTCAAACGGCATTTTTGTTCCGCTCCCCCTCTTCACAGAATGCTTTTTATTCCTTTCATTCTATCATATTCCGCGGGAACATGCCATTTTATTTTTTATAAAAGAAATATTTGCATAATCTGTCAATCTGTGCTATAGTTGCTTTAGCACTTTAAACTGACAAAGGAAAGGGCATGAAACCATGAAACTTATCTTACTGATCCTCTATTTCGCGGTACTGATCGCCATCGGCCTCTACTGCCGCAAGCACGCCACGGACGTCAACGGCTTCGTCCTGGGAGGGCGCTCCGTCGGGCCCTGGCTGACAGCCTTCGCCTATGGCACTTCCTATTTCTCGGCGGTGGTGTTCGTGGGCTACGCCGGGCAGTTCGGCTGGAAGTACGGCATCGCCGCCACCTGGGCGGGGCTGGGCAACGCCTTTTTGGGCTCCCTGCTGGCCTGGGCGGTGCTGGGCCGGCGCACCAGGGTGATGACCCAGCACCTGGACAGCGCCACCATGCCGGAGTTCTTCGGCAGGCGCTTCGACAGCCGGGCGCTGAAGCTGTGCGCGTCCGTCATCATCTTTATCTTCCTCATCCCCTACACCGCCTCCCTCTATAACGGCCTTTCCCGCCTTTTCGGTATGGCTTTCTCCATTGATTATTCCGTCTGCGTGGTGGTGATGGCGGCTCTTACCGCCGTCTATGTCATCGCCGGGGGGTATATGGCTACCGCTATTAACGATTTTATCCAGGGGATCATCATGCTGGCGGGGATTGCCGCCGTCATTTTTGCGGTGCTCCAAAGCCAGGAGGGATTCCTTGCCGCCCTGGAAAAGCTGGCCCGTGTCCAGGGGGAAAGTCCCATCCCCGGCGTTTATGCCTCCTTCTTCGGGCCGGATCCGGTCAATGTGGACGAGATACTGGAAGAAGCCGGAAATGATGAGGAAGAGACTTACACAGTCTCCCAAGGGGAACTGCAGGAGTTTATGACAGGTCTGAAAGAGATGTGGTCAGGATACCTTGACCTGCGCCATGCCATGGAGGATGAAGCAATGGGGCAGGAAACCAGGGAATCGTTCCAGGAGGATTTAAAGAATTATGAAGAGGAATTGTTAAATTATCTGGAGCAGCTGGAAAATTACCAGGATGGTTTCAATGTATACAGCCCCGGGGAGCTGACGGAGGAGCAGTTTGCGAAAATTGCCCGGAAATACCATGAATACATGGAGGGGGACAAAAACCTGATCTACAGAATATCTTATGATGGCCAGGTATTGTACAGCAATACGGATCTGCTCCCGGAAGATGGCAGTCTGACGGCTCCGGAAGGATATAATTTTATCCTTACGTATGATGGAGAGAAAGTCCGGATAAACAAAGACGGGCAGGAGGAAGATGTATACGGGGATGGTTATTACAGAGAAGAAAATGATTGGTATGTGCCCGGATACAGCAATTTCCAGGTGGATGAGACGGTAAAAAAGGCACAGGTCTGCATGGCTGTGGCAGGGACGCCGGTTTTGTATTCCGCCGGGTCTTACGGAAGCGGGGGGACTTTGCAGTATGACAATGGTCTGTACTGGATGCATGTGAATTTTCAGAACAGACAGAAAAGTCTGACACATGAGTTTGCGGGGCTGGCTATAGGACTGTTGCTGCTGCTGGCAGCGGTATTGACCCGGAAAAGCAGGCGGGAGGCGGCCCGGGCGCTGGCCGCGGTTCAGGGTAAAATCTGGGCTGAGTGTAAAATCATACTGATATTGGGAATGTTTTATCTGGTGTACATGGGATGCGTCGTTTGTATCACCGAAAACTATGGCTATGATGCATGGGAGGAATTACTCCATGTATATGAATATGACTATGGCACGGGAGCTTTTGGATACATGACAGGGGAAGTGCTGCGCAACATCCCTCCTTTTTCCTGGACCGTATTATTCTGGGGAATTTACCTGATTGCCAACGATCTGCGGTATAACAGGAAAATATGGAAAAACAGTCTCACGGCAAAGATTTACGGATTATTTTCCGTCAAAGGCATGAACCAGCCCCTGAGCCGGAAAATGACGCGCCGGAACCTGGTAATCTTTTTTGCATCGGTGGTCTTTGCGCTGCTTGTGGAAGGGACATGGATTCTGGGACAGGGAGATGAAAGAAATCTGCCGGTGATGATGCTGCTTTCCGGCACGGGACTGCTGATTTTCCTGCCTTCGGTGTGGATAGCCTGCAGGAAAAACAGGGAGACCGCCTGGGATGTGGACCAGCTGGTGGGCCGGATCGGGAACATCCGGAACGGAGAATATCAGGAAAGCGGGGAGGAAGATTTCTCGGGACATGACCTGGAGGGCGCCATGATCCAGCTGGAGGACATTCGGCATGGCATGCAGAGGGCTGTGGATGAACAGATGAAGAGCGAACGCATGAAAGTGGAGCTGATTGCCAATGTATCCCATGATATCAAGACGCCTCTGACTTCCATTATCAGCTATGTGCAGTTTTTAAAGCAGGAAGAAGGGCTGCCGGAGCATGTGAAAGACTATGTGAAAATTCTGGATGAAAAATCGGAAAGACTGAAGAACATGGTGCAGGATGTGTTTATGGTGAGCAAGGCCGCGTCAGGGGAACTGCCCATGCATATGGAAAATCTGGATCTGGGCAAGCTGCTGCGCCAGACCCTGGCAGATATGGAGGAAGAGATCGCCGCGGGAGCCGTGACCTTCCGCACGGATATTCCGGAGGAACCGGTGATGATCATGGCAGACGGACAGCGGATGTACAGGGTGTTCCAGAATCTGTTCCAGAATGCCATAAAGTATTCCCTGGAGGGCTCCCGGGTGTATGTGGCCTTAAACGCAGATGGAAAAAAGGCCGTGGCCACGGTGAAAAATACTTCCCGGAGCGAGCTGGAGAAGGATAAGGCATTTACGGACCGTTTTGTCAGGGGTGACCAGAGCCGCACGGACGGCGGGAGCGGACTGGGACTTTCCATCGCACAGAGTTTCACGGAAGCCTGCGGCGGGGAATTCTCCTGGGGGACGGACGCGGACCTGTTTATTGTGACGGTATCTTTCAAAAGACACTCTGAATAAATGAGTTTTCACCAGGACGGTTCCCCATTCCGGTCCCGGGGCAGTGCCTGCTGTCAAAAGATCCGGTTACCTATATTGGAGGTGCCGGAGGAGAGGCCATGGTTTTCTATGCCATGGCCTTTCAGCCGTACCTTTTTCTCCCATACACCCTATGCATTATCTGGGGACTATGCTATAATATCGAAACAGAAAGTCGTTGTTTCGACTTTTGATTCCATGTGCGCTGATGCGTACATAAATATGGTATAATATCGAAACAAAAAGACATTGTTTCGGCTTTTGATTCCATGTGCGATGATGCGCACATAAATATGGTATAATATCGAAACAGAAAGTCGTTGTTTCGACTTTTGATTCCATGTGCGATGATGCGCACAGAATGGCTGGGGGACAGTGTTATGTGGATGATTATGGCAGTATTATCAGCATTTTTTGCGGGAGTCACATCTGTTCTTGCGAAATGCGGTATCAGAAAGACAGACTCGGATGTGGCGACAGCGGTGAGGACCGTGGTGGTGTTTTTATTTTCCTGGGTCATGGTATTTGTGGCAGGGTCGGCGGGAACGGTCAGGGACATATCCCCTAAGTCACTGTGTTTTTTGGTTTTGTCCGGCCTGGCCACAGGGGCATCCTGGATTTGTTATTTCAAGGCATTGTCCATGGGGGATGTGAACAAGGTGGTGCCCATCGACAAGTCAAGCACAGTGCTCACGGTCCTGCTGGCGGTGGTTCTTTTCGGGGAGACGGAGCATCTGGCCGTGAAACTGATTAGTACGGCGGTTCTGGGGGCCGGGATTTACCTGATGGTGGAAAAGAAGCAGGAACAGGCTGCGGAAAAAGACAAGGGATGGATGCCGTATGCGGTTTTCAGTGCTCTGTTTGCCGCACTGACCTCCATACTTGCCAAAGTGGGTATTTCCGGAGTGGAGTCCAATCTGGGCACGGCAATCCGCACGGCGGTGGTGCTTGTGATGGCGTGGCTCATTGTCTTTATGAAAGGAAAGCAGTCCCAGGCAGGGAAGATAGACGGAAAAGAACTGATGTTTATTATCTTGTCGGGCTTTGCCACAGGAGCTTCCTGGCTGTGCTATTACTATGCCATACAGAATGGCATTGTCAGTGTGGTAGTGCCGGTGGATAAACTGAGCATAGTGGTGACGGTATTATTTTCCTATGTGGTTTTTTCGGAAAAGCTGAGCAGAAAAGCGTTCACCGGTCTGCTTCTGATGATACTGGGTACGGTGGCAATGGCTTTGTGGTCCTGAAATGAAGGGCAGGGAACCGTTATCCGGAGATATGGAACATCTGTTCCCAACGGGCCATGCATGTGATCTGGAATTTCCGGTTTTATCCAAAAGGTGGTTGGGGGAAAGCGCCGGGGAAAAGAGGATGTGGTTCCATACCATATAAAATTACGCAGAATGCCGTCTTGTGCGGATGGCAGAATGGAGGAAAAAATGGGATTATTCGGCGGAAATAAAGAGGAAGCAGGCGCCACATTGCCGGTCAGTGACGCGGAGAGATGGATTGCGGGCACCTATGCGGTCTGGTCGGAATACTGCGGGGGAAGTTACCGGTATCTTGGAGGATATGAGAAAACAAAATCCAACGCAAAGATGATTGCCAGGGTGCTGCGGCAGGACTGGATGATCAAAGACCATGACAGCGGTGTGGAGATGGTGGAATATCTGTTGAAAAATGCCGGACCGGAGAACATAGCTTTTGATTATGCATGTGCCTGCAATATGTGCGGCAGAATGTTTATCGCGGGTTATTTTACCAGGGAAGAATCCATACGGTACGCGGCCATGGCGGCAGAGCAGATTCAGCGGCTTTACTCTTCCTGGGAAGAATATTTCCAGGCATATATAGAAGGGGCGGCAGGGGGATCCAATGTGAAAGAGAGGGAGCCCTTCGAGGCGGCATACCTGCAGTTTAAGAATGCGGCCGACAGTCCCTTGCTGCTGAACTGGAACACCGCATTACGTTGACCCTTACAAATTTTTCCGGTTCAATTCCCATACTCTTATCATCGGTTTTGAAGACGGCATTTCAGGTCAAGAAAAAAGAATGAAGTCATGATACACTCATGTTACCGGTTGGCCGGCCAGCCGGGACAGTATTTGTGTTTGCGCGCTGCAAAACCGCGGTAAGGCTCACAGATTCGTCATGCACGAAACATTGGCATATTCTGTGAAGCAGCGCAGAAATGGGGGAAAACATGGGTAAAGAGATTCCGATATTCCGTTCCCTTGATCTGATCGAAGAACGGATACAGGAGAAGCTGACAGTGGAGAGGCTTGCGGAAAGTATTCATTTTTCAAAGTACCACTATCAGCGGCTGTTCCGGGAGATTATGGGAGAGAGCGTCATGAAATATGTGAACGCGCGCAGAATGGCCCTTGCGGCTGAGGAACTTGCAGGAAACCGGGAGAGCATTCTTGCCATTGCGCTGAGGTATGGATTTGACTCCCATGAGGGATTCACCCGCAGTTTTAAGGCCTATATGGGGATCACTCCCACGGAATACAGGAAGTATCATTTATCCGTCAGGTCTCCCGGAAAACGAAAGGAGAGGGATATTATGACAAATTCAAATGCAGCGGAAGAGATGATCCGGGAGCTGAACGGCCTGATTGCAAAGGCAAGGGAAACTGCGGCAGAAACAAGAAGACAAAAGGACATTGATCCGGAGACGGCAGCCGTCTATGGCCCGTTCTGGAACTTTATTGCGGCCAGGACCGAGATTATGGCGGATGAACTGACGGAAAACCTTGACGCTATCACGCATATTGGCGGCTGTCCCGACAAAATTTCGGTGCGATTTGTGATCATAAAAGCCATAGAAGATGCGGCTTTTCAATTGGATCTCACGGCATTCCAGGCAAAACTGATGATGTCAAGGGCGAAAAAAGAACATCGCATGTCCTATGAACCTTTATGCCGGCAGTATGGGCAGCTGGCAGGGAGCGCCCGGATGAAATCGGGCAAAATAGTGGCATTGTTCAATGAACTTGCAGACCTGATTTTCCGGGACATAAGGAAAAACGCAGAGGAAAATCTGCAGAAAGCCGTGGCGATGGGCAGGGCCGCCGTCGAAACCCTCTCCCAGGAACCGGAATTTCCTTATGGTTATATTGTGGATGAAGTCCGGAGAATCACGGAAGAATTATCGGCCGTTTCCGTAAAGGATATGACGGCAGACTTTCTGGAAGGACTGATATTGCGTCTGGATATTATCATTTTTGCGTCCGAATCCGAAATTTTCCGCACGCCCTCCCACAAACCGCTGTTTGAAGGCCTTACGGAATGGAAAGTACAGTTGGAGGCCGCTGCTGAATGGTTCCGGGATCTGTCCGAGGATATGGCCGGGGAGCTGGCGGGACAGGAGAAAGGGATTATCGTGGAACAGACTGTAGAAAAACGGTACAGCGATATTGCGTTCCAGGGAAATATCCTGCTGTTTTATCTCAGGGGCGAGATCCAGAAGCTGGGGAAGCTTTCGGATGAAGAACAGAAGAGTGATTTTGACCATGTCTGCGGGAAATTTGACGGCATGATCCAGCTGGCGTATGGGGCCTGCGGGAACAGCGCCGCCGGAGAAATCAAAGATATCCTGCAGGAGATATGGGAAGAACTGATGAAGCAGGCCGAAAAGCTGGGTGAATACGGCGGTCCGGTCCGGTTTCTGGCAGGAGAAGTGGATAATCTGTGCAAGGCCCTGTGAGACTTTGGCATGGAAAATATAAAATAATTTTTGCCGGACAAGGGTTTTCCAATGCCGTTATTCTTGTCCGGCAGCAGGTCTGGGCCGGGCATCACTGTTTGCCCGGTTCTTCTTTATGCGCAGGTGTGTGTAAGGAAATTAGCAGCGAAAGCTGCACGCGCCCTGCGCGGCGAGTAGTGGAGAAGGACG